>Ga0192244_10175_pt1 | contig 27017 bp, 25 predicted proteins | sample Koala_Koa27_L3_FD_131234 | JGI IMG/M metagenome (GOLD analysis project Ga0192244, IMG submission 131234) | Enriched cells from koala feces incubated with labeled cellulose particles, San Francisco Zoo, California, United States - Koala_Koa2-7_L3 ... | reverse complement strand
AAGTAAAGAGCACCACGCGAATGCCTGAAAAACAAGAATTTTGGTTCGTTGCCCGCACACGTAAAGACCAAGAGTTAACAATTCGAAATGCACTCAGAAAATTAGAAATAAAAAATTTCCTTCCTACTCAGACAGTAATACGGGAACTGAAATACCGCAAAAAGCGCATAGAGGTTCCTATCATAAGAAATCTGATTTTCATATATGCGACTAAAGACAAGGCTATGGAAATCCCCAACGAATACGGTATTCAAGTATTTTACATCCGCGATTATATTACACACCGTACCTTGATTGTTCCCGACAAACAGATGAAAGACTTCATGTTTGTAATGGATGTTTCGTCTGACAAAATTACATTTGATGATAATGAACTTAAGCCTGGTGTAAAGGTACAAATAATAAAAGGTAACTTGTGCGGTGTGGAAGGTGAATTCGCCGCACGGGCCAATAAAACATATGTAATGATCAGAATACCACAAGTGTTATCAGCAAATATACAAGTTCCAAAAAGTCACTTGAGAATCATTTAAAGCTGAGATTTTAAAGTAATAAGTTATCCTAACCCAATTACATACTTAATTCTCATTTAAAAAAGTTCTGTGACGAGAATCGTTAATCGTTAACGCTCCTTAATATGCGTGATCAGATAATGATCTTGACTATAAGGAGTAATTCATACACACTCACATGCCTTTACTTTCAACACCCAATTCCCATCTATCCAGACTTAAATCTCTTGGCAAGGACGAAGGCCCTATCTACGCCGATGATTTCTCCCTTCTTAATTCAGAAGTATATAAGTTAACAGAAAAACTTTTTAAGCACCAGGGGCACACTCCTCAGGAAGAGGCCACACTGTGTATTGCTTTGTTGACAGGCTATAATATAAGGATCTATTTTAATCAAGATTCCTCAAAAAAGAGACAAATACTATTAGACCGTTCGACCAAAGTACTGGATAAGTTAGCCCCGGACCAGCTTAAATGTAAACTGCTATTGTGCTGTTATTCAGAAATTCCAGCAAAAGAGCTATTGGAGCAGGCAAAAGAAATTATTATGAGTTGGGAGGGTAGAATTCCAACAAACGAAGAGAGAGAGTTGATGGAAGAATATAATCAATTGGCAGATTTCTAAATGCAATATAATATTTACTTTTTCTTTTGTCTGGATACAAAGGAAAAACTTAAGCTTTTGAGTTTTCCGAAGAAAGTATTCATTAAAAAGAAGTTAAGTTCTCTTTATTCAAACAAGAAGTTCTTCTCAACAAGCAAAGAACTTACACGCCAAACGTTCAAACAATCAACAAACAATTATACCAATTAACATTCAAGAGGCAATTCAACCTAAGTAGATTATTGCACTGAAAAATAACTTTCAGTTCCCAATTCAGTAAGAAAATCTGTATCTGTTTGTTCTTTCTCTACTACCAATTTAATAAGATGAAAGGTATTGTACTTGCCGGTGGTACCGGCACCCGTTTATATCCCATAACAAAAGGAGTAAGCAAGCGGTTATTACCTATTTTTGATAAACCCATGATCTATTATCCGATCTCGGTCTTGATGTTGGCAGGTATCCGGGAAATCCTGATAATCTCTACGCCCTATGATCTGCCTGCTTTTCAGCGTTTGTTAGGTGATGGCTCCGTCTTTGGAATGCGATTTGAATATGCTGAACAGCCCTCTCCCGATGGATTGGCACAGGCTTTTATTATAGGAGAGGAATTTATAGCAGAGGATTCTGTTTGTTTGGTATTGGGAGATAACATATTTTATGGTCAGGGATTCACAAGTATGTTGAAGAGTGCTGTGCAATTAGCGGAACAAGAAAATAAAGCTACTGTTTTTGGTTACTGGGTGAGTGATCCGGAACGTTATGGAGTTGCAGAGTTTGACAAAGATGGGAATGTATTGAGTATTGAAGAGAAACCTTTATCTCCAAAAAGTAATTATGCTGTAGTTGGGCTTTACTTTTATCCGAATAAGGTGGTAAAGGTTGCTAAAAATATAAAACCATCAGTTCGTGGAGAATTAGAGATAACAACGGTAAATCAACAGTTTTTGCAAGGCAAAGAATTGAGAGTACAATTGTTAGGACGTGGGTTTGCATGGTTAGATACAGGAACCCATGATTCGCTCAGTGAAGCCTCTACTTTTATTGAAGTAATAGAAAAGAGACAGGGGTTAAAAATCTCCTGCTTGGAAGAAATTGCATATTATAAAAGTTGGATAAGTAAAGAAGATCTTAAAAGAATAGGATTATCTATGAGCAATAATCTATATGGAGAATATTTATTAAACATAGTGTGTAAGTAAAGAGCATTCAATATAGATGGGAAATAATTATTTTATCGTTCAGGCAAGGGCTGGTTCAAAAAGATTGCCCAATAAGATACTTCTTCCTTTTTATAAAGGAAAAAGTATATTGGAATTATTGATTGAGAAACTTGTTACTGTGCCTGATTTCGGACTTGTAGTGGCCACTTCTTATGAATCTGAAAATGATAGTATTGAAAAGATTTGCAATCAATATAGAATAAAGTGTTTTCGTGGTGAAGAAAATGATGTGTTACAAAGATTTATAGATGCAGCTCAGGAAGTTAAAGCGTCTCATATTATTCGAATATGTTCAGACAATCCATTTATAGAACTTGATTCCATAAAAAACTGGTTGATTTTTCTAAAAAAATTGATTGTGATTATATAAGTTTTAATATTGATGGAACTCCTGCTATAAAAACTCATTATGGTTTTTGGTCAGAATATGTTTCATTGAAGGCTTTGGAAAAAATTGCATCACAAACACAAGAAGAGTTTTATCACGAACATGTAACTAATTATATATACGAACATCCTGAACAATTTGAAATAAAATGGTTGGAGGGACCTTCTCAACTTTTAGGTCGCAAAAATATCAGATTAACAATAGACACTTATGGGGATTTTGAAAGTGCTAAATCCATATATGAGAAGCTATGTGAAGTAAATCCTTTTCCTACCATTGGAGATATAATCACTTATTTGGACAATCATATACAATATTATCATTCGATGGAAGAACAAATTAGTAAAAATTCAAAATAATGAAAGAAACTTATATTATAGGTGAAATAGGGCAAAACCATAATGGGTCGGTAGATATAGCAAAACTTATTGTAGAATTAATTGCCAGACCTATAAAAGAAGATCTCTCTGGTCTTGATCTGAAAATGATGGATGCAGTGAAAATGACTAAAAGAGATTTGAAGGAAGAGTTGACCTATTCGCAGATGAATCGTGTATATGATAATCCGAATTCTTTTGGTAGAACTTATGGAGAACATAGGGAATTTTTGGAATTAACAGATGAGGAGCATTTTGAAGTATACAAATATGCAAAATCTTTAAATCTGGATTTTGTAGAGACTCTCTGTTCTATTGGCTGTCTTTCTTTATTGAACTTATTTACTCCAGATTACCTTAAAGTTGCCAGTCGGGATCTGACAAATCTTCCTCTTCTGGAAAGGATGGCTGAAACTCGGATTCCCATCATTCTGTCTACAGGAATGTCCGGTGAAAAAGAATTGGATGAAGCTTTAGAGACTATTAACAGATATCATTCAATTATTTCCATATTGCACTGTGTTTCTCAATATCCTACTTATCCGGACAATCTTAACCTTAAGACCATTTCTTATTTGAAAAAGCGCTACAACCAATATAAAATAGGTTTTTCAGACCACACAATTGGTATCGCTGCTCCATTGGTTGCGATAGGCCTGGGAGCAGAAATTATAGAAAAGCACATTACTATTGATCGCCGAATGAAGGGCACAGACCAGGCTGGGTCCTTGGGACCTGAAGGGGTATACAGAATGGTAAGAGATATCAGGATTGCTGAAAGATGGCTGGGAGAGGAATCCTTATACATAGATGAAAGTGTTTTGCCTGCAAAGACAAAATTGGAACGTTCTATTGCAACAAAGAGAACTTTAAAACCGGGAGATGTAATCATGAAAGAAGATATTCATTTATTGAGCCCGGGAGATGGATACAAATGGTCACAATGGGAAGATGTTGTTGGGCGCATAGTGAAGGATGAAATTCCTGAGAACGAAATTATTTATGCAAAATATTTGGATTGATTTTATTCATTTACTGAAGATTTAACTTGTTTCTAAAATGCAAAATATCAAACTACCCAAATTGATATTGTCAGATATTGACGGAGTGTGGACAGATGGAGGTATGTATTATGACCAGCAGGGGAATGAATGGAAAAAATTTCATACATATGATAGTGCGGGAGTGTTATTTGCCCATTTAGTGAATATTCCTGTTGGTATTATTACCGGTGAGAGTACCAATATAGTAAAGAGACGGGCTAATAAATTGAAAATAGATTATCTTTATCAAGGAGTATCTGATAAATCTACTATTGTAGAAGAATTGATGCTACAATTGAAAATAGAATGGGAGGATATTGCTTATATTGGAGATGATCTAAATGATATAGCTGTGCTTTCTAAAGTAGGTCTTGCAGGGGTTCCTTTTAGTGCTCCGGAATATATAAAGAAATACTCTGTTGTAGAATTAGAAAAGAGAGGTGGGGAAGGTGTTTTCAGGGAATTTGTAGAGAAAATTCTACCCATTGAGTCAATCTTAAAACAAATGAATGGTAGTGAGTTCAGTAATCAATAAGATTTTACAGACGAAGATTTTAGATGACAATTCGTCTATGATCACAGATATGCGAAAACACGTTCAAATTCCAGTGTGATTGTTTGATTATAGCATGGGGCAATTATTTCTGTGACTTCAGTTGCCATGAGAGTTACTGTGATAGAAAAACATTTTATCATGGATCGCAAAATAGGAGGACCTGCCTCTTCGTGTTCAATATTATTTTGCTCCATCCATAATACGGAACCATTTGACTATCGATAGTACAATCAAGGAGTTGATGATACTGATACTATCAATATAGGTGACAATGTGACAATAGGAGCCGGTTCTGTGGCTGTTAAGAATGTTTCTTCAAAGTCTACTTGTAGGTAATCCAACTAAGAAAACAAAACGTTTACAGAATATTAATTTATATGTCTGATAAATCACTCAACAAAGTGATAATGCTCAATACCTTGACAGGATGGATAGACAAGGTTGTGAGTATCATTGTAAATTTGATTATTCGCCCAATCATTATTAATGGGCTTGGTGTTAGTATGTTCGGTGTATGGGAAATGCTGAACAAAATGACAGAGCTAATGGCCTCTGCAGATTTTAGAGCTGCAACTACCGTAAAGTGGTTTTTGTCAATAAATAGAGAAAAAGAACCTCCTGAAGTTTTGAATAGAAGTATATCAGCTGGTTTTTTTGCCAGTGTATGTACTCTGCCCATATATGTAATTTTAGGTTGTGTAATAGTCTATTTTTCTCCATATGTTACTAAAGTGGAAGTTTCATTGTTTTTTGTAGTTCGTTTTTCTGCTTCTGTTCTTCTCTTGTCGTTCATAATAACACAGATTTTCTTTATTTATGAACAGATTCTCCAAGGAATGAATATTGCCTATAAAAGACTTGGGGTTCGGGCAGTCATTACGATCATAGGAGGTATATTAACATATTTAGTTTTAAGAAAGGACTATGGCCTTTTAGGTTTGGTTGGTGTCAACCTGTTGATGGTTGTAATTACCGGAGTTACTTATTGGTTAGTAGTAAGAGAAAACTTAAATTGGGTGAAAATCCACACAGTAAGCTGGAAAGAGGTTTTATCCTTCATCAAAATATCGATAAATTTCTTGATAGACAAATTATTGTCTATACTACATAGATCTGTTGATGTGCTGTTTTTAGGTTATCTATTATCATCCGCTGTTGTTGCCTCTTATACAATATCATCCTATGTTATGGTATCACTGATCGGACTTATCAGTATGATAGTTAGTTCAATCATAACAGGAATAACTCCTTTAGTAAAAGAGAATAATGTGTCAAAATTACTGTTTTTACGAAGCTATATTTATCTATTAATAATATTAATATATGCGATAGCATCTACTCTGATACTTATATTTAATGATTCATTTATTAACTTATGGACTAAAAATGATTTGTTTTTGGGACAGTTCAACAATCTTCTGATTATGGTTTTCCTGTTCTTAAGAGTTATCGTTGATATTGACAAGAGTTTTCTTTGTATGTACTTAAAAGTAAAGACGCAAAATATCAATGCGACTATCTCTTTGGTGGTAATGGTCGTTTTTGTTTTTGTTTTCATAAAATTAACAGGTGTTACGGGAATGCTGGTTGGCTTGATTCTATCACAAGTATGCCTATTGTCACTTAATGCAATATCATTAAAGAACATAATGCAAGCCAAATTGCATACTTTGGAAAATGTACCTCTTAGATTAATTCTGGTGGTTATAATATTGTTAATGTCATCATACACAATAGGAGAATATATCATTGTAAATAACTGGATACATTTTTTTGTCTACCTCACTTTAGCGTTTTGTATAATAGCAAGCATTGTTTATTGGGTCGGTTTGGATAAAACAATGAGAATATTAATTCTTGCACAGATTAAAAAAATAAAGAAATAACCATATGAGAAGAGAGATTGTAATAGTAGATTTAGGTGTTATTCCATATAGTCTGGTTAAAGAGAGTGCTGAAGGGAGTAAATATGAAATTATCTTTATTGGTACCCAATCTCAGATAGAGTCATTGAGGCAGCTGGGAGTCAAAACTCAAATGGTAGAGTATAATGACTTTTTAAGTCTTTCTTCTGAACATGTAAGTAGTGACGTGGTTGATTATTCAACTTTTTTTAAAAAGATTGTTGATTACTATCAGACCTGGCTGATAGCAGAGCGTTCGGCATTCAGAAGAGGGTATCGTAGCAATTTTAATGAGATAGCCAAAATAGATATCCTGATAGAGAACTATATTTCTTTCTTGCATGATAAGGATGTTAAGTTCATTTTCTATCAAGCTTGTCCTCATAATATTTATAGTTGGGTATTTGCAAATGTGGCCGAAATGATTGGGATTAAAGTATATATGTGTAATGCTACCATATTCTTTTGGCGCAACTTGCTACTGGAAGGTCTGCACAATGAGACTGTGGTAGATATGGAAAGCGGCGATAAAGAAGATCCTTATGTAGATGGATTCATTGCAAGGATGATGAAAAACTATGATGACGTAATGCCCGAATATGAAAGGGTTAGATTAAAACAACGTAAGGGTAAGTATTGGTCGTGGGGCAATGAATTGAACACTTGTTTGAGGAGTTTTAGAAAAGCAGTTTTCTTGCCTTTGAAATACAGATTATATAAATCTTTTGATAAATATAGTGAATGTCCAGATTTGAATAAAAAGTATGTCGTACTCTTTCTTCATTATCAGCCTGAGAGAACGTCTATACCAGAAGGGGGCTATTTCAGTAATCAGTGGCATATTATCAATACAATCCACAGAGCTTTGCCCTCAGATTATAAATTATATGTAAAGGAACATCCATCAACTTTTACAAATGTACAATATGATCCAAGATATAGAAATGCTGATTTTTATGGAAATATATCATCACTGACCAATGTGTCATTAATAAATCCTAATATAGATAACTTCTCTTTAATAGACAAAGCTGTATGTGTTGCAACTATTACTGGAACTGTAGGTGCGGAGAGTTTATTGAGAGATAAACCTGTTTTAGTTTTCGGAAATGCTACATATCGAGAACATAAATACGTCTATCCTATTTATTCTGATAAAGACGTTAAGGAAGCACTGATGGCTATTAAGGAGGTTTCAGCTCAAGAAGTAAAAGAATATACAAGAAATGTCTATATTCCTATGATAATTGGCAAGTCCATGAGTGGTATGTCGGAGAAACAAGATAAAAAAAACGTTGTGTATAACTCAGAAATAAGAAACCGAAGTATTGCTAAGATTTTGTGTAATTTATTGGAGAAGTAATGAAAGCCCCTCTACTTGATATAATCAGATATTCCATTCTTTTTTCCTGCTTATTTATCAGTCTTGGGCAATTCTTTTTCTGGTTTAATTATCTCGTCTTGCCTTTTATCTTATTCGGATTTAAACTAAAAAATGTAAATGATATTCCTACAAGGAACTTGTTTACACTATATATACTGCTTGCTATACTTGTGTTGATAACAGGTCTGTTGAGTATTAACGTTTATTATCCATTTAAACAATTTTTGGAAATAATTTCGTGCATTATCTATTGTTATACAATATATATAAATATAAATAGATCAAATGATTATATCCCTTTATTTAAGGGGATCTTTATAGCTTCCTTGGTACTTTCTTTATTTTTGCTTTATTTCTATGGTGATTTTTCTACTTTCTCTTTGCGGTTTGAGGATGTCGAATTTGGACCTGGCAAGAACGATTCTGCGATGCATTTATTTACAGGTTTTTTCTCTGCTATTGTTTTAAGACACGTCACGGGAAAACATAACACCTTGTACTTTCTTTTGGGTACATTTATATTTCTTATAATAGTAATGACCCAATCGATGAAAGCCATATTTGCTTCTTTACCATTGGAGTTACTTATGCTGTATTTTTTTTTCTCCGCAAAAAAAACAATAGCAATGTTTTTGACTGTTGCTATGATAGGATATTTTTATTCTATTAGATATGCTATTATAGAATTTTTTGAAACAGGTTTTTTGAGAGTCACTTATAGCAGAATGCTTACTTTAATTGGTCTGGAAAAATATGCACCTATTCAGAATATGCAAGTTACAGAAGGAAGAGAAAATTTGATATCCGCTGCACTTGATATCTTTTTTGATAATCCAATTTGTGGCGTTGGATTGGAAAATACCAGATTGATTATTGGTACATATTCTCATAACACGTATGTGGAACTTGCTGCTGGTAGTGGTATATTTGCTTCATTCCTCTTCATAGTGCTTACAGTTCTCTGTTTTTATTATCTGTGGCGCACCCCGAAAAACTCCTGTCGAAATTATTTCCTTTTATATATTATCATGGTTGCAATTGTTTTCGCAAACTCTTTGAAAATTTATTCTGCTCATGACGCCATTATATTTTTAATCTTATCACCTTATATCATCCGATTATATTCTAAATATAGAATTAATGAAAACTAAGATTTTGTATATTTTAGTCAGTAAAGAATCTGATTATTATTTGGAGCAATTCTTTATTTCATCTTGTTCCTTGAAGTATTATAATAAAGATGCTCACGTGGTACTTCTTACTGACGACAAAACTAATATCTATATTGAAAATAAATGCAAGGCCGTTTTAGCCTATGTAAGCGAGGTGGTAAAAATCACTTTTCCAGAAGAATTTGATAATAAAAAAAGATCTCATTATTTGAAAACAAATGCCAGAAACTATTTTGATGGCGATTATCTGTTTGTTGATACTGATACTATCATTACATCCTCCTTGTCTGCTATTGATGAATTCGATATGTTGATGGGAGCTGTTCTTGACCTACATTGTCTGTTGATTCAGCATCTCTCGCTTGAAGAGATTAAGTATAAAGTAGCTAAGCTTGGCTATGATGTTAAAGATACCGATTCTTATTACAATAGCGGTGTAATGTACGTAAAGGATCTTCCTGAGACAAGAGCTTTCTATCGGAAATGGCATAACAATTATATTGAAGGTAATAAACATAGAGTATTTACCGATCAGCAGTCGTTGTTGAAAACAAATGTTGAGATGAATATTATTTCAACATTGGATGGGATCTGGAATTGCCAGATAATAAATAATATTTCAAATCTAAGTAATGCAAAAATCATACACTATTTCTGCACAGGTGTTCATAAAGAGAACAGTACGCCTCCCTATAAACTGATGAGCCGTGATACATGTGAAGATATTAGAAAATCTGAATATCAGATTAGTGCAGAACTGATTCGCATAATAGAGAATCCCAAATATCTTTATAATTCTCCCCTCAAAATCTTCTCAGGAGAAGATTTGAAAATCGTCTATTCATTACAGTTTCATTTGTTGACCCAATTCTATTATAGGTATTATTCCGTTTTCAAATTTGTTGAAAAAATCATTGCTTTTTTCAGAAAGACGTTCTGTTAATCGAATGATCTGAAAGTTGATGTAATTGTTAAAATATGGAAAATATGAATTTGTCAGTTCTGATATCATGTATGCATCAAAAAGATTGGAGCATAGTGGGACGATCTAATGTACAAACCGATTGTGTAGTGGTTAATCAGTGTGATTATGACAAGGTGGAGGAATTTACCTTCGTCAACAAGGAGGGTCACACTTGCAAAGCGAAGTTTATCTCAACGACGGAAAGAGGGTTGTCTCGCAGCAGGAATATGGCTATAAAGAATGCGGTCAGTGATATTTGTTTGCTTTGTGATGATGATGGAGTGTTGGAAGATAATTATAATGAGACAATATTAAATGCTTTTAATAAGCATCCCGAAATAGATATCTTTGCATTCAAATTAAACTATTCTAAAAAAGTTTTTAGTGATGTTTGTTATAAAGTAAAACGGTTTTCTTCAGCTCGGATTAGTAGTCAGCAAATAGCATTTCGTCGCACTACAGTGTTGAAAACTAAGATACTGTTCGATGAAAAAATGGGTAGTGGAAGTGGGAATGGAGCATCTGAAGAGAATAGGTTCCTTTTTCAATTGATTTCTTGTGGTATGCAGATGATGTATTATCCAGTTCTAATCGCTACAGTGAAGGATGGAGACAGTCTTTGGTTTAATGGGTACACGGATAAATATTTCATAGATAGAGGGTGGAGTAGTCGTAGGATATATGGACCTGTTTACGGGTACCTCTATTTATGGTATCATCTTATTAGACATTATGATACATATATAAAACATATCTCTCTAAATCATCTCCTTTTGTATTTACATAAGGGATTTTTTGAGCGAAGATCTTGAAAGATTCTACTTTCCACAGAATGGCGAAACTTTTCCGGTACTCATATCTGCCCATATAGCGAAATAAACTTAATTAATTTACAACAGGTTGCTATGCCATAAAAAGCAGAAAAACCATACAAGAAGTGACTACTTAATAAGTTTGATTTATGAAGATTATATATATTCATCAATATTTTGTTACTCCCGCTGAACCTGGCGGAACCCGCTCTTATTGGTTCGCAAAAGAATTAATTAATTCCGGACATGAAGTAACAATGATTACCTCTACAAATACAAGTCATCCTTTACCTGGCCGATTTAATATAGATGGAATTAATGTGATTTATGTAAAAAATGATTACAGCAATTATTTTAGTCCGTTTAGAAAAATAATATCCTTCTTGAAGTTTTTTATAAAATCGATTTTAAAAGCTTCTAAAGAAAAACAAGTTGATTTAGTATTCGCTACTTCAACTCCATTGACAGTTGGGGCTATCGCACTGTGGCTAAAGAGACTAAAACATTGGAATTATGTGTTTGAAGTGAGAGATTTATGGCCTGAATTTCCAATACAAATAGGTGCTATTAAAAATAGGCTTCTCATTCGAATACTAAAAAGATTAGAAAAAAATATCTATAAAAATGCAGAACATATCATTGCGCTATCGCCAGGCATGCAAAATGGTATTTTAAATTGTGAAATACCAAAAAATAAAGTTTCGGTGATACCCAATATGTCCAAACCGGATATATTTTATCCCAGAAAAATTTCAGAGAAAATTGCAAAAGATTTCTTGATTGATACTTCAAAATTTAATGTGATTCACTTTGGGTCTATGGGAGTTGCAAATGGATTGACTTATATTATTGAAACAGCAAAATACTTGAAAACAGTAGGAAATGAAGATATCCGTTTTATCTTTTTAGGAGATGGAGCTACTCAACCTACACTTAAGCAACTTGTCAATGAATATAATTTAAGTTCTGTGTGTTTTTTAGGAAATCATGAAATGAGTTTAACTTCAGAGATTGTGAATTGCTGTGATCTTAGTGTAGTTGGCTTTTTAAACATTCCGATTTTGTATACAAACTCCCCTAATAAACTTTTTGATTCTTTATCGGCAGGTAAACCTCTTGTGGTGAATTCCGCGGGTTGGACAAAAGATTTGGTAGAAAAGAATGAATGTGGGTTTTATGTCAATCCGAATGATCCCCAAGATTTTGCAGATAAACTGTTAAAATACAAAGAGGAGAAAATCTTATTGAAAAAATGGGGAGAGAATGCAAGATCATTGTCTATATCAAGTTTTGATAAGTCAATTTTGACAAAACAGTTTATAGATATAATTAATTCTGTACTGAAACAGGTATAATATACTTAAGTCAAGTAGGGGATAATTAAGTATTAAAATAGATAATTAAAAGCATTAAAAATGAAAATAGCCATTGTGGGTACCGGCTATGTTGGTATAGTAACAGGTACCTGTTTTGCTGAAATTGGGATTAATGTAACATGCATTGATACAAACGCAGAAAAAATAGAGAATCTTCGAAAAGGTATAATCCCTATTTATGAGAATGGATTAGAAGAAATGGTATTACGTAACTCTAAAGCCGGCAGATTGAATTTTACAACATCCTTAGAAAGTATTATTAATGATGTTGAAGTAATTTTTAGTGCTGTAGGTACCCCTCCTGATGAAGACGGAAGTGCCGATTTAAGTTATGTTCTTGAAGTAGCTCGCACAATTGGACAGCATATGAACAAATATATTTTGCTTGTGACTAAAAGCACTGTACCGGTTGGTACAGCAATGAAAGTAAAACAAACTATTCAGAGCGAACTGGACAAACGAAATATACAACTGGAATTTGACGTAGCATCTAATCCGGAATTTCTCAAAGAAGGAAATGCTATCAACGATTTCATGAGTCCTGATCGTGTGGTAGTCGGAATAGAATCAGAGCGTGCAAAAGAACTTATGTCTAAATTATATAAGCCTTTCTTCTTGAATAATTTCCGTGTGATTTTCATGGATATTCCTTCCGCTGAAATGACTAAATATGCTGCGAATTCTATGCTTGCTACACGCATTAGTTTTATGAATGATATAGCTAATCTTTGTGAATTAGTTGGAGCTGATGTTAATATGGTACGCAATGGAATAGGTTCGGATTCCCGTATTGGACGTAAATTTCTTTATCCAGGTATTGGTTATGGGGGATCTTGTTTTCCAAAGGATGTAAAAGCTCTCATAAAAACTGCTGAACAAAATGGTTACTCAATGTTAGTATTAAAAGCTGTAGAAGAGGTAAATGAATTACAGAAGAGTATATTGTGCAACAAGCTTTCAGATTATTTCAATGGTGATTTGAGAAATAAAATCATTGGAATATGGGGATTGTCTTTTAAACCTGAAACTGATGATATGCGGGAAGCCCCTTCTTTAGTAATAATAGAAAAATTAGTAGCTGCCGGATGTAAAATTCGCGTTTATGACCCAGTAGCTATGGAAGAAGCTAAAAGACGTATCGGAAATGTGATATATTATGCCAATGATATGTACGATGCCGTTCTTGATACCGATGCGTTATTGCTTCTTACAGAATGGAAAGAATTCCGATTACCATCTTGGGCTGTTGTAAGAAAAGCGATGAAACAACCAGCAATATTTGATGGACGTAATATTTACGAAAAGAAAGAAATGGAAAAACAAGGTTTTTATTATTCCCGTATTGGGAAATAGAACCCTTATTTCAGATAATAGAGTAAACTTTATAAATAACCCTCACATCCTTTTATCTCTATCCTGTATTTCAGGTGGATAGTGAAAATTAAACAAAAATGTATTCGATTTTTATAAAACGAATAATTGATTTTTTTTTGTCATTTAGTTTATTAATTCTGGTTTCTCCTATAATACTGGGATTATCTTTTTATCTTCATTTTGCCAACAAAGGAGCAGGTATATTCTTCTTTCAACAACGTCCAGGTAAAAATAATGAGATATTCAGACTTATTAAATTTAAAACCATGACTGATGAACGTGATTCTGAAGGAAATTTATTACCCGACGAAAAGCGTTTAACTCCAATTGGAAAATTTATCCGTTCTACGTCGTTAGATGAATTGCCTCAGCTTTGGAATGTTATTAAAGGAGATATGTCATTCATTGGGCCCCGACCACTATTGGTGGACTATTTACCCCTTTATAATTCCGAACAAATCCGTCGGCATGAAGTTCGTCCCGGTATAACCGGATGGGCGCAGGTGAACGGAAGAAATACTATTTCCTGGAAAAGAAAATTTGAATTAGATCTGTGGTATATTGACAATCTTTCGTTCTTACTGGATGTAAAAATTATTTTTCTTACGCTTAAGAAAGTGTTTCTGCGAAAAGATATCAGTTCAGGAAGTTCAGCGACTATGGAAGTTTTTACAGGAGATAATTAATGGAGAAAAGATTAAACATATTGATTTCTTCCGCGGGCAAACGTGTGGTATTTACCCACATATTTATGAAGAATCTTGCAAAATGGTTTCCCGGACAAAAGGTTTTTACTACGGATATGTATCCGGAATATGCGCCAGCTGGGATAGAGTCCGACGGATGTTTTAAAGTACCTCGGGTAACAGATGCTGACTATATCCCAACCTTATTAGATATTTGTCTTAGAAATGAGGTGGGTATGGTAGTTCCGACCATCGATACAGAATTAATAATTCTGGCAGAACATAAAGATTTGTTTGAAAAAAATGGAATTTTTGTAATCGTTTCTGATCCGGATTTCATAAAAATTAGTCGTGATAAACGTTGTACCAATGAATATTTCCGCAAAATACAGATCAGGACTCCCAGGCCAATTGATATAAATAATCCAGAATTTCCCCTTTTTGCCAAGCCATACGATGGTTCTTTATCCAAAGATCTTTATTTGATACGAAACAAAGAAGAGATTACCCCGGAAATAATGAACCATCCGAAACTGATTTTTATGGAGTATATTGATACAAGCAAATACAAGGAATTTTCGGTTGATATGTACTATGGAAGAGACCATAAAATAAAAAGCATCGTACCACGGGAAAGACTTGAGATCCGTGCCGGTGAGATAAATAAAGGGTATACACGGAAAAATTATTTGGTGGAGTATATCAAGGAAAGGATGAGCTATCTACCAGGAGTCATAGGCTGCATATGCCTCCAACTATTTTATAGGAGTGCTGATAACGATGTGGTTGGTATTGAAATAAACCCTCGGTTTGGTGGTGGATACCCACTCTCTTATCATGCTGGTGCGGATTATATGGATTTAATTATTCGGGAATATTTTCTTGATCAAACAGTTGAATACAAAGATGATTGGCATAACAATACTTTGATGTTACGTTATGATGAGAATGTAATTATATATGAGTAACCGGAAAATTGTGGTTTTCGACCTGGATGATACTTTGTATAAAGAAGTTGACTTTCTTCTGTCTGGTTTCCGGTGTATTTCGGATTATCTGAATAGAGATTTCCATGTGGAAAACTCTTTTGAATTTATGTTGCAGCAGTATACCGACCAACAAAATGTTTTTCAGAATTTAATTGCTTATTATCAGTTAAATGTATCTCTGGAGGAGCTAATTCTTATTTACAGAAATCATCTTCCTGATATAAAATTGGATCAGAGCACTTTATGGTATTTAAAAGTTGCACTGGAATTAGGAACTGAATTAGGAATAATAACAGATGGACGTAAAATTACTCAGAAAAATAAAATAAAGGCTCTCCGATTAGACAACTATATTCCAGAAGAAAATATTGTTATTTCTGAAAGTTTTGGTAGTGAGAAGCCGGCTGAAGCCAACTACTTATATTTCGTAGAAAAGTTTGGTAAAGCAGACTATTTTTATATTGGTGATAATGTAAATAAGGATTTTATCACACCCAACCGTTTGAACTGGACTTCTATCTGTTTATTGGATGATGGAAGGAATATTCATAAGCAGGAATTTTCCAAAGATATCTGTTTTTTACCACAACATAGAATTAGTAAAATAAATGAATTATACTCTTTTCTGGAATAAGATTATAAGAAACATTGTAAAACTTCCATTTATACCTTACTATATTAGAGTTTGTATAAAAATCCTTCAATTATTATGTTGTGCTTATTTTAAGCGTTTCTCCCACGCCTTCCTCGTTGCAGAAGCACTGCTTGCGCCTCGAAAGGTGCAAAAAATTATCTTAAAATAGGCTATAACAATTCCAATTAAGAAAATCCGGACAAATTCTTAGAAAATAGATAATTATGAATAAGCGTATCTGGCTTTCCCTTGCTCATATGGGTGGCCGTGAACAAGAATTTATCAAAGAAGCTTTCGACACCAATTGGGTAGCACCTCTTGGTCCTAATGTAAACGCTTTTGAAAAATCTCTGAGCGATTTCTTAACCTCCAGCTCTCCACGCCACATGGTAGCATTAAGTTCCGGCACCGCCGCTCTGCATCTGGGGCTTATTCTTCTCGGTGTCCGTCCCGGAGATGAAGTTATCTGTCAAAATTTTACCTTTGTAGCTTCGGCAAATCCCATTGCTTATCTGAAAGCAACCCCTGTTTTTATAGATAGTGAAAAAGATACCTGGAACATGGACCCGGTATTGCTGGAAGAGGCGATAAAAGATCGTCTTCGTAAAACCGGCAAGATACCCAAGGCCATTATTCCCGTTCATCTGTATGGGATGCCGGCTAAAATGAAGGAAATAATGGAAATAGCCAGACGTTATGATATACCTGTACTGGAAGATGCGGCAGAGGCATTAGGTTCTGAAGTCAATGGGCAGAAGTGCGGAACATTCGGCGAATTGGCTATCCTCTCTTTCAACGGGAATAAGATGATTACGACTTCCGGTGGAGGCGCATTGGTATGCCGTACGGCAGAAGAGGCTCAACAGGCAACATTTTACGCCACACAAGCCAGAGACAATGCACCACACTACCAACATTCAAGGATAGGATATAACTATCGGATGAGTAATATTTGTGCAGGTATCGGACGCGGACAAATGTTTGTATTAGAAGAGCATATTGCCCGTCACAGAGCAATTCATTCTCTTTATACCGAATTATTAAAGGATATTCCGGGAATCACAGTCATGCAAAACCCAACAGAGAATTTTGAATCAAATTTCTGGCTAATATGTATATTAGTCGATTCCCGGCAAACCGGAATTACACGTGAAGGCATACGTTTGGCTATGGAAGCTGCAAACATTGAAACACGTCCTTTGTGGAAACCGTTACATCTTCAACCTATATTTCAACAGGCACCTTTCTATGAGAACGGGACCAGTGAACAGTTGTTCAATATAGGACTTTGTTTACCATCCGGTCCTACCCTGACAGATGAGGATATAGAGAGAATTGTAAAAGTAATAAAAGAAAACTCTCATGGTATCCTTTTCTAAAATGACCTCCGCCAAGTTCTCCTAATTTGCGGAAAAATTCTCGTATTTCTATTCATACCTTTCTATGTACGAAAGAAATAGCTTTCCATCTTCCTGTCAGTAATCCCACAGATTTTCAATATCTACATTATTACAAAAATTTCATTTACTTCCCGTCCAATGAAATTTATTTATCATGTAAACCAGGTTACCCTGACTTACATGATATTTTTATGATATCCCTACAAGCCCAACTCTTATAAAAACCAATCCTATCCTTGCGGTACATAAAATCTGCCCTGAAAAGTCTCTCGCTCTGCCATACGTTTGCGGAGCTTTGCCACAAATTCATAATTCTTCAATCCCCAGTCCGGAGCAATCAACAGATCGGCAGGAGACTGAGATACAAACCGCTCTAAGACCATACCCGGCCGAAGACGCTCCACATAATCTATGACCACCTCTATATAGTCATTCAGATCAAACAAATAAAAATCTTCAGGCATCGTTTCATATTCCCGAGCCATACGAGTACCCCGGATCAGTTGCAACTGGTGCATTTTGAGTGTAGTCAATGGCAGGTGAGAAATAGCGACTGCCTGCTGCGCGATCTCTTTCCGTGTCTCTCCGGGCAATCCCAGGATCACATGTCCACCCGTCGGTATACCTCGTGCCGCAGTCTGCTCCACCGCCTGGCAGGTATCGGCAAATGTATGTCCGCGATTGATGCGTTGCAAAGTCTGGTCGGAAGTACTCTCTATTCCATACTCCACCAATAGAAAATGGGTTTTACAGATCTCTTCCAGATAGTCCAGCAAGGCTTCCGGCATACAATCGGGGCGGGTACCGATCACCAGACCCACAACTCCCTCCACAGCCAGCGCCTCTTCATAGTTCCGGCAAAGTAATTCCAGTTCACCATACGTGTTAGTATATGCCTGAAAATAGGCTAAGTATTTCATATCCGGATACTTCCAGGCAAAAAAACGTTTGCCCTCCTCCAATTGAATAGTGACAGACTTTTCCGTACGGCAATATCCGGGATTAAAGGTCTGATTGTTGCAATAAGTACACCCCCCGAATCCTTTGGTACCATCCCGGTTGGGACAGGTGAACCCGGCATTCAGAGAGATCTTCTGCACCTTATACGGAAAGTATCCTTTCAGGAAAGTAGTAAAGTCATTATAAAGAAGTGTATCCATCCACACATTGTTTTAATCAGCCAAAGATACGATTTTCCTCGCTATTTACCACCTGGTGATCAAAATGCCCCGGCATACAATAGATTTGTTAATAAACACAAAAACAAAATTACACTTCAGTCCTACACAAACGCCTAACCCCTGTCAATAAACGAAACACCAAATAAACCGTATCGGATCCTATCATATAATTAAACATATTTTTATGGTCTGAAACTTTATTTAGATACTATTTCTTCCCACTGCAAGCAGGAAATAAGAATTTAATTCTTAGCTTTGTTCCAAGTAGCTGTCCGGAATTTCCACGAATAATGAATTACAGCTATGTCGACCTTAAACAAATGCACCCCCTGAACTTAATACCATGGCAACAATAGCATTGGACATAGGAGGAACTAAAATAGCAAGTGCTATTTTCTTTGAAGATGGCACCCTTATCTTCCATCGCCGCAGACTTCTGAAAGGCCGTACAGGCCGGGAAGTAGGCCAGCTGATTACAGAGATTCTGTCCCGTCACCTGACCACCGCCCGCAGAAGTAAAATCCCGATTGAAGGCATCGGGATATGTATACCTGGTATTGTAGATTCACAAACGGGCCTGGTATGGGCACCGAATATTCCGGGATGGGACAACTATCCGCTGATGGAAGAGTTACGCACATGTATTCCGGATCCTGATGTGGAGATCTGTATCGACAGCGACCGTACTTGTTATATGTACGGAGAGATGTGGCAGGGAGCGGCCAAATCCTGCCACAGTGCCATCTTCTTAGCAGTAGGTACCGGTATAGGAGGCGGTATCATCATCGATAACCGGGTACTTCACGGAGCCGGCAACATCATCGGTGCTACCGGATGGATGGCTCTTCAGCCTCCCTATACACGGAATTACGATGCCTGCGGATGTTTCGAATACTACGCTTCCGGTAATGGGATAGGCGCCCGGGCCCGTGACGCAGTCCGTGCAGACAAAACGTATCGGGGCAAGTTGCGCCAAAAACCCATCACCCGCATCAACGCGCACGATGTATTCGCGGCCTACAACGAAGACGACCCTATAGCAACGGCCATACTTGACAAAGCGGTAGAGATGTGGGGCATGGGATCGGCCAATCTGGTAAGCCTGCTCAATCCGCAAAAGATCATCTGGGGAGGCGGGGTCTTCGGCCCGGCTACCCGGTTCATTGAAGCCATCTACCAGGAAGCCTGCAAATGGTCACAACCCCTGAGCATCCGCCAGGTAGAGTTCGTTCCGTCTCAGTTATCAGGCAATGCCGGGCTGATCGGTGCTGCCTATCTCATCCTAAAAAAAACAGATCGATGCAAACATACAGTAAGAACCTGGTCTTCACGGCTGCCTGCATCGGAATGTCTTTCTTCGGCATATCCATGATCACGTTAGGCGCGGTACTGCCTTCCCTGACAGCCAAACTTGAACTGAACAACCTACAGGCAGGTAGCTTAGTCACCTTTCTGCCCCTCGGACTGCTGACAGGCTCCCTGCTGTTCGGTCCGATCGCAGATCGCTTTGGCCACAAGATACTGCTGTTGCTAAGTTGCTTAGTGGTATTACTGGGATTGCAAGGGATCGCCTGCTTCACACACATCCACCTGCTCCAACTCTCTATCGCCTGCATAGGGACCGGCGGGGGTATCCTCAACGGAGAGACCAACGCCTTAGTGGCCGACATATCCGACGAACAGGAAAAAGGCTCCCGACTTAGTCTGTTAGGTGCTTTTTACGGAATTGGTGCTCTGGGTATCCCGGTACTTCTGAGCACCCTGTCCAGACACTACTCGTTTGAGACCATCCTGCAAGGTACCGGAGCGGTTCTGGCACTGTGTATCCTGTTGTGTCTGCCCATCCGCTTCCCAGCTCCCAAACAACCGCAAGGATTTCCGGTCCGGGAAGGACTGGGATTGCTACGCCGGAAAAGTCTGTTGCTGCTCAGCTTCATCCTCTTCTTTCAGAGCGGGATCGAAGGAGTGTGCAACAACTGGACCACTCTTTATCTCAGTCAGACCACTTCCCTCACCGCGGAACAAGCATTGGTGATACTCACCTGTATGGTGGCCGGACTCACTGCCGCGCGCTTTATATTAGTAGGTCTTTTCCGCAAGCTTAGATCAGAAACTGTTCTGCAAAGTAGCCTGCTGATCGCTGCAACAGGTTTTGCCCTGCTGCTCTTCTCACCGGGGTTCACGCGGGCAGCTACCGGTATGGTGCTGATCGGTACAGGACTGGCTTCTACCTTCCCGGTGATACTAAGTATTATCGGCGGGCACTATCCTGCCCTGTCCGGCACGGCATTCAGTGTAGCATTGGTCATAGCCCTTACCGGCAACACGTTACTCAATCAACTAACCGGACAACTCTCCCAGCATTTCGGTATACAAACCTATCCGTATACCATGCTGATCGCTATCGCACTGATGTTGTCACTTTTCAGATACATTTCAACACCCAAACAAACAAATAAATAATTACAAATTAAATCAAAAGACTCATGTTAGCATTACAATGGTTAGAAAACGCCCATGGCGTTATGGAAAAGATCAAAGAGACACAATTGGAAAAGATCAGAGAAGCTGCCACCGTCATGGCAGATTCTATTGAAGCCGACAGATGGGTACATACCTTTGGCTGCGGACATGCGACGATCCCTGTGGAAGAGATGTATCCGCGGATCGGCAGCTTCGTAGGTTTCCATCCTTTGTGCGAACTGCCTCTTACCTTCTTTACCCAGATCATCGGTCAGATGGGTATCCATCAGTTCCTTTATCTGGAACGCGCCGAAGGATACGGTACTGAGATCATGAAGAACTACGATTTCGATTCCAGAGACTGTATCTGGATATTCTCACATACAGGTATCAATGCCGTGAATATCGACGTAGCCTTAGAAGCCAAAAGAAAAGGAATGAAAGTGATCGTATACGGTTCGGCAGGTGAATCAGCAGGCGAAACGACCCGCCATTCTTCCGGGAAGACGCTTTTCGACATTGCCGATATCGTGGTAGACTCCTGTGTACCCCTGGTAGATGCCTCCGTACCGTTGAAAAACCACTTCGACAAAGTAGGCCCCCTCTCTACACTGGGATTTGTGACTATGGTATGGCTCACCATCACTACCGTGGCAGAAATCCTGGCCGACCGTGGCGTACAGCTATACATCCATCCCTCTCACAATGTCCCCGGCGATACAACCGCCCGCGAACGCTTAGACGCGGCCATCGCCGAATATCAGAAAAAAGTAAAGTGCCTGTAACCCCCCTCCTACCGGCCTTGTCTATCTATTAACTTTTCACACACAGCCCGTCTCCTCACCGGATAAAGACGGGCTTTTTTATCTCTATAACCTGCCACAGTCCGTAAAAACATCTGAACTCCGGATTCCGGATACCTCCGTAAAAGGGGTCCGGAGCCGGCCCCTAAAACAGACCTGATTTCCCGTAAAGGCAGACTCAGTCCGACTCCGTGTCTCTTTATCCAACCCGTCCCTGGGCACTTTTCTCCTTTTCCGACAGAAAGAACTATCGCCTTACAGGAAAATCCTCCTGTATACTCCGCCGGATTAACGTATTTTTCCTACATTTGCAGAGATAACCGTTTGTAAACAGAGAAAATAAAAACAATCCAAGCGATCGCTATATGAAACGAGCCTGCTATACTCTACTCCTCGGACGCCATATAAGTGAAAACAGACACAAAATTCACTCAGGCTATGTTGAACGCAGGCGTTTTGTATAGGAAAAGGTGATGTGCACAAACCGTAAGTCGCATATGACGTCAGTGTGAAAAATAAAATTTGTACCTATGAAACATGTGAGTTTATACCTGTTATTCTGCCTGTGTAGTCTGATGACTATCGCACAGACCAAACGTCCGCTGGACCTGAAAGAAATTACTTCCGGCATCTTCCGTCCGGAAACCCTTCGCGGCATTGTACCCATGAACGACGGAGAACACTACACACAAATGAATGAAGAAGGTACACAGATCATTAAATACGCTTTCCGCACCGGAAAAATGGTGGAGGTGATCTTCGATGTATCCACCGCGCGTGATTGTACCTTCAAGAAGTTCGACAGTTATATCCTGTCTCCGGACGACAGCAAATTGCTGATCGCTACAGAGACCACTCCCATCTACCGTCATTCTTCTACTGCCGTATATTATATATATACGTTGCGCCGTAATGTGGTAGAGCCTCTTTCAGACGGTGGTCCTCAGCAATCGCCGGTATTCTCTCCGGACGGTAATCTGATCGCTTTTGTGCGCGATAACAACATACACCTGATCAAGATCATGTTTGGCAACAGCGAATCACAGGTGACAGAAGACGGCAAAGCCAATGAGATCATCAACGGTGTTCCCGACTGGGTATACGAAGAGGAATTCAGTTTCAACCGGGCAATGGAATTCAGTCCGGACAACCGTATGCTGGCTTTCATCCGGTTCGACGAGAGTGAAGTACCCGCTTTTTCTTTCCAGGTGTATGCCGGACAACAGCCTCACCTGACTCCGTTCGACACCTATCCCGGAGAATATACCTACAAATATCCCAAAACAGGTGAACGCAATGCCAAGGTATCGGTACATACATTCGATATCCAGACCCGGGTGATACGTAAGGTAGATCTTCCTTTAGACACAGACGGCTATATCCCGCGTATCCGTTTCACACAAGATCCCGAGAAGCTGGCTATCATGACACTGAACCGGCATCAGAACCGGTTTGATCTCTACTTTGCCAATCCCCGCTCTACCGTATGCAAGCTGATCGTCAGAGACGAAAGCCCTTATTATATCAATGACGATGTATTTGACAACATCAGATTCTACCCCGACCATTTCAGTTTCCTCAGCGAACGCGACGGCTATACTCACCTCTATTGGTACAGCATAGGAGGCAGCCTCGTCAAGCAGGTCACTTCCGGTCCCTGGGAAGTGAAGCGGTTCTTAGGATGGGACCCGGCAGACAACGCATTCTATTACGAAAGTAATGAAGAAAGTCCGCTGCGCCGCGCTGTATATAAAATAGACCGGAAAGGACAAAAAACCCGACTCTCCCAGCAGGAAGGCACCCACCAGGCTTTGGTCAGCAAGTCGATGAAGCAATATATCAACACCTATTCCAGCGTACATACCCCGCCGACGGTAACTATCCACGATAACACCGGCAAACAACTGGCTACCTTGCTGACCAACGATCGCCTGAAAGAGACACTGACCCGTTACGAACTGCCGGAAAAAGAATTCTTCACCTTTACCACCTCCGCAGGTACGGAACTCAACGGATGGATGATGAAACCTACAGACTTCAGCAGTTCAAAAAAATATCCGGTGATCATGTACCAGTACAGTGGACCAGGCAGCCAGGAAGTGGCCGATCGCTGGAACATAGGAGGCGACCGCGGCATCGGCTGGGACACCTACATGGCTTCACAAGGATACCTCATCGTATGTGTAGACGGACGAGGCACCGGCGGACGGGGCGCGGAATTTACCAAAACCACCTACCTCAATCTGGGTGACAAAGAATCCAAAGATCAGGTAGAAACGGCCCTGTATATGGGTCGTCAGCCGTATGTAGACAAAGACCGCATCGGTATCTGGGGATGGAGCTACGGAGGATACATGACCCTCATGAGTATGAGCGAAGGTACTCCCGTATTCAAAGCGGGTGTGGCGGTAGCCCCGGTTACAGACTGGAAATATTACGATACGATCTATGGCGAACGCTACATGCGCACTCCCCGTGAAAACTTTGAAGGCTACAAAGCCGCTTCTGCTTTCAGCCGCGCCTCCCAACTCCAGGGTCGTCTGCTGCTGGTACACGGAACAGCCGACGACAACGTACACCTACAAAATACCATCGAATACAGTGAAGCCCTGGTACAGGCAGACAAGCAGTTCGAAATGCAGCTCTATACCAACCGCAACCACGGTATCTACGGTGGAAATACCCGGCATCACCTGTTTACCAGACTGACGGATTTCTTCCGGCACAACCTGTAAGACAAAGCTATTTACGATGTACGGATGTACGATTTGAATTACTATTTACTTCATCTGACACATTTTATCTTCCGTCTTATGTTCTTCTGCCCCATAAATAGACAAAAGAACATAAGAACAAAAAAGAAAAAGAATATGTATAGGGTAGAAAAACAAATATACATTTACAGGTGAATAACTACATCAGAATATTTGTCTTTCCAATTGTAAATAGTCAGATCGTAAATCATCACTTCGTGTTTACATCCGGACCCTTATATATTTTAGAAACAATACTACCCGAAAAATGCACCAAAGACCCCGAAAGCCGGAGTGGCTCAAAATAGATATCACTGCCAACGAACGCTACACAGAGACCAAACGCATTGTCGACTCACACGGCCTGCATACGATCTGTAGCAGCGGACGTTGTCCCAACCAGGGCGAGTGTTGGGGAAGGGGTACGGCGACGTTCCTGATTGCCGGTGACATCTGTACCCGTAACTGCAAATTCTGCAACACAGCTACCGGCCGGCCGCTGCCTCTGGATCCCGATGAGCCTATACAAGTAGCCGAATCGATCCGTCTCATGAAGTTGACCCATGCCGTGATCACCTCCGTAGACCGTGACGATCTGCCCGATCTCGGAGCCGCGCATTGGGTAACCGTACTACAAGCTATCCGGCAGATAAATCCCGACATCACACTGGAAATACTTATCCCTGATTTTCAGGGACGACCGGATCTGATCCGTCAGATCACCGATACCCGTCCGGAGATCATTTCCCATAACATGGAGACCGTACGTCGTCTTACGCCGATAGTACGCTCTGCCGCCCGCTACGAACAGAGCCTGACCGTCATCCGTCAGATTGCAGCAGCAGGTATCGTTGCCAAATCGGGACTAATGGTAGGACTGGGAGAATCACCCGACGAAGTAGAAGAGGTCATGGACGATCTGAGAGAAGCCGGATGCACTATACTCACCCTGGGACAGTACCTGCAACCTTCGCGAAAACATTACGAAGTAGCCGCATACATCACCCCCCGGCAATTCGATGAATACCGGCATACAGCCCTGAAAAAAGGCTTTACACAGGTAGAAAGCGGCCCTCTGGTACGTTCTTCCTACCATGCGGAGAAACACACCAGAAGATGGACGACGTAACATGGTACAATTGAAAAATGCTTTGCACGCAGGCAACCCGACGAAAAGAAAACAACCGCCTAAAGATACGGAAAACACATTTTCGGAGAACAACAGGAAAAGAGGGAGATTTCTCCTTTAAAACGATCATTTGCAAACCGATACAGCTCATTCTAATAAAATTAAGAACTTAATTAACATCTCATTTGTTTTATAGAAAACAGGTTTGGAAAAACATGAGTAATAAACGCGCGCTCACTTCAGCTTACAATATGTCACTGGGATTCCTCCCGGTCATTGTCACCATGCTGTTATGTGAATTCCTCCCGGAAGCATTTGCCACCTACATAGGAGCAGCTACCTGTCTGTTGTATATGCAACGTTCGGCCTTCCGGAAGGTTACAGGACTACCCAATTACATACTTTTTCTCTCTTCTACCCTGCTGATCGTACTGGCCATCATAGAACTTATTCCCGGTTTCAGCCTTCCGGATCACGACTTACCCGTACTGCTGGAAATAGGGGTAGGCATTCCGTTGCTTTTCTTCTATCTGACGCACCAGCGCCTGGTCAGCCATTACCTGGAAAAGAAAAAGAACTGCAACCGCCCCCGCATCACACAAAGTGTAGAGTCGGCCCTCGTATCCGCCCGCATCACCCTGATGCTGATGATGATCCATCTGATCCTTATCCTCATCTCCATACCTTTTCTGTATCCATGGAATGAATTCGTCAGCTGGATCCTGTTCCGTATCATTCCTCCCAGCATACTGATCATCGCTATTTTACTCAACCAGATCGGAATCTACTATTTCAACCACGTAGTTTCCAAACAAGAATACATCCCCATTGTCAATACCAAAGGCGATGTTATCGGACGCACCTTAGTATCAGATGTCTCCACCTACAAGAACCTGTATATCAATCCGGTCATCCGCATTGCCGTACTTTCTCAGGGTATGCTCTATCTGAGCAAACGCCCGGCCAACCGGGTAGTGGAACAAGGGAAAACAGACATTCCTCTGGAAGGATTACCTGGGATTCAACGAAAAAGTAACCGAAGGAGCCAACCGTCTCCTGCAGAAACACTTTCCGGGCCTTTGCCTGTTACCTGCTTTCAGTCTGAAACATCATTACCGCAGTCCGGAGACCAACCGGCTGATCTACCTGTTTGTGGTAGAAATTGACGACGACACTCTGCTCGACCACGCCGGATTTGAGGGAGGGAAGTTATGGACCCTGCACCAGATCGACCAGAACATCGGACAGGACTTTTTCAGTGATCTGTTCGAACAGGAATACGATCACCTC
>Ga0192244_10169_pt1 | contig 27240 bp, 24 predicted proteins | sample Koala_Koa27_L3_FD_131234 | JGI IMG/M metagenome (GOLD analysis project Ga0192244, IMG submission 131234) | Enriched cells from koala feces incubated with labeled cellulose particles, San Francisco Zoo, California, United States - Koala_Koa2-7_L3 ... | reverse complement strand
AGGATGAAGCAAAACAGCCGCGGCTCGCGACGGTTCTCTACAATCTGGTGGAAAGCATCAGCATCGGTGCGAATCTGATTTCCAGCTTTATGCCGGATACGGCACAGAAGATTCTGACCATGTTAAATGATCGGGTGAGGGAATTTGATGAACTGGCTTCCTTCGGACTTCGCGAGGATGGCAAAAAGGTGACGGACGCGCCGGAGATTTTGTTTGAGCGTCTGAAGCTGGATGAGGTTCTTGCGAAGGCGGAGGCGCTCCATCCGGCAGCGGCTGACGGGACTGCGGAAGGATCAGTTCCGGATGCGGCAGGCAGCGAAACGGGTGCCGGACAGAAAACTGCGGGAGATACTGCAGGAGCATGTGAAGGCTGCAAAGCAGGAGACGGTGAGGCTGTCATTGACATAGATCCGAAGGACGAGATTACTTTTGAGGATTTCGGGAAGATGCAGTTTCAGGTAGGTGAGATCATTGCCTGCGAGGAGGTAAAGAAGTCGAAAAAGCTTCTCTGCTCCCAGGTGAAGATCGGCAGTCAGGTAAAACAGATTGTATCCGGAATCAAGAAGTATTATTCCGCGGAAGAGATGGTCGGAAAGAAGGTTATGGTGCTGGTGAACTTAAAACCGGCAAAGCTGGCCGGTGTGCTTTCTGAGGGTATGCTTCTTTGTGCGGAGGACGCAGAAGGGAATCTGGCGCTGATGACGCCGGAGCGCACGATGCCGTCCGGAGCGGAGATCCGTTAACACAATTCAACCATGAGTAAAAAAGAATGCATTTTGGCGCATCCTCGCGGAGCGTTTTTCGAATGCCTGGGTTGAACGGTGTGTCACAGAGGGATTTAGATGAGGAACTTAGATGATATTTGATACACATGCGCATTATGATGACGAACAGTTTGACACTGACCGGGATGAGCTGCTGCGAAGCATGCGTGACCGGGGCGTGGGATATATTGTCAATGCAGGCGCGTCGACTGACGGTTGCCGTGCGAGCGTGCGGCTGGCAGATCAATATGATTTTTTGTACGCGGCGCTGGGCGTCCATCCGGATGAGGCGGGCAGCATCGATGAGGATTTTTTTTCGTGGATGCGCAGTGAGGCCAGGTCGAATCCGAAGGTAGTCGCCATCGGAGAGATCGGGCTGGATTACCACTGGGATGTGGAGCCGCGCGAGGTACAGAAGGCGTGGTTTGTCCGTCAGATGGAGCTGGCGCGGGAGCTCTCGCTGCCGATCGTGGTTCACAGCAGGGACGCGGCGCAGGATACGTTTGACCTGATTTCCCGATATGGACGGGATTTGCCGGGCATTCTGCACTGCTTTTCCTATTCGCCGGAGATGGCGGCGGCGTATGTGAAGCTGGGCTATCATATCGGCCTTGGCGGTGTGGTGACATTTAAGAATGCGAAAAAAGCGAAGGAAACGGCAAAAACAGTGCCGCTTGAGCATATAGTATTAGAGACGGATTGCCCCTATATGGCGCCGACACCGTACCGCGGTAAACGCAACTCATCTGACCTCATTGCTTATGTTGCAGAGGAGATTGCGAGGATCAAAGGGATTTCCGCGGAAGAGGTGATTGCCGTGACGGAGGAGAATGCAAAGAGGATATTTCATATATGAGCAGACCTGTACCCAGACCATATCTGGCGAACCCTCAGATTACGAGAGCGGTTCTGGACAGACATAAATTTACCATACAGAAAAAATACGGACAGAATTTTCTGATTGCTCCGCATGTGCTGGAGGATATCATCTGTGCGGCAGGTATTACGGAGCATGATTATGTCCTCGAGATCGGACCGGGGATCGGCACGATGACGCAGTATCTCGGTGCGAATGCGCGGGAGGTGACGGCTGTAGAGATCGACCGCATGCTGATGCCGGTTCTGGATGATACGCTGCAGGGTTATCACAATGTGGAGGTGATCAATCAGGATATCCTGAAGGTTGACATCCGGAAGCTTGCGCAGGAGAAGAATCAGGGGAATCCGATCAAAGTTGTTGCAAACCTTCCGTATTATATTACAACGCCGATTATTATGAATCTGCTGGAGAGCCATGTGCCGATTGAGAGTATTACGGTTATGGTGCAGAAGGAGGTCGCTGACCGGATGCAGAGCGGACCGGGGACGAAGGATTACGGAGCATTGTCGCTGGCGGTGCAGTATTTTGCGCGGCCTGAGATTGTGACGGAGGTTTCACCGGACTGTTTTATGCCGCAGCCGAAGGTCGGATCTGCGGTCGTGAGACTGACTGCTTACACCGAGCCGCGCGTGATCGTACAGGATGAGGCCCTGTTGTTCCGGCTGATCCGCGCCTCTTTTAATCAGCGCAGGAAAACATTGGTGAACGGACTTAAAAATTCTCCGGAACTGCAATTTTCCAGAGAAGAGATTGAAACAGCGGTCGCGGCAATCGGGAAGCCGCTGACGGTTCGGGGCGAGACGCTGACGCTGGAGGAGTTTGCAGCGCTGGCAGATCAGCTGACCCGGCAGAGTGCGGCAGGTGAAAGAAGATAAAAGTCCTCATTATATTCCGGAATGAAACAGAAAGCAGAGTCATAAAGTTTTACTATGAAAGAAAAAGTAAAGCTTTACGGCTCTGTTTTGATTTTAATTATTTTTATTCCCTGGCTGTGTACGGTATATCTGCATGGCGGTATGTCCGGCTTTTTTTTCTGTTTCGGAAGCGGACGGGCAGCTGGAAGCGCAGGTTGTTTCCGTGCTTGCTTCCGAGATCCCGGCTGACTATGAACTGGAATGTCTGAAGGCACAGGCGGTCATTGTCCGGACAAACCTGACCCGGGAGGGAACGGACTCGGAGTCCGGCTGGGACGAGGCAGCCATGCGGCAGGCGTGGGGAGAAAATTATGAGAAGAATCTGAGAAAGATTCAGACAGCGGCTGAGGAGACAAAGGGAATGGTATTAACCTGTGAGGGAGAACTGATACAGGCGGCGTATCATACCGCATGCAACGCGAAAACGCGGAATGCGGCGGAGGTTCCCGGACAGGAAGCGTGTATCTATCTGCAGAGCGTGGAGAGTGCGGATGATATTCTGGCGGATGGGTTTTTGTATGTCGGTTATATGGAAAAATCAGAATTCGCCGGGCTTCTTGCGGAATTGTTTCCGGATGAGGAGATTGACGCGCAGCAGCTGCCGGACGCGCTGCAGATCACGGAGCGCGACTCTGCTGATTACGTGACGCGGGTGCAGTACGGTTCTACGATTGTAAATGGCGAGGCAGTGCGCGCCGCGCTGGGGCTTTCTTCTGCCTGCTTTTATTTTTCCGGGTTGGAAGGGAAGATACGCATTGTCACAAAGGGTATCGGACACGGTCTGGGATTCAGCCAGTACGGGGCAGAGCAGCTGGCGGAAAAAGGATATTCCTGTGCGGAGCTTTTGCAATATTATTTTACAGGCGTTGAGATAGAATACATATATGCTGAATAATCTTTTCTCTTATGGCAAAACTAAGATAAAACGAAGTGTGCCGGTCCGGAAGGAGGAAAGAGATGAATAAATTAAAAAAAATCAGAAATCGTATCTCACAATCGGGGTGATTACGCTGGCGGCTGTCATTGTGCTGGCAGGGATTTCTTACAGACAATCGACAGATCAGGCGGCGGATGAACAGGAAGCCGTGATCATGGCGGAATCGGAATGGACAGAAGACGCAGAGGGCAGCGATGAGGAGACAGTATTGTCTGATGCAGAGGACGAGGGCGGCGAAGATGTGCCGGAGGAACTCGGGGCCGATACGGAGGCAGGTGAGGATACGATAGCTCTTGCCGGTACAGATTTGACGGATGCGTCACCAGCAGATGACAGCATGCGGGGGACGATCGTCATCGAGGGAGCAACAGAGGAAGTCGCGGAGACGACGGCATCGGCGGACAGTCTGTCTTTTTCCGAATCAGATGCGCTGCGCTGGCCGCTGCAGGGCGATATTCTGATCAATTACAGCATGGATGAAAGTGTTTATTTTGCAACGTTGGATCAGTATAAGTATAATCCGGCGCTGATTATCCGGGGAGATGTCAATGCACAGGTGTTGGCAGCTGCGGCCGGACAGGTTGTCAGCATTGAGACAACGGCAGAGACCGGCGAGACTGTCACGATGGACATCGGGGGTGACTATCAGCTGATTTACGGGCAGATGAAGGATTTACAGGTGGCGGAGGGGGATTTTGTAAAAGCAGGTGATCTCATTGGCTATATCAGCGAGCCGACAAAGTATTACAGCGTGGAAGGCAGTAATCTTTATTTTTCGATGACGAAAAACGGTGCGCCGGTGAATCCGTTAAATTATCTCGAGTAACGGGTGCGGCATTCCGGAAATCTTTTTGATTATAATTTTTTGTAGCAATTTTAACGGAAATGTGTATAATACTATATATTGCGGTGGTAATAGCAATCGTTGCTTCATGACAAACCGGATTACCGGAGCGCTTATCCGGAGGAAGACTTGTTTTTATATCTGCGGAAATGACTGCTGCGCAGGCATCATTTTTCATGCAGGCGGATATCGGATCCGCGATAGGTAAGATACACATTTCTCACGATTGCGTTGACATAGATGAGTTCACGGGAGCTGCAGCCGGAGGATTCATCCGGCGGCCGTGCAGGCTGCCGGTTACATAAAACGTAATCCGTACAGCGGACATGGATCAGATGGGAATGTTGTGTTTGATATGCCGTGATTCAGGCATGCGCTGCGCGTAAGATTTCGGGCGTTTATGGATGTATCGGGAGGCTGTTTTATGAATTATACGTATATGCTGGAATGCGGGGACGGCAGTCTTTATACCGGATGGACCAACGATATAGCGAAACGGCTGGCTGCTCATCGGAGCGGAAACGGGGCAAAATACACCCGCGGGCGCGGGCCGCTGAAACTGGTTTATCTGGAGGTGATGGATTCTCAGTCCGAGGCGATGCAACGGGAGGCATATATTAAGAAAATGAGCCGGATCGAAAAGCTGGCGCTGATTCAGATGAGTGACTGGACGGAGCATCTGTCAGAATGGCATCTGGAGAGACTGAGGGTGACAGGAACAGACGGAGACTGAACGAACCCCGGAATGATCATGAGAGCGCGGAGGAAATGGCCGACGCCATTTCCCGTAAAAGAGAATGAGAAAGGAAACAGATAAACAATGTTATTTGAAGAGTTGGATCTTGACCCGCGGATTTTGCGGGCGATAAAGGAACTGGGATTTGAGGAAGCCACACCGATTCAGGCGCAGTCCATTCCCGCGGTGATGAGCGGCAGGGATGTGATCGGACAGGCGCAGACCGGCACGGGGAAGACGGCGTCTTTCGGGATTCCGCTGTTACATAAGGTGGATCCGGATGACAGGGGCACGCAGGCGATCATCCTCTGCCCGACCAGGGAGTTGGCGATCCAGGTGTCAAACGACCTGCATGATCTGGCAAAGTATATGCACGGTATCCGTATTCTGCCGATCTACGGCGGACAGGATATCGGCAGACAGATCCGTTCCCTGAAAGGCGGCATCCAGATCATTGTGGGGACACCGGGGCGCGTGATGGATCATCTGCGCCGGAAGACGATCCGCTGTGACGAGGTGCGGACGGTTGTTCTGGATGAGGCGGACGAGATGCTCAACATGGGCTTTCGGGAGGATATAGAGACGGTGCTCGGATACATTCCGGGTGAGCATCAGACGGTGCTGTTTTCCGCTACGATGCCGAAAGAGATTCTGGAGATCACGAAGCAGTATCAGACGGATGCGCTCACGATAAAAGTGGTGAAGAAGGAACTGACGGTAAAAAATATCGAGCAGTATTATTATGATGTGCGCCGGAAAGACAAGCTGGATGTACTGACCCGTCTGCTGGATGTGGAGGATCCGAAGCTGTCTCTGATTTTCTGCAATACGAAGCATATGGTGGATGAGCTGGCCAATGAGCTGCAGAACCGCGGTTATTTTGCCGAGGGGCTGCACGGCGATATGAAACAGCAGCAGAGAGACCGCGTGATGAAGAATTTCCGTTCCGGAAAAACGGAGATTCTTGTCGCCACGGATGTCGCAGCGCGCGGTATCGACGTGGATGACGTGGAGGCTGTCTTTAACTATGACCTGCCGCAGGACGATGAGTATTATGTCCACCGGATCGGCAGGACGGGCCGTGCGGGCAAGACCGGCAAGGCATTTTCCTTTGTCAAGGGTAAAGAGGTCTATAAACTGAAGGAGATCATGCGTTATTGCAAGACGAAGATCTATGCGAGGCCGATTCCCTCCCAGCGGGATGTGGAGGAAGCGAAGTGTGAGAAGATCATGGATCAGCTGGATCAGATCATCGAGGAGGTAGATCTGACGAAGATGGTCAATCTGCTGGAGACACAGATCAACAGCGGGGATTATACCGCCATGGATCTGGCGGCGGCCTTTTTGTATCAGGCGCTCGGCAAATCGGAGCAGGAACGCGCACGTCAGGAGAACTATGAATTTGCGGATACCGGTGCGGAAGAGGAGGGAATGGTTCGTCTCTTCGTGAATATCGGAAAGAAACAGCACGCGCGTCCGGGTGATATTCTCGGCGCCGTGGCTGGAGAGTCCGGTATGCCCGGCAATCTGGTCGGAGCGATCGATATGTTTGACAGCTATACGTTTGTAGAGGTGCCGCGTGAGTATGGTGCGGCCGTTCTGAAGGCGATGAAAAATGTCAAAATACGGGGACGCCAGATCAATGTGGAGCCGGCCAACGCCAAGTAAGTTAAGCGGATGAGAAAGCGTTTTTGGGTATATGATAAGGAAAAGGATTACAGTTTCAGAAAAAGACAACAGAAAAAAAGTCCGGAACTGCCTGATTCTCGCGGGAGTGATAGCGGCGGCATGTTTTTTTGCGGTTTTTATGAGTAACCGGGGAGGGCATGCCGCTTCCCTTTTACGCGGAAATAATTCCGAAACAGAAACGCTTTCCTATGATACGACATCCGCTTCCTACCGTTATCAGCATGAGTTTGTCCATACCCTGTGGAACTATGAATCTCTTCGACAGTTATATTTTCATGATTACAGCACGGCGATTCCGGGTCTGGAAAACACCTGTTTTTCCGCGTCGAGTTCTGATCAGATGGTGCCGCAGGGAATCTGTGTGGCCGGGGATTATATGCTGATCAGTGCCTATGACAAGAGCGGGACAGAGAAATCCGTGTTATATGTACTTTCCAATGAGGATCCCGCGAACAGGGAACTGCTGACCACGATTGTGCTTCCGGATAAAAATCATGTGGGCGGGATCGCTTTTGACGGAAGCAGCCTGTGGGTGGCGAAGAGCAGCAGCAGGCGTCTCAGCGAGATTTTTTATGAACAGGTTGAGGCGGCTGTGCTTTCGAATCAGAGCGTGTACGAACTGGAAGAGTATGACGGCGGATTTAACTGCGGAGTGACGGCGTCTTTTGTCAGTTATCAGGACGGGCGGCTGCGGGTAGGAACAAGCCATTCCATTGTCAGCCGGCAGGGGACGCTGACTGTTTTCCGAAGAGCTGAGGACGGGAATTACGCGGCAGCAAACCGTCGGACAGGGGCAAAGGACACAGCATGGATCCGTCAGTTTACGATGACCATTCCGGATCATGCGCAGGGAATTGCTTTTTTCTCAGAGGATGGAAAGGATTATCTGCTGCTGAGCACTTCGCACGGAAGAAATAAGAGTTCATATTACTATCTGTATGAGGAGACAATCAGTGACGAGAAAGCCGTGCTGTCTCCGGCGGCAAAGATAGAGATGCCGCCTATGGCGGAAGAGATGGTCAGCGACGGCGCATACACATATTGTCTGTTTGAGTCGGCGGCTACCTGTTACAGTATGGGGGAAGGCCTGCGGTGTGAGTATCCGGTAGACCGGATCTGTGCGCTGATCAATCAGCTGCTGGTGGGAAGTATCTGACTTATTTTGACCCTGGTATCATGATACCCACGGATTGCTCCGCACGTTGTGCTCCCGCAATCCTCAAAACACTCGGAATCCGCTCATTTTAGCCTGAAACTCGGCTAAAATGGCTACTTCCTCGTATTTTGGCGGGTTCCAAAGTCATGAATTCGAATGCGAGCATTCGATTCATGACTTTTTGACCCTGGTATCATCATAATATCCCCGGGGGAGGGTTGCGCCGAAAGGGGTGCCGGTCTAAAATTAAAAATAGTGTAAACGTTAAAGCAAACGGAGGATTTTGAAATGGCATGTTTTATTGTACCGGCTGCAGAGGCAGTTGTAACGACGATTGTGAGAAGAGCGGTAAAAAAGAAAGAGGCGCAGACACAGACGCAGACAGCGGAAGTATTGTCCGACGGCACACAGGAGATGACCGGCAGGATTCCTCTTTCTGAAAAAATGAAATGGCTCAATACGATGCTTTGGGGCGGCTCGGCATTGCTTGCATTTGAACATGTATGGCATGGAGAGGTTACGCCATGGTTCCCGTTCCTGACAGCGGCAGCGAATCCGGCAGATGCTTCCGAAATGCTGCGCGAGATGGCGACATCCGGTGTGGCGATGGCAGTTCTGGTTACCGCTGTATGGGGCGTTATGGCTGCCGTTACCGGTGTGATCGCTAAGAGGGCATCAGAGGAGCAGACGGCGCGGACACAGGAGGAGGCAGGGGTATGACGCTGCTTACTACCGTATTTGCGGCGGCTGCTTGCACAGCTATCTGGTATAAAAATGCACCGGATCACGCGATGAAGATCGGAATTCTCTGCCTGATTTACTGGGGCGCGTCTCTGATGTGGCTGGTGGATGCGGTTGTCGAATATACAGAAGCAGGTGCTGCTTATTTCACACCGGCGTCAGCGGATATGCTGAATGATTTTTATCTTGGCCTGTCTGTGGTTGCGCTGGGGCTGGTGATCTGGCTGGTTGTTTTGCTGGTTAAAGATCCGAAGGGCGCCGTGCGGGACGCGATTTTAAAAAACAGAATTTAAATGATGAGACGGGGGAGTATTCCGGTTTTTCGGAACACTCCCCCGTCTGAATGATTTTACTCAGCGGGAGAAAAATCCTCTTTTCCTACGCCGCAGATCGGACATACCCAGTCGTCCGGAAGATCCTCAAATGCCGTGCCGGGTGCGATGCCGTTGTCCGGATCACCGACAGCCGGATCATACTCATACCCGCATGGATCACAAATGTATTTCATGATAAAGGTATCCTTTCTTAAAATCGATTTGTATTTTCCTGAATCTGCCATGCAACCAGTTCAATTCCGCTTCGCTTCATTTCGCTGGACGGCTGTCGCCGTATAGATTCAGGCTAATCCAAATGCGCCTGCAAGCAGTCGATTTGTATTTTTCCTGAATCTGCATGGCTCATAGCTTAACCAAAATATCTCTTTAACAGACCCTCAAAAGCTTTGCCGTGTCTCGCCTCGTCGCGGGCCATCTCGTGTACGGTGTCGTGGATCGCGTCGAGGTTCGCTGCCTTTGCGCGCTTAGCGAGATCAAATTTACCTTCGGTCGCGCCGTGCTCAGCGTCTACTCTCATCTCAAGGTTTTTCTTCGTGCTGTCGGTGACAACCTCGCCAAGCAGTTCGGCAAACTTCGCTGCATGCTCTGCCTCTTCGTAAGCTGCCTTCTCCCAGTATAAACCGATCTCGGGATAGCCTTCTCTGTGTGCTACGCGAGCCATCGCCAGGTACATACCTACTTCAGAGCACTCGCCCTCGAAGTTCACTCTCAGATCAGCGAGGATGTCTTCGCTCACACCCTGCGCTACGCCTACGACATGCTCCGCTGCCCAGGTCTTGTCGCCGGACTGCTCCTTGAACTTCTCTGCCGGTGCGTGGCAGATCGGACATTCTGCCGGAGGATTGTCGCCTTCATGAACATAACCACATACTGTACATACAAATTTTGCCATAATTTTCTTCCTTTCTTAATTGAAAAATAATATTAAATTTTATAAAAAACAGTTGAGGCCAACTGATTTTTCACATATGTGATGACCGGGGGCCGAATTAAGATGCCTCGGCTCCGGCGGCCATACAGTCGGGGCAGCATCCGTAAAATAGAATCTTATGTCCCTCAATAACTCCGGAAAAGGTCTTCCCGGCGATCTGATCTACATGGGAGATATTGTCCATGTCCAGATCAATCAGGCTGCCGCAGCGGCTGCACAGGAAATGATTGTGCGGAGCGGCGTTGCCGTCGAAGTGATCCGGACCGTTCCCGGTCGAGATCTTCTGAATCTCTCCCATATCGGACAGCAGCGCGAGGTTGCGGTAAACTGTCGCAAGACTGATATGAGGGAGTTCCTTCCGGATATTCATATAAACGGTCTCGGCTGTCGGATGATCGTATCGCGTCGCAAGGAATGCCTGGATACAATCGCGTTGTTTGCTGTGTTTAATCATGGTTATCACTTCCTAAAAACGATAATCATTATCAATTTCAAATTTATTATATCATAAAATAACAGCTTGTCAACAGTAATATTTGTTTTTTTCGAAAAAATATTCGGTGACATATTCACATAAATATGTAGCGGAAATGTCTCGTAAATGTCTTCATTATTATATGAAAGAATAAAACAGCAGCAACAGCATATATATGTAAATAAATCAGTGTAAGAGGTTGTTATGTCATTATATCGGCGTTTTGTTACATATCTGTTTCGATATGAAAGCGGTAAAAAGGAGAACGGATGCGGTTTTGCGAAAATGGAGGTGCGGCAGGGCAGCAGCCGGATGGAATTGCAGATCAGAAGCTGCGCGGACGGAAATTATAAGGTGTATCTGTTTCATGCCGCAAAGCGCGGTCCGGTGGGCGTGCAGATCGGAGAATTACGCGTCCGCGGCGGAAACGGCAGGGAAGTCTTTGTGTTCGACGGGGAGCCGGTCGGAAACAGTCCGTACGGGCTTGATCGCATGAGCGGAATCTATATGACGGCAGGGGGAGATGGGTTTGTCGCAAGTCAGTGGGATGATGAAACCATAAACTGGGATGTGTTTCATGTATATGGATCGGGACAGGTTCGCCGGGACGGGGAAGAAGACGCGGAGAGGGAAGAAGATGAGGACGGAAGTACCGCGGAAACGGCAGATGAATTGCAGGAAGCAGACGATGTGGCGGAAATAGAGTACGGTCGGATATCAGAGGAGAGCGAAGAATCGCCGGAAGACTGTGATCGGATAAGGGAGAAAAACGGAGAACGCCCGGAAGAGAGCAGTGTGCAGCCGGAAGTTCAGGTGACGCAGAATGCGGCCGCTGTCAACGACGCCTCAGAACCGGCGGCAGGAAACCGGAGTTCTGTTCTGTACGCACTGCCGGCAGGGAAATTGAAGGGTGACTTCCCCGCGCCTGTAGATGTTTCGCCCTGCATGTCTGCCTGGGAAAAACAGTGGAAGCGCTTCTGTGCGTTACATCCGGTGCTTTGTCCGTTTGATGAGGCGAAAGACATTTACGCCGTGAAGATGGATCTGCGCGATCTTCGGATTCTGCCGAAACGATATCATTCGCTGGCAAACAACAGTTTCCTCCTGCACGGATACTTTAATTACAAATATCTGTTGTTCGGACATATGGACGGAGAGGAGAAACACTGGTTTGTCGCCGTCCCGGGCGTATTTCAGAATCAGGAGCAGCTTCTGGCCGGTATTTTCGGATTTACGGAATTTCGGACAAAGCATGTGACAAAACAGAGGACAGGTGAATTCGGCTTCTGGTATCGCCTGTTGGACTTGTAAAGAAAACATTTTATCTATTGAATTCCTAATAATTTGTAGGTATAATAGGAACACTTGGTGATATACCGCCGAGAATCATGCGAGACAGGATATACCGCAGATGCAGCAGGAACGATATATGAGAGAAGCCATCCGTCAGGCGAAGAAGGCCTACGCCATCGGGGAAGTCCCGATCGGCTGTGTGATCGTATATGAGGATAAAATCATCGCCCGCGGGTATAATCGCCGCAACACGGATAAGAATACGCTGTCGCACGCCGAGATTTCCGCGATTCGGAAGGCGAGCAAAAAGATGGGCGACTGGCGCCTGGAGGGATGTACGATGTACGTGACGCTGGAACCCTGCCAGATGTGCGCGGGCGCGCTGGTGCAGGCACGCATTGACCGGGTAGTGATCGGGTGCATGAATCCGAAAGCGGGCTGTGCGGGATCGGTGCTGAACCTTCTGCAGATGGCGGAGTTTAATCATCAGGCGGAGATCGAGCGCGGTGTCTGCGGGGAGGAATGCTCGGAGCTTTTGCGGCGTTTCTTTTCGGAACTTCGAGACAGGAACCGGCAGGAGAAAGCGCGGAAGGCATATTTACAGGAACATCAGGATCTGTCCGGCGGACAGTCGGCAGACGGCTGCCCGGGACAGATTGCTGAATATACAGAAACGACAGAGGTGAATACAAATGCTTGAACTAAGGGACGTCTGTTTTCAGGTGGCAGATGAGGGCACGGATACAGACAAAGAGATTTTAAAAAACATTAACCTGACGATCGATGACCGTTTTGTCGCGATTACCGGTCCGAACGGCGGCGGGAAATCGACGCTGGCTAAGGTGATCGCCGGCATCATCCGGCCGACATCCGGCCGGATTTTTCTGGACGGCGAGGACATCACGGATATGAATATTACAGAGCGCGCCAGAGCAGGGATCAGCTTCGCGTTTCAGCAGCCGGTGCGGTTTAAAGGTCTGACCGTGAAGGATCTGATCCGGCTGGCGGCAGGGAAGGATATCAATATCTCACAGGCCTGTTCCTATCTGTCCGAGGTGGGACTCTGCGCGAAGGATTATATTAACCGTGAGGTGAACGCAAGCCTGTCCGGCGGTGAGCTGAAGCGTATTGAGATTGCGATGATCATCGCGCGGGGCACGAAGCTGTCTATTTTTGACGAGCCGGAGGCCGGGATTGACCTTTGGAGCTTTAATAATCTGATTCAGGTATTTGAGTCCATGCACGAAACGATCAACGGTTCCATCCTGATCATATCTCATCAGGAGCGTATCTTGAATATCGCGGATCGGATCATCGTGATCGCGGACGGCGAGATAACAAACGCCGGCACCAGGACAGAGGTTTTGCCGGATCTGCTCAGTGCATCACAGGCATGCAGCACGCTGATGGAGAAAGTCGTATAAGGACAGGCGGTATGTCAGGGGAATCTGTATAGAGGAAAGTCGTACTTTAATAAAAACGATGATGTGAGGCTGACCGGTATTTACGAAACATGATATACGGCGGCCGGACAGAATCGTATAGGAACAGGAAAGACGTTTAGAAGGGAAGACATCAGAAAATGGACGCAATAGAAAAACATATGCTGGAACAGATCGCGGATCTGCACGGGGTCCCGGAGGGCGCGTATAATATCCGCTACAATGGGAAGAAGGACGGCAGAAAGACAACCGCCAATATTGATATCGTGACAAAGACGGAGGAGGGCAAACCCGGCATTGACATTATTATCCGGCCCGGCACGAAGAATGAGAGTGTGCATATTCCGGTCGTCCTGAGCGAGAGCGGGCTGAAGGATCTGGTTTACAATGATTTTTATATCGGTGAGGACGCCGATGTGACGATTATCGCCGGCTGCGGGATTCACAACTGCGGTACGGACACCTCCGAACATGACGGCATTCACACGTTCCATATCGGGAAAAATGCCAGAATCCGTTATGTGGAAAAGCATTACGGTGAGGGCGACGGTTCGGGAGAGCGTATCCTGAATCCGGAGACGATCATCTATATCGATGAGGGCGGACGCATGGAGATGGAATCTGTGCAGATCAAGGGTGTCACGTCTACCAGGCGAGTTACCCGGGCAGAGCTTTCTGCCGGCGCATCTCTGGAGATCAGCGAGAAGATTATGACACACGGCAGTCAGTACGCGGAGACGGATTTTACGGTAGACATGAACGGTGAGGGGTGCAGTGCCAATGTCGTTTCCAGATCAGTCGCCAAGGGCTCTTCCCGGCAGCTGTTTGTTTCCCGGATCAACGGCAACTGCCCGTGCACCGGCCATACGGAGTGCGATGCCATTATTATGGATCAGGCTTGTGTGACGGCGGAGCCGCAGCTGACAGCGAACGATATCGACGCCAGCCTGATTCACGAGGCAGCCATCGGCAAGATTGCGGGTGAGCAGCTGATCAAGCTGATGACGCTCGGCCTGACCGAAGCGGAAGCGGAAGAACAGATCGTCAATGGATTTTTGAAGTAGAGCGTTTTCAGATCATGGGACGAACCTTCCTGTGACATGAAAAGACCGGCTGATGCAGGGGAGGGTTTTTCTGCGTCAGCCGGTTTTTTTGTAGCACAGAGGCTAGTCGCCCTATGGTACATGGATAATATTGGTATGCAGAGTCGGAGAACTTCTGCAGATAAAAGAGGTATTTCCTATTTAAAGAATCCGTAGGTCGGATCTGCGTTGATGAGCGGAACCGCATTGATGTAGGTTTTCCGTGCGATCTTTCCTTCATCGGTGCGGGAATCAAAATTATCGTGCAGGCTTACAAGGTGTGCGCCTTTCTCGTCGATGATCGTCTCCATCAGGGCAATCAGATCTCTCAGACCGCTGCTGAAACGGAGGAAAGAATATACATATACAATATCGCCCGGCTGCAGGTTGTCCAGAATCTCATACAGAGATATTCTGGAAGAAAGAGACTCTACCAGAATCACCTCGGCAAAAGGCTTTAACTCGTCAACCTTCGTAGCAACATCTTCCCCAATGTTGGTTATGAAACCATTAAAATAACCGTACGTCATAGTGTTTCTCCTTTACATATTTATGTATTATTTGATGCTCTCATTCTAGCACAGAACGCGGATTCGATTAATTCCTTATTTATTCACGGTTATTCCGATTCCGCATAAATGAGCCTTTTTTGCAGTCAGAGGTGTCCGGACGATGATAGCTGCCTAAGCAGTTATGTCTGATTAAATAAGGAAATGTTACGGTTGTTTACAGAAAAACATTGACCCGGAAACGTCCATCCGTTACTATAAAAGTGTTTATATGGAGGAGGGGTATTATGTCAGAAAAAACAGGTTACATACCAAACGCGGGACAGACTTATCAGCCTGTCTGTGATAACATTTATACGGAACTGCTGCCGTTTGAACATCCGGCAAAGCCGGAACCGCCGCTTCCGGAACTGTCGCTGACGGAGGAAGCACTTGAGAAAGGCTATACGCTGCCTTCGCAGAAACAGCATTTTCTTCCCGGCGTGACGGCCGCGATGCTGGACTGGTTCTGGGCAAACATGGAGAAAGGCTATTATCTGTGGGCGCCGGGTTCTCACAAGAAATTTACCTGGATCAAATCCCCGGCGGAGGTCGGATTTGAGAAATCGGTGCATATGATTGCGGAGACGGTCGGGAAAGGCATACCGGTTTTCGGCGGTGAGGGTGTGGAGATCCATCGGCTGCCGCTGACAGAGTTTTTCCCGTTTACGACCTGTCTGCAGCATGTTCTCTGTGAAGGCGTTTTTAATGACATCGGTGAGTTCGTAGACGCTACGGTGCATATGTGGGAGGATTGTGATGGCGGACTGCTTCATATCACGGCCACAGTCGCCAATTCGCGCTGCTCGATGCCGCCGTCCTTTGTGATGGAGATGCTGAAGGAGCATCCGGATTATAAGCCGACGCCGAACTGGGCGACCGATCATGAGGATTATGAGGCCAGCCAGTGGCCGGTTTTCCTGCCGGCTCTGTATGAATTGTGGAAGAATCATCCGGATCCGTCGCAGAGTGTACCGTGTAATCTGGAGGCTTATCGCGGAGATGACGGGAGATATCATTATAAGGCGGAGAACGGGCCGGCCGGGTTGATTTAATGCGTACTGAAGTATCCGGCGAGGACGGACATGACGATCAGGCTGGCGAGCGTGGACATGGAGTTCGTAAAAGACGCCAGTTCCCCGTCGCCGCCGCACCGTTCGATGAAGGCGGGCGCCACGGAGCCCATCGGGCAGAGCAGAAGCAGCACCACGATCCTCCGAATTTCCAGTGAGAAAGGCAGGACGCAGAACATAATAACGGCCAGCGCCGCGCCGACAGCAAAGCGGAAGGCCAGTATGGTCAGCGTTCCCTTCCAGTCCTCCTTTTTACGCGGCAGGGTAAACAAAAGTCCCAGCATGAACATGGATAAAAACGCGTTGGCTGAGGAGAGCGGGCTGATAAAATCCGCTACCCGCTGCGGGATGGAGATTCCGATGATACACAGCACAAGCACCGCCATGTAGGTAATCATGGCGGCGGAACTGAAAAACCGTCTGATCAGATCGGAAGGCCGGATCGGCGTGTTTTTGCCGTCCGTGTGCAGCAGGATGGATGTGAACGCATAGTTGCCGCCGATCATCATCACTGAATTTCCGATGTCAAACATGATGCTGGTGATTGTACCGATATTGCCGAAAAAAGGCGGAGATGACCGGCATACCGTAGCAGCCGACATTATATCCGGACACACTGATCACATGGTATACACGATCGGCTTTTCCGGCTTTCCGGCTCAGCGCATACATGAGGAAATAGGATCCCAGCGCACTGCCGAATCCGAGAACGACCAGCAGGAGCAGGGAAAGATCACGCTCCAGATCCGCGAAGGCGGAAATCACCACCGCCGGCAGCGTGATATTCAGAATAATCTTCATCACGATCATCGAATATTCTTTTTTAAACATTCCGGCTCTTTTCAGCAGATAAGTCAGAAAAATGATAAATAAAAATGAACAGGGTTTTATCAGATAGTCCATATATCCCTCACAGTAAAAAAATAAGCTTGCGAAGATTTTTTCCTAATATAAATAAAAAAGCCCGGATGCCTCTCCGGGTTTCCTTCCATATCTAAACCGAGCATCCTGCTTTGAATCCCGATCATGGACGTTACTCCTGCAGTTAACTCATCTCAGGCACCCTTGCGGCACCCGGGAGCTCCTGCTTAGGGCTGCTCCATTCCTGACCTGACCCGGTTCACAGGTTCCCGTCGCGCAAGACCCGGGAATCCACGCCACTTACAGAAGGCAGCTCCACAATCAAAGACCCGAGGCAGGATATCACCCCAACTATAGCGGATTGATGGTACAGGGCGCCGCTGCGGCCCCGGCTGCTCGGAGTCTTTAGTATAGCATCAACTATTCTTTTATGTCAATGATTTTTTGCCGACGAGCGGGATGTAGCGATGGGCGGCTGTCAGTCGCGGCCGCTGCGGTTGGCGTTCAGATATTTCCGCTGCGAACATCCTGCTTATGACATACATAAACTGACGTGAATGGCGCAAAATATGACACAAACGGTTATCCGCGGGTATTTATAATGGGGAAAAATGTGATATAATTTTATTTATGTAGTAACAATTATAACCCTGAAATTGTTTTGGATATAAGTAAATCCCCTGCCGTTTGTGAATATAGTCGAATCGGCAAGGGGGGGGGGTATAGCATGCGTATTGCCATATGTGATGATAATAAAAAAGAAATACAGCAGGTAGAGGATCTGATCCGTGAATTGACTGAGGGACAGACGCCGGAATGTTTTTCGGCCGGAACGTCATTTCTGGAGGCGGCTGCCGGAATGCCGCCGTTTTCTCTGGTGTTTCTGGACGTCTATCTGATGAATGAAAGTGGGATCGACATTGCCGCAAAACTGCGTGAGATTTCTTCGGAGACGGCCATCGTATTTCTTACCGCCAGTACGGAACATGCGATCGCCGCGTTTTCGCTTCAGGCACTTCATTATCTGGTGAAACCGGTCACAGCGGAGGACATAGAGGAAGTATTCCGCCGCTTCGGCGCGCTTCAGAAAAAGAAACGTTCGGTGCTGCAGTTTTCATCAGGCAAAAATCAATATTTCTTTTATCAGGACGAAATCGTGTATCTGCAGTGTGATTCCCATATCGTTGATTTTATACAGACAAACGGCCGGGTCAGCCGGATCCGGATCACGCTTGCTGAGCTGGCAGCGCTGCTGGATAAGAATTTTCTGAAGATCAACCGGAGTGTGCTGGTCAATATGGATTATGTGGAGCATATGGGGACGGATACTGTGATTCTTCAGAACGGGGCGGAGCTGGAGATCGCGCGCCGGCAAAAAACGGCTGTCCGCAAGACCTATATGGAGTATCTGTTTGATGAGTGGGGAGGAGAGTAAGATTCGGTGACGTTGAATGTTTATCTGTATTTATATGATTTTGCGGGGTTTCTGATACAGATTGTGCCCTGTATGATTCTGTGTCTGGTTGCGTTTCCGGATGCAGTATACAGACGCCCGCGCAGGCAAATACTGGCGGGCGTTCTGATATACGGCGCCTGTGTAGCGGCGGCGGTGCCGGTTGTGTTTTATTCGGAACTTTTCGGTCTGCTGGATAATCAGATCGCCCTGCTTGCCAATACCTACATGGCTGTATTTATTCTGACGTTTATTGTGATTTACTGCAGGGTTGTCCGGGAAAATCTGATCAAAAAGCTGATCGTGGTTTTCGTGGTGATTTTTTACGCGGCGACGGTGTATATGGTTGTCAATGCGCTCCGGTCGCTGTTTGATGTTTCGGATGTCTATATGGGTTATTCGCCGTTTGACGTAGTCTGGTTTGCGATCATCAGCGCATTGCTGTTTCCGTTTATATTTTACATGAATAAAACATATCTTCTGGAATATCTGGCAGAGAATGCGGTGCGCCATATCATGCGGGTGCTGCGCTGGGTGATCCCTCTGACTGTCGTTTATATTGTTCTGATGGCTTATTATTCGGCTTATAATACGATGCAGCCGCTGGTGTGTGCTTCCTTTATATTGACAGCGGTGATCCTCTGGATTTTTTACGGGATGCTTTTGAAGGAATCTGTCAGGCACAAGCGGGACGCGGCCAGTCTTCAGGAAGCGCAGATTCAGAACTTCCGCTATGAGAAGGCGACCGGTGATATGGAGACGACCAGGCGGCTGCGCCATGATATGCGCCATCTGCTGAACGGACTTTATCAGATCGCGGAGCAGGGGGATGTGGAGGCTGTGAGGCGTTCTTTAAGAGAAGCGATTTCTGATGTCGCGCGGGTGGAAAACCGGGATTTCTGCGACGACCGGGTATTAAATTCATTGCTTCAATATTATGTGTATCTGGCGGAACAGGAAGGAATCGTCTGCAGCGTATCGGCGGAGTGTCAAAAATCGGAAATCTCTCCCGCGGATCTGACGGTTCTTCTCGGGAATCTCATGGAAAATGCGATCCGCGCCTGCCTGGAGACGGAAGGAGAGAGGAAGATCACGATACGTATCGACAGGAAGCGGAGTAATTTTCTGGTGCAGATTACGAATTCCTGTGCGGCGGTCCGCGCAACGGGGCGTTATGAGATGAACGGAGAATATGTCCCCGCGGGCGCGTTTGCCAGCATGCGGCGGGACGGAGGCCACGGACTGCGGAGTATTGAACTGATCGCGGGGAAATACGGCGGGGAGGCGGGGTTTCGCTATGATGCGCCGGCGAGGCAGTTTACGGCGAGGATTTTTATGAGGTCGGGCGCAGATTAATATGAAATCGAAACAGGCGGGTTAGTCGTTTCATTCAATCGATATTTTGCGTGAATGGTTTGTCTGGCTGCGCGAATGGTAGCCCGGCAAAAAGCGGATCCGTGTTAAACTGTTGACAGAGTGAATAGAGGGAAAATGATTCGAAATCATAAAAGGGATTTTACAGTAAAGGAGATCAGCATGTATAGGAGTCATAAAAAGATGATTCGACGTATTTTAGCGCTGTTAATGTCTGCTGCAGTTCTTCTGTGTGCATATGGGACAGGAGTTAATGCGGCGGAGGATACGGTGAGCATTTCAGGTTATGAAGGAAGCACTCCGTTTTACACAGCATCGGTGAATACGGGCGCAGCTGAAGCAGACTCGGGAATGCCGGAGAGCGTCAGGGTTTTGATCCCGCTGGATGAACTGAATATGACAGAAGCGGACTTTACATCCGTGGAACCGGATGAAGATGTGCTGACAGAGATGGAGGCATGCGGTTATACATCTGCGGATCGGTCGGTGTACGAATATGATGCTGTGTATCTTCGCAGTGAGGATTCGGAACAGGAATATCGGGTATACGGATATCTGGGGGAGGATGAGAGTCTGTCATCTTGGTTTGCGTGTGATGCGCAGGGTGTTGTATTTGCAGAGATTAGGGAAGTCGGTGTGACCTGGGTATGTGAAGACTATGACAGTGAGATGGCCGGGGAGTATATGTTTACAGCCACGGCGGAGGGATACAGCTTTGCCGGGGAAGCGCCGACGGCGGTGATCACGGTGACCGGGGACGAAAAGGAAGGTGAGTCTGATGGCGATGAACCGACGGTTGTTTCGGAGGGGGATACTGGCGATGGATCCGCGGATGAGAATGGTATAGCTGCGATAAATGAAGAGGAAACAGCTGCAGCGAAAGGCAGAGCGGCTACAAACACAACAACCATTGATGTGAGCGCAGGAGATACGATATATATACCAACAGGCACTTATACGGTTACATATGGTGGCTCTGCTTCCGACAGCTATTTATCGAACCTGGAAATATCTGGAGGATATACGTCTGCCAGTGAACAATATATATATAAAGCGGCTACAACGATCGAAAGCGGTGAGACGTATTACATTATTAATGATCAGAGCACGGACTATATTTTAACAAGTACGGCTAATTCTGCTTCGACGGGTCTGGCATGTTACACAAATACAGGAGATGTCATATCCATTGAGGATGAAAGCCTGAATGTGGTTGCCGGTAGTTCGGGTGATTTTTATTCTACTACAACGGCTGATTTAGCTGACTATGCTACAGAATGGACTTTGACATCCGGCGGCAGCGGATATTATATTTCAACCATATCCGGCAGCACAATCGGTTATCTTTATGGCAGTGGAACTAATTTATATAGTTCGGGCACAGAAACGAATCGCACGAGTTGGACTGTTAGTTTAGAGGATGGAGCATCTTATTATACCATCAGCAACGGTTCTTATTGTATAAATAAATATGGCGGGCAGACTTATGCCGCTTTATATTGGTCTGATGGTAGTGTTAATGAACACTGGTATCTTTGTGAAACCGGATGTACTTCTGCGATTGCTGTGACAATTTCCGGCTCAGCAAAAGAAGCGGGAACAATTACTTTAACTGCTGATGACGGATCAAGCTATATTTTGAATGTTCAGGGTGTGAGCACGGTTGATGATACAGTAACTCCTTCAGGAACAGTGATTAATCTGTTCGATTATTGGCTGACAAACCAGGATGATGCTGATAACCATTATACAACAGATGGTGAACTTGAAAGCGGAATTAATAAAGGCCATACATTAAAATTTACCAGGGGTCGATATTATGCCAGCAATGATAACGGTAATTATTATGATATAACGGCCAATGATTATACAGGCAGTTCGGCTGTGCGTTCCGGTATAGCTGCCGATATGTTGTCTGGTCTGTATCCTGTTTTAAGTGGGGGGACTGCAGTGACAAATAGTACTTATGGAAGTACGAATGGTTATAATACTCAGTCATTACAATATTTGTTTGATCCAACTTATGTTACGGATGGGAAGGAATCATATAGAGCTGTGTCCGGTTTGCTTCAAATAGATGCAGAAGGTTATTACTATTATGATAGTACGAAAAACTATGCAGAATATGATAAGAGTACTAATTCATTTACACTGTATGATGATTGGGCTGTTTATGGAGGCGGGAACGGACAGTTCTTTCCGTTTGATTCATACGACACAGTTACACGGGAAACAAGTGCTTATACCGAAGATTTAAATCATTATTTCGGCTTGACGTTGTCTACGCGTTTCTCACAGCAATATGATGGTCATACTTCATCCAGTAGAAATACAGCGACCACTTTTGAATTCTCCGGTGATGATGATGTGTGGATATATATTGACGGTGTGCTTGTGGCTGATCTTGGAGGAATTCATGATGCGTCCAGTGTTGTCATTGATTTTTCTACAGGCAATGTTACGATCAACGGGACAGTGACAAATACGCTGAAATCTGCATATGAAGCGGCCGGTGTGGCTGGTAATGAAGAGGATTGGAATGGCAATACCTACGCGAATAACACGTATCATACACTGAAATTTTTCTATTTGGAGCGGGGTAATTCCGCTTCCAACCTGAGCCTCAAATATAATCTGACTGAGATTCCTGAGACGGGTATCTACAAAGTGAACCAATATGAGAATCCTGTAGAGGGGGCAGGGTTTTCTGTATACAAAGCGACAGCAGATACTGATGGTAATTATTATTATCTGTATGATGATAACAGTACCAAAGAATTAGCCAGTGATGTGACGGAAAAATTAGATAAAGGAACCTATACTCTGAACGAGAATGGCGATATATGCGATAGTAACGGTATTATCATTTCTTCCCAATATACCGGGACAACGGATGCAAATGGCGAGATGATTTTCCTGGATGACGACAGCATGCCATATTCCCTGACGGAATTGGAAAGTATGTTTGGTACGTATTTTATTTTGAAGGAGACAAAAGTGCCAGAGGGCTATCGACTGGTGTCTGAGGATATCTATCTGGAGATCGTCAGTAAACAGGTGCTGGTCTGCAATAACACTTATGACTCCGGCGTATATGCCTCCACGAATCTTCTGGTGACCGCAACAGACACTTTGTACAGTGCATCTACAGGGGAAGAAATAACGTACCATGATGTGACGAATAATGTAGTGACGGGCACCCTGTTTGCGGTAGTTTTAAAGTATGTAGGCACAGGAAATCCGGGAGAAGATACCTCGGATGAAAGCTGGGTGCCGGTATACGGATCCGATGAGAGCGGATACACGGTGATGGACAGTCTCAGCATTGCTAATGTGATTTATGCGGCGCAGCAGATGGAAGAGAATGGATATAGTGATTCGGTATTTACCATGTCCGGGAGTGGTTCGATGCAGCTGTACCTGACTTCTTTGCCCGGAGCAATCCAAACTTATTATTATCTGGCGGAGGATAAGAGCGATACTCAATACACGGTTGCTTACTATTATAGTACCGCAGATTCGCTCACCGGTGCGGATTCTTCCAATACGGTTCGGGTGGTGTCCGATGAGGGGAAAATTACCAGCAACAGCTCAATTGTCGATTACTCCGGTTTTTATCGAACCTTTGGTGCTACTATTGAAGTCCCGAATCTGAGCAACGCTCTGCTGGTGCAGAAGCTGGACGAGGAAGGAAACCTGATCAACGGTGCAAAATTTGCGATGTATAAAGTTGCGGAAGTTGCAGATCCGGCTGGTGGAACGAGCACGATTTATTATCTGGCTGCTGATGGGACTTATATATATCTCTATCCGGATGAAGATGGCGATAATCAGGGTAGTGCAAGATTACAAGCGGATTCGCAGGCAACCGGTACCTATACGATTAATCCCGGCGAGGGAACGAATGGGGATACAAATGAGGGTGTGATTACCGTCACAATAGGTACTGACGTTTACTATATTTATCCTACGGAAGTGGAAACTACTATGGAGGAAGGAAGTCAGAAGTCCTCGGTTACCGGCGCGTCTTATGACACTTCCGAAGATGGCACGGCTGTATTTGATAATCTGTCTGAGACTACCTATTATGTTCGTGAAATTTCTGCTCCGGACGGTTACCTGATCAATTCTACAGAAATCATGGTGCTTGTCGCGGAAGACACGATTTATGCCAATGCAGGGGCAGCAGACGATGGTGTAACAGTGGCTCGGGCAGCCGGTTATATTGTGGCTACTCTGGATCAGATGGCTGCGGTGGGTGATATTGACAATACGCTGTCCTGGATATACACTACGTTGTTCATCAATACAGATCAATTGAATACCTTTGACTTTGATACTTATGAATCCGGTTCATCTCTATGGAGTGTTCTTCTGAATTCCGACAATTATGCGAAGCATGCATATCTTACATATGATGAAGATCATGTTAACGAGTTGTTTAATTATGTAACAAATGAAGCTCGTTGGGATGCGGACGGATATACCGGAACGCGGCGATTATACACAGATGAGGGATGGTCGTATCTGCAGATTTTTCAGGATAACGCGTATTATGAAGCATTGCTTGCAGCGGCAACTGCAAACGGAGAGACGTTGGGTTACGATTACACGAATCTTGGGACGGAGGAAATTACCAATCTGTTCTCCCGGTCGGTTTACATTCAGGTGACGGATGAAAAAACGAAAATTTCTTTCTCTAAAATAAGTGGAGAAAATGTGAAAGACGATAATTCAGACGGAATTTTGGATGATGCGATTTCTTCCGCAGATCTGCTTTCCGATGCGATATTTGGTATATACAGTGCTGTTTATGATGAGAATGAGAACTCATATACAAAAGGTAATGCTATAGAAACAACGGATTCGAACGGTGCTGCAGTCAATTATACGGCGGCCAGTGATGTGAACGGTACAGCCACTTTTGAGAAACTGGAACCGGGTACCTATTGGGTGGAGGAAATGGAGGCGCCGGATGGCTATATGCTATCAAGCTGGCACTGGATTGTAACAATTGATACTGCAGGAAATGTGATTTTTACATATGTCGGCAGCGGCGGCAGCGGCAGTCTGACAGGTTTGTATACATACACGGATGCAGATGACGTTGAAACCTATTACTGGCCGGATTATCAGGTTTATGAACTGCCGACGACCGGCGCGAACGGAGTATATCTGTATCTGATGTCAGGCGTGATTATGATAATCTCAGCGGGTGCGCTGTGGTTATATATGCGAAACTCGCGAAGAAAGGAGGTTGTGTGATGGGATGAGATATATTTGTGCAAAAGATGGTTTGATGAAATGTAATTGTAACAATGAAAATACAATAGGTAATTGCGAAACGAGTTCGCAATCTTGATTCAAATGAGGACGAAATCCTGCAAAGCAGGATTTCCAGGATAAAATGCTATCCGGCCAATTTTAGGCGCACTTTAATAAAGCTGTACGCATTATGAAGTTGGTAAGCCCTATGTAATAAGTGGTTTCAGGCTTTTGAGGTACTGGCGTTGATTGATTTTGTCTGCTATGACAACAGTCATAAGCTGTGTTATCCCAGCCAGAAGCAGATCTGCCCGGATCGTCTTTTCATTCTGGGTCTTGCGGTTAGCAACACAAAAGCTGTCCTTAAAGTGGTTGATGGATTTTTCAACATTAACCCGGATTTTATAAGTGTCTTCCCATTCCCGGGAACCACGTTCTACACCGGGATAGGCACGGAGATTTTTCTCCGGGTAAATGTAAATCATCCTTCCGCAGGAAGATGTGGTACATGGATGCTCACAATGGCATACACGACGTTTGCTTTTGTCAGATGGATTGTATTCCCATTTCATCTTTGGACAAACAAATTTCATGGTGGGAATCCGGCTCTTGAGATGGGATTTGCTACCTTCGCGCTTCATGGGGAGGGCAGGGTCATGAGGACAGCAGGGGATACCATTCTCATTCAGTGTATAACCATTGCTGTCGAACGTAAGCCTGGTCCTGAGAGGGATAAAAGCTTTTTGAAATTTGAAATCTTCGAACAGGGATTTGTAAATGCTGATGGTGTCAAATGCAGCATCTCCAAGAAAGACTTTCGGGTTTATGAGGGGATGTTTTTCCAGGAAATCTTTCAGGGTGGGCAACAGCGCTTTGGAATCCGCAAGGGATTTATCTTCATCCGGGGATTTTGATTTCTTCCCGACTTCAATATCCGGGTGACTGTCCAGGTAATCCTTATTATAGAAATCAAGCGAGCGGACAATGCCGAATCCATTGGTAATGATGCCGAATTTATAGGCGTAGCAGAAATGGCCGTTGATGTACTGCTGCTTTACTTCGTGGTTCGCTGCTGCGGATGTGGGCATGGATGCATAGGCTGCTTTGTAAGGATCATACGAGCTGTGGGAAGGCTGAGCTTTTGCGTAGGCTTTCAATTGCCGAATGATATGGTTTGCATATTTCGGGTTGTTTTCCTTAACATAGGCCTCAATCCCGGAAGTATCAAACAGGAGCATGGAGGCCAGGCTGCCATCCATTGACTGGCAGATTGGTTCCGTAATGTCGACAAGATGGTCAAACACGGATTGAAGGTCAGATAAGAAGTCCTGCTTAAACCTTGTGATTTTGGAGGCATCAGGAATTTTTTTAAAACCACAAAACTCCCGAAGGGGTCTGGAATAATGAAGAAAAACCAGCAGAAGGGAATCAGTGGGAATGGAAAAGAGGCGTTGGATAATCAATGCCCACAGCATGGCATTTAAAGGGTATTTACGGTTTCTACCCGTGGATGAGTAGTAGTGTCTGTAAAAAGAAGCCGGGATAATTTCATCAAGGTTAATGTATTTTTCAAGGAGAGACAGAAACTGAGGTTTGTCGGAATCAAAAATTTCCTGGCAATCTTCAAAAATATCTGCCAAAGAGAGCTGTTTGTATGGTATCATATGAATATATCTCCTTTTAGGTGGATGGTTGATAGTTTTTGGCAACTCTATTGTACCATAAACCTTGAGGAGATATTTAATTTTTAAGAAGAAACAATGCCGTATTTATGCGGCTTGTGGCGTTTCGCAAACGCCTAAATGAAAATACAAATAATAAAGGAGAGAAGAAGCAATGAAAAAATTAAAAAAAGTTATGGCTCTGATCTGTGCGTTAGTTATGATTTTGGCTATGTCAACAACGGTATTTGCAAGTGGGAATTCAGCGACAATTACGGTTAACGGAGCGGGAACCGACGCAACAATCGAATATGTACAGGTGATTGAACCTGATACTACGACGGAAACCGGATGGAAGTTTTCAAGTGATACTATAGAAACAGCATATATTACTGCATTTACAGAAGGAACAATGGTTCCGACAGCGCAGGAAGTGATTAAGGAGTTGATTGCCTATAATGCAGGAACTTCAACGGATTCATCTGCAACAGCATCGAATATATCAGAAGCATTGGATAGTATTTTGAGTGATTCTGATATCACAAAAACGACAGCAAATGCTAATCCATTTACTGTCAATGCGGCCGGAGTTTATGCTATAAAAGCGACCGAAGCAGGTTATACATACAGTTCTATGGCGGCATATGTATCTTTTGATTATGCAGACAGCAGTTCGTTAACACTGAATGATGCGACAGTAATTGCAAAAAGGGTACCGAATGCTGTCGAAAAGACATCGGAAGACACTGATAAAGTGGTAGAAGTGGGACGTGAAGTAGAATACTC
>Ga0192244_10165_pt1 | contig 27609 bp, 26 predicted proteins | sample Koala_Koa27_L3_FD_131234 | JGI IMG/M metagenome (GOLD analysis project Ga0192244, IMG submission 131234) | Enriched cells from koala feces incubated with labeled cellulose particles, San Francisco Zoo, California, United States - Koala_Koa2-7_L3 ... | reverse complement strand
AAATAATATTCATAAAGCGGAAATAAATTTATATGAAAATACAAATTATGGAAAACATATGCAAGACTTTACGACCACTTCAAGATTAGTGGTTAATACTTTAAATAAAACTAAAAAACTTTCTTCCTTAAAAGTGCATGCTTATATACATACATCATCTTCTATTGATTTTGATCCAAAAAAGCAGGAAGCTTATTTTACTTTATATGAAAATACTTACTGTTCGGGAAGAAATACAACATTTATTGTAAGTAATATGGAACTCCCTGCTATGAATGCACAGTCAACAGTAAACATACCAAGTTTGAAAAATTATAAGATAGATGGAGATAATAATTGGAATGACAGAGCGTCTAGTCTTATTTTGGGAATAAGAATTGTTCCTTAAATAAATATTTATTTATGAAAGAAGGGTATTCATATTAAAGTATAATCTTTTAATATGAATACCCTTCTTTCTATATTATTTAATTAAAAAGAATATTAGTACTGAACCTTTATTAATTTAAACGTTTCGGAAGTGCTCCAGCTGGAAATAGCGGTCGTATCCTGATTAAAGGTTTTAGGATATACGATGGTAAATCGTAAGGTGTCATCAGGTGTCTGATTGATAAATGTATTAACAAATGTAGTTAAGTTGTATGCACTGATATCCGGAGTAGTCAGTTTATTATCTGAGGATGCTTTTTCTCTTTGGGTGGTTCTTAAAAATAATTCATATACCGGCGGATTTGTTGTCGGTTCCTGAATGTCTAAAAAAGACATTTCGTAATCAATCACCCTCTTATCCATCATACTATCCGGTATAGCATGTGTGGTATATAAAAAAAGTATATCCCGGATATAATCGTGTCTGCTCTGAATGGTAGTTAACAGGATCTCATTCTTTCTTGTGTCAACCGTGTCTAATTTACTTACTTTAGCTACTCCCCATTTATTTACAGGAGTTGCTTCCAGGTTCTCTACAGTGTAATATTGATTTTCTGCCACATTCTGGTTTTCATCCGCTCCGAAATCAAGTACAAATTCAATCATATAACAGTCTCCTGTTTCTCCATTGATTGATTCTAACTTAGAAGCATAGACTCTGTTGATTTTATTGGTGATCTCTTTTCCTCCAATATACATTGTGGGTGTTCCGTTCAAATCTAATACTGCCGCCTGAGGACCAATACCGATCCGTTGTCCTTCATCCCCTAAACAGGAAGAGAAAATGAATGCAAAAGATAGCAGAGAGAAGAGGATTGATTGTCTGTTCATAATGCAATTATATTTTGTACCGGGACAAATGTAGTAAAAAATAGTGAGTCGTTTTATAAAAGAAACCCCTAACTGTCTTAAATGACGTTAGGGGCTTTTGTATGATAATAATTATAGTTTATATTATTTAGTTAGATCTACTGTTTGTGTAGGAATACCTGTAAAGGTTGATAGAATTCTTCCTGTAGAACTTTCCGTTAAAGTATAAGTTATATTACCTGCTTGTATGCCTTCCCATTTTCCACTAAGTTTAATTATTTTATTAGTTCTGGTTCCTTTAAAAGTTGCCACATAAGTAATATTAGCTGTATATCTTTGTACAGCTGCAGTAGCATCTACTTTTTTATAAGGAGCAACTCTAATTGGAAAGTCATATGATCTGGTATCTTCTTTACTTTCTGATTTTGTAAATGAAAATGTATTAGTAGTAACAGAAGTCATATCTATACCTCCTGATACAATGGAAGCAATAGAAAAACCTGCATTTTGACTTATAGTTAGAGACATCCCTTCTGTTTCTGAAAATGTTGATTGTTCTGTGGCTTTTTGTCCGAAGTGCATCGTCATACCTTGTTCTAAAGAGGTATTATTTGTTACTGTAGCCGTAGTAAAATAATCTGGGATTTGTTCAATTCTATCTCCTGGATTCATATAGTATTCTATTTTTTCAATTTGAAAGACATCAACAGGCTGAATTTCCCATGCATGTAAATCAGGATTAGTTGGTGTGAATGGGTTATCATCATATCCAACTAAAGAAACACTTCTATCCTTATAAGGAAAATAATTCCTATCTATTAATATTTGGGTTTGAATATTTTCAGGATAAGTTTCAGAAGGTATATTATCGGGAGAAAAGTAATATTTATTTGTGTTAGCGATAGATACAAATGCAAATCTTCCATACATGTGGGATTGTTGTTGTACATTTGTTAAGGTAGTAAGGAATAGAGTTTTAGCAGAGCTAGAGCATAAGTATTTACCAACGTTATAAGGAGAAGGTACAGTCCCTACTATTGATATTTTATATTTAGAATGTGCGGTTCCTCCTGAATAATTTGGCGGTAATTTTTCTATAATAAATTGTTGTAAACCACTTCCATTATCTTTATTTGTTACTCCTAAATAGAACATTACTCCTTCATATCCTAAAAAAGATTCTCCTGTTGGTGAATGGGCTAATTTAATATTAACAGGAGTGTTTAATATTTGCTCAATAGGATCTGGTACAAGAGAGGAGGCTTTAGTTAATACGGAAGTAGTTGCATCACTACTTTCCCATATATCAATTTCTTTTTGACAGGATAAAAAAAAGTAGGATAAAACTTAATGAGAATAAAATGTTTTTTGCTTTCATAATAGTATATTTTAATTATTATTTTGTCAATATAGGTAAAATATACTGTATTTTTATTTTTTAATACTTAAATATACTTAAATTTATTTTTGTAAAATGTTTTTTTGTTTCTTGGGATTATATATTAAGTATTCGGAAACATTATTAAAAACAATAAACCCAACTATTCTTAGAAGTAGTTGGGTTTATAATTTTTAATGAATAAGATTAATCTTCAGTTGCGAATTGAATTGGACTAATATCCAGATAAGACCATTTCTTTATCTTAATATCTTCTTCATTGGTTTCATCTAACTCACTGATATAGTTTATTCTCAAATTAATAGCGTTTTGGTTTGCCTCTTTTTCCTGTTGAAGAGCTCTATCAAGAAAATAATTTACCTTAAATCCATAATTGTCTCTGGCTTCAGTACCAGTTTTGCCCTCCTGAACTTTGACTGCCCGAAGATAAAGATTGTAAATACGTTTACCATTCACCTCTTCCGGTTCCATATCTCCATATTCAAGCGTATACACATTTTTCTGTTCAGGTTTATTTTCACTCAAATCTATTTGCAGAAAAAGATGTTCCTTCACATATCCTCCATCATATAATTGTTTGACTGCTAATTCATTTTCAATTACCTCGGTCGTATCTTTTAAATAAGAAGAAATTGAACTGCTGCTCACTCCTACATAGTTAAACTGGGTAGGCAGATAATATCCGGTAGTTACCACATCATTATTTACCTCATCATTAATTTCGATAAGTGCATAAAAAAGAACACAGGAATTATTGTCGGTTACGGATATTAACTCCTGAGCATAAATGGGATAATCGGAATTTGAAAAATAAAGAAGAGGCCTCAGGGTCTTACTATCAAATTCTACTACACCAAAACGTGTAATTGAAGTACTGGAATTACTGTTTCCACCATCCAAACAAGAGGTTAACATCATCACACTGGCAGCGAAAGCTACCATAATACTACTTAGTTTCTTCATTTTCATTGTCTGTTTATATTAAAAAATTATTGTTTTTATGATATGAATTAAAATCCTACACGTAGTCCGAAGTTCAGGCTTACATTGAATGGTTTTTCCGAACGGATGGTCTCTATTTCACTTCCATTGTCAAAGTAATAGGTCGCACCCACTTCACCGAAAGCACTGACATATTTCAGGATAGGATAACTGATCCCGGCCCGTCCGTTGACAGACCATTGCCACTCTTTCATACGGGTGTTTTCTGTTTCTGTCCGGATCAGTTCATCATCGATATACATTCTCTCCCTCAACTTACCGGAAACATTTACCTCCGTCATCGCACCAGCGGCAGCATACAACTGGAAACTGTTCCACTCTGCTATTTTGTAGGAGAGAGAAAGAGGAATACCGATAAAGTGAAGCCGTTGCCGGGTCTTCTTATGGTAATCTAAGTTTGTTTCCCAGTCAGAGTTTAACATCGAATAATTCAATCCGGTCAATAGGGCAAAGCGATTGGTCAGATATCTGCTGACAGATAAACCAAAAGAAACCGGTGTCTTATGTTTGATATTGGTTCGCTGGTCGTAATAAGGAGCCGTTGCATTTAATAATAACAACTCTTCATCTTCATACGATGTATTTCTGAACGCTAATCCATTAAATGTATTTTCAGAGCCTGCGGTAAAACTTCCGCCCCCCATGCCGAATCCCCATTTGCGGGAAGGCAAGGACTTCGTTTTAGTCTTTGTGGCAGGCGTATTCGCTATCGTGTTGGAAGCTGGCATTGGAGTAACCTCTTCCCGGATATGCTCCGGCGCAGCTTCCTCTGTTATTTCTACCGGACCGGTATAAACGGGTGTTTCCGGTGTGATGTCCTCTTTCATTTCAGACACAGAAACTCTTTCTTCATCCGGTTGTACGTTTGTCCGGACAGAACGGAATTTCCGGACCGGAGCTTCTTCTTCACGCTGTGAGGACAGTTGAACATCTGCAACCATTACTTCCTCCACAGAAGAAGTAGCCGGAAGGATTTCCTGCCGGAACTGCTCTTCCTTTTGCTGTGTTTCCTGTTGGATCTGTTCAGCGATTTGCGGATCGGTTGGCTGTAGAGTAGACATATAGAAAGTAGCGGTCACCATGACTACACCTGCCACCACTGCCGCTGCCCAGTAAGGCCACTTCCTGCGGGAAAGGGAAAAAGGAACAGCCTCAGCCGGTAAACGGTTCGCAATCGCTTCCCAGTCTTCCGGTGACGTTTCTGCTTCAAAATCCCTGAGTTTGGAGCGGAACAAGTCGTCTAATATGTCTTTTTCCTGATCTCTCATTAATACAATGAACTGATTTTACGTTGTAATAGTTGCTTGGCTCGTGTGTACTGTGAACGGGACGTACTCTCCGTGATGTTTAGTAATTCACTAATCTCTTTATGCGAATATCCTTCTATGGCAAACATATTGAAGACAGCCCTGAATCCTGACGGGAGTTCCTGAACTAATTTCATCAGCTCTGCCGCCGATAGTTCCGAGATCGCATTACTGTCCGGATGAACAAGTTCAGCCGTATTATCCAGATCGGTCGATTCCCGTAATACATCCGATTTCCGCAGATATTCCAACGCACAATTGACAAAGATCTTTCGCATCCAGCCTTCGAATAAACCTACGCCTGAAAAAGTATCTATGCTCATAAACACTTTGATAAAACCGTCCTGTAAAATATCACGGGCTGTTTCCCTATCGCTTACATAACGCAGGCAAACTCCCATCATTCTACGGGAATATGTTTCGTAAAGCTCCTTTTGAGCCAGCCTCTTTCCTTCCCTACAACCTTCTATAAGTTGTTTTTCATTCATTCAGCCGAGTCTTGATCGCCTCTGTCGAAGCCTTGCATTTATTAGATGTTAGATTGAATTAAAACGCTGCACGGAAAAAGGGAAATAATTGGGGGTAATGAGTAGTTAGTAGTGAATAATTGTTAGAATACACTTCACAACAGGACTTTACCTTTCCACTGCTATCCCTATTTATTTTTCCAGACAACGAAAGCCCCCCCCCAAAAGGGAGGCTTTGCAAATATAAGGCACTTTTACTAATAATAGTGTTAATGCGCGTGTTCGTGATCGTGTTTTTTCCGGTAAGCGCTTCTGAACCATCTTCCAGGGCTACTACATCCAGACCGATCTTTTTAAAAGCAGTGCAGAGTTTCTCACAATCGGTCTTATCCGTCTTGTAAGTTACTTTGGCTGTGCGGGTGGAAAGATCACAACGCAGGTCGGTCACCCCTTTCTCAAAAGCGATCCCTTTTTCGATCTTTTTAATACAATTCTGGCAGTCCATTTCCTCCACAAAGAAAGTCACTGTCTCCTTTTTATTCTTTGCATCCTGTGCAAAAGCTGTTGCCAGCGTAAACAACATACATACCGCAACAAATAAAATACGTTTCATAATCTATTAGCATTAAATGGTAAATAATTTTATTTATTAATCTCTTCCGATATTCACACGTAACCCGGCATAGATCTTACGCCCATGCACAGGACCCCAGACCATGGTGCCATCAAAGTTATCTCCCCTTGGATTCTCCGCGTCAATGATCGGATTACTTTGTTTATAGTCAAACAGGTTCTCAGCTCCCACGTAGATAGACCAGGTCTTAAAGTATTTTGTTACCTGGGCATTCACTACCGTAAAAGCATTGAAATCCGGTTCCCATAACGGATTATTTACATCCGGTGTAGGCATTCGTCCGCCCCCCCCCCGTTAAACTGGGAGGTCAGGTCAAACTGCCATTTCTTCAAAGGAGTCTGGTAAGATGCCGTGATCAATCCTTTGTAATCGTTCATCAACGGTTTCTTTACCCGATACGTTTCCCCGGCTTCATTTTGATAATCTGTTTTAGCATCCGTATAGCGATAGGCAGCCGTCAGGGTGAATCCTCTGAAGAAAGGGTAGGAGGCTTCAATCTGGTAACTGTTGGAATAGGACTTACCATCCAGGTTGTAAAAACGCACGGCATGCGGATCACTATCCATATCAACCACCACCTGATGCAGGAAATTGGTATAGTACCACTCCCCGTTAATCGTTAGTTCTTTTCCAAACAAAGGAACATAGAAAGAAAGATTCAACCCCGTATTCCATGCCTCTTCCTGATCCAGATGATCAGCGATCGTTATTTTCCGGCTGCTGGCTAACAGGAAATTGTTTTCTGCCAATACATTCGCCGTACGGAACCCTTTTCCGGCAGAAGCACGGATATGGAACCAGTCAAACGGGTTGTATTTCAGATGGACACGGGGAGTGACAAAGAAATCATACAACGTGCTGTAATCTCCCCGGATCCCGGCCAGCAGGATCAGTTTATCATCCCAATTGTAAGTATACTGTACATAGGCCCCATATACCGTTTCTGAGCGGTTGAATGGAGTCCTGGCATGATTCAGGGTGACATTCTCATTAAACCCGTCGTAGTTCAGGCTCAACCCCGTACTCAGGCTATGGGCAGGTGTGAATTCCTTTTCGTAAAGCAGACTCGCATACACATTTTTCTGATAGATATTATAAGGAGTCCTATCATACATGGAACGTTGGTCGTGATAAGAACCGGACAGGATCAACGCCACACTTTCCACCTTCTCCTTATCTATAATATAGGCCTGTTTCGTGAACAGTTCCCCCCCGGTTGGTATTCAAATGAATGCGATAGGGGTCCGGAAAGTGGTTATGACGGGTGTCCTGCCCACCCGTCCGGTTTTCATGGAGATAACGGAAACCATACTGGGCAATGTAGTTATCCAACTGGTGGTACCAGCGGTTCATCAAATTATACTGCTCGGTCAAAGGAATATCTAAGAAACCGTCCCCATTCCCGTCATGTTGGCGGGTATCATTGGAATAGTGCAGCAGTAATCCGGTGGATACCTTATCATTAATATGCCAGGAGGCATCCGTATTGGCCTCATATCTTCCCGCATCACTGGCAAATACATTCCCGGAAAAAATATCAGCCGTAGGAGGCTTCTTGAATTCCACATTGATCTGTCCCGCTAATGCTTCATACCCATTCTTTACAGAAGAGGTCCCTTTGGATACCTGGATACTTTCCATCCAGGGCCCCGGCACATAATCCAGTCCATACAAAGAGGCAGCCCCACGAAAGTTCGGATAGTTTTCCGTCAACATCTGCACATAGGTTCCGGAAAGTCCTAACAGTTTGATCTGGCGTGCTCCCGTAGCGGCATCCGAATAGGAAACATCCACGGAAGGGTTCGTTTCAAAACTCTCCGCCAGGTTACAACAGGCGGCCCGGCATAACTCGTCATACGTAATCTTAGAGGTTTGCAACACACTGGTACGTGAAGCAATGGTTCCCATTTTCCGTTCACTGACAACCACCTCGCTTAGTTCCACTTCCCCTTTGATCGTAATATGAAGGAGGGTCTGTGGATTTTCTACCGGCGTAATGGACGGGGTATATCCGATATAACTGACCACTAAATTCTGTGTGGCAGCAATCGGTTCAATTTCAAAAAAAACCATCGGTGTCCGTAGTCGTCCCATTCTGGGAACCTTCCCAGTACACATTCGCGCCTATGATGGGTTGTTTCCTTTCATCATAGACATATCCTTTTACCTTCTCTCCGGCCCGGACGGCAGAAGAAAACAGGATAAACAGAAGTAATAGATAAATAGATTTCATTTCTTTTCGATTTAAATGATACAAACGCATAATAGATCAACCGGAATGATTCCGTTGACCTTTTTCATACGTTGTCCTATTTAAATCAAAAGAGTGGTAAGGAGGGAAAGATAGCCACGGGGGCAATGGATCAGTGGCGGGCTATACTGCTCTGCTGAAGAAGTGGTGGTTTCTTCCATCGCTAACAAAAGAGAAGCCACCGGAAGATCAATCGGCAGTAAGTCACAAATGACAGGCTGAATGTCCTGTAGTTGATGAGTCGTGTGATCCCACTCAAAACTGATCCGTTCCAGATTGCAGCAATCCGTTTCACAAAAATGCTCCGTGCAATCATCCATCCTGTTGGAAGAATGGTGATGATCATGACCTGTTGTGTCATGGAGATGATTATGGATTTCACAACACTTATCAATCACCACCACCCCGATCCCTTCCGAGCGGCAATCGTCGCAACAGTAAGACATCAGGTTCACCCCGGCTCCCCCATACGTAATGAGCAAAGCCAAAAGCCCTATGACTGAATATGTGAAAACATTCCTCATCATCTACAAAGATAAGTATAATAATGAATAATTGACAATGGATAATTGATAAATGAAAGAAAAAAACATTTAACAGACTCCCATAGATAAAAGATTTCGTCCCGGCGAACAAAATAAGATGATAAACAAAGGGGGTGTCCCAAAAGTAAAACAAGAAAATTAAAAAGTTACGATTTATAAGTAATTACCCTGACAGGGGTTACATGTGAATAACCCCGGGTAGAACCCGGGGTGTAGGCGAAACCCCTCTCCACAACAACCCAGAAAGGGTTGAACCCGCTTCGGGGTTCATAGCATGTGACTGCTTTCCGCCACGGGTTTCACCCGCGGTTATTTACATGCAAGCCCTCCGGGCTTACAAGCTGTAACTTTGTCAAAGAGCATATAGACTTTTGGGACACCCACGACAAAATAGGCTTTCGAAAATTTGCAACAGACTTACAATGCTCCTCCTTTGGCGATTAAAGGAAAGAATTAATACCCGTTATTCTGAGTGATTGCATTTTCTTTACTCAGATCCAGTACACTTTGTGGAATCGGGAAATATTCATGTACTCCTTTCGTAAAGCGGGCATTCTGCAAATGAGAGCGGAATGTCTTCTCTTTTTCAAAATAACTGTTTATCACTTCATCTGCAATCCCCCAACGGACCAGGTCAAAGAAACGTTGTCCCTCCAGGGCAAATTCGAGTCTTCTTTCTAAGCGCAGAGCCTCTATGGTCTCCTGCTTAGAAGAGAAACCGGAGTAAGGGGCTACGGCATACCGGGCGGCATCTGCCGTATCATCCATTGTCCGGACTACCTGGCTGCTTTGAGCTCTCTCACGAACCTGGTTAATATAAAGCAAACCTGTATTCCAATCCCCCAGTTCTATGGCGGCTTCCGCTCTCCATAATAATACATCCGGATAGCGGATCAGATAAAAATTCAGGGCATTCACATAAGGCCATATCTGAAGGTAATAAGGAGAGTTCATAGAAACCATCCGTTTTTTTAGGACTATAAGGCCCATAGATAGTGGCTTCCCTAGGAGTCCAGTCATACAGCTGCATATCCAGAAATGGAATACCCGGACGGGCTACGGTATGATCCAGGCGAGGATCTACATAATCATCATCAGAAACATCTTTCCCATCATTCAAAGGGAGTCCCTGGCTGGTTGTTTTATGCGCATTCACCAGGTTCTGGGAAGGGCGAAGAAAACCGTAGGAGGGATAAGGTCCCCCCGGAGGTAACAGGCGGTCACCCGGATTACCGTTGTAATTGTTAGGAGATCCATCATTAATGGAAGCCTGTACGGAAAAAAGGATCTCCTGGCTATTATCATTTTCAGGAAGGAATACATCCCGGAAGTTGGGAAGCAGGGCGTATTTACCTGACTGGATCACTTCATCACAGGCAGCCGCGCATTCCTGCCAGCGCTGTTGGTAAAGATAGACTTTGGCCATATAGGCACGGGCCGTTAGTTTGCAGGGCCTGCCGGCGTCACTCTGTGAATCCGGCAAAACGTCATAAGCCGCCTTAAAATCATCCAGGATCTTTTCCCATAACTGTTCGGATGTATATTCATGATTCGATATGTAAGCATATTCGGAAGCATCCACCACCGTTTCATCTATATACGGGATCCGGTTATAGATAATTTTCAGGTTGAAATAGTAGTGTCCGCGGAGGAATCTCATTTCTGCGATCCGTTCCCTTTTTTTTGTCATACTCGCTGTTCTCTAATACCCGGATCGCCTGATTGGACCGTTTCACCCCTTCATAAAGGGCCAGCCATTTACGGTTGAAATCCAGAATAGTCGAGTTCGTATTAAATATTTCCATCAGGTGGATCTGATTCTGGTCTCCCGTTCCTCCGCCACCTTTATAGGCATCATCAGAAACCACATCTCCGAACTGCCAGTTGGAACAACCAGAGTTGAGTCCACTGCTGGCATCATCAAATTGCCCGTCTAACACAGCATAGGCAGAAATAACGATCCCTTCGATATTCGCCGGATCTCCGGCCTGTTCCGGGGTAAGTTCCCCAACCGGAGTTTCATTCAGGAAGTCATTACAGGCAACCAATACAAAAGCTGCACATGTGATATATAATATCTTTTTCATAAGGATGTCTTTTTATTTAATTTAAAAACTCATATTTAATCCGAATGTGAATGTACGGGATAACGGATAGATACCCCGGTCAACACCCATATCCAGATTTCTGTAATCGGTGGAGTAACTTTGTAGTCCGACCTCCGGATCAATGCCCTGATAGCCTGTGATAGTAAACAGGTTCGTTGCCTGTGCATACACATAGAGGGTATTAAATCCTATTTTAGACAGGATAGACGGAGGGAAAGTATATCCGATCTTCATGTTTTTCAGGCGGACAAAAGAAGCGTTATGTACATAATAAGAAGAAGGACGGATATTATTGTTCGGATCATCCATGGTCAGGCGGGGAATAGACGTATTCGTGTGATCCGGCCGCCACGCGTCTTTGATCCGTTCACTTTTGTTATATTGAGACTGGTTGAAAAACTCCCCGATATAACTCGTCATATCATACACCTCATTTCCAAACATTCCCTGAAAAAACAGGCTGATATCAAAATTCCTGTAATTCAATCCTAAGGTAAGACCGGCGGTCACATCCGGCATGGGGTCACCCACGAAATCCCTGTCATTTCCATCAATCACACCGTCTCCATTCACATCCACAAACTTAATATCTCCCGGTTGCGCATTCGGCTGAAGCAGTTCCCCTTTGGAATTGGTGTAGTTCCGGATCTCTTCTTCACTTTGGAAAAGGCCCGCTTCGCGATATACATAGAAGGAACCAATCGGTTGCCCGACGGCAGAACGGGACACTTCCTGGTCGAAGTTCAACGAGTGAATGACGCTGGATGGAAGTCCGATATAGGATATATCTTCATTCAGTTCCGTCATTTTGTTTTTAATATGGGATAAGTTAAGTGCCACATTGAATCCCAAATCTTTACTGAGTGCTTTCTTGTAATTGATCTCGATCTCGATCCCTTTGTTATTCATTTTGCCTACGTTGTCCCATACTTTTTCATTCGTACCACCGATGGTTCCGATAATAGAACGTTCCCACAATAAGTCTTTGGTGTTTTTATTAAACCAGTCAATCACAATCCCCAGTTCATTATTCAGAAATCCCAGGTCCAGACCGATATTGGTCTGGGTAGTGGTTTCCCATTTGAGGTTCGGGTTTCCGTTCCGGGTCTGGGTGTGTCCGGTAGTTACGGAACTCTGGCTACCATCTATCGGATAATTGGAATGATCCAGGTGACTGGCATAGGAGTCTATGGTAGAGTAGGGAGGTATATCAGAATTACCATTTTGCCCCCATCCGGCACGAATTTTCAGGTTACTGAGTGCATCGAAGTTATAAAAGGGTTCGCTGCTGATACGCCATCCGGCGGATACTGCAGGGAAATTACCCCATTTATTATCACCCAGTTTGGAAGAACCATCCCGGCGGATCGTAACGCCCACCAGATAACGGTTATCGAAACTATAGTCTACCTTCCCGAAATAGGACATCAGCGAAGATTGAGAAGCGGAACCGGCATTTTTTTGTGTGCTGCTATCCCCGGCATCCAGATAATGGAAGTTCTCATCGTCCGAGGCAAAACCTTCCCGGGAGGCAGAGAACCATTCGGAAGTACTCCGGTTAGATTCAATCCCTGCTAATATACCAATGGAGTGTTTATCCAATGTTTTGTTATAGTTCAGCGTGTTAGTAAATACCCAGTTGAATATCCACGTATTGGATGTATTCACATGACTGCTTGGCTGCTGTACCTGGGTCTCTACATATTTAGGGCTGAACCTGCGATAGTAGCGGTTGAGATAATCCATACCAAAAGTGGTCCGGTAAGTCAATCCCTCAAGGATCTCTACTTCCGCATACAGATTACCAAATGCCCGGCTGGACTTCTGAGAGTTATCCTTGTTTCTGTAGAGCTGTCCCAAAGGGTTCTGAATGTCCGCTAAAGGATTTCCTGCGAAATTTCCATCCAGGTCATAGATAGGTGTAATAGCTGCTGTTTTATAGGCATCGTAGAGCATACCCCCTAAGGCCGCGTTATTGGACACAGTAGTTCCCCAGGAATGGGACAGGGAAAGGTTTTCCCCGATCTTTATCCGGTTATTGAATAACTTATATTCGGAATTGAATCTGCCGGTGACCCGTTGGAAGCCCGTATATTTCATTAATCCGTCCTGGTCAAAATAGCCAAGAGAGAAAAGCTGGTTACTCACCTGGTCAGCTTTCGAGAGGGAAAGGTTATACGATTGTACCATCGCGTTTTGCATGATCGCGTCTACCCAGTCCACATCCGCAGACGGAACCCGTTGCGCATCATCCAGAAAAGCTGGAATCACAGCCCGGTCGCCTGTCCCGTACACATCACTAACCGGAGTCTTCCCGTCATTTCGCTGGGCTTCCCATAACAGGTCACCATATTCCTGGGCATTCAGCATGCGGAGTTGCTTCGCGGAAGTCTGCACTCCCATATAAGCATCCAGCGTGACACTAAATATCCCTTCTTTACCTTTTTTGGTGCTGATGATCACCACTCCATTGGCAGCGCGTGCTCCGTAGATGGAAGCGGAAGAGGCATCTTTTAACACCTGCATACTTTCAATATCATTGGGGTTCAGGAAATTGATACCTCCTTCCACAGGTACTCCGTCAATAATATAAAGCGGATCATTATTACGGATCGTACTAAATCCCCGTACACGGACCGCTACTCCGCCACCAGGCATATTATCCGGAATGACGTTTACCCCGGATAATTTCCCCTGCATCATCTGATCCACACTGGACACGGGCGTGTCTTTCAGATCCCCGATCTCCAGAATAGATACGGCACCGGTCAGATCCTTCTTTTTCTGAACCCCATACCCGATCACCACTACTTCATCCAATTTCTGGGTATCTTCCACTAATTGGATATGCAGGTTTTGAGTACCCTGTGTACTTACCTCCTGAGGATGATAACCAATATAACTGATCAGCAAAGGGGTGTTCGCGTGGTTCAGGATAAGAGTGAAATGACCATCCCAGTCGGTAACAGTACCATTGGTGGTCCCTTTCTCCACCACATTTGCACCGATAATAGGTTCTCCGGTATGGTCTTTGACTACACCCTGAATGGTTACTGACTGTTGGGCGAATGTGATCTGATACCCAATCATTAGGAATAAAAACAGAAGTGTACTGACTTGAGAGTACTGGCGCTTCCTGGCTTTTTCAACGGCGTTGTTAAGTTTTTCCATACGTTTAATTATTAATAGTTTGTATATTAGTTCGTCTGATTTTCAGACGACAAAGAAACGGTTAACAAATTACGGTTAAGTTACGAATGTAATAAATTTTGATGAGATATGTACCCTGTGAAGGTCTGCTTTTTTTATTTTTACCTATTAACAAATAGATACCTACCTGTTTCCGCTATATATTTAAAGAAGTTCAGGAAAGAAATTCGTAAAAAGTAATTTCCCTGATCTTTGCTATTGGATTTTGTCAGAAACAAATCGAATATCCTCTCTTTAAGAGTATTTTTTCCGAAAGAAATATATTATCTTTAAAAACTGACAAGTCATTAGGTATTGCGGATAATTTTTCCGTAGAGTATTAGCGATTAAGTATGATGTTCGCCTATGGGAATATCCGGACATCATTTTCATAAGTACACTAAAAAACATCAGTTTTATTTTTAAAATAGACAGGCTTTGGTCTGTCTATTTTTTATTTATATCCTGCCTCCTGCGCTGCAGTAATCAAATAGTATATAAAATAAGATTTTATCGTTTCATTAAATTAACTAAACTGGTATTTTATTCTGTTTTTTATTGTTGAAGTTGGAGTTTTCGCTCATTGGTGCTGTTTAAAACATTAATATATTATATATTAATGTCTTAATGCCTTTAGTGAAATGAAAGAAAATAATTAATAGAATAATTTATCTGGTGAATAAATGTTTATTATTTAATAATAAGCCATTTTTTATTGGAAAAATTAACCAAAATTATTTTCTGTTAGAATAAAATGTATACATTTGTTACCAATAAAATTTTATTCTTTTTATTTAAACTTATTTGTATGAAAAAGCTATCCATCGATGTATTAAAGTACATGCAAGCAAGGGGTGTTATACTCCTGGCTTTTCTTTTTATTCTTTCGGCTTGTAATAAGGACGAATTTTCTATTCTGGAAGAAGAGGCGCCTGCTACCCGTAGTGGTGCGGATGCCACCAATCTGATTAGTGAGCTTCCGGTCATCACATTTGAGGAATTACTCGCTAAACTGGCGACAGATTTTGTAGAGGCTATATCACCTGTCTTAGAGCAACTGGATCTTCCCGGTAAGCTGGCCTCCAAACATCTGAGAACTTACAAAGTCTCTACCCAAACACCACATCCGGATGGTTCAGGTAGTATGATCACAGTATCCGGTGTAGTGATTCTGCCCGAAAATTACTCAGGCGCCCTCCGGTTTGTCATCTCTCCACCACCGACCTTTACCGAAAATGACGCGGCTCCCTCTATTATTTTCTCCGGCGAAAGAGATGTTCCGTTGCTATATGAAAACTTTCTGAATTACCTCTATTTCGTGGCATTGAACGCTTTCCAGGGATGTGCGATCTTTATGCCGGACTATCCTGGATTTGGCGATTCATTCGGTCAGTGTGTCCATCCGTATGCATTGAAAAAACCCTTGATTGAGTCTACGCTCGATTTGGCAAAAGTAGCGAAAGCGGCCGTTCAGACCTTAGGATATGAGTTAAAGGAAGAAGTGATTGTAACCGGTTATTCACAAGGTGGTCTGGTGGGTACAGCGGTAGGTCACGAACTGGACACCAATGGCGCTGCTCACAATATGCCTCTTAAAATCTTATTCGCCGGAGGTGTTCCTGCTAATCTGAAAGCCATGATAGACATTGCCAGAATATCTCCTTATCTGCCTTTGAGTTTTGTCTTTCCATATGCAACCTACGGTTTTCAGCAGAATGGCTATCCGGAGATCAATATGTCTGAACTTTTACGTGCTCCCTACGACAAGAAAGTTCCTGATACTTTTGACGGATATCATAGCGTCGTACAGGCATTAGCCGCTTATCCAAAATCAAACTTACTGCTGTTCAAAAGTGCTGTGATCCTGAATAATGAAAAGGTGGCCAGTGTCGCCCTTCTGAACCGGCTGCTCGAAGAGAATAGTATAGCCCCCTGGAAAAATAATGCTCCGGTTGTCTTTTTACACGGATTGACAGACCAGACTGTCTACTATTATAATGTACTAACCTATATAAAGGAAATGAAAGAGTTAGGAGGAACCCCTGAATTAATTACGGCTCCTCTTGGACATGTGGTCACTATCTTCGACTATCTATTGCGTTTACCGCTCTATATAGCGGATAATGTATAAGCATAGAAAAGCATCTTAAAAGAAAACATATATATGTAAAAAAGAGCGTGTCCCAAAACTCTATATGTTCTTTGATAAAGTGACAGCTTGTAAGCCCAAAGGGCTTGCATGTGAATCGCAGATCGGCCTTAGCCAATAACCGCGGGTGAAACCCGTGGCGGAAAGCAGCCACACGCTATGAACCCCAAAGCGGATTCAGCCCTTTCAGGATTATTATGGAAAGGATTGCAGCCTACCCCTAATTTCACCCAGTCATATTCGGAAGATTTTTCGAAGGGTGATTGGCGAAAGGTGATCTTTATCTCTTAAGTCCTGAAAGGACGGCACATAATAGCCTGGGATGCAAATCCCAGGGCAGGTATCAGTAGTCCATGGAGTGCTGTAAGCACGACACTACATATACAAACCTGTGGTTTCCATAAGATGGGGTGTACCTACAGCACACCCCTGGGTGGGGATCTCTCTACCTGGGACTTGCGTCCCAGGCTATTATGTGCCGTCCCTGCGGGACTTAAGGGATCAACGCTGGCAAATCCGGAGCATGCGAGATGAAAGATCACCTTTCGCCAATCACCCTTCGAAAAATCTTCCGGACATGACTGGGTGGAACCCGGGGTTATTTACATGTAACCCTATCCGGGTAACTACTTATAAATCGTAACTTTTTAATTTTTTTATTTTACTTTTGGGACACCTCCTTTTCGTTACAGTCTGATATGATTCCTATCCGGAAAAAGAGGAAAAAGAAAGGTTAATGACGAAAAAGGAGAATATGAAAATAATTTTGATATTTTTGTAGGAAAGGAATATTTTTTAAGTATATTCCGGAAGAAAATCAAAGATTACTTTGTTTATATGAGTAATTGAATATCAATCCATCTTTTATTAACTTATTTAAAAACGAATAATTATGAAAAAGTACAAATGTGACGTATGTGGTTATATTTACGATCCGGCAGAAGGAGATCCGGATAGTGGCATTAGTCCGGGAACAGCATTCGAAGATATTCCGGATGATTGGGTTTGCCCACTCTGTGGCGTAGGGAAAGATGACTTTTCCCCGGAAGAGTAATTCCGTTTCAGGAATAAAATGTCCGTGTTTCCCACCTGTGTGGGGAATACGGACATTTTATATGAGAAAATAAATAGGTGATGAACACCACACCTTATATGCACAGAGAGAAATCATCTGATTCCGGGACTATAAGTAAAAGAAAAAAATATAATTGTTTGAATTTCAGATATTTTTCTTATCTTTATCCGTTGAACAATCAAGTATGGCTTGTTTCTATTCTTCACAATGCTTTGCTCCGCTTCTATGCAGCGGGTCTTCCCATCGTAAAAATCGACATCAAAATCAACTTATTTGTTTGTCCCGTTAACCCGTTACAGAAAGAGTAATCGATAAGGATGTATATGACTTTACCGTTCGGATAGTTGATTGCTCCACTCGTTTATTCAGGTTTGCCCGGTTACATAAAGAGATGCTTTCGGAGTAAAAATATATTTAAATAAAAAGAGTATGGAAACAAAACAGAATTTCCCAGGAAGTAAAAAAAGAAGGAAAAACGATCCGTGCAGAGCGGCCATCTGCGAACCAACAAGCAGAATTAGCGCTCAAAGGGATTAAGGAAAAATCCGGGGAAACGGTTCTTATCGCGATCAGTAAAAGACAACGATCGAGCTTCCGGCTCATTTGACACAAGCTGAAAGAGATCTTCGTGTAGCCAATTATATCCGGTTACATCAATCCAAAAACAATGCCTCCGCTCTCTGAAAAACAGATAGCAAACCCATACATTAAAAGAGGGTGCCCAAAAAAGTTTATATGCTCTTTGACAAAGTTACAGCTTGTAAGCCCGGAGGGCTTGAATGTAAATAACCGCGGGTGGAACCCAGTCATGGTCGGAAGATTTTTGCGAAGGTGACCTTTGTCTCTTAAGTCCCGCAGGGACGGCACATAATAGCCTGGGACGCAAGTCCCAGGTAGAGAAATCCCCACCCGGGGTGTGCTGTAGGTACACCCCATCTTATGGAAACAACAGGTTTGTATATGCAGTGTCGTACTTTCAGCACTCCATTAACTCCTGATACCTGACCTGGGATTTGCATCCCAGGCTATTATATGACGTCCTTTCAGGACTTAAGAGATAAAGATCAAACTTCGCCCATACCCTTCGAAAAATCTTCCGGACATGACTGGGTTCCACCCGGGGTTATTTACATGTAACCCCTAATGGGGTAATTACTTATAAATCGTAACTTTTTAATTTTTTTGTTTTACTTTTGGGGCACCTCCTTTTTTATTATTCAGGATGTCACCTCCTTCAGGGTTAATGTCTGATGATTCCACCCAGGGAATCGCCTTTATCTCATCCCTGGGCTACTGCCGGATCCCTTGCAGGGATCATTCATTCCAGTTCCTGTTTCTTCAACTCCGCCTGATAAGCACTTTTTGTTAGCTTTTCTACCCAGACAACAAAGAATCCGGTCAGGATCAGGTTAAAGACGATCGTCAGGACAGAGATCATCAGGGCAGGTCCTCCCAGATTGTATCCCAAAGCAATGAAGATAATACCGGCACCTACCTCGCCACGTGTGAACATACCAATAGAAAGGGCCAGACGTTCTCTTTTCATCCGTTCCTTATAGAATAACAATGGGAACAATTTTCCAATATTTGAGAGGAAAGAAACCACTACCACATGGAAAGCAATCACCGGCCAGGACATAAAGGGTTGGGCCGCGGTAATTGTGGTGGCACTGGCAGCCTGCGCCGTGAAGTCCACCCCAAAGAATACCGGCATACTAACGCCCACCAAAAACATAAACAGAAAGGAGATGGCGGTAGAGACGTTATACTCTGTTTTACTGTCGATATGCTTATGCTTCATGATCATACCTAAGACGAAAGCAGGTAAAAGAACCTCTATATGAATACTGGCTTCCTCTCCATACCAATACTTAGATCCCAGATAAATAACCTGGGTAATACCAAACGTGAGGACTGCATACAACAGGATCGCTTTCCAGTCCTGGCGCATATCCACAGCCCCCATTTTCTTCCATCCGGTAATCAGTAGTAGAGTAACCACCAGAATAATCACTCCCAACTGCCAGCGCAACCCCACCATCATGATCTGCAAAGGGATCATCAGCAGGATCGTATCCAGATCATCAAAAATAGCAAGCACCTGCACCTTCTTATACACCCACGAAGCTTTCAGCCCGGCTGCGGCCAACATGGTAAACAAAATACCCGCGGATGTCGGGGCAGCAAAACGGCTTAACAGGAGATTTTCCTTCCAGGCCTCCCCACTGCTCCAGTAGATATCCGGAAGCAGGACAAACATATAATATAAAGCCACAAATATCCAGGGGAAGGCGGCTGTCGCCATCGCTATAAAGTAATCCTGTGTATAGGAACGCCATCGTGTTTTATCAACTTCAAACTCCCTTCCCACGTTGATCATAATAAAAGCAAGACAAACAAAAAGGAGCGTGTCACTACAAGTTTTAACCAATGAATAATGATCTCCGGCAAATCCGGGTAAAAATTGAGAAGTCACTAATCCAAGTACTAAAAAAGAGAGAATAGAATAACTTTCTTCATCTATATTTATAATTTAATGTAATCAGCAGGTAAAGCGGAAACTTAGTTTGGCTGTACAAAAATACTCAAAAGAAGACATATATAAAAGGACGATTGAACGACTCCCGTACGTCCCTGATTTGCGGCTGTGATAATATGCTTATACCCAGCTAAATATAAATAGATCAACGAATTGGTTAAATCTTCTTATTGATATTAAATCTTCTTAACTTCTACTTACAAAAAAGAACATTCACTTTCCGTCAAAGAAATAAATATCTGATTATAGGAAAGATAGGCAAAAAATAAATCAAGGTTACATCTTCTGGCCAACACAGCTTATTAATCCGGGATGACGAAATAAAACTTCGCCATCCGGTATTAACTTTCCCATCTATTTAAAATGGAATCAGGATGAAAGAATATGCGAAAAATCCCAAACACAAAAACGATACGCCGGAGAATAAATCCACTGTATCCCGGCAGGCATCTGCCAGTGTAGTTCTTCAAAAGTATAAGGAAAACATGCGACCGGAAGAAAAAACAAATCAAACAGGACTTCCGGATGATCTGAAAGAAAAAGCGGAAAATCTTTCCGGATATAATCTGGATGATGTAAAAGTCTATTATAATTCAGATAAACCGGCACAACTACAAGCCTTGGCTTATACACAAGGAACCAATATCCATATCGCTCCCGGACAGGAAAAACACCTTCCGCATGAAGCCTGGCATGTAGTGCAACAAAAGCAAGGACGGGTGCGCCCAACCATGCACTTGGATGGAGTCCCTGTGAACGACAATGCAGTGTTGGAGAAAGAAGCAGATCATATGAGACATGAAAAAATAAAGAATTTTGAAACACAAAATTCTTTGAATGTGATTCAGCTAAAACGTAGAGTCAATTCAAGTTCAGATCCAGGGCTACCATTTTTTAATAGTTTTCAACCTCAGGATGGTCGAATAAATGGCATACCGGTACATCTTGAAAACTTAGAAGACACTACAGTAAAATGCAATATGTATCCTGGTGGATCTGTTGATTTTAACCAGGCTATGGATTCAATGGCTCTTTTACAAAGATACTTTTATAATCAATATATATTAAACCCTTTTACTGATGATGAGTTGGTTACTGTTATAAATTATAGCGTTTCTATAAACCGTTATGGGGATACTTTTATTTATGAACAAGATCTCTCTTATTCAAATTCAGCAGCTGGATATGTGCAGAGAGAAAAAAATCATGAAAAGATATCTCATTTGGAATCTCTCCAGGTGGAAACCGGATTAGTTCCTGCGCCCAATTCAAATAGGTATAGGGCTTCCCATACAAACACGGGAGAACGGGTATGGCGCGAGATTGCGTTGAGTAATTTTAGTAATGGATTGACAACTGGTGATAATGGGTCAAAGCTGACTGCCGAACGGGCAAGATTTGAACCATTATTCAAATATGAAGGAGATTTATCAGATAATACTGTTTTTGAGATTGGAGGATTAAGAATAACAGCATTCTCAATGACCAAAAATACAAATGCTATTCATAAGGTACGACAATATTCCAGACTTTATTGGGATGCCATAGAAAAACTTCGCAATATGAATGGAATAAAGGATGAGAAGCCTGTTTTAATGAACATTTTATATAGTCGTAAAACTATAAATCAAAAAATAAAAGATTTCAACGTTCAAGTGAAAGAGTATGAAAATAGCGCAATGTCTAAGGAGAATTTGTTTAGCTTAAAATCTTTTTTAGTGATAAAGATCAGAGATTTACAGTAGAAGATAAAAAACTACCTTTTACAGCAGAAGATATTTTACAGGCAAATATCCAGGAACTATGGGGAAGTTAATTTTTTTGCTGGTACAGAATTCTGATTAAGGCATATTCGGCAGATTTTTGCGAAGCTGACCTTTGTCTCTTAAGTCCCGCAGGGACGGCACATAATAGCCTGGGATGCAAATCCCAGGTAGAGAAATCCCCACCCGGGGTGTGCTGTAGGTACACCCCATCTTATGGAAACAACAGGTTTGTATATGCAGTGTCGTACTTTCAGCACTCCATGGACTCCTGATACCTGACCTGGGATTTGCATCCCAGGCTATTATGTGCCGTCCCTGAGGGACTTAAAAGATAAAGATCACCCTTCGCCAAATCTTCCGGACATGACTGGGTGAAACCCGGGGCAAATAGCCCCCGATTTACTAAGAACCCTGAAAGGGTTCAACCCCTTCAGGGTTGTTGTGGAGAGAGTTTTCGCCTACCCCGGGTTTCACCCGGGGTTATTGGCTAAGGCCGGTCTACGATTCACATTTTACCCCAATAGGGGTAAGTACTTACAAATTGTAACTTTTTTGATTTTAGAATTTAGTTTTTACACAGCCTCTCAGGAGGGGAATGAAAGATCGCCCTTGACCACAAAAAGGTTTATCCGTCAGTCCTCCGGTTTATATGCAGGGTACACAGACTCTTTTCGTAAATCAAAATTCCACGCCAGCAGGAAATCCCTCTCCTTGGCTTCCATTCCCAAACGCTTTGTCACCGATGCGTTTGTAGCGGCTGTCGTGGTAGAAGATCAGTTCGCTGTTGCGGACGCCTTCCCGGTTTTTGGCCATGAAGAGTTTGCCGCGGCCTTTCCAGGGTTCGCCTTTGGAGTCGACGGCGTCTGCGTCGTAGTAGTCCGGTTTGTGGATGATCAGTACCACGTCGGCATCCTGTTCGATGTCCCCGGATTCCCGCAGGTCCTCCAATTGGGGCATCCGGATCCCGGTTCCTTTGGGTGGACGGCTGAGCTGGGAGAGGAGCAGGATTGGAATATCCAGCTCTTTGGCTAAGTTTTTCAACTCCCCGGTGATGTAACCAATCTCCTGGTACCGGTTCTGGAACTTCTGGCCGGTCCGGGTGAGTCCTAAATGATCCATGATCATCATCTGGAGCTGTCCTTTCCGCTTCAATCTCCGGGCTTCCGAACGGATGTGGTGCAGGTGGCGGATCTCATGTCCGGCAGCGATGTGAATCGGCAGGTCCCACAATTGTCCGGCTGTCTCTTCCATGGCATTCCACTCTTCCGGGGTCATTTGTCCGGAACGCAGGTGGGCCGGATCGATCCGTTCATCCTCCAACAGGTAGCGTCCGCCCAATTGGGTGGCTGCCATCTCTCCGGAGACAAAAAGCACATGATTGCCTGCCTGCGCAGCCGATTTGGCGAAGAAGAGTGCCAACTGGGTTTTCCCCATGGAAGGCCGGGCGCCTAAGATGATCAGGTCCGGTGCATGCCATCCTCCGCCTAATGCCTTGTCGAGTTTATGCAATCCGGTTGGTATGCCCACCTGTTTACCAGCCTGGTGCAATTCCGCTGCCTGGGTTGCCTGGACGATGGTCTGGCGCAGCACATCGGGCAGGAGGGAAGAGAGGCTGCCGGATGCTCCGGTAAACACCTCCGTCAATAACTTTTCAAAGTCCTCCATCAGTTCCCGTGGATCTTCTGCCGCGTTATGTGCCCGGTGATAGAGTTCTGCCGCGATACGGATCAACCGCCGCAGGTCAGCTTTGACCTTGACGATCTCCGCATGGTACCAGATGTGTGCGCTACTGGCGATATGGGTAGTCAGTTCTGTGAGGAACAGCGGCCCTCCGGTCCCTTCAAGCTCGTTCTGGCTGCTTAACTCTTCCATGACGGTGAGCAGGTCTATGGGTGACCTCCGGTTCCGTAGCCTGAGCATGGCCCGGTAGAGTGTCTGGTGTGCCGGGTTGTAGAAATCCTCGGGTTGCAGCAGGTCTTCCACTTCCTGAAAGGCGGTGGTTTCAATCAGCAAAGCTCCTAACACGGCTGCTTTCAGTTCCGGTGCCTGTGGTGGCACTAAGTGGGTATTAATCGATAATGGTGGGTTGTTTTTCATGGTCGTTCGTATTCGATTGTTTAAATTCATCTTCCCATCTCTTTTGGTTGATCCAGGTTTTCAAATGCAGGTAAGGAGGAACGAATTTTCCCGCTGCTGCCTGTTGGCTTCGCCATTTTTCCCATCTTTCCAATGCCGGAAGAAGCAGCGGAAGAAGCGTGAGATAGTTTGGATGCCTATTCCGGAAATGTTGAAATTCAGTTTCCAGTCCCCGTTTAACTCCCGGATACTTTTGCCGGAATTCCTCAAAGCTCTCTTTCGCCTGCCGGTAGGTAGAAAGGTCTGTGGAAGTGGCTTCTTTCGTGGAGTCCTGCGCCTGTTCATTTTCCCTGCGCTCTGCCAGAGGCTGACCGGTTTTCAGATCTATGCTTAAAGAATAAGTAGAAGGGATGCGCCTGCTTTTTCCTGAGGTGTAGCTGACCAGCCCGGCGTTCACTAATTGTTTCCTGGCATTTATTATCGCTTTTTCACTGACTAACAGGATGGAAGCCAATGCTTTATTTGAACAGAGGAAAATATCTTTCCAGCCCTCTTGGTTACAGATCCAGACTAACTCATGGTACAGCGCCTGTTCGATACCTGAGAGGAAGTACCCTTTTCGGATTTTTCTCATTTTAATGATTAATTTATACCAATTCATTCTTAGTTGATTGAAGGAGGTCACCGCTTGTATACTGTGCACCATATACTCCTGTTGACCTCCGGGGTTAACAATTTTTCTGCAGGTTGAAGTAAGTCTTACCAATAGCAAATATCCACAATAGAATGACATCCGTCAAGTAAGGTGAAACGGACAAATTTAAAATATTAATTATTTGAAAATCAATAAAATATAGTTTTTGAATTTGCCGTTTCAATCGTATTTTAACTACTTTCTTATTTGTTATTGTTTGTTAATTTTTTCCTGCTTTTGATTTTCTTCCCCTTCTTTTAATTCGTTGATTTTCTCATGAAACATCCGGACTAACGTACTCGTTTTATAGGATGTTTTCAAGATCTGGAGGAAAACTTTCAATACCGTAGTTGGTTTTCGTTCTCCAAATATCCCTTCGACATAGCACTGAGCCAGGTGATCAATCAAACGTTTGACCCCTTTCTTTTCGAGTTCGAGCCTTTCCTGTTCTGTTTGATGGGGAGTCAATCTAAGTGCGTGGTACATCCTCTCTTTCAGATGTTCCTGTATGCCTTTCCACAACTTTTTGTATTTTTCAAACTCTTCTTCGGGTAGCTTATAGAAAAGCAGTAGGAATTCCCGGATCGCTGTTAGCTTGTAGTGGACACTTTTAAAGAACTGAATTGCTTTTGGAAGAGATTTTTTGTATCCGGTGATCACTTTCAATGTGAACGTTTCAGGAAGGTTGTTCTGCACGTTCTCGTTTTTCTGTTTTTTCATGAGATTTAGTTTTTAAGTTTATTCCATGAAAAAAGCGAAAATTTACCGGATTTTAAGCATATTAATTAAAAGACAAAATATATAAATTGCCATATATATATTATTATTAATAATTAATATTTATATTAATTATATATTGTCTGAAGTTTTAGCGTCTTTTTTTCCATAGATCCTTCCATGGTTTGCATATTTTAACACTGTTTATTCCACCGTTGTTTTTTGTAGTTTGTATTGGCTTTTATAGTTCTTATTAGGTGGAACCCTTTAGAAACAGAACCGTCATATCAAAATGAATCAGTTAGCGACCCCATCCTCCCAGCCATATCGCGGTGTCCCGTCCATAACCCCGCGCAGAAGCGCTACCATTTATATATCAATTTTACAGGCCGTAGGCCTACCATATGTCAGACCCCGGCAACGCCGCAGGGCTGTTAAATTCTTTTGCAAATGTTTTATATGTTGACATTCTACCCTGCAAGGGTACCAGCAATAGCCCAGGGCTGAGCGAAGCGAGCCCCTGGGTTGTAAAGTAGTATGATTCAACCCTGTAGTGGGTTGCATATGTATTATTGACTCATGGACAGAGAGTGAAACCCTTACAGGGTTATTGTTTTGGTAACCTTACCCAGGGATTCGCTTCGCTCAGCCCTGGGCTGTTGCTGGTATCCTTACAGGATAGAATAATCAGTATCTAAGATATTTACAAAAGAACTTAACAGCCCTGCGGCAACGCCGGGGTTGAAACGAGAATCTAATAGTTGCGCACCGTAGGTGCAGTATAGTCAAAATAATCCCTGTTATTCTACCTGTTATTTGGCATTCGACTACTATGCTGCGCCTACAGCGCGTAATGGGTTGGTCTCACATACACCCGGCGATGCCGGGGCCTAATATATGATAGGCCTACGGCCTGTAAGAGTTCTGTGTAAACGGTAGGACTTCTTTTTTATTCAAAAAATAAAGTGATAAAAATTATATATAGTCATTTACCTGATAGCAAAAATCTTCCCAACATGACTGGGCGTTGCCCTGAACTAATATATGCTGTTCCTCCGGAACTTAACACCTTCTACCCACTGCTGAGTCCGGGGCCTTACGGGCAACCGGGGTTTTCCGCACGGGGAGTTGGAAAAGCCCGCAGGGCGAGATGCGGTTTTCCCTATGGGCGGCACTGTCTCGCCCTGCGGAAAACGACAACGGAAAGTAGGGGATTTGAGTTTTCTGCCGTAGGAAAAGTCAAAGGGGGATCAAGGGGAAGACGGGTCAGGGTTCCCCTAAATGGTTGACTAAGATCCTGACCTGGGAGGTGGTTAGAATCCGATTCCCTTTTTTCCATCCGGCTTTTTGCAGGGCGTGTGTCAGTTCAGGAGCGAAATCCACCCATCGTCTTAATCGTTTGGAGGCAGCTTCCGGACGGATGTCCGGGCTATATAACAGTCCCAGTTCCTGCCAGCTATAACTCCGGATCTGAAAGGTTTGCTGTGTGGTCATAAACATGTAGTTTTTCTTATAAATATATTAATAATCAGCTATATATCCAAATTTTTGAGTGTGTTATCCGGAGAGAAATTCTATATTTATTTCACTTTATCTGACACTGGCGGACACAGGAGGATGAGGCCCCGGGATGGGGTTGTATCTTTGTTTTGTTACTTAAATCAATGGTATTATGGCGTTAAAAGTTCATGCTGTTAAAAGAAAAATTCCCGGTGGAGAAAATGCCGGAAAAGAGATGTATTTCGGACAGGTTCGTCTGAATGAATGTGTGCCGCTGGAAAAGTTCAGTGAGAAAGTTTCTTCTAATACGACTGCTACTCCGGCGGATGTGGATGCGGTGCTCAATGGACTGGTCATGGTGTTGTCGGAAAACTTAGACAACGGGAACACGATCGACCTGGGGGATGTAGGATCTATGCGTCTGACGGCAGGCAGTAGCGGTGCGGACACGGAGGAGAAATTTCATTGCCGGATGATGCGTAAACCCCGCATTGTTTTTACTCCGGGTAAAAGACTGAAATCGGTGGTGAAGGAGGTAAAGTTCGAGCGTCTGCCGGTTCGGGTGAAGGAGGTTCCGGAGGATTGCCAGCAGCCGCATGCGATTTGATCTTTCTTTTTCCCTGATGAAAAAGAAACAAAAAATCAAGGCTTCACTGCTTAGGCTACCTGCGGGCTGTCGTTCGTGGAAAGATCCGGAAACCCGCTGCACTCAGACAACGGATCTTTCCGGGCGCTCCCTATCGCCCTCCGGCTGGACGCCCATTCGCTGAGGCCGGAGGGAAAGAGGGGAATAGAATTCTTCTGAGGAGCTACTCTTTACACACCTTTTTACAGGCCGTAGGCCTATTATATGTTAGTCCCCGGCATCGCCGGGGTGTATGTGATAACCCACCCATTACGCGCTGTAGGCGCAGCATAGTAGTCGAATTCCAAATGACAGGTAGAATAACGG
>Ga0192244_10160_pt1 | contig 28041 bp, 14 predicted proteins | sample Koala_Koa27_L3_FD_131234 | JGI IMG/M metagenome (GOLD analysis project Ga0192244, IMG submission 131234) | Enriched cells from koala feces incubated with labeled cellulose particles, San Francisco Zoo, California, United States - Koala_Koa2-7_L3 ... | reverse complement strand
ATATTGTCACATGCGTTCAATGCGATTGGTATTTTTGTTCAAATGTTGGCTTATACGTTCAAAAAATGCTGTAAGGCAGGTATTCTCGCCCTCCACATTGTTACTTTTACACCAGTTTTCTTATTTGAAAAGCCGTTGCGCCATGTTGTAGAGGTCGTTGCGCCACGTATGCCAGGTGTGTCCGCCGGGAGCTTCCGAATATGTGTATTCAATGCCGGCCGCATCGAACAATTTGAGCATGGCCTTGCAATTGTTGTAAGCAATGTCTTCGGGGCCTCCCTGGGTAAAGTGCAAGGCACGGACGGTTTTGTTGAAGTCGGCCGCTATCTTTTTCAGGTATGCGCCTTTTTCCTCATACATTTTTGTGTCATCCGCAAACCAGCCCGAACTCAAGACCCACAGGTAACCGAACCGGTCGTAATGGTTCAGCCCGGCTTCCAGCGTCTCCATGCCGCCCATGGACAATCCGGCCAGTGCCCGGTGGTCTTTGTCGGCCAGCACGCGGTAATTGCTTTCAATAAAGGGGATAATGTCGTTCATCAGGTCGTCGGCAAACAAGGGGACTTCGTCCATCAGGTTCTTTGTCGGGATGGAACCGTTGGGCATCACCACAATCATGGGTTTTATTTTGCCTTCGGCCAAGAGATTATCCAAAATATTTCCGGCACAACCCACCGTTGGCCAGGAATTGTCGGTATCACCACCGCCGTGGATGAGGTACAGGACAGGCAACGCTTCCGTACTCTTTTCATATCCGGCCGGAGTCCAGACATGCAAACGACGGGTAGTGTTCAACGACTTGGAAAAGTAATAGCGTTGCGCCATGGCACCGTGGGGCACGTTTTTCATGGCAAAGAATTCGTCGCCAGTCTGTTCCACTTTCAATAGGGCCGAAGTCTCGGATGCTTCGGGTGCCTTAGGGTCGAAGACCTTTACGCCATCGACCACGAAGTGGTAGCGGTAAGCGCCATCGGTAATGCCCGGTACCGTTACCGACCATACGCCTGCTTCCGATTTTACCACGTCCAGCTTCTTCCCCCAGGGGACGATATCGCCACCAATCTGCACCTCTTTGGCCTGGGGAGCGTAAATGCTGAGTACTACATTTCCATTTGCCAATACCCGCACGGATTGGAGGGTATCGTTGGGGGTAGGAGTCATTCTCCATTGTGCATGTGCCGCATGCAATGACAAGCACCCCATTGCCAACAATAATAACTTTTTGTACATAAAACGAAAAATTTAAAAACAAAGAGCCTGTACCCGTGGCAAGTTGCACCTTGCCACGGTTCTACAGGCTCTGTAAAAACGTATTGATTATTTTCCTGCCAACAGGACTTCTCCTTCCAGGCGGATGTCGGCCGAGGAAGCGCCAATAAGCAGCCGTACCTTGCCCGGTTCCACTACAAACTTGTTCTGGGCCTCATCCCAGTATGCGAAGTCTTCCTTCGGAATGTCGAACACCACTTCCTTGACTTCACCTGCCGAAATGGGTACACGGCTAAAGGCGCGCAACTGCTTCGCGGGACGCTCTACCTTGGAGTCGGGATAACTGGCATAAAGCTGAACCACTTCTTCGCCATCGCGGGTACCGGTGTTCTTTACAAGCACGGTTACATGTACCTGCTCTTTGTCTTGCTTCACGGACTGTATTTTCTGATAATCGAAGGTGGTGTAGCTCAGGCCATAGCCAAAAGGATAGAGCACATCGCCTTTGTAGTACATGTAGGTACGACCGTTGCGGATGTCATAGTCCATCATGTCGGGCAGGTCGGTAATGTCCTTCACCCATGTCTGTACGGTACGGCCGGCCGGATTGACCTTTCCGAAAAGCGCGTCGGCCAAGCCGTTCCCCTGCTCCTGGCTGCAATGGGTAATGTGTACAATGGCCGGCAAGTGTTCCTGACTCCAGTTGATGGTATAAGGGAAGCTGCTTACCAATACCAAAATCGTATTGGGATTGGCCTTGAAGACCTGCTTCAGCAAATCTTCGTCGGGCAGCATCAGCGATTTGCGGTCTACCGCTTCGCGACCGTCACTGGGCACCGGACAGAATGTCCAGTCGGGACGTGTCCCGAAAGGATGGTTGCCTACGCATACCAGTGCCACATCGGCTTCGGCGGCGGCCTTCACGGCCTGGTCTATGCCGTTATTGGGCGCATAAAGCACCTCAGTTCCTTGCTTGACTGCTGCGCGTATGCCTTCCAGAATGGTAGTTTCGTACTCGGGAGTACCGCTATACCAGTCTTGTACAATCTTGTCGGCATAAGGGCCTATCACGGCTATTTTTTTCAGTTTGGAGGCGTCGAGCGGCAACAGTCCTTTACTATTCTTCAACAAAACAACCGATTTGGCAGTGACTTCGCGCGCCAGTTGCTTGGCTTCTTCCATCCGGAAGGGAGGAATTTCGGTCGTATCGGTGCCGATGTTACGGTAAGGGTCTTTCGAGTCTTTCCCGTCCAGCAAGCCCAACTTCAAGGCAACAAAGAGGTTACCCCGAATGGCCTTGTCAATATCGGCCTCCGTTACATACCCCTTTTCCAAGGCTTCCTTTATGTAGGGCAGATAGGCGTCCAGGAACTGTCCGGTGGTGGCCTTTACCACTGCTGCCGCACCCTCGGCCAGTGTAGGGAAGGCGTGGTGTGAGTTCACGAGCAGGCGCAAGGCACCGCCGTCGGTACAGATGATGCCGTTGTTTCCCCATTGCTTGCGGGTAATTTCTTCCAGGCATGGATGAATACACATGGCTATGCCGTTCCAGCCGTTGTAAGCTGCCATAAACGCACGGCTACCGGCCTCGGTAATGCCTTTGTAGAACGGATAGGCATAGTATTCGTAGAACAGGCGCATGTCAAAGTCACTGGAAGTGCTGTCGCGCCGGTCTTCGTTGCTGTTTGCCAGGAAGTGTTTCATCAGGGCGGCAGTGCGCCAATAACGGGGATTGTCACCTTGCAGGCCCTCTATGTTGGCCACCGTCAGGCGAGCTGTCAGGAAGGGGTCTTCACCAAAACTTTCCTCTGTACGCCCCCAGCGCGGGTCGCGTGCCAAGTCGGCATTGGGCGCACGCATCACAAGGGCGGTGCGTTTGTTGTCAGGCCGTTGCATGTAGTAGCGGGCCTCTATCGAAGCCTGTTCGCCAACTTTCTTCAACAGATTGACGTCCCACGTAGAGCCCAATCCATAAGATTGAGGGAAAATGGTTGTAGGACAATCAGTGGGAATAATCCGTCCGTTCTCACCTTTTTGCCGTCCACCCCAGGCGGCAGGGCCTCCCAATGCCAGGCCGTGCAAGCCTTCATGGTGCCGGCACGGAAGAATGCCCAGGCGGGGTACGGCCAGGTCGCTACCAAGCAATGTGATTTTTTTCATCCAGCGTAAGTTCCTCCATCAAGGCATCAATACGCTTGTCATCTGATAACTTCGTGTTCTGGAACTTATAATCTTGCGCACCAACCGATAAGCCGACTATAGCCAGACACGAGAATACGAATAAAGATTTCATTTTCATGGCGACTTAAGTTTAGTTTGCTAATCCGACCTGCAACGCAGGCCTTCTCGATTCAAAAAAACAGAGTAACTCAACAAGTTGATATTTGCCCGATGTTTCCCTTCCGGTAGCACTGGGGCACCTGATTAGATGCACCAGCACTACCGGTAAGGAAAAGGAATATCAGTTTTTCAGATTTTTACCAACCGGGATTCTGTTTCAATACGTTATTGGACAAACGAATCTGGTTTGTATTAATCATCATCAAACCTTTCTTATCAATGAAGTTCTGAGGATTGAACGAAATGGTAGCAGGCCCTCCGGCGGTCAATACCTCAACTCCGTCTTGCTTAGCCAATTGGGCAGCCGCATAGTCTATGCCTTGGCGCAACAAGTCGTAATAGTTAATGCCCTCGAAGGCAAATTCAAACTGGCGTTCACGCATGATGTTTTCCAACGAAGCCGTTTTCGGTGTATAGTCAGGTGCCGTACCATCCGCCAACGTAAAGGCACGTTTGCGTACCATGTCAAAATAAGTCTGTGCATTGGGACTACCTAACTCGGCGGCCATTAGCAACACGTCGGCATAGCGCACCTGGACGTAATCCTGGTGGTTAGAAATCATCAGATTGCCCGTACCATTTTCCAAACCGGCATGTGTACCGTCGGCAAAAGAAAGTGGAGCATACTTCTTGATATAATACCCGGTATATTCTTGTGATTGATTTATACAAGTCTGTACAAGTGGGTTCTCTTCCAACCCTTCGCCCTTCATGTCAATAACAGAAGCCGTGCGGCGGGTATCACCCGGTTCATATTCCTCGACAAATGCCGGATTGACCGTGGAGTATCCCCAGCCTTGTGCATAGGGAGCCACGCCTGTCGATGTACGCATGGCGATGTTTACCTGCCAACGGTTACCGTCATAACCGGCCCAATTAACACTAGCGGTACATTTTACGGTCAATACGGTTTCACAGTTGCCGTCACCGGCATAGTCGCCGTACAATGTCGTCATATCACCTACTTCGGCAATACCTGCACAAGCCGCAGGCCACAAGCGCCTATACTCGGGAACCAAATCATACTCATCCGAAGAAATGATGTCCTCTACCGCCGCCAATGCATCGGCTTTGGTTACACCTTCGGGTTCTTCACCATAGTAACCGGTGTAATACAAATAGGCACGTGCCAGGATGGCTTCGCAGGCATACTTGGTAATTTTGCCATCGTTGGTTTCTGATTCAGCTTTCGGATAAGCATTGGCCGGAATGTTTTCAATGGCGAATTTTAAATCGTCAAAAATCAGTTTATACACGTCAGCCGGGTCAGATTGTGGTACATTATCGTTTGTCGGAACGGTAATCAAAGGAATGTTACCAAACTGGCGTACTACATCGAAATACAGGAAAGCACGGATAGCACGGCACTCAGCCATATACTGGTTACGCATGCTGTTCGTCTCTTCCCATTGGATATCGTTTTCACGCGAAATCAACTCATTACATTTATAAATGCCCGTATAATACCCAGACCAACTGGAACCTGTAGAAGATGGCAACTCACTTAGGTCGAAACGGTCGGTCACACGCATGCCATTGCCATCAGAAGCCCCGGAACCGCCAAAGCATTCATACCCCATTACCTCGGCATTTACCAAAAAATTAACGGCACTACCACATGTAGAACGTCTATAACCATCGTAACAACCCAGCAAGGCACGATAGGCATCTCGTTCTGTCTTATAAAAGTTTCCTGTGGTCGATTCAGTCTTGGATTCTACATCCAAGAATCCCTCGGTACAGGAAACCGTACCCAAACTCAGGCATAATGCGCCTGCCGCAAGTATATTAAACTTTATCTTTTTCATATCCATTACATTTTTAACTAGTTAGAATTTAAGATTAACACCTAAAAGGACGGTACGCGGACGCGGATAATATCCAAGGTCTACACCCGACACCCAAGAATTATTGGAAGAACCGAAACCGATTTCAGGATCCATACCGTCATATCCGGTAATGGTAAATAAGTTTTGTACCTGGAAGTACAGACGGGCTTGGCTAATGGCTTTGGTCTTTAATAGCTTGGCAAAATCGTAACCCAGAGTAAAGGTACTCAAACGCAAGTAATCACCATTCTGGATAAACAAATCAGAGAACTGGTAGTTGACATTGCCATCTGTCACACGAGGAATCTTGTTACTGGTCCCCTCACCATGCCATCTATCCAGAATGGCCGTCGTATAGTTCGGTGTAGGACGAGTATGGTTACGATAAGACTGAACGATTTGTTGGCCAAAAGCACCGTTAGCCACAATCGAGAAATCAAAGCCCTTGTAGTTGAAGCCTAAGTTCAAACCCAAAGTGAAATCGGGAATACCATTACCCAGGTTCACCTTATCATCATCGTTAATTTTCCCATCATGGTTTTTATCCACAAAACGGACATCACCCGGCTGTACATCTGTCTGGAGAATGCCGTTACCGGCAGCACGCCATTCCTCAATTTCTTGTGGATTCTGGAAGATGCCGGCGGTCTCATAACCCCAGAAGTAACCGATAGGCTGGCCGTTTTCTGCGCGATAGAATTCGGAAGCATTGTTGTACAACTCATCGCCAGCACCGTGAATAATGCCGTCTTCAGTCGGAATATGGCCTACTTTGTTTTTGTTGAAAGCACCGTTTACGGTAATATTGTAGTTGAAATCCTTACCTACATTATCATTCCAAGTCAGTGCCAGTTCCACACCGGTGTTTTTCACATCACCGCCATTGATATAAGGAGCGCCCGTACCTGTGGTGTCCAGGATAGGAGCCTGGAGCAACCAGTCCTTCGTTTTCTTTACATAGAAATCAAAGTTCACGCCCAAACGGCTGTCAAAGAAGCGGGCATCCAAACCGATGTTGGTCTGCTCGGAAGTTTCCCAAGTCAGTTCTTCATTGGCCAGACGGCTGGGATATGCACCCCAGTTGGTACCTAATGCGGCGGCTTCCGTAGCCGAGCTCTGGTGGGAGTTACCAAAGTAATAGTAAACGTAAGACATGGTGATAGGAGCCAGGTACTGGTAGTTGGCAATATTTTGGTTACCTACCTGTCCCCAACTAACACGGAGTTTAAAGTAGTCGAGCCAGCTGCGGGTCTTTTCCATAAACTTCTCGTTAGTCATAACCCAACCAGCAGAGATAGAGGGGAAGTAACCGTAACGATGGCCGCGGGCAAAACGGGAAGAACCATCGGCACGTACGGTAGCATTCAACATATAGGTTTCTTTCCAGTTCCAGCCCAAACGTGCGAAATAAGAAACCGTGCGGGTCTCATCCAACGGATAACCACTGACACTCAAACCATCGGCAGTAGAAGAGGCGGTACCGTTATTGATATAGGCATGATCCCAGTCATCAAAACCCTCTTTCAGCGATGAGTTGCCACCACTCAAATAGGTGCCGCTGTATTGGTAAGATTCCATACCAATCAAAGCATTGAAGGAATGATCATCAATCTTCCAGTCATAAGTAGCCGTATTGGTCCAGGTAAGTTCCAAAACGTGTCGCATATTTTGCGTAACATTTGTACGTGTATTGCGGCTTTGCGTACCAAACTGGAACAACGGATTAAAGTTGCGGTATTCATTAGTACTGTAATTGGCGCCAAATACGGTACGAATCTTCAGATTCTTGATAGGTTGCAATTCGGCATAAGCGTTGCCCGAGAAAAAGACGTTTTTGTTCTGGTTATGACGCATCATCATCGACCCGTAAGGGTTACCGTCTTCCTGGTTCCAATCCGAATTGGAAGTATCGTTATAAGGCATATCGTAGATATTATTGTCGCTATAGATAGGTACAAACGGAGCAATGGCGTAAGCACCCCGCAACGAGTTGTCATACTGCCCGCCTACACCGACACCCGTATTGTGACGATAAACGAAGCTAATCTGTTCACCTACTTTCAACAAATCCTTGAACAATTTGTGATCGGAGTTCACACGGAAATTGTAACGGGAATAGTTGGATACATCCTTACCTCCCACGATACCTTCTTGGGACATGTAACCCAATGAAATAGCGTAGTTGGAAGTAGTTGAACCGCCAGAAACGCCAAGGGTATAACTTTGCAATTGGGCATTATCCTTAAACATGGCATCCAGCCAGTCTACATCGTAAAGATTGCCGTTTGCATCATAAATAGACGAATAGCTATCCCAGTTGTAAGCAGAGCCGGTGGAGTTTCTATGCGATTCATCCATAATCATCATATATTCCTCGGTATTCAGCAAGTCCGGCATCCTTGTTACATTCTGCACGCCGAAATAGCCGTCAAACGAAACCTCAGCTTTGCCCTCCTTACCGCTCTTGGTTGTTACCAGCACAACGCCATTGGCAGCCTGGGCACCATAAATAGCAGCCGAAGCGGCATCTTTCAAAACGTCGATACTCTCAATATCGGCAGGGTTCAAGTTGGAAATATCGCCTCGCACACCGTCAATCAAATAAAGAGGTTCGGCATTACCCACGGTACCCAATCCACGAATACTTACTTTCATATCGGAACCCGGCTGCCCTGAGGTGGAAGCGATGTTCACGCCCGGCGTCTGGCCCTGCATGGCTTGCAAAGGGTTGGTTGTGTTCAGCTTGGCGATGTTTTCACCTTTTACCTGGACGGTAGCTCCCGTTACCAGTTTCTTCTTTTGAACGCCATAACCTACTACCACCACTTCATCAAGCACTTCATTGTCTTCGTTGAGTATTACATTGATTACGGAAGAAGTACCCACCGTAATGGTTTGAGTCTTGAAACCAATATAAGAAAAAATCAACGTCTCGCCCTCATTGGCGCTTACCGAATACCTACCGTCCAAATCGGTGATACTACCTGTAGAGTTTTCTTTCACTTGGACACTTACTCCAATCAATGGAGAGCCATCCGTTCCCGAAGTGACAACACCCGTAATTTTCTTTGCCTGGAAAGGTGTTGCCTGACCATTTATTACCCATGCGAATAATAAGAATAATAGTACGCTACATACCCGTAGCATTTCTCTGTTTTTCATACGTGTTTCTCGCATATTGTTTCATCTATAAGGTTAATAATATGTTATTTTCATTACTTCAGAGTTTGCCTTGCCTCTCTGTCGGGATCGTACACCACTTTGCATTCGTCGTTCAGCATCATGGTTGCACCTTTCTCTGCCGTATAAACCGGCCATTCGGGCAGGCTTGCGCAATTGGGATTTCCGTTACGCATGAAGCTCAGCAAAGCATCGGTCATTTTGGTAGAAAGGTCGCGCGGACGTTTGCCACCACCGGTGTGGGTAACCATCAGATCCGTGTTCTTCAGCCAGAAGCAGATGTCCAGACAATGGAAAGCACGCATACGGCCGTCGAACAGAGGCGGATTCCAGCCAAACCAGGCCAGATAGACCGGAGCCTTCTGCACGGCCTTGGCATTGGCAGCTGCTATCACCTTGTCGCGGGCACTCATAATCAGCCCCAGCGTTTCAATGGGTTTCTTGCCGGGGAAAGCCTTTTCATAAGCAGCTACAATACTTTCTCCGTTGCCACCTTTGAGCTTGTTGACCCATTCCACCAACTGGGTACGATCCATTTTCTCCAGCTCGGCATTGTCTCTGCTCAACGAGAACTCGCATGTAGTAGTGCAGAATAGCATCGGTACATTGCCGGAAGGTGCATTAACATCCGAATAGAACGTATCCATCGGAATGTGGAAACCGTCGCCTACCGGACCAAAAGCGCCACGTGCCATTCCATTATCCTTATTTTGTGCATTATATTTGGCAGCCGCGCGATTGGCCAAAGCAATATAATCCAACCAAGGCATCTGTTGCAACTTGCTCATTTCCGAAGGTTTCAGTCCAGCCTCTTTCAAGATAAATTTACCCAACTCCGAACTATAATTGCTATCAATGGCTCCTGTTATGTTTCCACTTAAAGCAACTGCTTTGTGTAACAAGCCCTTTGTCTCGGCCATAGCCACCAATGTACAAACCTTGGCACCTCCACCCGATTGTCCCATAATGGTTACATTACCCGGATCGCCACCAAACTGGTCGATATTTTCGTGTACCCATTTCAAACCAGCCACCAGGTCAAGGATGCCGACGTTGCCCGACTCGGCAAACTTCTTGTCGTCCACACCCGAAAAGTCACTGAAGCCGATAGGCCCCAGGCGATGGTTCATTGATACAAACACGATATCGCCGTAACGGCTGATGTTTTCTCCCTTATAGCCGTCCTGTTCGATGCCGTTTCCGTTGGTAAATCCGCCACCGTGAAGCCATACCAGTACCGGACGTTTCTTACCGTCCGAAATACCCGGAGTCCATACATTCAACATCAGGCAATCCTCGCTCACATCGTAATAATTCCAGTGATCCACAAAAGTGCTGTACGTATTACGGTACTTACCTTCTGTAATCTGAGGTGCCGTATCGCCCCAGAACACAGCCGGGCGGATTCCCTGCCAGGGTTCGGGCTCCCGGGGAGGCATAAACCGGTTTTCGCCGGCCGTACTTGCCCCATAGGGGATACCGCAGAAGGTATATATACCTCTTAATATATATCCCCTCACTTTACCATACTTGGTCTGCGCCACCGCAATGGAATCACCGATAAACAACTGCTGTTCGTCCGGTTCGGACGTCGCCTGTGCAGTTTTGCTCCCTCCCGAACAAGCCGAAAGGCTGCACAACAAGGTTCCCATGCACAGCAGGGAAACCTCCTTCATAACATTTAATCTGCTTATCTTCTTCATAGTATTTATTTTTATGCCTAACAAAAATAAGGAATGTCTGTCAGAAAACATTTTCATTGTCAAGACATGGATTATCAAGACTTTCAGCAGACTTGTCAAAATCTTCTTTTGCCTTAACAAAATATTCAAAACAGTCCCCTGAGACATTTTTCGACATACATTTCTTGTATATTATTTCTATTCTGCCTACCTTGCATTCGGAAAACACAAAAACCTTTAATCGTATGAAAAAAATCCGATTCATTGCGTTATATGTCGGAATTCAAATATTAACAACTCTACTGGCTAAAATTTATGCCCAATTCCCGCTCATCGACGCGGTCAAGAGCAGTTCGCAATTTCCTCTGGTAGACCGTATCTCCAGCAATTTCATCACATCCTTTGCAGAAGACCCCAAAGGCTATATCTGGATAGGAACCAACCACGGTCTCAACCGGTTCAACGGCTCCAACTATGCCATCTTCTATTCACGGAAAGACAGTACCGCGCTCAACAGCGATTATGTATCCAACCTGCTGTTTGACGAAGAGAACCGGTTATGGATGTCAAACGAATGCGGATTATGCGTCTGGGAAAACAAAAGATTCCGCCACTTGGCCAGTGTAGGGTTCAATCCCATAGGCCGCATACTCAATCTCGACAAAAACTCATTAATCATAACCGACCGGAAAGGCATTGCCAAAGTCAACAAGCAGACGCTAAAGGAAGAGACCTATTTCCTGAAGCAGGGTATGAGTGTCATTTCTTCCATTATCCTTTCCAGCGAAAAAGAGATATGGAGTGCCAACACACAATCCCAGGCACACGACATATATATATTGAACAAAGACCTAAAACTGCTGCAAACCATACATTGCCCACCAGATGCCAGCATACAAGGGTTCGTGGAAGATGCCCGAAAACACATGTGGGTCATTACAGACCGAGGACTGATGTGCTACGACGTCAATACCAAAAAGGAAATAGCTGTCCCGCCGTCCATTGCCCGGTTGACCCAACACCACAAAATTCATTTCCTACTGCCATACCGGCAAAACTGCCTGCTCATGGGCATACAACACAAAGGAATGTTCTGCTACGACGAACAGCAGCAGACAGTGACTCCCGTCTACGCCCAGCAGAAGCTGAAAAGTAAAAAGTATGTCTGCTTTGCAGATTCAAAAGACGGCATATGGCTGTCCGACCAGGAAAACGAGTTCCTCTATTATCCGGTACAGTCCGCATACAGCAACCTCGCTTCCATATCGGAAACGCTGAAAGACCCCTTCGTAAAAAACCTGGTTATCGACCAGGAGGGATATCTATGGATGAGGAGCAGCAAAGACATTGCCAGCTTCGATACAAAGTCAGAACAAATCGTATACCACCGTTCGGCTGAAAATGCGTTCGGCTACATCTTTATAGACAGCCGTAATGACTTATGGCTCATAAACGATTATTTTGAAGTACAGCAATACTCCATCAGGCAGGGAATTCCTGTTTTAAAGCGCACGACTTCGTTTCCCGGCAACGCATTTTCCATCAGCGAAGACAAGTCCGGAAACATATGGGTGACGCTGGCCGACCGCTTTGCCATTCTTTCGCCCACAGGAGGATTCGTCTACAAATACGCTCCCGAAGGAATCTCTTTCTCGCAACTGCAAAGTTCTCCCACAAGCAGGGAAATGTTCCTGTTTACACTCGAAAACGGAATCTACAAATTTGGAGAAGACAAGCAGTTTGTACCCTTGGACAGCATAGACCTGCCCAATCCGAACTCCATCATCACAGACCGGGACCGGAACTACTGGTTCGGAACCTACAACGCCGGATTAATCCACTACGACCTCAAGACAAAGGAAAGCAAGCGACTTGACACTTCAAACGGACTGACGGACAACAACATAAAATCGGTTATTGAAGACAAGAACGGGAATATATGGTTCAGCACCTCTACCTGCATTACCCAATACAACAGGCAGAACCAGACGTGTACTTCCATCTACGACAAAGGATTCAGCAAAGGAAAGCTGTATGCCATCAACTGTGCGGCAGCCGCCCCCAACGGGACTTTATACTTCGGAGGTTCGGGAGGAATCACGGTGGTATATCCCGACAGGCCCATTGAAGAGGAGACAAATGTGCCGATGAATTTCGACGCAGTGCTGGTAAACGGGAACATGCGTACCGACAACAACGGCGTGCTTTCCCTCAACCACCGCGAAAACATGCTTACCTTCTGGTACTCCGGCCTCAATTTTGAATACGGCTCCTCCCTCAACTACGCCTACAAGCTCGAAGGCTTTGATAAGGACTGGATAGACGCGGGGACCAACAAGCGGGTGGCCTACTCCAACCTGCCGCCCGGAAACTACACTTTCAAAGTAAAAGTACGTAAGCTCAACGGCGAATGGAGCAAGAATGAACTGAAAATGGACGTCTGCATACACCCCGCCTTCTGGGCAACGCCCTGGGCCATTGCCGTCTACTGGCTGCTGGGCGCGATGCTGACCGGGGGACTCATCGCCGTCATCGTGCGCTGGAAAGTGCAGGAAGAAAGGCTGGCGCTGGCCGAACGGCAGAAGGAAATGAACCAGGAGCGCATTGACTTCGTGACAAACATCTCGCACGAATTCCGCACGCCGCTGGCACTGATTTACGCCCCGCTCAAGGAACTGGCACACGACAACCGCCTGGAAAACCGCGAGCGCCGGCTGGTAGACACCATGCAACGCAACGCCGAACGCCTGCTGCAACTCACGCGGCAGATTGTAGACTCCAGCCGGAGCGAACGGGAAGAAAAGGAATTGCACGTGGCACCCGGAAATCCGGGAGCCTTCGTTACTTCGCTGGCCGACAATTTCCGCTTCATCGCCCACCAGAAAGACATCACACTGGATACCCATGCCGAAGGGGTCGACCACGGCTGCTTCGATGCCGAAAAGATGGAAAAAATCGTGTGCAACCTGCTGAGCAACGCCATCAAATACACCCCCGAAGGCGGACACATCGACGTGGCCGTGCATACCGACGCCGAACGCATCCGCGTCGAAGTGAAGGATACCGGCATCGGCATCCCGGCCGAAAAGCAGAACGAAATATTCAAACGCTTCAAACGCCTGGACACCAGCCCCGGCGTGGCAGGCTCGGGCATCGGCCTGCACTATGCCCAGCAACTGGCGCACGTGCACAAGGGAAACATCATCTACCGGCCCAACACCCCGCAGGGGGCGTGCTTCATACTGGAGTTGCCCGCCGCCCGCGAAGCCTACCGCGACAACGAGTTTGCCACCGAAACACCTTTCGCCACTACCACCGTGCCGCCCGCACCCGATGCCGGCAACGCCGCCAAAGAGGAGAAGGAAAACACCCTGCTGATTGCCGAAGACAATGCCGAGGTGCGCAACTACCTGCAAGGCTTGTTGGCCGAAGACTACAACATCATGACCGCCTCCGACGGGGAGGAAGCACTGGAGTACATCTCACTCAACGCCCCCGACCTGATTGTGAGCGACGTGGTGATGCCCCACAAGGACGGCTACGAGCTGTGCCGGGCCGTCAAGTCGAGCACCGACTGGGGGCACATCCCCGTCATCCTGCTGACGGCCAAGAGCGACACGCAGAGCAGCATCCGCGGACTGGATTGCGGGGCCGGCGCCTACGTGGGCAAACCCTTCGACCCCTTCTACCTCAAGGCCGCCATCGAAAACCTGCTGGCCAACCGGCGCAGGGTGCAACAGATTGTCCAGAACTTCACCTCGGGCAGCATCCCCAAGGAAAAGGTGCGCGAAGCCATGCTCAACGAACACGACCGCCTCTTCCTCGAAGACCTGCACGCCCGGCTCGACCGCCATCTGGACGACGAGGAATTCGGCATTGCCCTGCTGGCCAAGGAAATGGGCATGAGTTACAGCAGCCTGTATGCCCGCATCAAGTCGCTCACCGGACAGACCCCGCAGAACTTCCTCATCACCTACCGCATGAATACGGCCATGCAACTGCTCCGTTCGGGCCGCTACACCGTGAGCGAGGTGTGCTACAAGGTGGGCAGTTCGTCACTGGCCAATTTCTCACGCAGTTTCAAGCGCCAGTTCGGCATCCCGCCCAGCGAAGTCTGACCCCCTCAAGACCCCCTCCAGAAGGCCTTCTGAGGCCGGTTTGCTTCCAACCTGTTACGAGCAAACTTCTGACCTGTTACGAGCGTGCTTCCAACCTGTTACGAGCGCGCTCCTGACCTGTTACAAGCAAACCGCCTCACAGGAGTGCCAAAACAAGGGTCTCCCGAAGCGGGATTACACAGATTCTTGCTACCTTTGCCCCGTAACCCCAAACAACCCGCAGACACTCATGGCACTCACTCCGGAAACCCTCGACTTCCTCCGCCGGCACCGCACCGACGACGTCCGCACCCTGGCCCTCCAGGCGGCACGCTATCCCGCCGTGGATATGCCCCAGGCCCTCACACAGATTGCCGGCTGGCAGGCGGCACGCACCAAGATACCCACCTGGGCGGCGTGCGAGGGAGTGCTCTATCCGGTACACCTGTCGCTGGAACAATGCTCGTCCGAAGTCACGGCACGCTACAAGGCCGCAGTGGTGGCCGGAATGGACGGCGAACACGGAACCTTGGCCGACCTTACGGGCGGTTTCGGTATCGACTGCGCCTTCCTTGCCCCCCTCTTCGGCCGGGTGACTTACGTGGAACGGCAGGAAGCATTATGCCAGACGGCACGCCACAACTTCCCCCTGTTGGGACTGGCGCACATCGACGTGCAATGTGCCGACAGCACCGAATTCCTGCGGCAGATGCCCCAGGCAGACTGGATTTTCCTCGACCCCGCCCGACGCGACGGACACGGCGGAAAGACCGTGGCCATTGCCGATTGCGAGCCCGACGTCTCGGCCCTTGAATCCCTGTTGCTCGAAAAAGCGGCCCGCGTGCTGGTAAAGCTCTCGCCCATGCTCGACCTGAGCCAGGCCCTGCACACCCTGCATAGCGTGAGCGAGGCGCACATCGTCTCCGTGGCGGGCGAATGCAAGGAGCTGCTCCTGGTGCTGGCACGCGGTTCGTCACTCCAGCCCGACGACATTCCCATCCGTTGCATCAACCTCCCCGTCGACGAACGGCCCTTCACCTTTACCCGCCGGCAGGAGCAGGAGTCGCCCTGCCCGCTGACCGGCGTGCCGCTCGCCTATCTGTACGAGCCCAACGCCTCGCTGCTCAAGGCCGGAGCCTTCCGTAGCGCAGCCTATATATATAAGGTGGAAAAACTGCATCCCAACAGCCACCTCTATACCTCCGACGAAGTTATCCCCAACTTTCCCGGCCGCATGTTCCGCGTGGACGGATGGTGCGGCTTCGGCAAGAAAGAGGTCAAGGCATTGCTGGAAGGCGTAACGAAAGCCAACCTCACCGTGCGCAACTTCCCCGCCACCGTGGCCGACCTGCGCAAGCGTCTCCGGCTTTCCGACGGAGGCGATATCTATCTTTTTGCCACCACGCTGGCCGACGGACAAAAGGCACTTATCCGTTGCAGCAGACTCTGAAGCCCCCAGCCCGGTTCATGTAACCGTTTTGCAACAATTTTGTTACGCCATCTTCAACGGCTTGTAAAGATTGCGTAACCCCATACCTGTACTTTTGCGGCAAAATAATAACAGAGAACACAGGTATGAAACAGATTGTAAAAGGATTGATTTATTCTTTTCTACTATTAACCGCTACCGCCACCCCTGCGATGGCCGATGAAACGTCTAACGAAGTCAAAGGAGCCATCCGCGGCCGTATTATCGACAACACCAAGCAAACACTCCCGGGTGCTTCCATCTACATTGAGAAACTTCACACAGGCGTCACCAGCGACGTCAACGGCTTCTACACTTTCCCCAACCTTGACCCGGGAACCTATACAGTTAAAGTGACCTACGTGGGCTACGCTCCCGTAGAGCTGAAAATCACCGTTCCCCAGGGCAAGACGCTCGACAAGGACGTGGTGCTCAACGAAGGTCTCGAACTGCAGGAAGTGGTTGTGGGCGGCGCCTTCCAGGGACAACGCCGCGCCATCAACGCACAACGCAGCAACCTCGGTGTAACCAACGTGGTATCGGCCGACCAGGTGGGCAAGTTCCCCGACTCGAACATCGGCGATGCCTTGAAGCGCATCAGCGGTATCAACGTACAGTACGACCAGGGCGAAGCGCGTTTCGGCCAGATACGCGGAACCAGCGCCGACCTCAGCTCCGTGACCATCAACGGCAACCGTATTCCTTCGGCCGAAGGCGAGACGCGTAACGTGCAGCTTGACCTCATCCCCTCGGACATGATTCAGACCATCGAGGTAAACAAGGTCGTAACGCCCGATATGGATGCCGATGCCATTGGAGGAAGCATCAACCTCGTCACCAAGAACTCGCCCTACAAGCGCACCCTGGCCGCCACGGCCGGAACAGGCTATAACTGGGTGAGCGACAAGGCCAGCCTCAACCTGGGCTTCACCTACGGCGACCGCTTCTTCAACGACAAGCTGGGTATCATGCTTTCCGCCTCCTACCAGAACAACCCCGCCGGTAGCGACGACGTGGAAATGGCTTATGAGAAAAACGATGACGGCGAAGTAGTGCTCGACGAATACGAAGTACGCCAATACTACGTAACCCGCGAACGCCAAAGCTATTCACTGGCACTGGACTGGGAAATCAACGCCAACCACCGCATCGACTTCAAGGGAATCTTCAACAACCGCAACGACTGGGAGAACCGCTACCGCCACACCTACAAGTGGGACGACGAAACGCCCAACGAATATGAAGTAATCTACGAAACCAAGTCAGGCGGTCCCGACCAGCGTTATGCCCGCCTGGAGCGTCAGCGCACCATGGACTTTACACTGGGAGGTGAACACCTCTTCGGCAAACTGAAATTCGACTGGAAAGCCTCTTATGCACAAGCCGGCGAAGAACGTCCGCACGAACGCTACCTGGCTTTCAAGAAAGAAGGCATTGCCATGAATACCGACTGGAGCGACATCCGCCGTCCTTACCTGTCGCCGGCCGACGGACAGGACATCCTGCTGAATGCCACCAACAGCAACGGTTTTGAGTTGGACGAACTGACCGAGCAATTTGAAGACATCAAGGAGAAAGACCTCAAATTCAGCGCCAACTTCGAGCTGCCCCTGGCCAAAGGGCGCTATGCCAACAAACTGAAATTCGGCGCCAAGGTAGTAGACAAGAACAAAGACATGTGGATTGATTTCTACGAATACAAACCCATTGACGAGGATGCTTTCCTTACCGACGCTCTCGGACACCTGCAAAACCAGAACCGTAACGGCTACATGGGCGGCGACCGCTATAAAGTAGGTAACTTTGTAAAGAAAGAATATGTTGGCGACCTTAACCTGACCGACGCCAACCAGTTTGAACAGGAAATCAAGTACGACGAAATGTGCGAGAACTTCGAAGCACACGAAACCGTCAGCGCCGGTTACATCCGTTTCGACCAGCAACTGGGCAAACGCTGGAACCTCATGGCAGGTCTCCGCTTGGAAAATACACACGTCACTTATAGCGGATATGCCTACGATGACGGTGATATGAGCGGACAGGACGAAAGTTATAGCAAAACGCCCGAACAGTCACAGAGCTACCTCAACGTATTGCCTTCGGTGTTGCTGAAATACGATGCCAGCGAGGACTTCAAGGTACGTGCTTCGTTCACCAACACCCTGGCCCGTCCCAAATACGCCAACCTGGTCCCCAATGTCATTATCGACAAGGAAGACATTGCCTTCGGTAATCCCGACCTGAAACCGACTCTCAGCTACAACTTCGACCTCAGCGCCGAATACTACTTCAAGAGCGTAGGTCTGGTCAGCGCCGGTGTGTTCTACAAGAAAATCAACGATTTCATTGTAGACTATCGTCAGAACAACTACGAATACAAAGGTGTCACCTACGAAGAAATGAAGCAGCCCCGCAATGCCGGCGATGCCGACGTATTGGGTGTGGAAGTAGCCTACCAGCGTGACTTCGGATTCATCGCCCCTGCCCTGAAATGCATCGGCTTCTACGGTAACTATACCTATACATATAGCAAAGTGAAGAACTTCAACTTCGAAGGCCGCGAGAACGAAGACCTCCGTATGCCCGGCTCGCCCGAACACACTGCCAACGCCTCTCTTTACTTCGACAAGGCCGGTTTCAACGTACGCCTGAGCTATAACTTTGCCAGCGACTTCATCGACGAAGTAGGCGAAGAAGCCTTCTACGACCGTTACTACGATAAAGTGAACTACATGGATGTGAACGCCAGCTACACCTTCGGCAAAAAGATAAAAACCACTTTCTATGCCGAAGCCACCAACCTGCTGAACCAGCCCCTGCGTTACTACCAGGGAACACCCGACCGTTCGATGCAGGCCGAATACTACGGCGTACGCGTCAATGCCGGTTTCAAGATCAACTTCTAACAAGAAGCCGGACTTAAGCAAAATCGCTCATTTGTTATATAAAATCTGATGTATGAAAGCCCGCACTGCAAACCATCTTTGTAGCCGGGCTTTCTTCACCCTAAATAATTCGCAATTCCCAATTTATTCCTAAAAGAGACGTTAGTTTTGCGGGAAATAAAGCGATGCACAAGTTGTTTGATTTGAATTAAAAACCTAAAATACAAAAAGATGAAAATGAAAAGATTGTTCCTGTTGCTGACCGTTGCCCTGCTGGGCCAGTGGGCCATTGCCCAAAACCAGATAGACTATTCGGTATATGAAGACAAATTCAATATGTACGTGGCCAACGACCTGGGCCGAAACGGCTACTACGACCAGAAGCCCATCGCCGAACTGATGGGCGAGATGGCCGAGGAAGTAGGTCCCGAGTTCGTCATTGCCGCCGGCGACGTGCACCACTTCGAGGGCGTACGCTCGATAAACGACCCGTTGTGGATGACCAATTACGAACTGATTTACTCCCACCCCGAACTGATGATAGACTGGTTCCCCGTATGCGGCAACCACGAATACCGCGGCAACACACAGGCCGTGCTCGACTATGCCCGCGTCAGCCGCCGCTGGACAATGCCCGACCGCTACTACACCCGTGCTTTCAATGAAGAAGGAACCACCGTGCGCATCGTGTGGATAGACACCACCCCGCTCATCGACAAGTACCGCCAGGAAAACGACAAGTATCCCGATGCCTGCCTGCAAAACATTGACAACCAGCTCCAGTGGCTGGACGGTGTGCTGGCTTCGGCCAAAGAAGACTGGGTCATCGTGGTAGGCCACCATCCCATCTACGCCGAAACGCCCAAGGAGGAGAGCGAACGCATCGACTTGCAACAACGCATCGACCCCATCCTACGTAAACACAAGGTGGACATGTACGTCAACGGACACATCCACAACTTCCAGCACGTGCGCGTCAAGGGCAGCGACATCGACTATGTGACCAACTCCAGCGGCTCGCTCAGCCGAAAAGTCAGCCCCATCGAAGGCACGCAGTACTGCAGTCCCGAACCCGGATTCTCCATCATCTCGGCCACACCGAAGACACTGGAGCTGCGCATGATTGACAAGCATGGCAAGGTGCTGCACACGGTGACGCGCAACAAGTAAGCTCCGTGGACATGTGCCCAGACTGAGAAGGGCACACAGATGACACAGATGGGACAGATTTTCACAGATTTATCTTTCTTCTATAATGAGAGAAATCATCTGTGGTCATCTGTCCCATCTGTGTCATCTGTGTGCCATACGTTCATCACTCCGGCTGCTTTCCATCCGACTTCCCGCTCAGGTCGTCTTTGGGTAGGGTAGAGGCATTGCCGTCGCGCACGGCCATGTAGTGGGGCGACATGATTTCGATGCCCTCGGCGTTGAAGCGATCCTGGATGCTCTGGTGCAGGTCGGAGTAAATCTGTGCCAACTTGTCGGCCTCCTTGATATAGGCATTCACCTGATAGACGGGATACCAGTCGCTCAGCGAGGTAGAAAGCACAAAGGGGCGCGGGTCATCCACCACGCCGGGCGTGTTGAGGGCGGCCTCAATCAGCAGTTTGTTCACCAGGCGCCAGGGCACGTCGTAGCCGATGGTCACCTCGGAGTGGATGATGAGGCCGTAGTCGCGTGCCGACTGGCTGAAGTTGACCGTGTGCGACGACATGATGAACGAGTTGGGGGTAGTCACCACCTCGTTCTTGGGCGTGCGGATGCGGGTCACCAGCGGCGTCTTCTCCACCACGTTGCCCGTGGTGTCGTTCAGTTTAATGCGGTCGCCCAGCTTGAAGGGACGCATGTAGGTAATGACCAGTCCGGCAATGATGTTGCCGATGACCGTGCTCGACCCCAACGACACGATAAGTCCCACAAACACCGAGATACCCTGGAACACGCCCGAATTGGAACCGGGCAGGTAGGGATAAATCATCGCCACCATAAAAGCGTAGAGCAGGAAGCGGATGATGTGGTAGGTGGGCATCGCCCAGTCGGGATAGAAGCCGTTCAGCTTGAGCCGCTCGGACTGCACTTCGCCGGCCAGGTAGCGGAACAGCCGCACCAGGTACTTGATGGCCAGGCAAATGACGAAGATGGTGAAGAGGTTGGGAATGTAGGCCAGGATGCCGTAAAGGATGCTCTTCACCGGGTTCCAGATGTAGAAGAACAGCTGGTAGGCCAGGCTCTTGGTCTGCGGGAAGATGGAGAACAGCAAAGGCACCGTGAGGAGCAGTTGCAACAACATGAAGGCATAACGGAACAGGTTGGCTACAAATACCAACAGCTTGACCTGCTTCTGCGTGTCCAGCAGTTCGTAGTCCTGGATGGAGAAGGCCTTAAGCCGTGTGTTCCTCAACCGTAAGATACGCACCTTAAGCTTTCGGAAAAGCCAGTTGGTAAGCTTGAACAGCAGAAACTGTCCTACCAGTACCAGTATGAAATAGGCAATACGCTTGCACAATTGCAGGAAACCGTGTTCCTCCTTCATCAACCGGAGCTTTTCTACAATGACGGTACGTTTGGCGGCGGCAAGCTGGTCGCGTGTACAGCTCTCCCACAGGCCGTCCTGGTCGGTGAAGGAGACAAGCACCTTGCCGTCGTACATCACGTCGGTCACAATGTCGGTACTCTCAATGCACACCGAGTCGGGGTGCAGGTTAAAGCGCTTGCCCAATGCCGTGATGTCGCGCGACACGTTCTCAGCCCGTTGCTGGGGCGTAAGTCCGCCACGTTTGGCGTAAAGGCAGAACAGGGTATCACCATCCACCACCACGGGCACGCCCTGGGTCTGGTGACGCAGGGAGTCGATGCGCTGCCGCTGGCGGGCCAGCTTCACCGAGTCGGCGGCATAGGCGGCCAGCTTCATCTGCTCGATTTCCATGCGCAGGTTGGCTTCGTTCAGGCGGGCGGCGGCCAGTTCCTCGCGGACGGCGGCCAGGCGGACAGAATCCGAATCGACTGCCACCGAATGGGCAGGCAGGCTGTCGGCACCCAGTATGCCAAGCACCCTGTCGACTACCTGTGCCGACAGGAAAGCAGGTGCTGCCAACAGCAGGCAAAGGGCTAAAAGAAGGTATTTTCTCATCATTCTTACACAATTGGTTTATGTTGGGGGGTCAAACATACGGAATGTTTCTGATACAGAAAAGGAATAACCGGCAAAACAGTTATCTTTGCGACGTTTTTAAATTCAAAGGATACGTACATTATGGACATTCTCTTCCTCATCGGGGGGCTCATCCTCATCCTGCTGGGCGCCAACGGCCTGACCGACGGCGCGGCATCCGTGGCCAAACGCTTCAACATCCCCAACATCGTCATCGGCCTCACCATCGTGGCCTTCGGCACCTCGGCACCCGAACTGGCGGTGAGCGTGTCATCGGCCCTGAAAGGCAGCGCCGACATCTCCATCGGCAACGTGGTGGGAAGCAACACCTTCAACGCCCTGATGATAGTGGGCTGCACGGCGCTCGTGGCCCCCATCGTGGTGCAACGCAACACGCTGCTCAAGGAGATTCCGCTCAGCATCCTGGCGTCGGTGGTACTGCTGGTGTGTGCCAACGACGTGCTGCTGGACAAGGCCGGCGAAAACGTGCTCAGCATTACCGACGGATTCATCCTGCTCTGCTTCATGGCTATCTTCCTGAGCTATACGTTTGCCATTGCCCGGCCGGGCCTCACCTCCGGCCCCTCTCCCGAAGAGAGCGGGGAAGCCGCCGGCACGTCCGTGGAAGACGGGACGGAAATCAAGGAAATGCCCCTGTGGCGCTCGGTGCTCTACATCGTGGGCGGACTGGCGGGCCTCGTCTGGGGCGGACAGTTGTTTGTGGACGGTGCCTGCGGCATTGCCCGGGCACTGGGCGTGAGCGAGTCGGTCATTGGGCTGACCCTGGTGGCGGGCGGAACGTCGTTGCCCGAACTGGCCACCAGCATCGTGGCGGCGCTGAAGAAGAATCCCGAGATTGCCATCGGCAACGTGGTGGGCAGCAACCTGTTCAACATCTTCTTCGTGCTGGGCTGTTCGGCCGCCATCACCCCGCTCCGGCTGGGAGGCATCAACAACCTCGACCTGCTGGTGCTGGTAGGTTCCGGCATCCTGTTGTGGATATTCGGCGTGTTCTTTGGGCGGCGCACCATCACCCGCGTGGAGGGAAGCGTACTTGTGGCCTGCTACGTGGGCTATACGGCGTGGCTCATCGCCCATGCCGCCTGAGCGCGGGAGGCCTTTCAGTCTGCCTGCGGGAAAACCGCACGTCTGCCTGCGGGAAGACCACCCGTCTGCCTGCGGGGAGACTGCCTGTCTGCCTGCGGGGAGACCACACGTCTGCCTGCGGGAAGACCGCACGTCTGCCTGCGGGAAGACCGGGCGTGTCGCTCCAGGCTCTCCGCCGCGCCAAAAACTTTCTGTGAAATTTGGCTAAAACGGTCGGTTCGTCGTATCTTTGCCCCCACAACATAAAACAGTTATGGCTATCACAATCAAACAAGTAACCACCAAACGGGAACTGAAACGCTTCATCCGTTTCAATTACCTGCTATACAAAAGCAACCCCTATTCCGTACCCGACCTGTACGACGACATGCTCAACACGTTCAACCGCAAGAAGAACGCCGCTTTCGAGTTCTGCGAAGCCGACTACTTCCTGGCCTACAAGGACGGCAAGCTGGTGGGCCGCGTAGCCGCCATCATCAACAACCGCGCCAACGAGACGTGGCAGAAGAAGGAAGTGCGCTTCGGGTGGATTGACTTCACGGACGACACCGAAGTGTCCGAAGCCCTTATCCGCACCGTGGAGCAATGGGGCAAGGAACGCGGCATGACGCATATTACCGGCCCGCTGGGCTTTACCGACATGGACGCCGAGGGTATGCTCGTCGAAGGCTTCGACCAACTGGGCACCATGGCCACCATCTACAACTATCCCTACTACCCGCAGCACATGGAACGCCTGGGCTTCGAGAAGGACGCCGACTGGGTGGAGTACAAGATATTCGTACCCGACGCCATCCCCGACAAGCACAAGCGCATCTCCGACCTTATCCAGCGCAAGTTCAACCTCAAGATAAAGAAATACACCTCGAGCAAGCTCATCGCCCGCGAGTACGGGCAGGCCATCTTCGAGCTTATCAACGAGGCCTACACGCCGCTCTACGGCTACTCCGCCCTGACGCAACGGCAGATTGACCAATACGTCAAGATGTACCTCCCCATCCTCGACCTGCGCATGGTGACGCTCATCACCGACCAGGACGACCGGCTGGTGGCCGTGGGCATCTCCATGCCCTCGCTCTCCGAGGCGTTGCAGAAGTCGCACGGACGGTTGCTCCCGCTCGGCTGGTTCTACCTGCTCAAGGCATTGTTCTTCAAGCGCCGCGCCAAGATGCTCGACTTGCTGCTGGTGGCCGTAAAGCCCGAATACCAGAACAAGGGCGTCAACGCGCTGCTCTTCTCCGACCTCATCCCCGTGTACCAGCAACTGGGCTTCGAGTATGCCGAGAGCAATCCCGAGCTGGAACTGAACGGCAAGGTGCAGGCCCAGTGGGAATACTTCCGCACGGAACAGCACAAGCGCCGCCGCGCGTTCATCAAAGAAATAAAGTAAAACCGCCGGGCGGTAAAAACAGACGAAAAGGCTGTATCGGATACAGCCTTTTTTTGCATCCCCACGCCACCCGTGCCACCCAGGCAGGCTTCGGGCCGTACCCACGCTGGCAAGGCCCCGTACCCAGGCAGGGTAGCTGAAACAGGCAGGCAGGTATTAATAAAACACAAATATTGACAATGCCTTCAAAGCCGGCACGTATTCCTTGCACATTATTCAACCAAAATGTTATTTTTGCAATCTGTCGGGCAGGAACTTTATAAAACGATTGCCCGCCTACCCATTCACGATTTAAAAGACATGTTATGATGAAAAAAGGATTGACACTGTTTGCAGCCCTCCTGACACTGATGGGATGCAACTCACAAAAGAAAAGCGAAACCGCGGACGAAACCAAGGCTTCCAAATGCCTGGTGGTGTACTATTCGCAAACGGGAGCCACCCGGCAAGTGGCACAGCTCTTTGCCCAACAGCTTGGCGCCGACCTGGTTAGCCTGGAAGTGGAACAACCTTACGACGGCACCTACCAGGAGACCATCGAGCGCTGCCAGAAGGAAATGGCCGCTGGCGAAGTGCCCACACTGAAACCGCTGACTACCGACTTCGCCCAGTACGACATCATCTTCCTGGGCTATCCCATCTGGTTTGGCACCTATGCACAGCCCATTGCTTCGCTGGTAAAGCAGGTTGACTTCTCCGGGAAGAAAATAGTCCCGTTCTGTACCTTCGGAAGCGGGGGACTGGCCGCCAGCGCAGAACACCTGAAGAAGGCGCTTCCCCAGGCCGACATACAGCCCGGCTACGGCGTGCGCAACGCCCGCACCGCCAAGGCTCCGGCCGAGGTAGACCGCTTCCTCAAGGAAAACGGTTACATGGCAGGAAAAGTGGAGAAACTGCCCGACTACTCGCCCCAGCAGGCCGTTACTCCCGAAGAGGCCGAGATTTTCAATGCCGCCTGTGGCGATTACCAATATCCGCTCGGCACACCGGTAACAGTGGGCAAGCGCGAAACCGCCCAGGGAACCGACTACCGCTTCAGCGCACAAAGCCAGGATGCCCAGGGACACAACGTGATGGCAACCATCTACGTCACCGTGAGCAACGAAGCGGGAACAAAGCCCGAGTTTACGGAAGTAGTCAGATAACACTTGCAGGACTTGCCGGCGATATGCCTCCATATGGCCACAGTTGCACCTTCCATAGGGTTGCAAAATAATGTAAATTCCCGGACGGCGCGCCCTGCAAACAAGCCAGTCTGCGTTTCCGTATCAAATTATTTGCTTATCTTGCGCCTCGCTAGAAAATGACCGGACCATGAATGCCGTTGGATGTTATTTCCTCACCGTCTTGGAGTTGAGCCTATGGATGCGCAACAAGGACGGAAGCCGTTTCCTGTTGAAAGACAAGGAACGGGAAGCCTTTGCCAAGATTTACGGGATATGGGACGAACGGCAATGGCAGCACCAGGAAGTGGCGGAACATCTCTGCCTCAGCCGTGAACGGGTACGCCAACTGGAACTGAAAGCCTTCAGAAAGCTTTCCTTCCGCAAAAAACAGCCCCACACGCCGGCCGGACGGCTGTATGCCCTACTCACCGGCGGCACAAACCTGCCGGCAACAGACGTCCCACAAATCGCCCGGCAACTTCACGACTTTCATGCCACGCATTTGCCGGAATGGGACAGGGCACGTTTTTTCCGCTTTGCCGAACTCTTTCTGAACATAAAAGGACTGGCCGACGCCTCGAAAAGAATCCCCCGAAAGACATTGTCCAAACGCACGGCCAAAGACAGCCTGGAGCACCTGACCGATAAAATCATCTGGCCGGCGGACCCCCAAACCTTTCCGCACGACTTTCTCCAGACGTTTTCGCCCCAGCGGGGTATCCAGAACAAGCAAGAAGAAGATGCCTTTACCCACGGGGAATTTTATAGCAAGAAACTACAACGGAACGTATTTTACGAATCGGGGCTCGAAAAGAAATTCTTCGCCCTGCTGGAGCATTCGGGGCAGGTACACGCCTATTGCGAGCAACCGTTTACCCTCACGGTAAACATCGGCGGGCAGCCGTGCCCCTATACCCCCGACGTGCTGGTGCAACTGGAAGACGGCCGGTGTGCAGCGGTCGAAATCAAGCCGCTGGCCCACATGGCAATTACCGAAGTGCTGTACAAATTCCAACAACTCTACACCCATTGCCGCAAACAGGGGTGGGGAGTCCTCCTCAGCGACGGGCACAAAGACCTCTCCTACTTATGCCACTACCCGCCCAATCCGGCCTTCGAGCAGGCTCTCCTGTACAAACTGGCCGAAAGAAGAAGACTGACCATCGGCGACATCCGCCTGCTGAAAAACACCTTCAACGGGACTTCGCTGCAATTGGCCCGTTGCATCCTGCACCACAACCTGTCGTACAGGGAATACCCCACATTGCTGTGGTGCGTGGAAGGCGGAGGCGTATGCAAGGCCTTGAAAGAACAGCTTCTTTGGGAAGACGATACCTGACAAAGACGACGGAAAGGACAGCAGAACCCTTCCTTCCCGGTCGGAAAAGCGGAAAAACCGACCGTGTGGTCGGTTTTTCCCACAGAAAATGTTATTTTTGCGGATTAAAAAGTAACCTGGAAAACATGGAAGAAGAAGTAGAAAAAGACAATAGCCTGCAATTTACCGAACAGCCGGTGACCTACGACGACGACAACATACGCCACTTGGACGACATGGAGCATATCCGCGTGCGCTCGGGCATGTACATCGGACGCCTGGGCGACGGTTCGCAAAGCGACGACGGCATCTACGTGCTGCTCAAGGAGGTGATGGACAACTCGATTGACGAGTTCAAGATGGGAGCCGGCAAACGGATTGAGGTAACCATCGAAGACAACCTGCGTGTCAGCGTGCGCGACTACGGCCGGGGCATCCCGCAGGGCAAGCTCATCGAAGCCGTCAGCAAACTCAACACAGGCGGTAAATACGACTCCAAAGCCTTTAAGAAAAGCGTCGGTCTGAACGGTGTGGGCATCAAGGCGGTCAATGCCCTGAGCAGCCGCTTTGAGGTGCGCAGCTACCGTGAAGGCAAGGTGCGCACGGCCGTCTTCGAGCGCGGCGTACTACAGAGCGACACCACCGAAGACAGCACGGAAGACAGCGGCACCTACATCTTCTTCGAGCCCGACGACACGCTGTTCGTGGGCTATAGCTTCCAGAACCAGTTCGTGGAAACCCTGCTGCGCAACTACACCTACCTCAACACGGGACTGACCTTCGTCTACAACGGCCAGCGCATCGTCTCGCGCCACGGACTGGAAGACCTGCTGAAGGACAACATGACCAGCGAAGGCCTCTACGACATCGTCCACCTCAAGGGGGAGGACATCGAGATAGCCTTTACACATACCAACCAGTACGGCGAAGAATACTACTCCTTTGTCAACGGCCAGCACACCACCCAGGGCGGTACACACCAGACAGCCCTGAAAGAGCACCTGGCACGCACCATCAAGGAGTTCTACAACAAGAACATGGATTATGCCGACATCCGCAACGGACTGGTGGCCGCCATTGCCATCGACGTGGAGGAGCCCATGTTCGAGAGCCAGACCAAAACCAAGCTGGGCTCGAACAACATGTGGCCTGCCGTGCCGCAGGAAGGCAAACCCGCCGGCCCTACGGTAAACAAATACGTGGGCGACTTCATCAA
>Ga0192244_10157_pt1 | contig 28196 bp, 24 predicted proteins | sample Koala_Koa27_L3_FD_131234 | JGI IMG/M metagenome (GOLD analysis project Ga0192244, IMG submission 131234) | Enriched cells from koala feces incubated with labeled cellulose particles, San Francisco Zoo, California, United States - Koala_Koa2-7_L3 ... | reverse complement strand
GAACCTTGGATGCATTTCGTTCGGAGCCTTATTTTCTGGAAGTAGTTCCTTGTGGTATTGATAAGGCCAACACATTGGGCTTTTTAATGGAGCATTTGAATGTGCAACGCGATGAAGTAATAGCGATTGGTGATGGCATTTGCGATGTCACGATGTTGCAACTGGCAGGCATCGGAATTGCTATGGGGCATTCTTTAGATTCCGTGAAAGTCTGCGCCGATTATGTTACAGCCTCTAATGATGATGATGGCGTGGCACAAGCGGTGGAAAAATTGATTTTAGCCGAGGTACATGCATCTGAGATTCCGCTGGACTTGCTGAATGCTCAGGCTCAGCATGCCTTAATGGGTAATTTGGGAATTCAGTATACATTTGCTTCTGAAGAACGCATTGAGGCCACAATGCCGGTTGATCAACGTACGCGTCAGCCTTTTGGAATTTTGCATGGAGGAGCTACTCTTGCATTGGCTGAAACTGTGGCCGGATTGGGTTCTATGATAACCTGTAAGCCCGACGAAATTGTAGTAGGAATGCAGGTGAGCGGAAATCATATATCATCTGCACACGAAGGGGATACGGTACGTGCCATTGCAACGATTGTACATAAAGGGCGCTCTTCGCATGTGTGGAATGTGGATGTATTCACTTCAACCAATAAGTTGGTTTCTTCTATACGGGTAGTTAATAGTATTTTAAAAAAAGGTTGATTTAGCTTGAGGGTGTGTCAGTCGTGACGCACCCTCTCTTTTTGCTTTATCTGAAGGCAGTTCTTCTTCGATATTTTGTGTCCATTATTGTATATTCATTCCCTTATTTATACCCGTTGGTAAAATTAGCCGGACTCACGGAACAGGCATACCGGATTCCTGCCGCTATTTGTTCTTGCTTGCATACGATGGCATCTTACGCTACATAAGATGGCATCTTGTGCAACCAAAGATGGCATCTTGTGCATGCTTACGCTACGCCTGCAGGCTATCTTGGTAAATATTCCGTTGGGTTTATGCCTCAACACGGTTGTGGAAGTCGTTGGTGAGGTTTTATTACAAGACAAGAGGATGCGTTGCCACACCCTCTTGTTGATTTCAATTATACCATTTTAAAAAGGAATTCCTGGAACTGTTCGGACTATATGGCTGAATATCCTTTAGCCAGCCCGCCTTCACTTGTTTCTTTGTAGAGTGAAGGAAGGTCATTCCCGGTTTCTTTCATTACATCTACTACCTTATCGAACGATACACGGTGCATGCCGTCAGTGAATGAGGAATAAAGATTTGCGTCCAGCGCCCGTGCGGCAGCATAGGCATTTCGCTCGATGCAGGGTATTTGTACCAATCCACAAACCGGGTCGCAGGTCATACCTAAGTGGTGCTCAAGTCCCATTTCGGCGGCATATTCTATCTGAGAGGGACTGCCGCCGAATAACTGATTGGCTGCGGCCGAAGCCATCGAACAGGCTGTTCCTACTTCTGCCTGGCAACCGGCTTCTGCTCCGGAGATGGAAGCATTATACTTTACAATATTCCCGATGAGTCCGGCAGTCGCTAATGCCCGGAGTATACGTATGTCACTGAATTCACGACTTTTCTGGAGGTGGTAGAGAACAGCCGGTACCACACCGCACGAACCACATGTGGGGGCGGTGACAATAACACCTCCCGATGCGTTTTCTTCACTGACGGCGAGTGCGTATGCAAAAACCAATCCTCTAGATTGCAATGATGATTTATAACCGCTGGCGCGTATGTAGTAGGTAGAGGCTTTGCGTCTCAGGTTTAGAGGGCCGGGCAGTACTCCTTCGTTATCCAGTCCGCGCTTAATGGATTCTTTCATGGCTTTCCAAACTTCGGCTAAATAATCCCAGATATCACTTTCTTCGCATTCTTTTACGTATTCCCAATAGCTTTTGCCTGTACGTTCGCACCACTGTAGTATCTCGGTCATGTGATTCATAGAATAGACATCAGGGGTGTTAATGGAATTTACGCCGTCGTTCTCCTCGGCCAGAGCTCCACCTCCAATGCTAAACACAGTCCATTTGCCTGTTTCTTTACCTTCTTTGTCTAAAGAAATGAAAGTCATTCCATTCGGATGAAAAGGCAGGAATATCTTAGGTTCCCATATAATTTCTACAGGAGCTATGGGTTGTAATGTTTCTGTGATGGCAATATTGGTCATGTGCCCCTTTCCAGTAGCTGCCAGACTTCCATATAATATGACTTTGAATTGGGCAGCTTCCGGGTGCCTCTGTAAAAAAATCTCTGCAGCTTTACGAGGCCCCATTGTGTGACTGCTGGATGGGCCCGTACCAATACGATAAATTTCCTTTATTGACTTCATAGTTATTTAGCTTTATGATTCTACGGTTGTTAATATACAGAAGGTAATTATTCAAGATCCACGACAGTAATACCGGCTCCACCAAATTGCACATGTTCATCCGCAAAATGGCGCACTCCGGATACTGTCTGCAGGTATTGTCGGATGAGCGTACGTAAAATACCTGTACCGGTGCCATGTAAGATTCGTACACGTGACATACCGATAAGTATCGCATCATCAATGAAATAGGTTACTGCTTGAATGGCTTCATCACCACGCATGCCACGCACATCTATGTCTTGTTTAAAATTGAGTTTCTTCTCATATACGCTATCTTGTGTTTGTGTGCTGATATATGTACTTTTAGTTGATAAATCGGCTGTCTTAGGACGTGCTGTAGTCAATTCCAACGCATCCAATCTTACCGTTGTTTTTATATTTCCAAAAGCCACAGTGGCTGTCTTACCGTTAACTTCCATGACAACTCCTACGGTTGACTGGCCCTTTAAACGAACATTGCTTCCCGTAGTAATTGATTTATGCCGTTCAGCTTCTATTTGAGCTTGTCTGGCTATTTGTTCTTCAGATGAAACATCGGTTTTTCTTTTGTCTTGATTCCTTTTTTCTTTTCTACGCTCTTGTTTTTCTTTCAGTTTTTCCATTTTGCGAGTAATTTTATCTTCAATCTCGCTATTGGTTTGTTGTTCGAGCTGGTTCCGGAAATATTCAAGTTCTTGACGTGTTTGCCTGGTTTTTTCTTTCTCGGCTTGCGATTCCTTAATGCTTCGTATTGTATTTTCAATGCGGGCGTTGGCTTCTTGCAACAATCGTTCTGCTTCTTCGTGTGCTTTCTTTAAGATGTCTTTTCGCTCTTTCTGTAATGCCTCTATCTCGTTTTGATAGCGAGCAATGGTTTCCTCCATCTGCTTTTCACGCTGACGGATATTTTGGCGTTTGGTTTCCCAATAACGCTTGTCGCGTACTATGTCCTGCAAATATTTATCGCTTTGAATATACTCGCTTCCTACGATCTCTGCAGCATCGGCAATAACATCTTCGGGCAAACCTATTTTGCGGGCTATTTCAACAGCAAATGAACTGCCAGGATTCCCTATTTGTAATTGAAAAAGAGCTTGCATTAAGTGCCGGTCGTAAAGCATGGCGCCGTTGACTACCCCTTTATGGTTTTCTGCAAAATGTTTCAAGTTTTGGTAATGAGTGGTAATGACTCCATAAGTGGATTTTTCATTGAAGCGTTTCAAAACAGCTTCGGCAATAGCTCCACCAATTTGCGGTTCGGTACCTCCGCCAAATTCATCAATAAGGATAAGACTATGCTCATCGCATTGTTTCATCATGACCTTCATATTTGTCAGATGTGATGAATAGGTACTTAAGTCATCTTCAATGGACTGTTCATCACCAATATCAATAAAAATCTTGCTAAAAATGCCTGTATGACTACGTTCATGCATGGGAACTAACAGGCCGCATTGCAGCATATACTGCAATAACCCTACGGTTTTCAGGCAAACAGATTTTCCACCGGCATTTGGGCCTGATATGATAAGAATGCGTTGTTGCTCATTCAGTTCAATGTCCAGTGGTACGACTTTCTTTTGATGCCGTTCCAACGATAACTGCAATAAGGGATGCACCGCCATTGTCCAATCTATCATTGGGTGTTGGGTTATAGCAGGTTTTATTGCCGTTATTTGTATGGCAAACATGGCTTTTGCACGGATGAAATCAATTTCGGCCAGAAATTCATAAGATAATAGTATCTCTGGTATGGATGGACGTATCTTGTTGGAGAAATCTGTCAAAATACGAATAATCTCTTTTCGTTCATCGCTTTCTAATTCTCGAATGCGATTGTTGGCTTCCACCACTTCGGCCGGTTCTATGAATACGGTTTTTCCACTGGCAGACTCATCGTGCACAATACCTTTAATTTTTCGTTTCAATGAAGGTGCCACAGGTATAACCAAGCGTCCGTCGCGCATGGTTGGTGCTACATCCTTATCTACGACTCCCTCATTTTGGGCGGTGCGCAGAATGTTATTCAACGAACGCGAGATGCTGCCCATTGTGGCACTTAATTCGCGTCGGATACGTGATAATTCGGGAGATGCATTGTCTTTTATCTTGCCGAATGGTGATAAGATATTGTTGATATTTATAATAAGCTGCGGAAATATATTAATGTCCCCTGCTAATCTATTTAAATATGGATAGGTGATGTTGTCACTGCCGTTCGGTTGTTCATCGTCGTTGGTTGCTTTTAGGAATTTGACTATATCTCTGATTGTTTCCAAAGAGCGTCGTAAATCAAACAATTCTTGTTCGTCCAAATACATACCTGCTACGCGAATGCGCCGAAGTGCCGGTCGGACATCGAAAAAATATTGGGCAGGAAAATGATCCTCTTCCAACAATATATGCATGAATTCGTTGGTTTGTTCCAGTCGAGTGTTTACTTCGTCAAACCGGTCAGTAAATGCCATATCTATCACTCGTTCTTCTCCTAAAGTGCTGAGGCATTTTTCTTTAAGCAACTGTCGAATTTGGTCAAAACCTATCTTTTGTTCAAAATTTTGTGGGTATATCATTGAATCTTACCTAATATTACCGGACAAAAGTACAATTATTTTGCGAAAAAACAGGCCTAATATTTGTGGATTTAAAAAAGATTCGTACCTTTGCAGCGCTTTAAGAGAAAGGCAAACAACAAAACAGTATTGGAGAGGTGGCAGAGTGGTCGATTGCGGCGGTCTTGAAAACCGTTGTGCTGCGAGGCACCCGGGGTTCGAATCCCTGTCTCTCCGCAATAAGCGCTGAAAATCAGTAGATTGCAGAACAAACACCCAGTTTTACACCCAATAATGTAAAGCTGGGTGTTTTCGTTTTATTTAAGATTTTGTTTTGCTGTTTCTATAGTTCTGCATTATAAGTCTGCCTAATGCACACATTATTCCACTTACAAGGATATATATCGGCAAGAAGTATAGTTGTCCCATAACTAATGGGTATGTTTCTATTTTGATTAGCCTGAAAGCAATAATCAATGTATATCAATAATGTATGCTCCAACGGAAGTTCCAAATATCAGGAGCCACATTAAGCCTATTTTAATTGGAAATGAAACCAACAGTCCGATTGCGGTTGCAATGGCATATGATACTATTATCAGCATGATTACGGTGATATTTTCGCCATAAAACATTAAAGGCAATGCCGAAAGGAAAAAAGTTATTACAAATTCCCATATCCAAAATAGTTTATCGTCCAGCCTCATTGCTTACCTCCTTTCTGCCATAAGCATATAAACAAAAATATGGCTAACACTAAATTTATCCACATACCGAAAGATAATGCATCAACATACATATAACTTTGCTCAATCAGTAAGTCATTGCCTGTTGGTTCTACCACATATTTCAAGTGTACATAAGTATTAGCCCATGTCAGAAGTTCATATATTGCAATTAGAAACAATGCTATGAAACCTACTATTTTCTGCCACTTCTTCATAATATACTGCAACAAAATTACAAAAAATGCCATTCATTAGTCTATAATGAACAGCATTTCTTTGTATGATTCAGTAATATATATAGTTTATAGTTTCATTCCTCTATTTTTTCTTGGCTCTTCCGCTGATTGTCGTAAACCTTGCCGAAGTTTCTCCCATTGCTCTTTGAACCATTCGCTTATTGGTTGCCTGTTTACTGTAAGCACCAATTTATTATTGTCAACCGAACTTTTAATTTTTAATAGTGTTTGTATTTCAGATAAATAACAGACTGCACCCCAAGTCCAATCACGAACAGGTATTCCACCGTCCAATAAACGGCAAGGGGTACATCCCAATAGCTCAATCCCCACAGGTAGAGCAGATAGGCGACAATGGTTGTTGCCTGAAAGATGAAAGCTGTCCGTGTTGCTCCTGTTCCCGTTACAGCATTCATATAGACATAACCGGGTAAGGCAAAGACGTAGTTCAGCAACATGACCACAAACGGTAACCATGCAGTTTGTACGATATTCGAACTATCTGTATAGACACTGACAACAGGCTGATGGAATACCAACGCAAGCGTAATCAGCGGTAAGCCGATGGCATAGCCTAATCGGATTACCCTGCTACATAGCGGAAACACTTGCCCTCTTTCGTTTGCTCCAATCAGATTGCTTACCAACGAGCCAGTTGTGGCGGCAAACGAATTGACAATGACAAAGAACGGGGTGGATATGCTTCGGAGAATGTTTGCCACGGCCAGTTGCAATTCTCCCAAATGTTCTATTGCCACGAAGAACAAGAACCAAGGGGCTACGCTGATAAACGAATGGAACATGCTCCAAACGGATACACGACAAACATGGAGTAATACACCTTTGTCGAAGTTCCAAGACAAGCCATAAAACCTTTTATCCATTTTACGTGAAACACGGATTGCCAGCACTGCTAACGAACACGCTTCGGAAAAAGACGATGCGATGGCTGCACCTGCTATTCCCATGTCCCAATGGAATATGAGTAGCCAATTACTTGGAATGTTCACTAATACGGCTGTCAGAGCCGCCATGTTCAAGGCTTTTGTATAGGTAATACCGGCCATGAACGAGCGTAAGGCAAGGAATGGAAAGGAGAACAACAGTCCCCAAATTCGCCCGTCCAAATAATCAATCACAGCATGATAGACTTCCGCAGAAGCAATCAGCCTACTTAGAATAATCGGGGAAAACAGTCTGGAGAACAAATACAAAAAGACAGCAAGTCCCGACAGGAAAAACAATCCTTGAAAAAATGTCTTCCCTGTTTCGGAATAATGCCGTTCACCGTTACGCCGTGCGATAACGACTTGTAAACCCAAACTGAAACCGAAACCAAGCATATAGATAGCCAGATACCAAATCCCGGCAAGGGCGGATGCACCCAGTTCTATTTCTCCTACATGCCCCAAGAAAATAGCATCGGTAATATTGATAAGTTGTTCGATAAGGATACTCATCATTACGGGAAAGTTGATGAGCCAAATATTCTTATATGTATAGTTCATTGTTCAACTTGATATGATACGACAAGTCCTGCTGCACAAGGGCGGCATGACACATCGCATAATTATAAATTTGGAATAATGGCAAAACAAGAAAGGACAAACCTATTATAAGCCTGTCCGTTGCTGAATAGCTATGACTAAAATGCTATCCGTTAAGCGTAGCTATATGCACACTTGCCATTTCATATGGGTTGAACAACTCTATTTTTTGTTAGTATTGCAAAGATAGCATTTGTTCTTGATTATACCTCCAAGTTCTTGATTTCTTTTTGCAGATTTTCCAAAAAACGGGAAGCATGTGCGCCATCCATTTGTGTATGGTGAAACTGAAAAGAGACCGTCAATGTACGCTTCCACAACCTTCGTTTATATTTACCCCAGATTAAAAACGGATTATTGAACACACCGCTGTACATACCTACTGCCCCATCTATCTCATATTGAGCAAGAGCAGATGTACCAATGACCATGCTGTCCGTTAGGTCATAATTTTGGCAACTTTCAGCAACTAGCTTCGTCAGTCTCAGATAATCAGTATTGAACTGCTGCAAATTATCGGAAAAAGGAATATCGCAGGAACTAACTTCGCCCTCTCGATTGGCTACGATAGAACAGACAGCAAGATTGTCGTATTGCATTAACTTCTTGTCAACAGGAAGCATATAGAACTCTTTTATGTCGCTTGCAGCTTTTCCGATACACCAGCACATCAACATATTGAACTTTAGCCTTGTCCGTTTGCTGATTTGGGTTAGACGGGTAACATCTATGGTCTTGAAAAAGGTGAGCATGGGCATGGGGGCATTCATCCACAATTCAAATGCATAGACACGGGTTGTTTCTTTGGGATTTACTTCTTTCATTCTATCATTCATTTTAAGTTTAATCAGAGCAAAGGTAAGTTGGCTATCAAACTATGGATAGAATAAAAGGGACATTATATAGGGTTGTTAAACAAATCGGAATAAGGTTTGCATACGTTTAACAAAGACAATGGCGTATAACCGCTAAATTGTTTAAACTCCCGGATAAAATGCGATTGGTCTGCGTAGCCACATTGATATGCAATTTGAGCTAGATTTGCATCTTCTGTGTAATGCTGTAGCAGTTTCAATGATTTCTGGAAACGAACTATTCTTGCATATTCCTTCGGATTCGCACCTACCAGCTCATTGAACAGACGTTCAAATTGTTTTTTGCTCAAACAGACAGTAGAAGCCAGTTCTGTGACGGAAATGGCAGGCATGATGAATAGTTGTTGGATTGCAGAAGCTATTCTTTTGAGATTGCATGTAGTTTTTGAAGTCAATACATCTGTTATTCGAGATAACAGCCATTGCTCTATTATTGTAATACATGAATTGGTATCTTCACAGTCAAAGATTTGCGCAGCCAGTTGTTTTAATTTTGCGTTTTCAAGATCATAACCTGAAATCTCTTGATTATGTAATAAAGATATGGGCATATTCAAGAAGGCTTTTAGAACGTATGGCTCAAACACAACCACTATCATTTCCACATTTCCATCCGCATATAAATGGGAAGGATAATTTACCTGACCACTGATGCTAAATTCCGATTGAGTGGTTTTCAACTCCGGTATATAGAGAGGTGTTTGTTTGTGGAAAATGATTTGAGGACAACCAATAGGAAAAGTAAGGGTATTCAGCGGTTGATTGCTTTTGAATACCCAATAATACCTGACGTAAGGTTGTAACTCCTTGCAAGGCTTGTAAAATTGGAAGTCCTCTTGAAGCATATCACAAAGATATGGCTTTATTGCCATACTATATATGACATTGAAAGCTTTTTTATTTAAGACTTTTGGAAAACAATTTAGTGCAAGGTGCAAGTATATATCTATATATAGCTTGCACCTTGCACTAACCATAGAAGATTTATTTTCAACGATTTGCACAGTTCAAAATAAAGTTATATCTTTGAACCGAAGTTTTAGGCAGACAACGAAAAGCCAAGAACAGACAAAATTCAGTCTTTTTTGCAACTTAAGTGTACCCCCTAAGGCATTGACATATTGATAATGAATTGAATTTCAAGGATATTTTGGGATAGGTTCATAAGCCTGTCTCTCCGATGATTAAGTCCAGTAAAGTATAATTTTACTGGACTTTTTTGCATGCATTTTGAAAGTAATGTCTGTTCTCATAATCTTCCATTATCATTCCATTCTCCGTACAGAATGCCTTCTCGTGTTTTCTCTATAAATTTCTTTAAACGGTTTTCGAAAAGTTTTGGTTGATGTTTTTTTATTTGAATAGTATCTATTCTTATACGTTTATACAAATCTGATAATAGGCAGAAGTTATTCCATACCATAGGATCAGATTGTAACCTATTCAGAATATCTTTGTCTATAATAAAACTTTGAGGTGACATGTCTGGAAGAACAGCCCTTCCTGCATCGGTCATTAATCCTAGCCTTTCAAGTCTGCGACATCGTTCTTTGTTGAGTTCAGACCAATTGCTTCGTGGTTTTCGGGGGCAGAGCTTTTGGGCTGTTACGTTATCTGCTATGTTTTTTATTGTACTGTCTATCCAACCAAAACATAAGGCCTCTTCTACAGCGTCAATATACCAGAATGTTTTATCATCTGTTGGTTTTCCACGTTTCACTATAACCCAACACTCTGTTTCTTTTTTATGGTTTTGTTTAAGCCATTCACGCAATTCTGTTCTAGATTTTATATCGAGTAAATTATGTATTTCCATTGTCTTTTACTTCAATGTGCATTTTGCAATATTGGCTTCCTCGTAAAATAGATTCGCAGATAGTTATCTGGAATATTCTGTCTTTCCATAATGTATGTAAGATAAAAAGAATACTTTGTTGGGAGCATTCGCAAAGTAATGGTGTTGAAACATAGCCTTTCCGATGTAACATACAGCTACATTCTATAAAGTATAGATGATAAACAGAATCTTTTATTATAATTTTACTTCTAACACCGGGCAACTTATCAGCTTCTATGAAAAAAGTATTTAAATCGCCATTCGCCTTTGCATATAGTTCTTGATACATTTGTAATGTACCACATTTTACACAATTTTTCCCACATTCTGAAAAGAATGCAGCACGCTGTTTCTGATTCAGGTGTTTTATTCCTTTTTCAAAACCTTTGAACCAATCATGTAATTTCATAGTCATTTAGAACAGAAATTGAATATCAATTATAATTCTTCGTGTACAAATTCTCCGTTAATCCAAAATGTATATTCTTTCCCTATAAAATGCAGAAGCACGTAGTTAGGGTCAGTGGGCCGTCAGGGAAATGATGAATAAACCATTCTTGCCACATTTCTTTGCGTAGGGTATCATCGTAATAATCTCAATGGTGCTTCGTAAAGCTACGCCATCACCGTAATAGTCATAGCCAAGACCGGCTTTAACATTATGAGCAATAATCATTATTCAGACTTCTATCGGCATTTATACCTTTATTTGTATCTGTAAGAGGCATGCCGCGACTTTGGTAGAAATTTTGTTCCATATTGTGTGAGGTTAATGAATAGGGTTATTATAAGTTCAGTAAAGAAAGTAACATTCACATTTTAAAGGTTATTGGGGAGGATATAAGTGAGGATTTAGTATCTGTGTCCAGTTCCCCGCATTTCCTCTGCTGTGATTTTCTTCTTGTCAATGCTACGCCAGGCATAAAAAATGTAGGCGAGTACAAAGGGTACAAGAATAGATACATATGCCATGGTTTTCAGGGTGAAAAGGCTGGAGCAGCTGTTCGATAAGGTCAATGAACTCTGTATGTCAACCGTAGAAGGGTAATAAGCCGTATGGTTATAGCCTGCCGTCAATAACAGGGCAAGTACGGTTAATACGGTGCCGGTCCCGGTAAACCAGATTCCTTTGTCGAACTTCGTTTTCCATATTGTGTATGCAATGCCCCCAAGTACCAATAGCACACCCAATAAAAAAACTATCAGGACAATGGGCATTTCCAATAAGTTGTGCAGGTATTTGTAAGGTTCCATATAGATTTCTTCAGTTTCGGGATTTACGGCAAATCCATCCGCGATAAGGGTATGGATTAAGAAAGATAAGAAGAAAACCAGAAACAGTCCGGTATTTCCCCACAAAGAGCGTCGGCAACGGGCGGTTAGCGCTGCATCGTCTATATTGTTGATCAAATAGAGCGCACCTAGGATACGGGACAGGAAAAACACAGCCAATCCCAGGGCTAGATTCCAGGGATTGAGCAGGATATCAAGTCCGTAGCTTGTATTAGCCCATTGGCTGATTACGGGCATCATTGTATCTCCAATACTGTTTTTTTCAATGTAGAAGGACGAACCTGTAAAGAATGTGGCAACGGCGCTGCCCAGCAATATCGGGCCGACAGTTCCATTGATAACCAGAAATACACGATAGGTGTTTTTGCCCAGCAGGTTGCCTGCACGCGACTGGAACTCGTAGCTGACGGCTTGTAGAACAAAACTGAACAGAATAATCATCCAAAGCCAGTATGCCCCGCCAAAACTTGTGCTATAAAACAGTGGGAATGAGGCGAAAAATGCTCCTCCAAATGTAACCAGTGTAGTAAATGTAAATTCCCATTTGCGTCCGGTGGAGTTAATCATCATCCGTCGGTGTTCTTCTGTCTTTCCTAAGCAGAACAGGAGGAAGTTTCCTCCCTGTACAAACAGCAGAAATACTAATATGGCTCCTAAAAGTGATACTATAAACCACCAATAGTGTTGAAGAAATGTATACATGTTACGGGATTTTTAGATTTAGAAAAGTGCGTTATTCATTCTCTGCATTAACTTCCGGGCCTTTACGTATGGCTTTGAGCATGATGCCGACTTCGGCAATAAGCATGATGGTGAAAAGTACCAGGAATATGAAGAAGGTGGTCTGCACGGAACTTACCTCCAGCCGCGATATGGCGGCATTGACAGGCAACATGTCTTGAATGGCCCAGGGTTGGCGGCCACATTCGGCTACAACCCAGCCGGCTTGTCCGGCAAGGTATCCCAGCGGAATGGTCAGTATGGCTACCCAGTGTAGCCAACGCATCTCGGCTATTTCCTTTTTATATGCAACAAAGAGTGTGAAAGCAAAGAACAGAATGAAATATCCGCCCAGCATCACCATGATGCGGAACATGTAGAAGGTGAGCGGTACATTAGGAACCAGCTCGTTTATGTCTTTAATGTAGCCGTATCCAAAGTAATCCATGTTTTCTTTTAGCACCAGGGAAGCCTGTCGGGCAGCAGTGGTATCTCCATCCTTTTTGGTTTGGCGATAGGATGCAAAAGCTGTGATGGCTTGTTTGCCTCGTTCCATTTTTTCGGCGGCTGACAATGCCGGTGTTCCATCTTTTTGCAGATAACCACCTTGTAACAGGTCATTAATGCCTGGGACAAAAGCGTCGGCATCGCGTTCGGCCAGCAATGAAAGCATTTTGGGAATCTCTACGCGGAACAGGAAAGCGTCTTTGCCGTCGGATGCTTCTGTTTTGGCTGGATTCAATATGCCCATCGCCACGAGGCCGGCACCGTTGCTGCCATCGTAATAACCTTCCATTGCCGCAAGTTTCATAGGTTGGTGTTGGGCTACCTGATATCCCGAACCGTCACCGCTCCATGCTGATAGGACAGAGGCGCCGAGTCCTACCCAAGTGGCTACCTTGATGCTGGTCAAAGCAAAAGTCTTGTGACGCTTTTTCCACAGATACCAGCAGCTGATTCCTACAACAAAGACAGCTCCCAATACCCAACCGGACAATATGCTGTGTATAAACTTGTTTACGGCCATTGGTGATGTGGCTATGGCCCAGAAGTCTATCATTTCGTTGCGTGCCGTGTCGGGATTGAACTCCATACCTACCGGATGCTGCATCCAAGCATTGGCTACCAATATCCACCAGGCAGAGATGGTAGCTCCCAATCCAGTCAGCCATGTGGAGGCGAGGTGAAAACCTTTGCTGACTTTGTCCCAGCCGAAAAACATTACTGCAATAAAGGTTGCTTCCATGAAAAAGGCCAAGATTCCTTCAATGGCAAGCGGAGCGCCGAATATATCGCCTACAAACCATGAGTAGTTACTCCAGTTGGTGCCAAATTCAAATTCAAGAATCAGTCCGGTAGCTACTCCAACGGCAAAGTTTATTCCGAAAAGTTTCATCCAGAAACGGGCAGTCCGTTTCCAGAACTCGTTTCCTGTACGGTAATAGGCTGTTTCCATAATTCCCATAACCACTGCCAGACCTAATGTCAGCGGAACGAAAATCCAGTGATAGATTGCGGTAAGGGCAAATTGTGCCCTTGACCAGTCAACCAGCGATGTGTCAATGTGTCCAAGCATTTCTCTTTTCTTTTAATTACAGGTTTAGATGAGAACAAACAATCATTCAGATTAGAATTTATTCATGAATTCGCAATATCAGTTCGCGGCTTACATATTCATCCTTTTCTCCATCGGGTGCAGCTGTTTTTAAAAAGTCTGGAAAGAAAAACAGGCGAAGAATGAAAAACAAGATGAAAAGCTTTACGAGGATGATAAACCACAACGTACGTCCCCATGTCATTGCTCGGAAACCCTCCAGGTAGAAATGCCAGATGTGTGTTATCGAATATCTCATAAGGACTGTTTTGGGGTGGCTTACAAATATAGCTTCTTCCTTTCATATATCCAAGGTTGTGTGGATAAAGTTGATTGTTTTGTAAAAAGTAGAATTCTACCTTAAGTTTCTGTAACTTTAGGTTCGGTTTCTGCAACTTTAAGTTAAGTTTCTGCAACTTTAGGCTAAGATTACAGTTTTAATCCTACTTTGTACCTTTTTTTAAGTTGCTTCGGAATGTTTTTGTACGGGCTTCCGGAAAGTTTCGGACGGCTTCCGGAAAAAGTACCTCTTGTGGGGCTCGCTATAACCAGACGCCATTTAAGGTTTTTCCCTTTGGTTGGAAAGCGTAAATACGGCTGTATCAGCGCCGATTATTATTGCATTTTGCGAAGAAGTGTCGGTTATCGGTATAAAAAAGGATTTCGGCGGGGAAAAGGGGGGGAACGTCTATCTGTTTTTTATCTGACTTTGAAAGGGACTACATTTGCAGATGTAAAATTCTATAGTAAACAGGAATATGACAAATGTAAGAAGATTGACAGTGATATTGCTCTGCTTGGCAGGCTGTTCGTGCCTGTCGGCACAAAATGCAGGCGATGTACAGCAAACTGATAGTTTGCCGGCTCAATGGGATTTGCAGACATGTATAGAGTATGCTTTGCAGCAAAATATCACCATCAGGAAAAACCGGCTCAATGCCGAAAGTGCAACGGTGGATGTAAAAACGGCCAAAGCAGCACTCTTTCCCTCATTATCGGCTAATGTCAGCCAGCGCATTGTGAACCGCCCCAATAGCGATGTGAACACCATTATTGATGGGGATAACATTACGAGCAGTTCCAGTAAGACTTCTTATAACGGAAGTTATGGCATTGACGCCAATTGGACGCTTTATAATGGAGGAAAACGGCTTAACACGTTGAAGCAACAGCGGCTGAACAACCGTATTGCTGAACTCAATGTGGCTGAAAGCGAGAACAGCATCGAAGAAAGCATTGCACAGATATATGTTCAGATACTGTATGCTTCCGAAGCTGTGAAAATCAATGAGGCAACACTGGAAGTCAGTCAGGCCGAATGCGCGCGTGCCAAAGAGTTGTTTGCTGCCGGAAGCATAGCCAAGAGCGACCTGGCACAGTTGGAAGCTCAGGTCAGTACGGACAAATATCAGCTGGTTACCGCCGAAGCAACTTTGCAGGATTACAAACTTCAGCTTAAGCAACTGTTGGAACTGGATGGCGAAGAGGATATGAATCTGTATATCCCTGCATTAGGTGATGAAAGCGTGTTGTTGCCATTGCCTGCTAAAAACGATGTTTACCGGGCGGCTCTTCTTCTTCGTCCGGAAATAGAGGCTAGTAAGCTGGACGTGGAGGCTGCCGATTTGGACATTAAGATTGCACGTGCCGGGTATATCCCGACGCTCAGCCTGAGTGCAGGTATTGGAACCACCAACAGCAACGGCAATGATTTTACGTTTGGCGAGCAGATAAAGCAAAATTGGAATAACTCATTGGGCTTTACCGTGAGTATCCCCATCTTCAGCAACAGACAGAATAAAAGTGCGGTGGAAAAAGCCAAGATCCAGAAACTGACCAGTGAGCTTTCGTTGCTGGACGAGCAGAAAGCTTTGTATAAAACCATAGAAAGCCTGTGGCTCGATGCAAACAGTGCCCAACAGCAATATGAGGCTGCTGTGGAGAAGCTGAAAAGTACGCAGACCAGTTATGAACTGATACAGGAGCAATTCAATCTTGGAATGAAAAATACGGTGGAATTGCTGACCGAGAAGAACAATCTGCTGAATGCCCAGCAGGAGACCTTGCAAGCCAAATACATGGCTATATTGAACATGCAGTTGCTCAAGTTCTATCAGGGAGATGATTTGAAGTTATGACTGGCATGCCTGTAAAAAAGTAAAACCATTACATATTATATAATCGAAGAGTATGAAAAAGAAATTTATTCTCATCGCTGCGGCTGTAATTGTGGTAGTCGGTGGAAGCCTTTGGTTGTTTGGAGGTTCATCGGCAAAGCACAAGGTGAATTTTGTGACAACTACCGTTAGTAAAGGTGAGATTTCAGAATCAGTCACTGCAACAGGAACCATTGAACCGGTAACCGAAGTTGAAGTCGGTACACAGGTAAGTGGTATTATCGACAAAATCTATGTAGACTACAACTCGGTAGTGACCAAGGGACAGCTTATTGCAGAAATGGACCGTGTGACTTTGCAAAGCGAACTGGCTTCCCAACGGGCTGCCTATAATGGTGCTAAGGCCGAATATGAGTACCAGGAAAAGAATTACATCCGTAACAAAGGGTTGCACGAGAAACAACTCATCAGTGACACGGATTACGAACAATCTGTGTATAACTATGAAATGGCCAAGAGCAATTATGAGAGCACACAGGCTGCTTTGGCTAAGGCAGAGCGGAATTTGTCTTATGCTACCATTACTTCTCCGATAGACGGTGTGGTAATCAGCCGTGATGTGGAAGCCGGTCAGACAGTAGCCTCAGGATTTGAAACTCCGACCCTTTTCACCATTGCGGCCGATTTGACGCAGATGCAGGTCGTGGCTGATGTCGATGAGGCCGATATAGGCGGTGTGGAAGAAGGGCAGCGGGCAACCTTTACTGTAGATGCCTATCCGAATGATATATTTGAAGGCGTTGTCAAGCAGATTCGTTTGGGAGATTCCAGTTCCAGCAGCTCCAGCAGTACAAGCAGTACGAGCAGTACGGTTGTTACCTATGAGGTTGTAATCACTGCTCCCAATCCGGACTTGAAGTTAAAGCCGCGTTTGACGGCCAATATAACAATCTACACACTTGACCGTAAAGATGTGCTTTGTGTGCCGTCGCGTGCATTGCGTTTTGTACCCGAACCTCCTTTGATTAGCGAGAACGACATTGTAAACGATTGCCAGGCCGAACATAAAGTCTGGACACGTGAAGGGAATACCTTTACTGCCCATGCAGTGGAAATAGGTATCTCCAATGGTGTCAATACTGAAATTACGGGTGGACTTGCAGAGGGAACCGTAATTGTTACCGAAGCGATTATCGGTGCTTCGTCCGAAAATGCTTCGTCGATGGAACAGACCGGTGAAAGAAGTCCGTTCATGCCAGGCCCTCCGGGAAATGATAAGAAAAAGAAAAGCTGACATTGTATGTTGCATGACGAGGTTTTAGCTCTTGTATGGACATAATTTATATTTGAATCAGTCATGAATAAGAAAACTGTCATAGAATTGAAAGACATCCGGCGTAATTTCCAGGTGGGTGATGAAACGGTTCATGCATTGCGTGGTATCTCGTTTACCATTACGGAAGGCGAGTTCGTTACCATTATGGGTACGTCGGGTTCTGGAAAGTCTACTTTGCTGAATACATTGGGATGTCTTGACACGCCCACCAGTGGAGAATATCTGCTGGATGGAATTTCCGTACGGACCATGAGCAAGCCACAACGTGCTGTTTTGCGTAACCGCAAGATTGGTTTTGTGTTTCAAAGTTATAATCTGCTTCCCAAAACTACAGCCGTTGAAAATGTGGAGTTACCGTTGATGTACAATTCTTCGGTATCGGCGGCTGAAAGACGCAGGCGGGCTATAGAGGCTCTTCAAGCAGTGGGGCTTGGCGACCGGTTGGAACACAAGTCCAATCAGATGTCGGGTGGGCAGATGCAACGTGTGGCGATAGCACGTGCCTTGGTCAATAATCCGGCAGTGATTCTGGCAGATGAGGCAACCGGAAATCTGGATACACGTACTTCATTTGAGATTCTAGTCTTGTTTCAGAAACTGCATGCCGAGGGCAGGACTATAATTTTTGTAACCCATAATCCCGAAATTGCCCAATACAGTAGCCGTAACATCGTGTTGCGGGATGGTCAGATAAAGGAAGATAGCCTCAATGAAAACATACAGGATGCAGCAAAAGCACTTGCTGCACTGCCTGTGCCGCAAGATGATTGAATAAGCTGAATCTTGTGAACATCCTGCTTGCATTGTCTTTGCAAGTGAAGTAAGGATGCTTTCTATAAAATAAATGTATAACAATGAACGGAACCAATCTTTTTAAAATAACTCTTCGAGCCTTGGCAAACAATAAGTTGAGAGCTTTTCTCACCATGCTGGGCATCATTATCGGTGTAGCATCCGTAATTACCATGCTGGCTATCGGACAAGGCTCAAAAAAAAGTATCCAGGCGCAAATATCGGAGATGGGCTCCAATATGATTATGATTCATCCCGGAGCAGACATGCGTGGGGGAGTAAGGCAAGACCCCAGCTCCATGCAGACGTTGAAGCTGACCGATTATGAATCATTGCGCGATGAAACCAATTTCCTTTCGGCCGTTAGTCCCAATGTGTCTTCCAGCGGGCAACTGATTGCCGGCAATAACAACTATCCGTCGTCTGTCAGCGGGGTGGGGATTGATTATCTGGAGATTCGCCAGCTTACTGTTGAAAATGGCAGTATGTTTACGTTGACAGATATTCAGACTTCGGCAAAAGTCTGCGTGATAGGAAAAACCATCCAGGATAATCTGTTTCCCAACGGAGAAGATCCCATTGGCCGCATCATCCGTTTCAATCAGGTGCCTTTCCGAGTTGTGGGTGTGCTGAAGTCTAAAGGATATAACTCCATGGGTATGGACCAGGATGATGTAGTGCTGGCTCCCTATACAACGGTGATGAAACGCTTGTTGGCACAGACCTACCTGGAGGGGATCTTTGCTTCCGCCCTCAGCGAAGACATGACCGACAATGCTTCGGAAGAAATAACTGAGATTTTGAGACGGAATCATAAGCTGAAAGCGAGTGATGATGATGATTTCACCATAAGAAGCCAGCAGGAACTCAGCTCCATGCTGAACTCTACGACTGACCTTATGACGACTCTACTGGCCTGCATTGCGGGAATATCATTGGTGGTTGGTGGTATTGGAATCATGAATATCATGTATGTCAGTGTGACAGAGAGGACACGCGAAATCGGTTTGCGCATGTCGGTAGGGGCACGCGGCATAGATATCTTGAGCCAATTCCTTATTGAAGCCATCCTCATCAGTATAACTGGAGGCGTTATTGGTGTGGTTATCGGATGCGGTGCCAGCTGGATTGTGAAAAATGTGGCCCATTGGCCCATATACATACAGCCTTGGAGTGTATTCCTGTCATTTGCCGTGTGTACGGTTACAGGGGTATTCTTTGGATGGTATCCGGCTAAAAAGGCGGCCGACCTTGATCCGATTGAAGCCATCAGATATGAATAAATACATCTCGTTAACGATTTGATATCGGATTTGGATTATTGACTATGGTAATGTGATAAGAGCCTGTTTTTGATTTACTGTGGTGCAACCCGGCGCAACTCCGTCATGTGTGGCAATGCGTGTGTTTGTTGTTGATGATGAAGATTGAGCAAAAGAGCGGTGGAAGATGGAGTTTCAGCTGTATCGGGTTGTGGTTATCGGAATCTTAGACAGGCTTTTGTCATTTACTTGATATCTACGGTTCTTGAAACGGAATAAAAGCTTTTTCCTTAAAAGTACCGGACTATTTCATTATCTTTGCGAAACCTATGGAACACTCACTGCATTCTCATCCGCGTATTGTCGAAGTCATGACACATGTCATTGGCTGGGGCATTATATTTGGTTTTCCGTTTATCATGATGACAAGAAACGGCTTTACTCTGACGTGGTTCGACTATCTGAAACATGGAAGCATTATCCCCATTTCTTACCTCATCGTTTTCTACGTGAATTATATTTATCTTATTCCTAAATATTTGTTTGAAGGACGCATCAAACACTTCTTGCTGCTGAATGTGGTATTGATAGTCTGCGTGGCTGTGGGTGCCCATCTGTGGCAAGAATATGCGTTTCATGCTTTTCCGAAAGAAAATGGTATGGGAAAGCCCAGAAGACCGGAGCCTCCGCGGTGGATTTTCATTGCCAGAGACATCGTTTCCATGATTCTGACAGCGGGGTTGAGCGTGGCCATTAAAATGAGTGGACGGTGGGCGCAAATAGAGAATGCACGCCGTGAAGCAGAGAAAAGCCGTACGGAAGCCGAACTGAAGAATCTGCGCAGCCAGCTTAATCCGCATTTTCTGCTGAATACACTCAATAACATCTATGCCCTCATTGCTTTTGATGCCGACAAAGCCCAGGCTGCAGTTCAGGAATTGAGCCGGTTGTTGCGGCACGTGCTGTATGACAATCAGCAGAACTTTGTTCCTTTGGACAAGGAAATGGATTTTATCCGAAACTACATTGAACTGATGCGGATGCGTTTGTCTGCCAATGTCAGTGTGGAAACTCAATTCGATGTGCGTTCCGACAGTCAGACACAGATTGCTCCCCTGATATTTATTTCTTTGATAGAGAATGCATTCAAGCACGGTATTTCGCCTACCGAGCCCAGCTTTATCCAAATTTATTTTGGAGAAAATGCCGAAACGGTCACTTGCCGGATTATCAATAGTTACCATCCTAAGAACCAGGAAACGGATAAGAGTGGAAGCGGTATCGGGCTTGAGCAGGTAAAGAAACGTCTTGAGCTTACTTATCCGGGTACATATACCTGGGAACATGGTGTAAGTGCTGACGGCAAAGAATACAAATCCCTATTGATTATCCGTAAAACTGAATCATTATGAACCTGAAATGTGCTATTGTAGACGATGAGCCTTTGGCTCTGAATTTGTTGGAGAGCTATGTCAAGAAAACACCTTTCCTTGAACTGACAGGGAAGTATTCCAGTGCCGTACAGGCCATGAAAGAATTGCCGAACCATCCGGTTGATTTGCTCTTTCTGGATATCCAGATGCCAGAACTCAACGGACTTGAATTTTCCAAGCTGGTAAATCCTGTTACCCGCATTGTCTTTACTACGGCGTTTGAACAATATGCAATCGACGGTTATAAGGTAAATGCGTTGGACTATCTGCTGAAGCCGATTTCGTATGTGGACTTTCTGCAGGCTGCCAATAAGGCGATGAAATGGTTTGAACTTCTGCAACAGCCCAAAGAGGAGATACAGAGCATCTTTGTGAAAAGCGATTATAAGCTGGTGCAGATTGAGCTGAAGAATATCCTTTACATTGAAGGTCTGAAGGATTACATTAAAATATATGAGGAGAACAATCCCAAACCCATTTTGTCGCTGATGAACATGAAAGCTATGGAAGATTTGCTTCCGGCATCGCGGTTTATGCGTGTACACCGTTCGTATATTGTGCAGAAAGATAAGATACGGGTTATCGACCGGGGGCGTATCGTATTCGGGAAAGCTTATATCCCTATTAGTGACAGTTACAAACAGGCTTTTCAGGATTTTTTGGAGCAACGCAGCTGAATTATTCCCCATTTCGTCTATAAAATTGCCGGTTTCGTCCATTTCTATTGACATCCCTCTTGTGTATTAAGTCATTTTTTCATACCTTTGTACCGAACAGATGGGAGTTGTGAAACTCCTCCAATAGAATAGTTTAGTTAAGTCTAGTTTAGTTTTTGTGTGAAGCACTTCCTCCGTGAGCGAACGGTCAGGAAGTGCTTTTTTGTTTGTATATATACAGGAATTTGAATCCTGAAATGTTGGAGGATGTGATGATTCTATGTGGCTTTGTATTGGGGCATAAAAAACGCAGATGATATGGGGATATTTGTGTTTTTATCCATATCATTTACGTAAATGTATTGAAAGTTGTTATCGTGCCTAACGGTTGAAGCAGAGAGCTTCGCCTCGGTAGGTGTCGTCTACCGCATGGCCATCGTAGACGGTGCGGCCATTGACGAGGGTACGCTCTACGCGCCAGTCGAAGGTGTGACCCTCCAATGGACTCCAGCCGCATTTGCTGAAGATTTGTTCCTTGCCAAGTGTCCAGGGCGATTGAGGACGCACTAAGACCAGGTCGGCCCGGTACCCTTCGCGTATGAAGCCGCGGCCGCAAATGCTGTATAGTTGGGCGGGGGCGTGGCACATTTTCTGCACTACCTGCTCAATGGTAAAGATACCTTCGCTGACAAGCTGCAACATGCTGACGAGCGAGAACTGCACCATAGGCATGCCCGATGCAGCCTTGGTAGCACCGCCTTTTTTGTCGGTAATGAGGTGGGGAGCATGGTCGGTGGCAATGACGTCGATCACATCCGTGGCAACGGCTTGGCGCAGGGCATCGCGGTCGGCGCGGGTCTTGACAGCAGGATTGCACTTGATGAGCGTACCCAAGGTGCGGTAGTCAGCCTGGCTGAACAGGAGGTGAGCCACGCAAGCTTCACCGGTGATTCGTTTCTGCTCTACGGGGCCGGCTTGTAGTAATTTCAGTTCGTGGGCTGTGGAGAGGTGCAGCACGTGCAACCGTGCGCCGGTTTCGCGAGCCAGCTTTACGGCCAAACTGGATGAGGCATAGCAGGCAGCTGCCGAGCGTATATTAGAGTGTTTACTGACAGGAACGTCGTCTTCGTCGGCATACTGGACCTTGTACTTTTCCATGTTTTGCCGGATGGTGGCAGGATCCTCGCAATGAACGGCAATGAGCAGGTCGGTACTGTCAAAAATGGCCCGCAGGCTTTCCATGCGGTCCACCAGCATGTTGCCAGTGCTGGAGCCCATGAAGAGTTTGATGCCGCACACGTGTTGGCGGTCGAGCCGGGCAAAATCGGTGTAATTGCTGTTGGTAGCGCCGAAGTAAGCCGAGTGGTTCACTACGCATCGTTCGTCCAGTAAAGCCAGCTTGGCATCCAGGGCTTCGAGCGAGGTGGTTTGCGGTACGGTGTTGGGCATGTCCATGATGCTGGTTACACCGCCGGCGGCCGCCGCGCGGCTTTCGCTCAGGATGTTGGCCTTATGGGTGAGGCCAGGGTCACGGAAGTGTACATGATCGTCGATGACGCCGGGTAGCAGGTAGCAGCCTGTGGCGTCGATGGTTTCGTCGCAAGGAGCCGATAGGGGGCGTCCGCAGGTAAGCACTTCGGCAATGTTGCCCTGGTTGGTGACGACTACCGAGCCTTGCACGGTCTGTCCTTCGTTTATCAGGAGGGCGTTGTGGATTAGGGTACGTTTCATAGTGGAGCCTTTCCTTTATGTTTACTTTGTATCGGCTTTCGGCCACTGGCGGAACCATCCGTCCCAACGGAGACGCAGGACTCCGAATACGGCTTCGCCGAAGATGCTCGAGTTCATTTTGGACGTCCCTAGCTCGCGGTTGATGAAAATGACGGGAACTTCCTTTATGTGGAAGCCGCAGCAGTGAGCCGTAAATTTCATTTCAATCTGGAATGCATAGCCTTTGAAACGGACGGCGCCGAGGTCGATGGTCTGGAGTACCTTCCGCCGGTAGCACACGAATCCGGCGGTGGTGTCGTGCACCGGCAATCGGGTGATGAGCCGCACATACTTACTGGCAAAGTACGACATAAGCACGCGGCCCATGGGCCAGTTTACCACGTTGACACCGCTGACGTAACGGCTGCCTACTGACACGTCATACCCCTCTGTGGCACAGGCGTGTAGCAGCCGCGGCAGGTCTTGTGGGTTGTGACTGAAGTCGGCATCCATCTCGAAGATGTACTCGTAGTCGCGCTCTAATGCCCAGCGGAAGCCGGCTATGTAGGCCGTACCAAGTCCCAGCTTGCCGCTGCGCTCCACCATGTGCAGACGGCCGTCGAACTCGCCTTGCAGGCGGCGTACAATTTGGGCCGTTCCGTCGGGTGACCCGTCTTCTATAACCAATATGTGGAAACCGTGTTCCAGTGCCATGACGGCTCGGATAATATTTTCAATGTTCTCCCGTTCATTATAGGTCGGGATAATGACGATGCTGTCTGATGTATGCATAACCGCCGGATTTGAAGTTTATTCGTAATGTGACTTACGCTGCGACTGCAACTAAAAAGAGGTAAAGTGCTGAAGGCAGAGACGGCAAAAATATATTTATTATACCATGGCATATTTCAATTCCCGTTCCTTCAGGCTTTACCTCATGAAAACCTATATTTGGACAGCTTGCTGTTTCCTTTTTGATTCAATTACCTGGAGTACCTATTCACATAGCTGTCCGATGCATTGTTAAGCTGTCCGAGTGCAAATATAATCTTTTTCCAATATTTACGCACTATAATGGCCTATTTTTTTGCCTAATCGTATAGGATTTGCTTGTCGGTTATCCATTGGGGTGGCGGAAAAAACATTCTGGAGGAATAAAAAACTCAAAGGAAAAACTTGAAATTTTCTTTTTATTAGAGGAAAAATCCAGATAGACACTAAAATAAAAAAGAGGCTATCTTAAGTTTATTTATAAACGGCCCTTGTGCCGTTTATAAACCTTTTACAGAGAAAAAGAGTGTATATGTATCCATGAAATAACAGAATACAAAAAAATAGTCGTATTTTTGTGGCATAATACGAATAACTCAATAGCATTATGGCAGAAATGAAAATCGAAGAAACAAGCGAAAAGAAAAGTTTGAATTTCATTGAGCAAATAGTAGAAAATGATTTGAAAGAGGGTAAAAACGGTTGTAGGGTGCAAACTCGTTTCCCGCCTGAACCTAACGGTTATCTCCATATCGGACACGCCAAAGCCATTTGTCTAGACTTTGGAATTGCCGCAGCACACGGTGGCGTTTGTAACCTGCGCTTTGACGATACAAATCCAACCAAAGAAGATGTGGAATATGTAGAGGCCATTAAGGAAGATATCAAATGGTTAGGATATCAGTGGGGAAACGAATATTATGCTTCCGACTATTTCCAACAACTGTGGGATTTTGCTATCCGGTTAATTAAAGAAGGAAAAGCTTATGTTGACGAACAAACATCAGAACAAATCGCAGCACAAAAAGGTACTCCTACACAGCCGGGTACAGACAGCCCTTACCGTAACCGTCCCATAGAAGAGAGCCTTGAACTTTTTCAGAAAATGAATAGCGGAGACATTGAAGAAGGTGCCATGGTATTACGAGCTAAAATAGATATGGCAAACCCTAACATGCATTTCCGTGACCCTATTATATACCGAGTTGTAAAGCATCCTCATCACCGTACCGGTACGAAATGGAAAGCATATCCCATGTATGACTTTGCACATGGACAAAGCGATTATTTTGAAGGAGTAACACATTCACTTTGTACATTGGAGTTTGTTGTGCACCGTCCACTCTATGATCTTTTTGTAGACTGGTTAAAAGGGGGAGAAGACCTTAATGATAATAGGCCACGCCAATATGAATTTAACAAACTAAATCTGAGTTACACTTTAATGAGTAAACGTAATTTGTTGACATTGGTAAAAGAAGGTTTAGTTAGCGGGTGGGATGATCCACGTATGCCGACTCTCTGTGGTTTCCGCCGCCGGGGATATTCACCGGAATCCATCCATAAATTCATCGATAAAATCGGATACACCACTTATGATGCACTCAATGAATTTGCCTTGTTGGAAAGCGCTGTCCGTGAAGACTTGAATGCACGTGCTACCCGAATTTCTGCCGTACTGAATCCCATAAAGTTAGTCATTACCAACTATCCAGAAGGACAAGTAGAAGAACTGGAAGCTGTCAATAATCCGGAGAAACCTGAGGAAGGTAGTCATGCTATTGAATTCAGCCGCGAATTGTGGATTGAAAGGGAAGACTTTATGGAAAATGCCCCCAAAAAATACTTCCGCATGACTCCAGGCCAAGAAGTTCGCCTGAAAAGCGCTTATATTGTAAAATGCACTGGCTGCAAAAAGAACGAAGCAGGAGAAGTGGAAGAAGTGTACTGCGAATACGATCCTAACACAAAAAGCGGTATGCCGGAAGCCAATCGGAAAGTCAAAGGTACATTGCACTGGGTAAGTTGTGCACATTGTTTAAAGGCAGAAGTACGTCTCTATGACCGTTTATGGAAAGTAGAAAATCCACGCGATGCTCTTGCCGCTATTCGCGAAGAGAAGAATTGCGATGCTTTAACAGCCATGAAAGAAATTATCAATCCTGATTCCTTGAAAATACTACCTTGTTGTTACATTGAAAAGTTTGCTGCTGGTATGCAACCGCTGACCTATTTGCAATTCCAGCGTATTGGTTATTTCAATGTGGACAAAGATTCTACAGCAGAAAAAATGGTATTTAACCGCACTGTAGGCCTGAAAGACACTTGGGGGAAAATAAACAAATAAACAGGAAAAAAGATTTCTATGAACAAAAAGAACCTGCTATCCGGTAGAGAAAAAGAATTGTTGGAAATGGCCGAACAATACGAACAAGCCAAAGCCGACAAAAAACAGATTTACCTGGATGCAGACGATTTAGCTGATTTAGCTGACTGGTATGCCATGCATCGTCAATATGATGCAGCCAAAGAAGTAGCTGCTTATGGATTAAGCCTGCATCCAGATAATACTTCACTATTGGTGGAGCAGGCTTATCTATATCTAGATACTTCCAATAAAGCAAAAGCTCAAGAAATTGCAGATTCGATAACCGAAAACACACCGGAAATTATCATTTTGCGGGCGCAATTATTGCTAGAAGAAGGCAAACTTGATACTGCCGATTTATTATTGGATACCATCGAAGATAAAGAAGAACTGGCTAATATCGTTGAAGCTTCTTATGCATTCATTGATATGGGATATCCTGAGAAAGCAGCCAAATGGTTAGAAAGAGGTAAAGGGAAATATGATGAGGAAGAAGCTTTTCTGGCCGTATGTGCCGACTGCTACTATGCTCAACAACAATTTGAAAAAGCCTCGGAATGTTATAACAAATTAATAGATAAAAATCCCTATTCACCGGCATATTGGTATGGTTTGGCCCGATGCTATTTTGACCAGGAACAATTGGACAAAACAATCGAAGCTTGTGATTATGCAATTGTCTCGGATGAAGACTTTGCCGATGCGTACATAATGAAAGGAAATGCTTTCTATGAATTGGGTAACGAAGAAAAGGCATTAGAAAACTACAGACAAGCAGAAAAACGACAAGCTGTTCCGGCTTATTTTATAGAATCCTTTATTGGAACAAATAAACTGACTGAAGGAAATTGGCAAGCTGCCTATAACCACTTTCAAAAAGCTATAGACAGCGTATCTTTAAAAGACCAGTCCCCATTGCCATCTCTATATTCCAATGCAGCTTTTTGTCTGCATAAAATGAAGAAAAAAACGCAGGCTGAAGAATATTGGGGAACAGCACATGAGCTGGCGCCAACTGACCCCAATCCATACCTCATAGAAGGGCGTTGCCATATGGATGATAACAACCATCCGATGGGGATCGCATGTTGGAACAAAGCAATACAACTAGCTCCATATGCTGATACATGGTATGAAATTGGTGCAGAGTGTATGGAACTAAATCTGCTGGAATATGCACGGATTGCTTTTGAACACGTCAAAGCACTGGAACCAGACTATAATAGCATTAATGAAAAGTTGACTATCGTTTTTATGCTAATGCATGACAAAGAAAATTTTTTGAAATATAACCAGCAATGCAAGCACCCCATAAGCCCGGAAAAGCTAGAAAGTCTCTATCTACAGCTAAAAAACGCAGATAAGGATAATATGGCTCAGGCAATTAAAAACATTTTTGACTCTTTATATTAGCATCTCAAACAAAGGACATGGAATCATCTGCAGAACTCATCAAATGGATACTAGAAAATCTGAATTATTGGGTTGTAACCCTCTTTATGACTATAGAAAGTTCATTCATTCCCTTCCCTTCCGAAGTTATTGTTCCGCCTGCTGCGTGGAAATCAATGACCGATGAAAGCATGAACATATTTCTAGTTATCGTATTCGCAACGATTGGCGCAGACTTGGGAGCGCTTATTAATTATTATTTAGCCAAATGGTTGGGACGTCCCATTGTCTACAAGTTTGCTAACAGCCGTTTGGGACACATGTGTCTCATTGACGAAGAAAAGATACGCCATGCTGAAGAATACTTTAGAAAACATGGAGCTGCTTCTACTTTTTTCGGTAGACTTATACCTGCCGTACGCCAACTTATCAGTATACCGGCAGGACTGGCAGGCATGAAATTAAAACCCTTTCTTCTGTATACTACCTTAGGGGCAGGCATCTGGAACTCCATATTGGCTTTACTCGGATACCTTATCTACCGTTTCACCGATCTCAAGACAACCAATGATGTATATATCATGGCAACTCAATATAGTCATGAAATTGGATATGT
>Ga0192244_10154_pt1 | contig 28592 bp, 29 predicted proteins | sample Koala_Koa27_L3_FD_131234 | JGI IMG/M metagenome (GOLD analysis project Ga0192244, IMG submission 131234) | Enriched cells from koala feces incubated with labeled cellulose particles, San Francisco Zoo, California, United States - Koala_Koa2-7_L3 ... | reverse complement strand
TGCAGAGATACACGCCCAGATGGGGACACGCTCCCACAACGAGACGGTCTACTCCTACGACGGGAACCGTCACGCTTGAGGGAGGGGCGGGTCAAATCTCTACGAGCTTTCTGCAGAAGACCGGCGGCCCCTCAAACGCGCAAAATCGCAAAAGTTTTGAGGGGAATAGACCCCCTGCCGAAAGTGAGGTGTTGAAAATGGGACAGCGAGGACCCAAACCGGGCAGCGGCGGCAGGCCGAAAAAGGCAATCGCAGATAAAATCGCAGACGGAAATACAGGACACAGGCCACTGACGATCATCGACTTCGGTGACAGCGCCGCCGACCTGGAAGGTCAGGCGATGCCGAAGCCGTCCGAGTTCCTGTCCGCTCCCCAGAAGGACGGCTCCACGCTCTGCGCTGCGGAAATATATGAAACCACATGGCAGTGGCTCTCGGAGCGCGGCTGTGCGGCGCTTGTCTCTCCGTAGCTCATCGAGCGCTTTGCCATGGCGAGCGCCCGCTGGAGACAGTGTGAAAGCATCACCAGCCAACTCGGATTTTTAGCGAAGCACCCCACCACAGGTGCGGCGATCCAGTCCCCCTACGTGGCGATTGCGGATAAGTATATGACGCAGGCAAACCGCCTGGGGTCGGAAATATATCAAATTGTCCGGGAAAACTGTACCGGCGAATACAAAGGAGCCAGCCCCCAGGATGATGTGATGAAACGGCTGCTCCGGGCGAGAAAGGGGTATTAAAAATGACAGCGAACAGTGGAAGAATTCATGGAATGTCTCCGTTTAACGGCAATTTTTACGACGCAGACGGGAGCATCCGCAACATTGCGGAGCTGGCGGGAACTGGAACCGCCGGGCAGGCCTCCATGGTGACGGTGGGCACGACAACAACCGGAAATGCCGGGACAGAGGCATCAGTTGTAAACAGAGGCACCGAGACAGACCTTGTCTTGGATTTCGTGATTCCGCGCGGCGAGAAAGGCGAACAGGGCGAGAGGGGGGATACCGGAGCCACAGGGGCCACATGGGCCACAGGGGCCGCGGGGGCCGCTGGCAAGGATGGCGGCTCTGTTACAGCCATTTCGTTCTCATTGGACGCAGACGGGCACGTAACCGGCGGCACAGCCACGCTATCCGATGGGGGAACGGTCAGCATCACGGTGACGGAGGCTGCTGAGTGATAGAAAAAGTGAATCCGAGCCACCCGGATAAGGTGGCGGACAGGATTGCAGGAGCAATCGTCGACCTGGCATACGCTGCGGAGGAGAATCCAAAAATTGCTGTGGAGGTTCTGCTCGGACATGGTGTGTGCCATGTAATTATTGAAACAACTGCTGTTCTGGATAAAGAGGACATTGCCGAGGCGGTTTGCCTGATTGCGGGAGAAGCCCTGCTCGACCTGCGCATTGTGCCGCAGGATGAGCATCTGGCTCAGAACCAGTCGGGCGGCATCCGCTGCGGTGACAACGGCATCTTCAAAGGCGTGCCGCTGACTGCAGAGCAGAAAACACTCTCCCAGTTCGCCCGAAAAATGTATACCACCCACCCATTTGACGGAAAGTACATTCTGGATGGCGAACGGCTCATCATCTGCCAGAGTAATGCCTCATCCGAGGAACTGCGGAAATTGTATCCCAACGCCGTGGTCAATCCCCTGGGTGATTGGACAGGCGGCACGGACGTGGATACCGGTGCCACAAACCGTAAGCTCGGTTCTGATATGGCGGACTCCGCCACTGGTGGTGGTCTGCACGGGAAAGACCTATCCAAAGCCGACGTAAGTGTAAATATACACGCTTTCCTGAAAGCACAAAAATTATCGAAACCTGTCGAACTGTACTGTGCCATCGGTGATGATACCATGGATGGGCTGCCCTACTCCGAGATTGTGGAGGAGGCTCGTGAGTACATCCGCTCGGCAGGCGGATTTGAGAAATTTGCGGAATGGGGGCTGTACTGATATGCGTTCCCATAGTGAAGAAGCACTGGCTTTTATAGAGACCGAGCTCAAGAAGCGTGGTATCAATGATTATCGTTTTTGTGTCGAAAATGACTGTTATGTCTGCGACCGATTTGGAAATTTCTATGCTGTGTGCAGACGGCAGTATTCCAAAATTGGAAATCTAATAGAGAAATATGAGGTGCATCGGATAACAGGTTCAATAGATAAGTACGGCTATATTACTTATCGAATGACGATTGATGGCATCAAGAAACACGTAAAAGCTCATCGAGTGATGTTAAATGCGTGGATTGGAGAAAAGCCGGATATGTCGGTTAATCACAAAGACGACAATAAGAAAAATAATGCACTGGAGAATTTAGAGTGGTGTACGGTTGCAGGAAACAATGCCCACACAATTGAGACCGGGCTTTTTGACCCGCATAATCAAAAAGGACATCTCAGGAAAATTCCATCCGTTGATTGGATGACTCTGTATGTTTTGCATAAGCACTGTGGGTATTCACTGAGCGAGTTGGGGAGAATGAACGGTTGCTCCCACGATACTGTAAAAAAGGTTGTAGAAAAAATCGGTAGGACGCTCCCGAAGGAGGCCATTCATGAACAATAAACAAACACAATATTATTTGGCGGACATAAATGACCTAATTCCGTATATCAATAATGCTCGTACACATGATGATAAACAGGTAGCGCAGATAGCTGCTTCTATTAAAGAATTCGGCTTTTTAGCTCCTGTCATCATATCAGGTGATAACAGTATTCTGTGTGGTCATGGCAGATATTATGCGGCACAGAAGCTGGGATTAAAAAAAATCCCCTGTATCAAAGAAGAGTACCTCACTGAATCTCAGCGGAAAGCGTATATAATTGCAGATAATAAACTATCCCTCAATGCAGGCTGGGACGAAGAACTGCTGCGTGTTGAGATTGAAGCCCTGCAGGGCGAGGACTTCGATGTCTCCCTGACCGGCTTTGACGAAAAGGAAATCGCCGCCCTCTTCGATGACGGCGGCAAGGCCAAAGAGGATGATTTTGATGTCGATGCGGAACTGGAAAAGCCAGCTTTCTCAAAGGCAGGAGACATCTGGACGCTGGGCAGGCACAGGCTTGTCTGCGATGATTCGACAAATCCCGACACCTTTGCCGCTCTGATGGGCGGCATCAAAGCAAACCTTGTGATTACGGATCCGCCGTACAACGTCAACTATGAGGGTACGGCGGGGAAACTAAAAAATGACAACATGGCGGATACGGCCTTCTATGAGTTCCTGCTCTCGGCGTTTAAAAATACCGAAGCAGTCATGGCGGAGGATGCGTCCATCTATGTTTTCCACGCCGACACCGAGAGGCTGAATTTCAGGCGGGCCTTTGTGGATGCCGGCTTTTATTTGTCCGGCTGCTGTATCTGGAAGAAGGAGTCCCTGGTGCTAGGGCGCTCCCCATACCAGTGGCAGCATGAGCCTGTTCTGTACGGCTGGAAGAAGAAAGGCAAGCACCAGTGGTACACGGGCAGGAAGGAAACGACCGTCTGGGAGTTCGACAAGCCGAAGAAAAGCGGCGACCACCCCACGATGAAGCCGATCCCCCTGCTCGCCTATCCCATCACCAATTCCTCCATGAGCAATTCCGTGGTGCTGGATCCCTTCGGTGGTTCCGGCTCTACGCTCATTGCCTGTGAGCAGACCGACCGCATCTGTTACACCATCGAGCTGGACGAGAAGTTCTGCGATGTCATCGTAAACCGCTATGTGGAGCAGGTCGGCTCGGCAGACGGTGTGTCTGTGGAGCGTGATGGGCAGACGCTACAATATGTGGAGGCGGTTGCGGATGGATAAACTGACGCTTGGTAGTCTTTTTGACGGGAGTGGCGGCTTTCCGCTGGGCGGTCTGCTCGCAGGAATCACCCCCGTATGGGCATCGGAAATCGAGCCATTCCCTGTCCGGGTGACCACAAAGAGGATGCCTTTTATTAAACATTACGGTGATGTGTCCGCTATGAACGGCGGCAAAATCGAGCCTGTGGACATCATCACCTTCGGAAGCCCGTGCCAGGATATGTCAGTGGCGGGCAAGCGCAGCGGCCTGGACGGAGAACGTTCAAGCCTGTTTTATGAAGCTGTGCGAATCATAAAAGAAATGAGGTGTGCGACTAATGGAAAATATCCAAGATACGCAGTCTGGGAGAACGTGCCGGGAGCCTTCTCCTCAAACGGCGGCGAGGACTTCAAAGCCGTCCTCGAAGCGCTCCTCTCAGTCAAAAGCGAAACTGTATCTGTTTCTCGACCTGAGAGGTGGCCTTCCGCAGGAGAAATCCTGGGCGACGGATACTCCCTTGCCTGGAGAGTCCTCGATACGCAATACTGGGGAGTCCCCCAGAGAAGAAAACGCATCTACCTTGTCGCAGATTTTGCAGGCGGGAGTGCCGGAAAAATATTATTTGAGTCCGAAGGCGTGTCAGGGTATTCTGCGGAGGGCTTCCGTGCGTGGCAAAGAGCTGCCGGAAGTGCTGCGGCTGGCGCTGGAGAACCAGGTGGCGATGGCGTCTTAGCGTTCCATATCAACCAGCGGGAAGAAACCATTGACCTGCACGGCGTGTCCGGCACACTGATGGCTACCCGCAATATGCAGATGCAGACCTTCGTGGCATCTCCAGTTCCGTGCCTGAACGACCAGGGCGGTGAGCGGATGGACGTGACTGAGGACGTCACTTCCACCTTAAGGGCAGAAGCCCATCATCCGCCGTGCGTGGTAGAGTCGGCTGGTTTCTGCACAGAGCATTCGGCGAACAGCCGCTCGATTGGGATATGAAGCGGAGAAATCCCCGACCCTGAGAGCCGGTGTTGTCCCTGCGGCGGTGACCATGTGGGAGAACCACTCCCAGGACACGAGATACACCGACCCGCTCGATACGGCGCCGACAGTCAGCTCAACATACGGCACAGGCGGCAACAACCAGCCGTTTGTCGTTGGAGATACACCAAAGACCATGAAGATCCGCTCTGGCTGCGAAGGCGGCGGCAAAGGAATTTTAGTGCAGGAAAGCAAATCCGCCACCCTTGCCTGCACCAATGACCAGACGGTCTTCGTGCCGAAAGCATATGGAATCAGCTCCTTCTGCTCCAATGCGATGCTCTCGGACAATCCCCATGCTGGGATTTACGAGGCAGAGACATCGAGAACGCTGGACTGCTCCGGCGGCTCACCGACCGCCAACCAGGGCGGTGTGTGCGTGGTCGAGCGGGAGGCGTGTTTCGATATCCGCCAGACTTCGGACGGCACGAAGGTGTCACGGCATCACTGCTATGAAACCGAGACGGCGCGGTCGCTTGGCACAAGCCATCCCGACCCAGCTGGAAATCACGGAGGTGTCGCTGTTGTGGAGAAAGCCTACTCCATCCAGGGCAACATGATTGGCAGGGATGACAAGAACGGTCCGCAGGGTGACGGCATCAACGAGGATGTCTCTTTCACGCTGAATGCTACCGACCATCACGCTGTCTACGCTATGACCACCGGGTGCTTCACCCATGTTGAAGAGGAGAAAACGCCTACCCTCATGGCACGGGATTATAAAGACCCGACCACGGTTGCTCCTGTTCCGGGAACGGAGCCGCAGTACACGGTGCGCCGTCTGACGCCTGTGGAATGCGCAAGGCTCCAGGGCTTTTCCGACTGGTGGTGCGCTGACCTAGGAACGGAGAAACCAACAGACGAGGAACTGTACTTCTGGTACAAGGTGTTCGAGACACATCGGCTTGTCACCAACCCGAAGGTCAAGCCGAAAACCTCCAAGCAGATAGCGAAATGGCTGAAAGACCCGCACTCCGATTCCGCAGAATACAAGATGTGGGGCAATGGCGTAGCGCTCCCGTGCGTGGCATTTGTACTCTCAGGCATTGTGTATTACTCACAGCTTCCTGCGGAATAATTCGGTACATATTCTCCGCCTTAGCCGCTTGCTATTTCTACGGTTTAGAGCGATATATGTACTACCGAAAAACAAGGGGGCAAACGCAATGACATTTGAATTCCATGTGAGTGGCGCAGACCGCAAGGAACTAGTAAAGGCGATGGGCGAGATTTTGGAGGTTAAACCACAATACCTCGGAATGCCCACTGCCACCTACGAAGTAGACTACTTCACCATTGACAAGGCAGGAGCGGTCAGCTTTGATGACCGAGCCGACTCCGAGGAGACTGAAAACCTGCTCGACAGGCTTGCGGAAAGGGGCTTCACGCCGGAGAACTGCGGGGTCATGGAAACCCCATTCGAAGAACCCGAGAAAAGCGCTCACAGCGCGCCTGTGGGGCTTACAGTGGCGCTTCCGCTCGATATGGTTTCGGTCGGCAAGCTCACCAAGCTGCTGGACGCCAAGGGTGGCCTTATCAAGAAGGCACTGGGGATTGACGCCACTCCGATTGAACTTGGCGAAGACGCAGTTTCCTTCCCCTGGTTTTCCGAGATGCCAACAATATGGGGTGAAAAACTATGATAGCGCTGGGCGATTAAAAGGATAAGTCCACTCGGCTGTCTACTAATTAGGAGTAATAAAGATGAGGATTATAAAGAGAAACGGGTCAGAAGTCGTATTTGACATTGAAAAAATCATTGCTGCCATCACCAAGGCCAACAGTGCGGTATCGCCGGATGCGGGCATGACCACCACCCAGATTCGGCACATTGCGGATTCTGTGGAGAAATTCTGCGTAGAGCTGGGCCGCTCTCCTGCGGTGGAGGAGATACAGGATATGGTGGAGCAGCAAATCATGGTCCATGGGGCCTATGAGGTGGCCAAGCAGTATATCACCTATCGCTACACCCACTCCCTGGTGCGTCAATCCAACACCACGGATGACCGCATCATGTCCCTCATTGAGTGCAACAATGAGGAGGCAAAGCAGGAAAACTCCAACAAAAACCCTGTGGTGAACAGCACCCAGCGGGACTATATGGCCGGAGAGGTCAGTCGCGACATCACAAACCGCATCCTCCTGCCTCCAGACATTGTCCAGGCCCACGAGGAGGGCATCATCCACTTTCATGATACGGACTATTACGCCCAGCATATGCACAACTGCGACCTGGTGAACCTGGAGGATATGCTCCAAAACGGCACGGTCATCACCGGCACTCTGATCGAGCGGCCTCACAGTTTTGCCACTGCCTGCAACATTGCCACGCAGATTGTGGCCCAGGTGGCCTCCAACCAATACGGAGGCCAGAGCATTTCTCTGGCCCACCAGGCCCCATTCGTCCAGGTCAGCCGGGAAAAAATACGCAGCATTGTGCGGGATGAGATTAGTTCCCTTGGCGTTGTCCCTACCAAGGAGCAGGTGGACGACATCGTGGAAAAGCGTCTCCGGGAGGAGATTCGCCGGGGCGTGCAGACCATCCAGTATCAGGTCATCACTCTCCTGACCACCAACGGGCAGGCCCCCTTCGTGACGGTATTCATGTATCTGAACGAGGCGAAAAACGAGCAGGAGAAGAAAGACCTCGCTGTCATCATCGAGGAGACGCTGCTTCAGCGCTATCAGGGCGTGAAAAACGAGCAGGGCATCTGGGTCACGCCCGCCTTCCCCAAGCTGATATATGTCCTGGAAGAGGACAATGTGGAGGAAGGAACGGAGTATTACTATCTCACGAAGCTTGCCGCCAAATGCACGGCCAAGCGGATGGTGCCGGACTATATCTCCGAAAAGAAAATGCTGGAGCTGAAGATCGACAAAAACGGCGAGGGCCACTGCTATACCTGCATGGGCTGCCGCAGCTTCCTAACTCCGTATGTTGACCCGAAAACCAATCAGCCGAAGTATTATGGTCGCTTCAACCAGGGCGTTGTCACCATCAACCTCCCGGACGTGGCCCTGTCCTCCGGCGGGGATATGAAAAAATTCTGGGAGATATTCGACGAGCGCCTGGAGTTGTGCCATCGGGCGCTGATGTGCCGCCACGAGCGGCTGAAGGGAACCCTGTCCGACGCCGCACCTATCCTGTGGCAGTATGGGGCCTGCGCCCGGCTGCAAAAGGGAGAGCCTATCGACAAGCTGCTGTATGGCGGGTATTCCACCATCTCCCTGGGCTATGCGGGGCTGTATGAGTGCGTGAAGTACATGACCGGCAAGAGCCACACTGACCCGGAGGCCACACCCTTCGCGCTGGAAATCATGACTCACATGAACGACGCCTGCAAAAAGTGGAAGGAGCAGCACAACATCGACTTCAGTCTGTATGGCACACCCCTGGAATCCACCACCTATAAATTCGCCAAGTGCCTGCAAAAGCGCTTCGGCATCATCGAAGGTATTACGGACAAGGGCTATATCACAAACTCCTACCACGTCCATGTGACAGAGGAGATAGACGCCTTTACCAAGCTGAAATTCGAGGCCCAGTTCCAGCATCTGTCCCCCGGCGGCGCCATCAGCTATGTGGAGGTGCCGGATATGCAGAATAACCTCGAGGCCGTTTTGCAGGTCATGAAGTTCATCTATAACAATATCATCTATGCCGAGCTGAACACCAAGAGCGATTACTGCCAGGTGTGTGGCTGGGATGGAGAGATAGAGATCGTGGAGGAGGACAACAAGCTGATTTGGCGCTGTCCCCGCTGCGGCAACACTGACCAGGACAAGATGAACGTGGCCCGCCGTACCTGCGGCTATATCGGCACCCAGTTCTGGAATCAGGGCCGCACACAGGAAATTAAAGACCGGGTGCTGCACCTGTAAGATTATATATGTATTACAGCAATATCAAAAACTGCGACATCGCAGACGGTATCGGCGTGCGGGTGGCGCTATTCGTCTCCGGCTGTACCAACTGTTGCGAGGGCTGCTTTCAGCCGGAGACCTGGGACTTCCATTACGGCCAGCCCTTCACGTCGGAGACGGAGGACACCCTCTTGGGTATGCTGGCCCCCGGCTACATAAACGGCCTGACCCTCCTGGGAGGCGACCCCTTTGAGCCGGAAAACCAGCGGGCACTGATCCCCTTCCTGAAAAGAGTGCGGGAATGGTTTCCAAAAAAAGGACATCTGGGCCTTCACCGGTTTCCTCTATGAAGACCTGCTGCGCCCCGGCAGTCACCCTCGGTGCGAGGTGACGGACGATATACTGTCGATGCTGGACGTACTGGTGGACGGCCCCTTTATCCTGGCGAAAAAAGAGGTGGGCCTTCGCTTTCGCGGCTCCAGAAATCAGCGGCTCATAGACCTGAACAAAACCCGTGAGGCCGGCGGGGTCACTCTTTGGAGCAATTGACCATGAAGGAAGATACCATTACAACTGGCTTTAGGATTTGCCCGAAGTGCGGCAAACACTACCACGGCACACTTGCTCTTTCTAGAGAGGACAACGAAGACCTCTTCACCAAGACCAAGGAGCGCGTCACCTTTACCTTCGACGGCTGGGACGGCGAGAGCTACGACGGCGAGAGCCGCACGGGATGCATTTACCGCGCTGCCATCAAGGGCTACGAAGAGGTACGCTTTATCAAGGTCGGCAAGGGGCTGCACTACATTGACGAAGACAGTAGCATGATTGAGATAGCCACAGGCGAAGCCCACAAAGAAGCCGAATGGCCGGTGGATGTGGCAAGAGCCTAAGAAAAACGAAAACATCGGAGAACGGAAGCCCATCGGCTTGAAGTCTCTCGTACACATAGATTATTGAAGTCACCCACGGGTGGCTATTTTTATTACCCTGGGAGGTGGTTCATGTGGCAATGCGGAAACTGAAAAAATACAGGCCCACCAAGTTCAAGGCAAAGAACTCACGTTACGACGAGGACGCCGCCGACTACGCGGTCAGCTTCATTGAGTGTCTCTGTCACACCAAAGGCACCTGGGCGGGAAAGCCCTTTGAACTCATCGACTGGCAGGAACAGATCATCCGGGACATCTTCGGCATCCTGAAGCCCAACGGCTACCGGCAGTTCAACACAGCCTATGTGGAGATACCGAAGAAGCAAGGCAAGTCTGAGCTTGCCGCTGCAGTTGCTCTGCTCCTCACCTGTGGGGACGGCGAGGAACGCGCCGAGGTGTATGGCTGTGCCGCCGACCGCCAGCAGGCAACGATTGTGTTCGATGTGGCTGCGGATATGGTGCGGATGTGTCCGGCGCTGTCGAAGCGTGTCAAAATCCTGACCTCACAGAAGCGGATTATCTACCAGCCCACAAACTCATTCTACCAGGTGTTATCCGCCGAGGCTTACTCCAAGCACGGCTTTAATATACACGGCGTGGTGTTCGATGAGCTGCACACCCAGCCCAACCGAGAACTCTTTGATGTTATGACCAAAGGCTCCGGCGATGCCAGAATGCAGCCGCTCTATTTCCTAATCACCACGGCGGGGACAAATACCAATTCCATCTGCTACGAGACGCACCAGAAGGCGCTGGACATTCTGGAGGGACGAAAAATCGACCCCACCTTTTATCCTGTCATTTACGGCGCATCCATGGACGAGGACTGGACAGACCCGAAGGTCTGGAAGAAGGCAAACCCCTCTCTCGGCATTACGGTGGGCATCGACAAGGTCAAGGCGGCCTGTGAGTCGGCAAAGCAGAACCCGGGCGAAGAGAACTCCTTCCGGCAGCTTCGCCTGAACCAGTGGGTGAAGCAGTTGATGCGTTGGATGCCCATGCAGAAATGGGATGCCTGCGCATTCCGTGTGGATGAGGACGATTTGGAGGGGCGCGTTTGCTACGGCGGTCTGGACTTATCCCAGACCACGGACATCACTGCTTTTGTGCTGGTGTTCCCGCCGAGGAACGAGGGCGAAAAATATATAATCCTCCCGTACTTCTGGATACCGGAGGACAACGTGACACTCCGGGTCAACCGTGACCACGTCCCCTATGATGTCTGGGAGCGCCAGGGTGTGCTGATGACCACGGAAGGCAACGTGGTTCACTACGGCTACATCGAAAAATTCATCGAGCGGCTGGGCGAACGGTTCAATATCCGTGAGATTGCCTTTGACCGCTGGGGTGCTGTGCAGATGGTGCAGAACCTTGAGGGCATGGGCTTTACCGTGGTTCCCTTTGGACAGGGTTTTAAAGATATGTCCCCACCGACCAAGGAACTGATGAAGCTGGTGCTGGAGGAGAAAATCGCACACGGCGGACATCCGGTTCTCCGCTGGAACATGGACAACGTATTCGTCCGTACCGACCCTGCAGGCAACATCAAAATGGATAAGGAAAAAAGTACAGAAAAAATCGACGGCGCGGTGGCAACTGTCATGGCGCTCGACCGTGCGATACGCTGCGGAAGTGAGCCGGACGACAGCATATATAACCATCGCGGCATTTTGTTTATATGATTGGGGGATAAAAAGTTATGGGTATTTTTTCGAGTATGTTCAAGGCGAGGGATAAGCCCAAGGACAGCACGGCAGGCAGCACATGGATGTTCCGCTTCGGTAGCTCTTCATCCAACAAGCTGGTGACCGAACGATCCAGTATGCAGGTGGCCGCAGTGTATGCCTGCGTCCGAGTGCTGTCGGAGGCGGTGGCGCAGCTCCCGCTCCACCTGTATCAATACACAGGCGATGGCAATAAGGAAAAGGCGCTCGACCATCCGCTCTACAGACTGCTGCACGATGAGCCGAACCCTGAGATGAGCAGTTTTGTGTATCGGGAGACTGAGATGTGCCACCTGCTCCTCTGGGGCAATGCCTATTCTCAGATTATCAGAAACGGCAAGGGCGAGGTGGTGGCACTGTATCCGCTGATGCCCAACCGCATGACGGTCAGCCGTGACGATAAAGGGCGGCTCTATTACGAGTACACGCTCACCGGTGATGATGCGCCGCAGGTCAAAAAGACCGTCCTGAGCCCTTCCGAGGTGCTGCACATTCCGGGGCTTGGCTTTGACGGTCTGGTGGGCTACTCGCCCATAGCTGTGGCTAAGAACGCCATCGGCTTATCCATCGCAACCGAGGAATACGGGGCGAAATTCTTCGCCAACGGCGCCACACCAGGCGGCATCCTGGAATACTCAGGTGTTATCAAAGACCCGGATTCAGTTCGGGATGCATGGAACAGAGGCTTTGGCGGCAGCTCAAACTCCAGCAAAGTAGCTGTGCTAGAGGAAGGCATGAAATATACGCCTATCTCCATCAGCCCTGACGAGGCGCAGTTTCTGGACACACGAAAGTTCCAGATTTCTGAGATTGCGAGAATTTTCCGCGTGCCTCCTCACCTGATTGGTGACCTGGAGCACTCGACCTTCTCCAATATCGAACAGCAGTCGCTGGAGTTCGTGACCTACTCCCTCCAGCCGTGGTTAGTGCGCTGGGAACAGGGCATCTACAGGACGCTGCTCTCGGAGGATGAGAAAAAGGATTACTTCGCCAAGTTCAACGTGGATGGGCTGCTCCGCGGAGATTACCAGAGCCGCATGAGCGGCTATGCCACGGCAAGGCAGAACGGCTGGATGAGCGCCAACGACATCCGTGAGCTTGAGAACCTCGACCGCATTCCTGCCGAGGACGGCGGCGATTTGTACCTTATCAACGGCAACATGACTAAATTAGCCGACGCCGGTATCTTTGCGGCGGGCGGCGGAAAGGAGGAAGATTCCGGTGAAAAAGTTCTGGAACTGGAAGACCCGGACGGTGATGAAGACGATTCCGGCACAGGAACCGGAGACGGAGCCGGCACAGGAAACCGTCAAAGAACGCACCCTGTATCTAAACGGCGTAATCGCTGACGAAAGCTGGTTTGACGATGATGTCACCCCTCAGCTTTTTAAGGATGAGCTGAATGCAGGCAGCGGCGACATCACGGTCTGGATTAACTCACCCGGCGGCGACTGCGTGGCGGCTGCCCAAATCTACAATATGCTGAAAGAATACAGCGGCGCGGTCACAGTAAAGATTGACGGACTTGCGGCATCTGCTGCATCCGTGGTGGCGATGGCAGGTGACTCGGTGTTGATGTCACCTGTTTCGCTTATGCTCATCCATAACCCCTCTACCATTGCGGCAGGTGACGCTGCGGAGATGCGCAAAACCGGGCAGATGCTGGACGAGGTCAAGGAATCCATCATCAACGCCTATGAGATGAAGTGCGGTCTTGGAAGACGTGAGCTTTCTAAGCTCATGGATGCCGAGCATACAATGAACGCCAATGAAGCTCTGGCACTTGGTTTTATTGACGGAATCCTTTACAGGGATGATAACGACACGAATGACACCCTGATCGCCGCTCCTGCGGCATACATCGGCTGCCTGCCGATGCAGGTGCAAAACTCTCTCATGGAGAAGATTTCTGCAAAATGCAAAATCGTGGAACCCGCAGAAACTGGCCGCACGGCAGATGAACTGCTAGAGCGGCTGAATCTGATTAAAAACCATTTTTAAGGAGGATTTTATTATGACTATCAAGGAACTGCGTGAGAAGCGCAACAAGGCATGGAATGACGCCAAGGCATTCCTCGACTCCCATCGTGCTGAGAACGGCACCCTCTCCGCGGAGGACTCCGCCACTTACGATAAGATGGAAGCCGAAATCAACAACCTGGGCAAGGAAATCTCCCGTCTGGAGAGAGCCTCCGAGATTGAGAAGCAGCTTTCCCAGCCCACCAGCGACCCCATCACGGGGACTCCGGGCGGCGCGGACAAGAAGAAGTCCGGCAGGGCATCCGATGAGTACCGCATGGCGGCGCTTGCGGCTTTGCGCTCCAACTTCAAGCACGTGAGCAACGCCCTCCAGGAAGGTGTCGATGCGGACGGCGGCTACCTTGTGCCGGAGGAATGGGACAGCCGTCTGATTGATGTCCTCGATGAGGAGAACATCATGCGCAGGCTCTCCACCATCATCCGCACCAGCGGTCTGCACCGTATCAACCTCGCGGCAAACAAGCCTGCGGCGGCGTGGATTGAGGAAGGCGGTGAGCTGACCTGGGGTGACGCTACCTTTGACCAGACCACGATGGACGCCTACAAGCTCCATGTGGCTATCAAGGTAACGGAGGAGCTGCTTTACGACAACGCCTATAATCTGGAGGGTTACATCACCACCCAATTTGGCAAGGCTCTCGCCAACGCCGAGGAGGATGCTTTCCTGAATGGGGACGGCTCCGGCAAGCCGACCGGCCTGTTCACCACGGCGACCGCTTTCGACTCCGTGGACACTCTGGACTCCGACAGCCTTATCTCCCTGGTATATGCCCTCAAGCGTCCGTACCGCAAGAATGCGTCCTTCATCATGAACGATGCCACCATTGCGGCTATCCGCAAGCTGAAGGACAACAACGGTGCGTATATCTGGCAGCCGTCTTATCAGGCTGGCGAGCCTGACCGTGTGTTTGGCTATGCGGTTCATACTTCCGCTTACGCTCCGACCACGGGCATCGCTTTCGGTGACTACAGCTACTACAACATCGGTGACAGGGGCACCCGTTCCTTTGCGGAGCTGCGTGAGCTTTTTGCTGGCAACGGCATGATTGGCTATGTGGCGAAGGAACGTGTGGACGGCAAGCTGCTCCTGCCGGAGGCGGTTCAGGTGCTGACCATCGGCACGACTGCCGCAGGCTGATTTTGATGGGAAGGAGGATACCGTATGGCTCTGATTACGCTTGATGAAGCAAAGAACTACCTGCGGGTGGACACTTCAGATGACGACAGTCTTATCGGCGTCCTCCTGTCCTCCGCCTGCAGGCTGTGCGCGGATGTTGCACGGCTGACCGATGAGCAGTGGGCTGTGGTGGACGGTGACTGTGACAGCGATGAGGAACAGAAACTCTATTCTACAGATGAGCTGGCGCATATCCGTGAAATCATAAAGGTGGCGATTCTGTATTCCATCGGATACCTCTACGAACACCGGGAAGAAGCTGACCACCACGACCTCACCATCACGCTCCGCTCCCTGCTCTTTGCCATTCGGGAAGGAGTGTGGTGACTGTGAAAATCTCACTCCTGAACGAGCGGCTCACCATCCAGAAAAATTCTGTCACAGTCGATTCTGTGGGCAACCACAAAAACGAGTGGACGGATTATTTCCCCTGCTATACCTATGCGGCGGCATCCAGCTACCAACAGAAGGAACAGCAGGCTGCGGGGATTACCGTATCGGATGACGAGCTGGTGTTCACAGTCCGCTACTGCTCCGAGCTTGCCAACCTGGATAACACCCACTATCGGGTGATGTTCCGGGATGAGCCGTACAACATTATGGCTGTTGACAGGATGAACTACCAGCACAAATCCCTGAAAATCACCTGTGAAAAGGAACGGAGGGACAGCTGATGTCAACGAAAAAAGTGAGCATTGAGGAGATGGCGGACGCCATCAATGAGGGCTTGCAGGAGTATGCCGACCTTGCCGCCGAGGATATGAAAGCTGCTGTGGAGAAAACAGCCACGGCAGTCAAAAAGGAAATCTCAGCGAATGCTCCCGTTGACACGGGTGCCTATGCGAAAAGCTGGACGACCAAGAAAACGTCGGAGGATTCGCAGAGCCTGCAGATGACCGTCTACTCCAAGAACCGCTACCAGCTGGCACACCTGTTGGAAAAGGGACACGCCAACCGTGGCGGCGGCAGGACGAAAGCCTATCCGCATATCGCACCGGCAGAAGAAAACGGCGAGGAGATGCTGGAGCAGCTGATTGAATCCGCTCTGAAAGGGTGATGCCTATGGCACATGAAGAAGTAATGGCAATGCTGGACAGTATGGGCATCTCTTATGCCTACGACCACTTTGCCGAGGGCGAGTCGCCGGATCCGCCGTTTATCTGTTTTCTGTATCCGAGGTCGGATAATTTCGGAGCGGACAATATCGTATACACCAGCGCGAACGAACTGGACATCGAGGTCTACACCAATTACAAAGACCCGGATTTGGAAGAAAAAATAGAGGAAATCCTGACCAAAAATGAGCTTTATTATGAAAAGTCCGAGGTCTGGATCGAATCCGAGAAACTGTACGAAGTCCTCTATACCGTTATGGTGTAGGGGCTATATTTTTGAAAGAGAGGTAAAAAGTTATGGCCAACAAAGCGAATACGGTCAAGTTCGGTCTAAAAAATGTCTACTACGCCAAGGTCACCTTTGACGATGACATGAACCCCACCTTCGGCACTCCTGCCCGTATTCCGGGCGCGGTCAACCTGTCGCTGGATGCGGAGGGTGAATCCGAGCCGTGGTACGCGGACGATTCCATCTATGTGGTGCTGGCTGCGAACAACGGCTACAGCGGGGATCTGGAGATTGCGCTCATCCCGGAGGACTTCCTGACGGATATCCTCCACGAGACGAAGGATGACAACGGCGTACTGGTGGAGCAGTCCGATGTGGAGGTGGAGCATTTTGCTCTGCTCTTTGAATTCAACGGCGACCAGCACAAGACGCGCCATGTGCTGTACAACTGCACCTGCTCCCGTCCAACCATTGAGAGCGCAACCACGGAGGACACCAGAGAGCCGCAGACAGACACACTGACCATTACCGCGCTGCCGTTGCCGAGCGGGTATGTCAAGGCAAAGACGGCTCTTAGCACAGACAGCACCGTTTACGATGCATGGTTTGAGTCAGTGTATGAGCCGACTATCACAGCAGAGTCGGATGGCACTGAGGGTTAACCTGACTGAGGGCGGGGCTTATGTCCCGCTCTTCCTATGATGGAGGTTTTTTCATGGCAGTAACAAAGACAATCAACATTGACGGCATCAATACCACCTTCCGCGCAAGCGCGGCAATTCCGAGGATTTACCGTATCAAGTTCGGCAGAGACATCTATAAGGACCTGCGCACCCTCGAAAAGAGTGTGGACAGCAACGATGAGGATGAAAGCAACCTGGATATGTTCAGCCTGGAGATGTTCGAGGATTTGGCATGGGTAATGGCAAAGCACGCCGACCCGTCCGTGCCGGATTCTCCTGATGAATGGCTGGAGCAGTACAACACCTTCTCCATCTATCAGGTTCTGCCGCAGCTCATTGAACTGTGGGGGCTGAACACACAGACACAGGCGGAGTCCAAGCAAAATTTCAGAAAAGCAGCAGGGAGATAACGACTCCGCTCTTCCTGCTGCGGTGCGTCCAACTGGGGATTTCAATCCGTGACCTTGACCTGCTTACCATCGGCATGGTCAACGATATGTTCGTGGAAAGCCACAACGATGAGTACAACTATCCTGCGGTGGCTACCCAGGAGCAGATGGACAGATTTTAACGAAGGAGGTGGGGCTACATGGCAAACAGAATCGCGGGTATCACCGTGGAAATCGGCGGCGATACCACCAAGCTGCAGACCGCATTGAAGTCAGTCAACTCTGAAATAAAATCAACACAGTCACAACTAAAGGATGTCAATAACCTCTTAAAGCTCGACCCCACCAACACCACGCTGCTGACACAGAAACAGAAGCTCTTGACAGAATCTATCTCCGAGACAGAGGACAAACTGACAACACTAAAAACGGCCGCAGAGCAGGCAAACGAACAGCTCCAAAACGGTGATATCACCCAGGAGCAGTATGATGCCCTCCAACGCGAGATTGTAGAGACGGAGGAAAAGCTTAAGTCCCTGGCCGACCAGGCGGCGGAGTCCAATGCGACTCTCGTCAAAATTGGCGAAGCCGGCAAGACCCTTGAGTCGGTGGGTGACTCCATCTCAGACGTGGGGAAGCAGATGCTCGGTGTGACTACCACCGTCGTTGGACTCGGCACGGCGGCAGTGACCACCACGGCGGATTTTGAGTCGGCTATGAGCAAAGTCAAAGCACTTATCAGTTCGTCCTCGACCGACCTTGAGGGCGATATGGAACGGCTGGAGGCGGCGGCGAGAGAAGCTGGCTCAACCACCGTGTTCTCCGCGACCGAGGCGGCAGAAGCCATGTCCTACATGGGTCTTGCCGGCTGGTCTGCGGATGAGATGATTGAGGGCCTGGATGGTGTCTTAAACCTTGCCGCCGCATCTGAGATGGATCTGGCAACCGCCTCGGACATTGTGACGGACTACCTGTCCGCATTCGGTCTGACCGCCGCTGACTCCAGCACTTTGGTGGATAAAATGGCGTATGCCATGAGCAACAGCAACACCAGCACGGAGCAGTTAGGTGAAGCTTATAAAAACTGCGCGGCGACCGCCACCCAGCTGGGCTACGGTCTGGATGAGACAACTGCAGCGCTGATGGTTATGGCGGATGCGGGTATTAAAGGCGGCGAGGCTGGCACGGCTTTGTCCTCTATCATGACCCGTCTCGGCAACAACACCAGCGGCTGTACGGATATGCTTGCCGAATATGGCATTGAGGTCTATGACGCGCAGGGCAACGTCTCCTCCCTCTCCGACATCCTCTCCGGGATGCAAGGCATCTGGGCTGACTTGACCGATGAAGAAAAAGCGAATCTCGCCTATACGGTAGCGGGGAAAACAGCGCAGTCAGAACTCATGACTGTCCTTGGTGAAAGCACAGGCAGTTTCCAGGCATACCAGGAGGGGCTGGCAAACTGCAATGGCACGGCGGAAACCATGGCGGAGATTATGCAGGACAACCTGTCCGGGCAACTCACCATTTTGAAGTCGCAGTTACAGGAGCTTGCCATCTCTTTTGGCGAAATCCTGATGCCGACCATCAAGGACATTGTCAGTTGGATTCAGAATCTGGTGGATAAGTTCAATGGCATGGATGATAGCACCAAGCAAACCATCGTAAAGGTGGGACTGCTGGTGGCGGCTATCGGTCCGCTGCTCATTGTAATAGAAAAAACGATAAGCACGGTTGGAAAGGCGATGCAGGGCTTCTCGTCCCTCGGAACGAGCATTTTGAAAATTGTGAACCACGCCAAGACCGGCACAGACACGATGGGGCATCTGGTGACTGCCATCGGCAGCATCTCCGCTCCTGTGGTGGCCGTTGTCGCTGTTATCGGCACTCTTGTTGCGGCCTTTGTCACCCTCTGGAACACCAATGAGGAGTTCCGTGAAAAGATAACATCCATCTGGAACGGCATCAAGGAAACCATCAGCGGATTTGTGGATGGCATCAAAGAACGGTTTGCCGACCTGGGCATCAGTCTAGAAGGACTCGGAGATGTGGTGGAGGTCGGTGAATATACAATGTAAGTGCAACAGTCAAAAAGACGAAAAAGAATGACTCAGCGCAAGGAATCCAGTACAATAGTGTTTGCGAGAACAACTATTATAAGAAAGGATTCCAAAACGATGAGCCATTACCAGCATCTTAACATAGAAGAGCGAGAAAAGCTATTGCTCATGTATACAGAAAAGAAAAGCCTTCACTACATAGCAAAACAGCTGAAGCGTTCAGTATCCACGATATCTCGAGAATTGAAACGAAATAGTGGGTATAGGGGAAAGTATTCCGCAGCCAAGGCACAAGAAAACTACCTCAAGCGTAGAAAGAACTGCCGGCGGCACAAGCTACTCGAAGACGCGGGATTGCGGGAAACGGTGAGGCGATTATTTCTGGAACAGCAATGGTCGCCAGAGCAGATTGCGCACAGACTAACCCTTGAGCAAAGTCAATACCAAATTAGCTACACGACAATCTATCGAGGCATTTACGCAGGGATATTGGATGTAGAAGGCTGTTCCTATGTGAAACATGGCATGAAAAAGCATCTGCGTCATCGAGGGAAAACAAGGCACAAAAAAGGGATAGTAGACAAAAGGGGAAAAGTCGTCATTAGCCATCGTATTGACGAACGGCCCCAGGAGGCCAATGAGCGGAAGGTCATCGGCCATTGGGAAGCGGACACAGTGGCGGGCAAACTCGGTTCTGCTTGTCTTGTGACCTACACAGATCGGTGTAGCCGATATCTGGTGGCTGGAAAAATCCCCAGAAAGCAAGCTAAAGCCCTCGAAGAGAAGACAATTGCCTTGTATGCGGCTATTCCCCAGAGTAAGATCAGAAGCATTACCCCGGATCGAGGAAGGGAGTTTACAAACCATGCTGCGATCACATCAGCTCTGGGCGGAGTGCAATTCTACTTTGCCAATCCGCATACACCCTGGCAGCGAGGCACCAATGAGAATACTAACGGCTTATTGAGAGAGTATTTTCCCAAATCGTTCGACATGGCCCTTTTCTCCGACGATGAGATTGCCGCCTTTGTGGACAAATTGAACAAAAGACCGCGCAAATGTTTAGGCTGGAAATCCCCCTTTGAAGTTTTCTTCGATACTCTGTTGCACTTGACTTGACAATTCAAGTCCTCAAAAATATATGGCTGGAATTCTGCAACCTATTGGCCCCCGTATTCGAGGGTGCTTTTTCGGCTATTTCCACCGTCCTCAGCACGGTGCTGGATGTAATCCTCGGCCTACTGGATGTCTTTATCGGCATCTTTACAGGCGACTGGGAACAGGCATGGACAGGCGTCCAGGAGATATTTTCCGGCATCTGGGAGGGCATCACGGGAATCCTATCTGCCGTGCTGGACACGATCACAGGCCTCGTAAACACCGTCCTGGGCTGGTTCGGTACAAGTTGGGAGGAATGCTGGGGTGGCATCAAGACCTTCTTCGAGGATGTCTGGAACGGGATCAGCAGCTTTTTCTCCGACATACTCACCGGGATACAGACAGTGGTGACTACGGTGTGGACGGCAATCAGCACATTCTTCTCTACGATTTTCGACACCATTTACTCCACGGTGTCGACCGTGTGGAATGCTATTAGTTCTGTTATCACAACAGTGCTGAATGTGATAAGCTCCGTGGTCACAACCGTTTGGAATGCTATCCAATCTGTGATTGCCACGGTTCTGAATGCTATCAGCTCGGTAGTAAGCTCCGTCTGGAACAGCATCAAAAGCGTTATCACCAGCGTGATGAATTCCATCCAAAGTACGGTGTCGAGTATCTGGAACAGCATAAAAAGCGCGATTTCCACTACGATATCCGGCATCTACAATACGATAAAATCCGGCTTCGACAAGGCGGTCAATTATATCAAAGGCCTAGCGTCCTCCGCATTCAGCTGGGGCGCTGATATCATAAACGGTATTGTCAATGGCATCAAGAGCTGTATCAGCAAGGTAAGAGACGCCTGTTCCAGCGTTGCCAGCACTATTAAATCCTTCCTGCACTTCTCCGTGCCGGATGAGGGTCCGCTGACCGATTTCGACGAGTGGATGCCCGACTTCATTGGGCAGCTTGCCGAGGGCATCGAAAACAGCCGGAGCATGATCCAGAGTGCGATGGACGATGTGGCGTCTGATATGACCATCAGTCCGACCGCAACGATTACCGCAGCGCCCGTTGGGAACAGCACTTCTTCCACATCTTCTGGCTCGGCGGCAAGCGGTGAACCCACAACGGGTCCGCTGATTGAAATCAAGGAAATGAACGTGCGCAGCGAGGAGGATATCCGAAAGGTATCCCAGCAGCTCTACCGACAGCTGCAGACCACCCGCCGTGCCAACGGATACACTTAAGGGGAGATGAAAAATGGGGTTTGTGTTTAACGGAACGACATCCAAAAGTATGGGCGTCCTTACGAAAATGACGACGGAAAACCGTGTGCCGGACTTAAACAACTATACCATAGAGATTGCAGGAAAGAACGGGCTGCTTGACCTGGGCAGCGCTCTTTCCGAGCGGATTATTGAGATATCCTGCCTCATCCCCCCAAAGAAAACGGATGCGGCGCTCCTTGCGGCAAAGGATGCCATCGTGGATTGGCTGAACCCCGACAGGGGTGTGTGTGCGCTCATTCTTGATACCGAACCGGAGCGGGTGTATTACGCCAGACTCCAGGACGGCGTGACCTTCAGCAAGGTGGTGCGCCGCTCCTCGGAATTTGACCTGACCTTCTTCTGCCCGGACCCATTCGGCTACGCCATAGACGATGAGGTCTTTGAAATCACAGCGGAAGGCACGGATACAGTCACCAGGGAACTTGGCAACACAAGCTCCGATCCGGTTTATCTCCTGCGGGGCACGATCGACAGCAGTTCCAGCAGCCATATCACCATCACCACCAACAATTCGGAACTGAAAATCGCCGGTGCAGGTCTCACGGCAGCTGAGATTTTTGTGGTAGATACAGATAAACTAACCGCTTATGTGACGGACAGTGATGGCAACATCCTGCGAAACGGTCTGCCATATATTGATGAACTGAACTTTCCGACCTTAGCGGTTGGTGGCAACAGCGTGACTGTGGAATGCGGCAATGCGACTTTTACGAGCCTGACCATTCAGGCAAAGAGCAGATGGAGGTGATGAGCGGTGGTACTGAAAACGATATTAAATACACAGCCGGACTTCACAGGCGAGTTCCCTGCAGAATACGCCAAGAGCGGTCTGTGGCGGTTCAATGAGAGTACAGTGGATAATGATGACAGCGTTTCCGATTCCTCCGGCTGTGGGCGGTCGCTGAAATTCATCAACTGGAGCGGCACGTCCGCCAATCTGGTGGAGAGCCAGAAAGGAAACAGTGCCAGAATCAACATTGTCGACCCGACTACGGAGCGGTCTTATCTATATGTAAAAAATGACGGGAGCATTTTTGAGAACATCGGTGAACGCATCATTGTGGGCGGCTGGATAAACCCCACCATCTACTCGGTGGGCAACGAGTACTGCCCGATATTTAATACCAGATATGGTCCGGGGCAACCGATTTTGTATCTGTCCCTTTATTACGGCGCCCCCAGGCTGATGCTGTATGACAGTTCCGGCAACCTAATTTTGGATAAAACGCTCTCCTGGGACTATCAGCTGAACGGCAGCGTGTGGTATTTTATCGCCGCAGTCATAGAACCAGCAAACAGGCAGGCATGGTATGTGATCGGTGACAAGGACGCAGGCACGGTGCGGATTTCCGATGTGATGACCTTCACGGGAACGCTGAACCCCTCCTGCACGGCAGACCTCATCTGGGGAATGCACGCCGACACCTATTACTACGCAGGCTTCTTTGACGACTGGTTCCTGGACGTGGATTCGGAACTGACCGCCGAGGATTTGAAGAACTATTTCCTTGCGGGGCTGCTTGCCAACGGCGGCGTCATGAGCGGCGATGTGGATGCGCTAACTGATTCCCCCAATGTCACGCTCCGCGCTGTGGATGGTGTCTACCCAACAAGTGGCATCCTGTATACGAGAGCGGTGAAATGTAATCTCTATGGCAGCGGACAGGTAACCGTCTCCTGCGAGTATGTCTCCGGCACGACTGCGGTCACGGATATACAGACCTCTACTTCAGGTGATTTGGAAACATGGAGCGACTGGGCGGATGTCGGTGCTAATGGTGAGGTGGAATCCCCCAATGCCGCATACATCCGATTCCGCATGACGCTCACTACCACGGACACGAGCCAGACACCAAAGATAATGGGCATCCAGCTCTATGGGGAAGAAGAGCCGCCTGAGGACACAGAGCCGCCTGAGGACACAGAGCCGCCTGAGGACACAGAGCCACCCGGCAACACAGCGCGACCGGCATATGAAAAGCTCGGCTACGCAAGACCTGTGGTGCTGGACAGCAACGGCGCATGGGAGGCTGTGCTGGAAAACGCCTACGACATCATCCTAACGGGCGAGGTCAACGGCGAGGACACGCTGTCCTTCTCCATTCCGTTTCAGGATGGCAAGCGGAGCTATATCGACAACGAGAAGAAAATCCAGATTGTGGAGGATATTTATATCATCCGCACGGTGACGGACACCAGGAGCACGGACGGCACAATTATCACCAGCGTGTATGCAGAGGCAGAGTTCTATGATTTGGCCTACAGCGTCCGCAAGGAAGAAAAGGAATTTGACGCGGCAACCGCTGCGGAAGCGATGGCCTATGCGCTGGAGGGCACAGAATGGCGCGTGGGCACGGTCACGGTCTCCACTTTGCGGACATGGACCTGCTCTGAAACAAACGCGCTCTCCATCTTGCGGGAGGTAGCTGACCTGCACGGTGGGGACTTGGTATTTGACTGTCCAAATCGGCTGGTGCATCTCTACACTTTCAGCGGCACGGACAGCGGCGCTTTGTTTTCCTACCGCAAAAATATGAAGGACATCGAGCGGACAATCGACACCACCAGCCTTGTCACACGTTTGTATGCTTACGGTGCAGACGGCATGACTTTTGCCGACATCAACGATGGCAAGGCCTATGTAGAGGACTTCACATACTCCTCAGAGGTTCGTATCTCTTCACTGGACTGCTCCTCATTCACCAATCCCTATCAGATGCTGGAGTACGCCAGGATGCGGCTTGCCGATTACTGCAAGCCGAATGTTTCCTATGTGCTGAACGCTATGGATTTGTCGGTGCTGACCGACTATGCCCATGAGGCGTGGGCGCTGGGCGACTATGTCCGTGTGGAGGATAAAGACCTGGGAATTTCGGTCACCACCAGAGTTGTCCGCAGAGAATATAACCTGCAGGAGCCATGGAACACGGTGCTGGAGCTATCGACCACGCTCAGGAACCTTGGTGATACGTTAGCCGATGCGGTGGAGGGGCTGTCGGGTGCCGGAGATGTGTCCAGCACGGATCTCGCCAACCTTGTGCCGTTCAATCATCTGCTCAATTCCAGAGCGGACAACGGCATGGCTTACTGGACGAACTCCGGCTTTGAAGCGGATGCGGAAAACGGAGTCAGCGGCACGGCATCCTTCAAGGCGGAGGGCACGGCAGGTGCCACCAAGAGCATGAGCCAGACGGTCTATCCCGCTAACTGCGCCTCCTACACCATCTCGGCGCAGATTGGCTCGGAGAGTTTGGAGAAGCTCTCTGACGACTCGCAGGTGGGCATCGAAGTGGTTATCGAATATGAGGACGGCACGACTGAGAGCCACTTCATTGATTTGTACTGACGGGAGGGATTTTCTATGGCATATTTTTCAAAGACAGTGGCAAAGATTACGCCGGAGGATTCCTCACAGCGTATCTCGTCCATAACCGTCCGTGTCTGCGTCGCCAGCTGCACGGGCAGTTTTTATATTACGGACATCATGCTCCAGGACGGGAGCCTCGCAACCGGGTGGGTAGGCCACCCGTCAGAAATCCAGTGGACGAGTGACGGATAATGCCGACCTTCATCCGGCTTGGCGAAGCCATCAATAAAAAAGAGGATAAACGGGTGGTATCGGTGACCGTAAAGCCTACCATTACGGACTGCGCCGGCACCCTCTGGATCACCGACCTCATGCTACAGGAAGGACCGTCCATTACGGGATATGCGCCATGTACCAAAGACGGCTATCTCGCCGGAATGAGTATTTGGAATGACGGCTATTATGACTACGACAAAGACGCCTGGTTTAACGGCATCGTCCGCTCCAAGGCTACCGTCGTCTTACCTACACTCGGAGAAGTGTCCGCCGGACTGGATATCCACCTCTACCCGAAGAATAATATGGCAGCCGGTAGCGTGGAGCTGTCCCAGGGCGCGGGCGGCCACAAGGTATCCTTTCCAGACACAATGTCCGCCGGAGATGATGTGGCTCTGCTTGCAACTACGAGGAAATGCACGAAAAACGGCAATAACTTTGCAAAGAAGGGGTTTTATCAGTACAGCGCCGCCTGGGATTCCAAGCACAACGTGACACTGGAGGATGGGAAGTCAGCACGGGTGCTGTACACCATCCAGCAGATGCAGGAAGGAGTAAAACGCTGATGGATTTACTCAAAGGCAAAGAGATAATGGTCTGGGCATTCATGGACAGCACACGAATGTACCAGGCGCTCCGTGATTACGGCGACCGCATCAGCCAGATTGGGCTGTTCTCCTTCAAGGTCAATGCCAGCGGAGAAATATATGAATCCGGCGTTTCAATTGCCACTGGTTCCACCATGCGCACCTACATCAACAAGTGGCCGCACATCACATGGCTGTTGACAGTTTCCAATGACGGGACGAACAGCATCTTTGCGGCTCTGCGGGACAACGCAGGTGGCGCGCAAAATACCTTCCTGGCCGAGCTTATTCGTATCATGAAGGAATACGACTTCTGTGACGGCGTGGACATCGACCTGGAGGGCGGCGACGGTTACTCCACAGCAGCGGCATCCACGGCGATGTTCAAAAATATCTATACTGCGGTCAAAGCCTACGACAGCACCAAACTCGTGAATATCTGCCTGCCGGGTATGACTTCGGTCAACGGCTCGGTCGGCGGCGAGAACTGGTGTGTCTATGGGGATTTGAACAACTACTGCGATACCGCAGCTATCATGAGCTACGACATGGCATGGGCCGGTTCTGCGCCGGGCCCCGTTTCTCCCCGCTACTGGGTTGAGGGTATCTACGATTATGCCGTCACAGTCATGACGCCGTCAAAGGTGTTCCTCGGTATGCCTGCCTACGGCTGGAACTGGCGTATCCATGACACGCCGGAGAACATGGGCATGACCTATCGCGGCATATCCAACACCTACTATGCAGCAAGGCACTGGTTGAAAGGCAAATACAATTTCACGGGCGATGCCCCTCCGCAGCCGTTCATCCCCTTCGTGGCATACTGGGATGACGATAACATGGTTCCCTATGCCTTTCCCCATGTGTATGACTTCATGGAAGGACAGGACGCCACGGATTACAATTACCCCCAACTGGGTGGAACATATAACGGCAGGAATTATCTTGTGGCATACGCCAAGCAGCAGTATACCTCTTTCGGAGATGTTGCTGTGGAATGCTCCGGCGATGATTACGATTCCTACAGCGGCGTTATCACCAAGTATGACGGCTATGTCACGCTGGGCGAAAGCGGCTCGGTCACCTACACCTTTACCGTTGACACGGCTGGGACTTACGATGTGGCGGTGCGGCTCTGCTATCCCTTCTGGGATCAGAACGGCATCTATGTGTCTCTGGACGGTTCTTCCGTTCATTTTTCCGAGGACAGGCTGTGGTGGCCTTACTGGAGGTCAACCTTCTGGATCACGCTTGCATCCAATGTCACGCTGTCGGCAGGGACACACACCATCGTGGTATCTGTGGATGTGGAGGGTGCGCAGTTTTACGGCTTCTGCGTCTGCTCGGCATTTGAGGAATACCCCACTGCTGGAGATGCCACTTTTACTCTTGCTCCCCGCCAGTTCATGGATGTGAACGGCGATATGGTTGGACCCGACACAGGCTTTAAGCTGACGCTGGAAATGCTCCGCAGAAAGCCGGACTCGGCGCTCATCTGGTATGAAGATTTCAAAGACGGGCTGCTCACCAGCTATTTCATCACGCTTTCAGGCGAATGGGACGTATGGCAGGATTCCGAGGACACATCCAGCCGACCGTACTCTCAGCTGGAGGGCTACGGGCAGTTCGCATGGCAGTACAGCGGCTTTGACGACCTGCACATCCGTGCGCAGATTATCTTCCCGCCGGGCTTTTCCGGCAAGGCTGGTGTGTTCCTTGATACGCTGTTCTGCTGCTTCAATTATGACAGCCAGTGCATAGAGCTATACGAGGGCAGCACCCTGAAAGGCAGCTACAGCACCTCGTTCTCCACCACGGCAAAGGCTGACCTGCGGGACAACCCGACCGTATACACCATCGAGATGCGCAAACGCGGGACGAAGGTGCATGTATATTCTTCAAGCAGCAACACTCTGCGGTTCACGGCAACAGTCAGCGATGTGAGTGGCTATGCGGGACTGCGCTCTGATAATGAGGTCTGCTGTCAGCTCATCCGTCTGGGGGATGCCTGGACGTATGAGCCTTATGAGTGTTTTGACGTAACCATGCCGGACGGATCATCCGCCACCTTCGGCAGAATCGAGCGGAGCAATGCCACCTGGGATGAGGAGTTCCAGGTGTTCACGCTGACTTCCGATGTGGAGGAATCCGCTACCCGGAGCGAGAGCATCTCCTCCGATTATGACTTCTTCCACTCCGACACCATGACCGATGTGGTCTGCGGCAACGACTACACGGCTGTTATCACACCGAAGGACATCAACATCTGGATTTCCAGACTGTTCCTCGGCGACGCAGACGGCTTTTCCATTCTGTATTATCAGGACGTGGACAGCCTTGTCTACTGGGCAAACCAGGCGGCGTACCGCTGGGGACTGAAAGGAATGTGTATATGGTCGCTGGGGCAGGAGGATATGCGGCTGTGGGAGTATCTCCCGAAGCAGACATAAAATATATAATCTGAGAACAGGCGATTGTCCGATTGGGCAGTCGTTTTTTATACGCAAATTTCTAAGGGAAGGAAGCGGAATGCGTGGTTAACATCATCTGTGCACTAATTACCGCCGCTGCAACGATTATCTGCGCCGTTGTGGCAGCGCAGGAAAACAAGCTGCTGAAAACAAAGCGGCAGGAAGAAAATCTCGCGAAGAAACGCGCCGAGGAGGCAAGGCTCCAGATGCAGATGATTGCAGCAAACAGTGATCTGACAGTGGGCATCGCCCTTGCGCTCCAGAGCGGACGTGCCAACGGGGAGGTTGAGAAGGGACTGGCGGCAGTCAAATCTGCCAACAGCAAGTACACAAAATTTTTAGAAGATCTAGCTTTAGACACTATCAACCAAAAGGAGAAATCACAATGAGTAAGGAGTTTTGGAAAAACACGGCAATTAGAGCGGTCAAGACGTTCTGTCAGTCTCTGGTAGCGGCGATTGGCGTGGGTGCCGCAGTGAGTGAGGTTGACTGGCTAGGAGCGCTCAGCGTCGCTTTTGTTGCAGGGC
>Ga0192244_10147_pt1 | contig 29159 bp, 22 predicted proteins | sample Koala_Koa27_L3_FD_131234 | JGI IMG/M metagenome (GOLD analysis project Ga0192244, IMG submission 131234) | Enriched cells from koala feces incubated with labeled cellulose particles, San Francisco Zoo, California, United States - Koala_Koa2-7_L3 ... | reverse complement strand
CTTCCTTCCAAGCTAGTAAAGAATGCAGCCATCTATGGAGCAGCGGCTTTAGTGTGGGAGGAAATAAAAATATAAAAAAAACAAGCTCCCGATTCATCACGAACCGGGAGCTCTAAAACTGAGTTTATACAGATCTTCCCATTAAGGGGAACATGGCCTTGCTATTAGCTTTTTCACCCTTTCCATGTTAAGGATATGGTTTATATATTTAAAGTTTAGCTTTTAATGTCTCGTATTAACTTAAACGGCAAAAAATGTGCCAATAAGTATAGCCATACACAGTACGCTAGTTATCAATAGAATAACAAGCCCCATTACACAAACCGGCTGTGGAATACCTGTAGGATAGGTCTACAAATTTGTAGAAAAAGTCCACACTTTATAAAATATATCCCTATCTTTGTGCACCTTATTACTAACTAAACAAAATATGTCACTATGAAAAAAAGTCATTTAGGTGTGCTTTCACTAGCCTTAACTTCATGCCTGGTAGCTCATGCAGAAAACAAAAACCGTACCTCTGACAAACCAAACGTTATCTTTATTTATGCCGACGACCTGGGATATGGCGACCTGGAATGCTATGGAGTAAAGAATGTGCTGACTCCCCATGTAAACCGCCTTGCTAACGAAGGTATTCGGTTTACCAACGCACATGCCACTGCTGCCACCAGTACCCCATCACGCTATTCCATGCTGACGGGAGAATATGCATGGCGCAAACCGGGAACGGATGTTGCCGCCGGAAATGCCGGTATGATTATCCGTCCCGAACAATACACCATGGCAGATATATTCAAAAGCTCCGGTTATGCCACAGGGGCATTCGGTAAATGGCATCTGGGACTGGGAAACAAGACCGCACAACAAGATTGGAATGCTCCCCTGCCCGCCTGCCTCAGTGATTTAGGATTCGATTATTCCTATATTATGGCTGCCACAGCAGACCGTGTTCCCTGTGTCTTTATAGAGAATGGAAAAGTTGCCAATTACGATCCTTCCGCCCCCATAGAAGTGAGCTATGTAAAAAACTTCCCCGGAGAACCTACAGGCAAGGACAACCCCGAACTGCTATACAATTTAAAACCGAGCCACGGGCACGATATGTCTATTGTGAACGGCATCAGCCGCATCGGATATATGAAAGGCGGAGGCAAGGCATTGTGGAAAGATGAAAACATTGCAGACTCTATAACCGCACACGCCATCGACTTCATTAAACAGCACAAGGATGAACCTTTCTTTATGTACTTTGCTACCAATGATGTGCATGTCCCCCGTTTCCCGCATGATCGCTTCCGCGGTAAGAATAAGATGGGATTACGCGGAGATGCTATCGCCCAATTTGATTGGAGCGTAGGTCAACTATTGGAAACCTTAGACAAGATGGGATTGACCAAGAATACATTAATCATCCTGTCCAGTGACAATGGTCCGGTAGTAGACGACGGTTATGATGACAAAGCAGAAGAATTGCTGAACGAACACCAGCCTACGGGTGGTTTGCGTGGGGACAAGTATAGTGCATTCGAAGGTGGAACACGTATTCCACTCATTGTTCACTGGCCTAACACAATCCATAAACCGGAAGTATCCGATGTACTTGTTTCACAAATAGACTGGCTGGCTTCAATGGCTTCCCTAGTTGATGCGCGTATCCCGAAAGGCAGTGCTCCCGACAGCTACAACCGCCTGGGCAACCTGCTGGGACAAGACAAGACCGACCGCCCTTGGGTATTGGAACAGGCTTCTAACCATACCATCTCTGTCCGCACCAAGGACTGGAAGTATATAGAAGGAAGCGACGGGCCCAAGATGGTTCCTTGGGGGCCAAAGATAGAAACGGGTTACCAAGGTACTCCGCAATTATATAATATGAACCAGATAGGTGAAAAGGAGAATGTGGCAACCCAATATCCCGAAAAGGTATTTGAGTTGGAACAAATATTGCGGAAAGTTCGTGATAAAAGCATTCAGATGAAATAATATAAAGTAGAAGATGTACAAAAAGATTCATAGTAACCGCTGGTTCTATCTCTGCTGCTGTGTAGGGATATTTATTATTGAAACCTTGATTGCCATGTATGTGCATGATGCAATTATCCGTCCCTATATAGGAGATATACTGGTAGTGGTACTGGTTTATTGCTTTTTGCGCATCTTTATTGACCGCCCTTTGCGGCTATTGCCCCTTTGGGTATTTCTATTTGCTTGTGCCATAGAGTTCATGCAATATTTCCGTATGGCAGATGTACTGGGATTTCAGCACAATACCATTGCACGCATCGTGCTCGGTTCGGTTTTCGATTGGAAAGACATTATGTGTTATACTGTGGGATGCCTGCCTTTATTCTTTATCAAAAAATGATTTTATTCCATTAAAGAAAAAATAAGCCCCATACCACTGGAAATTTAATTCCTACCGGTATGGGACTCTTTTTAATGAAAAGTGTGTGTTGGAAAACAGTCCTATTTATTCTACTGAAAACTCTCCTTTGCTTCGGATATCTTCCGAGGAAGCACCTACGAGGACTTCAAATTTTCCGGGTTCTACCGTCCATTCCATGTGACGATCCAGAATTTCAAGATCTTCCGGTGTCAATGTGAAGGTAACCGTTTTCTTTTCTCCTGGTTGCAGATGAATTCTTTCGAATCCGCGCAACTGCGAGTCATAAGGGATAACACTTGCCACTACATCTCTTAAATAAAGCTGTACTACTTCATCGCCTGCACGTTTGCCCGTATTGGTGATATCTACCGATACGGTTATGGGGCTTTGAGTGTGTTTGGTAGCCTGATGAATCTGCAAATTGGAATAATCGAAAGTGGTATAGCTCAAGCCAAAACCGAACGGATACAAAGCTCCGTTTACGCGGGTGTTTCCCGAACCATTGGGACCACTGAAATATTGTCCGTCCTGTGATCCCGGTTTGAAGGGGAAGTTGAACTCTATCTGCCCGGTAGTCTTGGGGAAAGTAACTGTCAAGCGTCCGCCGGGGTTATAATCTCCGAATAAGGTTTGTGCAATGGCTACTCCTCCCAATTGGTTGGGGAACCAGGCTTCCAGTATGGAAGGTATGTTGCGGGCTGCCCAATTAATGGTTAGTGGTTGACCGTTAATCAATACCAAGACTACCGGTTTGCCGGTTGCGTACAAGGCTTCCAATAACTGTTGCTGCCGTCCGGGTAAATTTAAGTCTGTGCGCGATTTACTTTCCCCGGTACAGCTTTCGTCTTCGCCCAAGGCTGCGATTATTACATCACAGTCCGCTGCTAGACGCACAGCCTCGTCTATGCCTTGCTTCTCATCGGCAGTTAATGCGGTCGGCACAATTTCGCTATCGGGCCAGTTGGCATCTTTTGTTTTGCATCCCTGGGCATAGGCTACTTCTACCTGATTGCCTAAATAGTTTTTTATACCATCATACACCGTTACATTTTCCAATCCTTGCGGACCGTAACGGCTTATCATATAATTAGTTTCTTTAGCTAATGGTCCGGCTATCAAGACCTTTTTCAATTCGTTTTTATTCAGCGGAAGCAAGTCCCCGTCGTTTTTCAGCAAAACGAGTGATTGTTTTTGTATTTCCAGTACAAAGTCTGCATGCTTGTCGGCTCCTACAGTTTTGTCGGCTGCCTTTATATCATTCACATAGGGGTTGTCAAACAATCCTAATTCAAACTTTACACGCAATACATCGGCTACCCGTTCATCAATTACCTTCATAGATAGTTTACCCTCTTTTACCAATTGGCGCAATGGGAGTATGTAATCCTCGGGTTGGGTAAAGTGTGTTCGTACATTTAAACCGGCTTCTACCACCTGACGCACGGCTTCTTCATACGTATCGGCTACGCGGTGTTTGGTTTGTACATACTCTACGGCTTCACTGTCGCTCACCACATATCCTTTAAAACCATATTGCTGGCGAAGCAGCTCGGTCAGGAAGTAATGGCTGGCTGTAACCGGTACACCGTCCCAGTCATTGTAGCTACTCATCACTCCTTTGGGATGTGCTTCTTTTATCACCCTTTTGAAAGGATATAAGAATAAAGAGTGCAGGTCGCGCGGAGAGATATGGGGATCGGTTCTTACGGCAGCATCCCGTCCGCCTTTAGGAACGCCATAGGCTGCATAATGCTTCAATGTTGAGGCAACACCCTGTTCCTGAAGTCCTTTTACCATTTGAATGCCCAGTTCAGCTACCAGATAGGGTTCTTCGCCATAACATTCCAGGACACGTCCCCATCGTGGATCGCGCGCCACATCCAAGATAGGTGCATATACATTGGTATATCCCAAAGCCTTGGCTTCCTTTCCGGAAATGCTGCCGGCTTGGTACACCAGTTGTTTGTTCCATGTGCTACCAATGTTTATCGGTGCAGGAAAAGGCGTTGCTTTGGTGTGGTTCAAACCGTGGATTCCTTCATTCGAGAAATCTACCGGTATGCCCAAGCGGGTTTCTTCTATAAACCAGCGTTGGATGGTATTTATGGCTTTGGCATGATTGCTGAAAGGATAAATCAGCTCCGGATATGCTCTGCGTCCCCGTCCCAGTCCGTTGAGTTCTTCGTCTATGTTGGCAATGCCGTCTTTCCATATTTCGTTTTTCCAGTTGGGGGTGGGCAACGAATCTTTCAGCACTCGCCCTGAACCGTACAGAGTTGCCATTTGGCAGGTCTTTTCTTCTAACGTCATCTGCTTTAGCAAATCCTTTATGCGGTCTTCAATGGGCGCATTGGGATCTTCATACACATCCATTACGCCATTTTTGTTAAAGTCAATCCATCCTTTTTTATAGATGGTGTCTTTGGCTGTTAAAACACTCGTTCCCAAGCAGGCTAGTGTTAGAAACAACAATCGTCTTTTCATGTCTGTTGGTTTATTGAATTAAGGATAAAAGATAAATTGCCTGTCTATATAACCGACAGGCAATTTATTTTAATATAAACAATTTATTATGCAAAAATACCTATTCTTATTTAGTATCCCACCACAAACGAACAGAAATTTTATTATATTCTGATTGTGCATTATAGTTTGCGGTATTCATAGATGCTTCCTTAGATGGATACAACACGCGTACCGGCGCTTTTTCTTTATTCAGCAATGAGCCTTTTTCGCGGTCATCATCCAATACAGGTAAGTCTGTACGGCGATATTCTGCCCAGTTTTCATAGATTTGCAGAATATTGAGGTGCATCCATTTCTGAGTAGCGATTTGCTCAAGTGCCTTGCTGCTGTCGAACTTATAAGTAGAGCCTGCCAGCCAAGTGCTTAATGTTGCATCCGAAACATCAGCATTAACGATATTTGCATCTTTGCCTGTAGCATCACTATCCTTATAATAAGTGTAGTAGTTCTGGATAGACAGTATCACCCCTTTGTTATAGTAGCTTTCAGCATCTCCGCTTATCAGGTTTCTGGCTGCGGCTTCGGCAAGGCAGAAATAAGTTTCGGCTGCTGTCATGCCTATACCTACCGGCAAATGATAGTTCTTGCGGAAAGTTATAGAACTATAAGCTGCATATTCTTTATATAGGTTAACTCCATTATCGGGTGTTGAGTTAATAAGGGCGATAGCATCATCAGCCGATGAAGGATAACCTTTTATAGGCTGGGTAGGATCTACCACATTACCATCATCGTCCACTCCCGGCTGGAAGAATACCGGCAAACGGGGATCGGCTGCCGCAGTCATTCTGTCTACCATTCCTTGGGGAGCATACATATAGTATCCCTGACTCTTGGAATGGCTTTCATTCATGGCACGCCAAATGCCGTCGGGGGCAGTCTCCTGTCCGGAAACAGTGAGGTAAGCATTATCGCTGTTATTAATGATCAAGTCATTTACGTTCAAGCTGCCTAATACTTCTTTTGCCTTATCGGGATCTACATTGGAAATGCGCATAGCATAACGCAATCTTAAAGAGTTTGCAAATTTAGCCCATTTGGCAACATCACCTGAGTAAATAATGTCTTGACGCCGGAAAGCATCATCACTTGCCGGATTGGTTTTGAAGTAATCGGCTGCTTCTCTCAAGTCATCCAAAATTGAATAATAAATATCTTTTTGGGTGTCATACTTGGGTTTCAGAATCACAGCGCCTCCATAGATGGCATTACGCGCGGTGAAGGCTTCGCTGTAAGGCATATTTCCAAAGAAATCGGTTGCAATTGCCGTGTTATATGCTTCCAGCACTTTAGCGCCTTCGGCATAATTGCAGTAAACTGCCTGTTCGTCGCTACTCAAAGTAGCATAAATTTTATCGATTTCCGTCAGGCTGCCCATACGGGTAACATAATAGTTTTCCCAACGACCCAAGTCACTCTGGATGTCGTACAGATTCATACGGTCTGTTCCTGTTTGGCGTGCCGTAACCTGGACATAGTTACCAAAACGACGGAAAGTGTAGGTGTACATATCACCATAGTCGTTTTCAATAGTCTTTTGCGCACCCTGTGCAAACAGATATTCTATTTTGGTAGATGTAAAAGCATCCGGATCATCATGCTTGTCGTTCAGCTTATCACTGCATGAAGTAAAGGCTACCGCCGAGCCTAAAAGCAAGCTATATAATAGATGTTTCATAATATTGTATTCTTATTATTTATTAATGTAATAGTTTAGAAGCTGGTACTGAGTGAGAAACCAAAGCTTCGGGCTGATGGATACGAAGTATATTCCACATAAGCATTTGTGCCGCTGGTGCCCAAAGTTGCTTCAGGGTTCACATTAGGCACATTCTTGTAGATGAAGAACAAGTTGCTTCCTACCAAAGATACATTCAGATTTTGCAATCCCAGTCTGGTACACAACTTAGTCGGTACACGATATGACAATTTCATTTCACGCAGTTTGATGTAAGTATTGTCATACAGGTTATCTTCCGAACCGTTGCGGTTGTAGCGAGAATTGTAGTAATCGGCAGCCGAAAGGATAACATCATTTTTAGTTCCGTCAGCTTTCACACCATCGGCAATGATACCGTCATGGTATACCAAACCGTCCATAGAGTTAGCGGGAGCTGTTGCATTGTGGCTATCTAACTTAATTTTCCGGTTATTACCGTCAATGTAGTAAGGCAGACCGCCATATTGTTCGTCACGTCCGTACAGTGATTCTTTGCCGGCACCTGATGATTTCAGGAAGTTGTTGGTGAATGATAACAATTTACCTCCGAATGAACCGTCAATGTGTACACTTAAACTCAAGTTCTTATAGGTAAATGTATTGGTGAAACCACCTAAGAATTTAGGAGCTGCACTTCCTGCATAAGTAAATTCGGACTCTTGTTGGTATTTACCATTTTCATCTAATACAATATTGCCTGCTGCATCGCGTACCCATTTCTGGATATAAACACTTGGAACAGAATATCCCGGGACAGCTTTAAAGATAGCAGCACTCCATGGGTTACCAATCTCGCGGTCGTCCATGCCTTCAACCAATGAAACCAATTCATTGTGAGTATAGCTGAAGTTCAACGTACTTTCCCATTTGAAATCTTTGGTTTCAACCGGGCTTCCATATACCTGTACTTCAATACCGCTGTTGGAAATTTCTCCGGCATTCATCTTCATACCTGTGGCACCTGTAGAAGGGGCAACGGGAACAGTAATGATCTGGTTTTTAGTACGGTTGGTGTAGTAAGCAAGGTCAAGACCCAAGCGGCCGTTCAGAATGCGGCTTTCGAAACCAAATTCCCATGAATAGGTCTTTTCAGGAACGATATTGGTAGGAGGCACACTTGAACCAAAGCTATTGGTGATAGCACTGTTATTGAATGATCCGTATGTATATGAATTATTGGTAAAGTAAATATCAGGAGTAGTATTACCTACAACAGCATAGGATGCTCTGAGCTTACCATAATTATACCATTCGGGCAAGCGGAATGCATCTGTAAATACAAAGCCCAAACCTACTGAAGGATAGAAGAAACTGCGGTTTCCTTCCGGCAGACGTGAAGACCAGTCATTACGGGCTGTCAAGTCCAGGTATAAGAAACGCTTGTATGCCAACTGTGCAGAAGCAAATACGGCACTTAAAAATTCACCTTGTTGGTAACCGGTATCTCTGCTGGCATCCTTAGGATTCTTTTTATTGTTTTCGGTAGAGAACATACCGTTATATTTCAAGCCTTGTGATCTCCAAGTCAGTCCGTGTTCCGAAATGTCTTCGGCAGAAGTACCTACATTGACACTTACATCATAGTGTTCGGCAAAAGTCTTGTTAAACATCATCAATGCTTCAAAGTAGTTCTTTTGATAATGGTTATCAATAGTTTGGTAACTACCTTGCAGGTTGTTCATATCAGCCGGATCTGAATATTTTGTGAAGTACTCTTTGTTCTCTTTCTTGTCAGAGTAACGGTCTGTACCACCACGCAGACGCAGATTCAGGCTTTCAAGGATTTTCACGTTAACAGCCAGTGAAGCAATAAGACGCTCGCGGGTTTGAGTGTACGAGTTCTCGTTTTGCTGCCACATCAGGTAGTTGATAATGTTATCGCGGTTACTGGAACTGATACCCGAAATTGCATCAGTCAGGTAGTAACCATCAGCATTCTTGTAGTTGTCTTTTCACAACTGGGTTATTTCATTACGAGGCATCGGATAGTTTGAAACACGGTCGATACGGGTCGGCGGGTTTTTAGTATCCGAGATGTTGAATGAAATAGAAGCATCCAATGACACGCGATCTGACATTTTAAAGTTTCCTGCCAAACTGAAATTATGCTTGTTTTGCTTAAAGTTTTTCAGATAACCGCCATAGTTCATATTGGTATATGATACACGGTAGTTTGATTTTTCAGTACCGTTGGTGATAGCGATGCTGTTGTTGTTTGTAAATCCGTCTTTAAATACATCTTTCCAGTTGTCGGGTTGTGGAGAGAAAGGACGTTTTACGCCATCCCACCACAGTACTTCCGTTCCGTCCATGTGGGGACCGAAACTGCGGTAAGTAGAACCGTCGTAAATCTTTTCGCCATTCGCATTGGTCTTAAAGAAAGGAGAAGTACCGCCACCAAATACATTCTGGTATTCCGGCAGATAAGCACGTTGGTCATAAGTATATGAAGTACTTAGAGTGATACCCAATCCTTTTTTATTGCCATCGCCACGTTTAGTGGTGATAACGATAACACCATTCGTTGCACGCGAACCATACAGCGCGGCTGCATTGGCGCCTTTCAGGATTGACATTGATTCAATATCATCCGGGTTAATATCATTCAGAGCTGAACCTTGCTGGGTTTGGTCACGTTCACGCCCACCCCAGTTAGAGTCGGTGTCGTTAATAGGAATACCGTCTACAACAATTAACGGACGGGTATTACCTTCTACAGTGTTTACACCACGAATCTGGATTTTAGTACCTCCGGTAGGACCGGCTGCCGTTTGCATAATTTGCACACCCGGCGCTTTACCATAAAGTGTGTTCGCAATGTTTTGTACTGGTACAATTGACAAGTCGCCCGACTTCAATTCACTCATTGCATAACTCAATGCGCGTTTTTCTTTCTTAATACCCATGGCAGTAACTACTACTTCACCCAATGTCTGGGTATCTTCGGCCATAGTGACTTTAATACTTTCTTGTCCCGTGTACTTTATTTGTTGAGTAACATATCCTATATAAGATATTTCGAGAACGGCTCCCGGTGTTACTTCGATAGAAAAATTACCGTCAAAATCTGTAATCGTACCGTTAGTAGTACCTTTGACTGTAATTGCCGCACCAATAATAGGACCTGATGCATCAGCAACATTACCTGTTACTTTTTTGCTTTGCTGGGCAATTGCTACTGCTTCATTGCGCTCAACACTTGTTGCGTATACGGAAGCTGTACTTGATAAAGCTCTCAAAAGCAACATTAAACTGATAGGTTTGAATGTCTTTTTCATACAATGTGTTTAACAAAGAATTATATATTCGAAGCAAAATTAGCAGCAGGGCCAAAAATCCAATAAGACAATGGATTGGTAATATATCAAAATCAGTTCCCCGACAGATTTTGATATTTTTTTGATGGATTTTACCATTTCATACTGGGCGTTAAGAGCCAGAGAACAAAATTAACTTGCAAAAAGCAAGAGAATATGGGGATATTGATTATTTTTGCAGCAACCAAACATTTAATATATATGAAATACAAATACATTATATTACTATGTGTATGTTCGTTCTTATCTGTTTTTGCTAAAGGCAAGGATCTTTATTTCCAACACGTTGACATGGCACAAACAGCAGTTCAAACTTCTGCCATATCTATCTATCAAGATGAAAAGGGGGCTTTGTGGTTCGGCAACGAGCGACTCAATGTATATGATGGCACCAATATTAATTCATTTAGTTTTTCAGAACATCTGCCAGCACTGGGAAATAATACGATCCGTACCATCTGCGGAGACGGGGAACATAAACTTTTCCTATTGGCAGATTATGATTTAGTTTCTTATGATATAGTTTCCGAACAATTTGTTGATGAAAGCATAAAGGCCAGAGATCTTGTTTATTATCAAGACTCCCTGTATGGTTGTTATGGCGACCAACTATTTCGCTACAACACCGATAAACAGGAAAAAGAAGTGCTGTGCACTTTAGAATCGGCAGATATGGGCAATATTTACCATATCCGCCCCTATGGGGAGGGATGGTTGATGGGAACTACCCGCGGAGTGTATCTATATGAAAAAGGGCAAGTACATACTTTGCTACCCAATGAAAATATAACCTGTCTGTTTGTGGACTGCCAAAACCGTGTATGGGTAGCAATAGATGGTAAAGGGGTGATGATATATAATAAGGAGAAATGGGTTTCTCTGGCAGACGTTTGCCCTACAGTTACAACTGCCATTCAAACCCAGGTGCGGTGTTTTGAACAAGATCGAAATGATAATATTTGGATTGGCTCTTTCGGAGGCATTACAGTGGTGGATGACAAGCTGGAAAATTCTTATTTATTGGTGCACGACAAAGATAATTATTGGTCTATCAGACACACTTCTGTTTATGCCATTTACCGCGATAAGCAGGATAACATGTGGATTGGAACTTATTATGGGGGACTAAGCTATTTTAATCCGGTAACAGAGGATTTTTCTTTTTACCAGGTAGAAGGCAAAAACGGAAAAGGCAATTCATTGAAAGGTTTCTCATTTGGCAGGATGATAGAAGGAGAGGATGGAAATTTATACATCGCAACAGAGAGTGGAGGGTTGAATATACTGAATAGGCGAACCAATGAAGTGAAGCATCTGGACCCGGAAAAAGGAGAGTGCCCCAGCCGGACAACCAAATCAGTATGGTATGACAAGAAACACCAATGTTTGTATGTAGGCACATTCCTGCATGGTCTTTTCTGCTACAAAGACGGCAAATTTACTTCCATAGGAAATGAAATCTTGCAGAATGCGTCACAACGCATTGTTTCCCAGTTGATACCTTGGAAGGGGCAATTGATTGTTACTACTCAGGAAGGATTTTATTTGCTTAACCTGCAGACCCAAAAACTGACCTCACTGTTTACGGACGAAAAACTTCAGGCAAGCACGAAAGGGATGATCCGTTTTGCCTTTTTGGATGATAAAGAACGGTTATGGATGTCGATAGTAGCCGAAAGCTTTCCGATCTGCATTGATTTAAAGGCACAAAAAGTGATAGACTGCCCGGCGTTGCAGAAAAATATAGGTAACAAGGCAGTGCAATGCATTACAGCAGATGAACAGGGACGCTTGTATTGGGCTATAAATGGCGCGGGAGTATTGGTTTATAATCCGGAAGATCAACAGTTGGAACAATTCACCCAAGAGAACGGAATGTTGCTGACTAACAGTGCATTTCAGGCAGAGGTGATCGATTCACAATTAGTGGTTATTTCCCCCAAGGGAATTACCTTGATAGATCTCGCTACAAAGAAGGCTACACATGCTTTATTCAGCAAAGACTTTCCATTGCATCTCATCAATGTGACTTGTGGTTTGTATGTAGCCCCTTCGGACAGTATGATTTTTGTAGGAGGAATAGAAAGCATGATGTCAGTCAAAGTTTCGGCTTTGGCAGATCATAATAAGCCTTACCATATTATGTTTAATTCATTGGTAATCAATAATAATCCGGTCTATCCTTCTCCCGAAGGCATTTTAAAAGAGAATATAGCCTACATTTCCGAGTTAGAATTATCTCACCGCCAAAATAATTTTTCTATCGGCTTCACATCTACCAATTATCGCAGTACGAGCAGCGAATTATTTGAATATAAATTAGTGGGTTGGGACAAACAATGGATACATGCCCCTACCCCACTATCACCTATTCGGGATTGACTCCGGGCAAATACACTTTAATAGTGCGCGATCCTAAAAACGATAAAGAGATATCGCTGAAGATAGTTATTCATCCTCCTTTTTATGCCTCGGTTTATGCCTATATCCTTTATGCATTGTTGTTGCTTCTTATTGTGAGATGGCTCATCAGGTATAATAAGAAACAAGCTGTATTACAGGCGTCATTAGAACAAGAGAGCCGTGAGAAGGAACGTATAGAGAGCTTAAATCAGGCAAAACTAAAGTTCTATGTGAATATTTCCCACGAATTGCGTACACCGCTTACGCTCATGAGCAGTTTGCTGGAACTAGTGTTACAACAACAAAATTTAGGCATCACGGTAAAAGGAAAGTTGCAGAAAGTAAGGCAATACACGCTACAGATGCAACAACTGATAACCGAATTATTGGATATACGGCGTTTGGAGCAAGGAAAAATGCCTTTGCAGGCTAGCTTGCAGAATATTGTGGAATATAGCAAACACATTTTTGAATCCTTCCGCGATTATGCAGTGATGAATCGCATTCAATATAAAATGGAGTGCGTAGAACCGGAAATATTTGTATGGTTTGATCCGCTTCAAATTCAGAAGGTTTTAAATAATTTGTTGTTGAATGCATTTAAATTTACTCCACCCGAAGGAAGTATCCGCCTGTCGATAGTAAAAAAGGAGGCTGCGGTTCAGTTGATAGTATCAGATACGGGATATGGTATAAAGAAAGAGGAATTGGAACGCGTGTTCGACCGCTTTTATCAAGCAGATAATTATCACGAAAATGTGAATACCGGCAGTGGCATTGGTCTGGCACTAACGCGTGATATAGTAGAACAGCATAAAGGTACAATTGTAGTAGAGAGTGAAGAAGGGCAAGGTACAAGTTTTATTGTAACTCTGTTGCTGGGCGAAAACCATTTAACCGATAAACAAAAGACACGCCAGATAGCTCCCATATCGCTACGCCCCTCTTCTACCTTTGACTGGGAAACAGAGATAGTGACTGATACGGATGATGACAGCCAGGCAAATGCACGCAAAGTGTTACTGGTAGACGATAATCAGGATATGCTTCAGATATTAAAAGAAGCGTTCTCTATGACGTTCCAGGTTTATACGGCAACAAATGGTGAGCAAGGAATAGAATGTGCGGAAAAGGAGTTGCCGGATATTATTGTGAGTGATGTGATGATGCCCGGAATATCGGGACTGGAAATGTACCGGCGGTTGAAAAAAAGATGGAAACATCTCATATCCCTATTGTATTGCTAACTGCACGCGATGACATGGATAGTGCTGTAGAAGGACTGAAATGCGGAGCAAACGATTACATATTAAAACCGTTTAATGTTGAAATCCTGCTGCTGAAGTGCAGTAATATCATAAACCTGATTCGCAAACAGCAGCACAGTTTCCGCACTGAAGCTAGAATTGACATATCAAGCATGGCTACCAATAAAGCAGAACAGAAATTATTGGAAGACTCGATAAATCTGATAAAAGAAAATCTTCAGAATGAGGACTTTAATATTGATTATTGGAGCAAGGAAGTAGCAATAGGCCGTACTCGCCTAAACAGCAAGATTAAGAGCCTGACAGGACTGACATTGAACGATTTCATCTTGCAAATCCGACTTCAGAAGTGCGCAGAATTACTATTGAACCCCGAACTTAATATATCGGAAATAGCATGGCAGACGGGCTTCTCCAGTGCCAGTTATATGGGTAAATGTTTTAAAGAACGCTTTGGGGTTACGCCTTTGCAATACCGTAATCAGATGATGACAGGCAAACAGTAAGGGCGGAACATCTTCCGCCCCATACCATATTATCTTGTAGCTGTCAATGCTTCTTGCAAATCAATACCCAATGCTCCTGCTACCCCGGTTCCATATGCAGGGTCAGCTTTATAGCAATTGCGTACATGACGCTGTTTGATAAACAGTTCTGCATCCCCCATAGCGCGGGCAGTGTTCTCAAATAACAGTTGTTACTCTGCTGCCGGCATCAGTCTGAAAAGATCTCCCGGCTGGCTATAATAATCGTCGTCATACTCACGTTCATTATAATTATAGACATCTCCATGCACTTTCAAAGGCGGTTCTTTCTTTTCCGGTGAATCCTGCCATTCTCCATAGCTATTAGGTTCATATCCCTTTGCCGATCCATAATTGCCATCTACCCTCATGGCACCGTCACGATGGAATGCATGGAATGGGCAACGAGGCTTATTTACCGGAATCTGTTCTGCATTAACTCCCAAACGGTAACGCTGGGCATCTCCATAGGAGAATAATCTGCCTTGTAACATCTTATCGGGAGAATAGCCAATACCTTCTACTATATTCTGAGGATTGAATGCCGCTTGCTCCACTTCTGCAAAGTAGTTTTCAGGGTTACGGTTCAATTCCAGAATACCCACATCCTGCAATGGGAAATCTTTATGAGACCATACTTTAGTCAAGTCAAACGGATTGATACGGTAGTTGTCAGCTTCTTCTTCTGTCATCAACTGAATTTGGGATCTCCATTTCGGGAAATCCCCTTTTTCAATGCTTTCATATAAATCCCGTTGATGAGATTCACGATCTTTGGCTATGATAGCTTCAGCTTCCTGGTCGGTGAGGCATTTGATGCCCTGCATAGTCTTTAAATGGAATTTCACCCAAATACGTTGATTGTCGGCATTGATAAAGCTGTAGGTGTGACTGCCATAACCATTCATGTGGCGATAAGAATAAGGTATTCCACGAGGACTCATCGTGATAGTGACCTGATGCAGTGCTTCCGGCAGCAATGTCCAGAAATCCCAGTTATTATTGGCACTACGCATATTGGTACGTGGGTCACGCTTCACAGCATGGTTCAGATCCGGGAACTTTAACGGATCACGTAAAAAGAAAACGGGAGTATTATTTCCCACTAAATCCCAGTTACCTTCTTCGGTATAGAATTTCATGGCAAAACCACGTATATCACGTTCAGCATCCGCTGCACCACGCTCACCTGCCACGGTAGAAAAGCGAATGAAACATTCTGTCTGCTTACCCACTTCGCTGAAAATAGCAGCGCGAGTGTACTTCGTTATGTCATGGGTCACTGTAAATGTGCCATATGCACCTGAACCCTTGGCATGCATACGTCTTTCAGGGATTACCTCACGGTCAAAGTGAGCCAATTTTTCCAAAAACCACGGATCTTGTAATACCATCGGCCCCCGCTGACCGGCTGTCTGGCTGTTCTGGTTATCCGCAATAGGACGACCATTGGCTGCTGTAAGTTTTTTCTTTTCCATAAAATTCGTTTTTAGTGTTAATACTAAATATTGTTTGAGGCAAAATTACTCCTTATTGACATTCGCTGCAACAGAGCGTTTCTATGACGAGATAGATGTTATCTATAAGCTACCTATATTTCCCAAATATAGAAAAAAGAATTGGGATAATTGCGAATAAGAAGATATATTACACCAATTATTTCATCGCAAAGAAAATATTAATTATATTTACATGCCAATTGTATGGCATACATAACAAATATAAAACAAAGGAGATATGGAAAAACTAAAGATTGCATTGACCTTTTCCGGTGGCGGCTACAGAGCTGCAACCTTTCATTTGGGAGCCCTTTCTTATCTAGATTCCATTGAAACAGAAGATTCTACACTTCTCAATCATGTTGTAGCATTATCCACCATTTCCGGCGGAACAATAACTGGTCTTCGCTATATGCTGGGAACAAGCAGAGGAGAATCTACCCATACTATATTCAAAGAACTATATGATTTTCTACTAAATACGGATCTGGTAACTTCTACCCTGGATAATCTTTCAAAATATAAAGAAGGGCAAAATGCTTCTTTAATCCGCACAATGGCAGGCATATATAATGATGAACTATTCAAAGGAGCGGTTTTGGGAGATTTGATGGACAAGTTGGAAGAAAGTCCCATGAGCCGCTTCTCTGCCAACGCCACAGATTTCAGTCATGGACTGCCATTCAGATTTCAGATTACCGATAGAATCCAAAGTGCTGCCGGCACTCCTTATGAATATGGCTTTATTGGTAACGAAATGAACAACCTGCCACGCAATGTAGCCCGCCACATCCGTCTATCAGAAATACTGACTTGTTCTTCCTGTTTCCCCAGTGGTTTTGAACCTTTAATGTTTCCACAAGATTTTGAACTGGGAGAATCACCGGAGGTAAAGGAATACCTGTCTCAATTTACTCCCATCGGCATAATGGATGGAGGGATAGTAGATAATCAAGGCATAGAACCTATCCTGCTGGCAGAGCAGCAAATGAAACAGGACAGACCCGACAAAAAGGATAAATGCCTAGATCTTATCATTATTTCCGATGTATCCAGCCCCTATATGGATCCTTATGAACCTTCAAACATCAGCCTGCCTGCCAAGATAAAGAGCCTGAGCCTGAATAAAATATCACAAATATTAGGATGGTCGGAAGGTATCGTTACAGGACTGCTGGTTGCCAGTTTTTCTGCCCGGTCCGCTATGTCACCGATGTGTGTGTTGTGATATGGATACTTGTTACCATACTATGGGTACTTTATTCCCAAATAAAGAAATTCATAGTAAAGGCAGCAAAAGAATCCATCATTAAGCATAGCGTATCCTCCATCCTCAATTTGCAGGTGGGCGATATTGCTACCTTGGTAGCAAACCGCATAAATTCTGTCTTGATGCTAACCACCACCGTATTCATGAAGCATATACGCAGATTGGAATATAACCGGGTTTACGATGATAGCAGTTGGTTAAACCGAAGAATAACAAATACCGTATATGAATTACGCCAAGATGAAACTTGGAAGAAAAAAATAGAGCAAGGGCAACTATCCAAAGACCTCGCTCCCAGCGAAGTAATGCAAGCAAACAGCAACAAAGCTGCTAATATGGGAACCACCTTATGGTTTACACCGGAAGAAAAAGAACAAGGCATTCCCGACGCATTGATTGCCGCCGGACAATACACCATATGCTGGAATCTATTGGAGTATATAGACAATATCAAGAAGAATCCGAAAAACCTGAATGAATCTCACAAAACCATTTTGGCATGTGAACCCCAACTAAGATCAGATTGGAAAAGATTTAAAAAAGAACCACTATTCAAGTTAATGGATTGGAAATAATATTCCTGTATGATTCTTTAAGAGTATGGATATAAACAAAAAAGCTCTGAAATCTATTGATTATCAGAGCTTTAAGCGGTGCGTACGGGACTCGAACCCGTGACCCCATGCGTGACAGGCATGTATTCTAACCAACTGAACTAACGCACCAATTTGTCAATTTATCATTTACCGAATCTCTCTCGATTGCGGTTGCAAAGGTACATAAGATTTCGAGATTTACAAGCGTTTAATGAAGTTTTTTCTGCACTTTTTTACACCTATACTGATAATTAGCGACTTACATCCGAAGAAAAATAAAAATACAAAAAAAACAGGTAAGCGTATGCCTATTTTAAATATAATGTGTATCTTAGTATTCCATAATTAAAGAATGTAGGAGTATGGACATGCACGTTTTTCAAATAGAATCAAATAAAGTTCTTCCACAAACAGGAGATATTATCATATCCTCACCCTTCCTGAAAGACTTTCATTTTACCCGATCTGTTGTGCTGATTATCGAAAATAATGAAGGAGGAGCCATGGGACTTATTATGAACAAAGATTATCAATACCACATTTTGCTCAATGACCTTATTCCTGAATTAGAGTTTGCACAACGCGTACCGGTCTACAAAGGAGGCCCGGTGAGCCGTGATACCATATTTTTCCTTCATACGCTGGAAGATCTGGAAGGTTCAATCCCTTTGGGAGACGGACTGTTCCTGAATGGAAAGTTTGAGGACGTACAGCAATACATACTCGATGGAAAACCTGTAGAAGGAGTAATCCGGTTCTTCTCCGGATATGCCGGATGGGTGAATGGGCAATTGGTAAAAGAGATAAAAGAAAACTCTTGGCTCACAACCAAAGCTCATAAAGAAATATTGCTGGACATGAATTTCCGCGAGCTGTGGCGTACTACGCTGAGTGACATGGGAGGAAAGTATGCTATCTGGGCACGTTATCCGAAGTATCCTACCCTCAACTAACCGGCTCCGTTTATTTTCTGAACCACTAATACATCCGTATAGCCACCGCCACACGTATGCATCCAGTCTTTCAGCACTGCACTCTCTTTGTATCCACAGGCTGCAAAGAGTTTGCGGCAGGGAAGATTTCCTACTGCTATATAGGCAAATAACTGATGAATACCCAGATAATGAAAACAATGTTCTTCTATTAAAGTCAGTGCCGCACAGGCTATTCCCCGTCCTCGATATGCCTTATCCAGCATAATTCCTATCTCGGCACGATTGTGCAAAGGATCAAAATAGCATACGTCAATGGTTCCCACCGTTTGCTGTTCCTCTATTTCTATCATCAAGCGCAACTGGCGGTCAGCAAATAAATCATTCTGACTTTGCTCTATATATTGCTTCAACTGAAAACGCGAATAGGGTCCGGTGGTATTACTCATCTCCCATACGTCCGTAGAATTCTCCAGACGGAACATTACTTCCAGATCCTCCGGTTCCGGAGCACGAAGCTTCACTCCTCCTCTATGTAACTGTCCGCCATTCATTATCCTACTGCCGGATTTTTATTTTCATCTTTCACTAAATCCAGTTCGTCCAGCATACGTTTGCGTGTAGGAATACAGAATAAGGAAGCGATAAGCGCCATCATGGCACACATTATTCCCGTAGTATTCATCGTCAAATAATAAAACGATAGATTCACCAACACAGGCACCAACAGCATTTCTATTCTCACTTCGCTCCAACGGCGGTAACTTTTCAAGGCTTCCGGCAAAGTAAGTTGTTTTACATGTTTTACCAATGACAGGCTGAACAGGCGAAGTGACAAAGGAATCAATCCCACTACCAACAAGATGCCCACTGTCTGCAAAATGTAGTCCATGCGCACATCTCCGGCATATACTCCTTCGGTCATTACTCCCGTTTCATAAAGGGCAACCAACACCAAAGGCAACACCCACACCAATACATATTCCAACTGCAACCATTGCAATAGTTGTTTTATCTTCTTCTCCATCTTAATTATAAATTTATGCAGTTCCGGTAAACAGGGTACGATTCACAATGGAACGCCCCAAAGTTACTTCATCCGTATATTCCAATTCATCGCCAATAGAAATGCCGCGTGCAATCACGCTCAGCTTCACATCCATATCATTCAATTTACGCGAGATATAGAAATTTGTCGTATCTCCTTCCATCGTAGAGCTCAGCGCCAAAATCACTTCCTTCACTTCACCACTCTTTACTCGCTCCACCAAGCTTTCTATCTGCAAATCGGATGGACCGATACCATCCATCGGCGAAATCACCCCACCCAGCACATGGTACAATCCCTTGTATTGCTGCGTAGCTTCCACCGCCATCACATCACGAATGCTCTCTACCACACAGATAGTGGAAGCATCACGCGCCGGATTGGAACAGATGCGACACGTTTCCGTATCTGATATATTATGACATACCTTGCAGTATTTCACTTCGTGCTTCAGGGTGATGATAGCATTGCCAAACGCCTCTACCACAGCATTATCCTGTCTGAGCAGATGTAACACCAACCGCATTGCAGTCTTGCGTCCCACCCCGGGCAACTTCGCAAATTCTCCCACTGCTTTTTCCAGCAGCATGGACGGATATTGTTGATTCATCGGTTATTTCTCTATTATAATGGATGCAAACTTACGCAAATTAACCGATTTTGCGTACATTTGCACTCAAAAAAATAACATGAACGGAATTTATATTCTGCTGACCATACTGCTTTATTTCGGAATGTTACTGCTTGTGGCGCGTCTCACCAGCCGCAATTCCGACAATGATGCCTTCTTTCGCGGCAACCGGCGTTCTCCCTGGTACATCGTTTCTTTCGGAATGATCGGAGCCTCTCTTTCGGGAGTGACCTTTGTTTCCGTGCCGGGAATGGTGCGCAGCATTGATATGACGTATATGCAGACCTGTTTCGGTTTCTTCGTAGGTTATCTCATCATAGCCCATGTATTGCTGCCGCTTTATTACAGGCTGAACCTCACTTCTATATATACTTATTTAGGAGATCGGATCGGGAAACATTCCTACAAGACAGGAGCTTCTTTCTTCCTCCTGTCCAAAATAATAGGAGCAGCCGCACGCCTCTATCTGGTATGCCTTATCCTTCAATATTATGTATTTGATGCTTTCCACATCCCTTTTGCCGTTACCGTGATAGGAATTGTGTTGCTGATATGGTTATACACCCGCCGCAGCGGCATCCGCACCATTGTATGGACAGACAGCCTGCAAACCCTCTGCCTGTTGCTGGCACTGGGACTGATTCTTTACGAAGTTTCCGGTAAACTGAACCTCGATTTTGGGGGATTGGTCCAAGCGGTCAAAGAGAATGAACACAGCCGCATTTTTGTATTCGACGACTGGCAAAGCAAGCAGAATTTCTTTAAGCAATTCTTTAGCGGCATTTTTATCACCATCGTTATGACAGGGCTGGACCAAGACATGATGCAGAAAAACCTGTCCTGCCGCAACCTACGCGAGGCGCAAAAGAATATGTACTGTTATGGCATTTCATTTGTCCCCGTCAATTTCCTGTTCCTCTCGCTGGGTATTCTTTTGCTGATACTGGCTTCCCACATGAGTATCACGCTGCCTGCAGCAGGTGATGCCATCCTCCCCTTGTTTGCCGCCGAAGGGCATTTGGGCTTTGCCGTACTGATCTTCTTTACCATCGGCATCATTGCCGCCGCCTTTTCCAGTGCCGATTCGGCATTGACGGCACTCACCACCAGCTTTTGCATTGATATTCTCGGCATAAGCAAACTGTCCGAGAAAGAAGCTGAGAAACGCAGAAAGATAGTACATTTCTGCATATCGGTGGTCTTTATCGGATTCATCCTGCTATTCAAGGCAGTAAATAATAAGAGCGTCATTGACGCTATTTACACCATCGCCTCCTATACTTATGGCCCGTTGCTGGGACTATTCGTATTCGGGCTGTTTACCCAAATGCAGCCGCGTGACCGCTTTGTGCCTTACGTTGCCATCGCTTCCCCGTTGCTGTGCTATGCCATCGATAGACTGGTATTTACCTATACCGGCTATCAGTTTGGCTACGAAATATTGATGTTTAACGGCTTCCTAACCTTTATGGGGCTGACTTGTTTAAGTATAAAAACTAGAAATTATGGAAATACTCAGTGCAGAATTTGTGATAAGTAATACAAAAGTAGAGAAGTGCCCGCAAGATAACTTGCCGGAATACGCTTTCATCGGTCGCTCCAATGTAGGCAAATCCAGCCTGATTAATATGCTTACCAAGCGTCCCAAGCTGGCCATGACTTCTTCTACTCCGGGAAAGACATTGCTTATCAATCATTTTTTGGTAAACAAAGAATGGTATTTGGTAGACCTTCCAGGCTATGGATTTGCATCGCGTGGCAAGAAGGCGATAGATAAGATTCAGCAGATTATAGAAGACTATATTCTGGAGCGCGAACAGATGACTAATCTTTTCGTGCTGATAGATTGCCGGTTGGAACCGCAAAAGATAGACTTGGAGTTTATGGAATGGCTGGGTGAGAATGGCGTACCTTTCTCTATTATTTTCACCAAGGCAGATAAATTGACCGGTGGGAAAGCAAAAGATAATGTGAATAAATATCTGAAAAAGCTGCAAGAACAGTGGGAAGAACTTCCGCCTTATTTCTTATCTTCTTCTGAAAAGAAACTGGGACGGCATGAGATTCTGGATTATATTGACAGTATCAACCAGTCACTTAAAATGCATAGTTAAATGATAGGTTATCCCACTATGTAACGCTGGTATCCACTGTAGGGGCAGATTGAATCTGCCCGAAAATAATTTGCTTTATGTGTTCGGGTGGATTCAATCCGTCCCTACAGCAAGTGTTAACGGAGATATGTAGAAAAAGTAATCTTTTAAGGAGGCAAGGGACAAAATCTATTCAAAAAATTCCACCCGGATCATCTTTTTATTATTTCAGATGAACCATAAACTCCGATGCAACTTCTAATTAATTCTTTCCCCGATTTCCAGTACCTTTAATGACGGACCATCCAAATTTAGATAAAGGGGACGCTGCCCTTTATCATTCTCAAGCTCAAGGACAAGCCGGTATCTGTAAACCCCCTCAGGCAGTTCGATAGGTACAGTTCCTGCCCAATAATAATAGACAGGAGTGTATTCAGATCTGACTTTGTCGGGAGGACCAAATATTTTAAGATCCTCACAGACCCGTATTGAGGATACATCACCGCCTTCTTCGTCCAAAAACACGATATTACTAATACACACCATAGGAGGCCAGCTACCGTCAGGGCGACGGTCCATATCCATAGCATAGATAATCCAATTGAGCACATGCCCCTGTTTACAACAGGTCTGCAAACGGGAAGTACCCTGTCCCAGACTATTCACCGAATTGTCCATCATAAAAACAGCATTATCTGTGGAACAGGCATATACCGCTTTCCTCACATCCACAAATGTAACGATATTCAACTGAACAGAATTGAACCTGAATGCCATTTTTCCTTTATCTGCCATCGATTCTTATTTTTTTTCAATGTTTTTTCCTCTGATTTTGAAATTGTGCTGAAGTGCTTTCTTACTGTTACCCAATCTTATGTAAAGCTTACAGGAAAGTTCTTCAAACGGTTTCTTCACCCAGCCTGTCCAATATGCGACATCACTTCCTGCATAAACCTCCCGATTCACATCCATATATTCTGCATCTACCTCCACACAAGCAAGTTCGGCAAACGCTTCAGGATCAAGGGGCATAATATTCCACGCCATCCCTATGTTGGATATGTCTTCATCTGCTTCCGGCAAGAGCAACAAGGGAGACAACTCCTCTGTCCCTTCGCCAGTAGAACCGTTAAGTCGGTTGTTATCATACATATAAACACACCCTTTCAGAGTGCGATTTCCCAATGCTTTTACGACATCAACGATGACCATAACTGATATAATTGTTCTTTTTTCCATGTTTTTCTGATTTATAATGGAAGAAATCCGATGCCTGTTCCCGTGAAACCGTTTCTCTGTGGGAAAGCGGTCACTTCCAGCAAAGACTCATACTCCATCTTTACTGGCAACCATTCGTTACCTTCAGGTTTGTATAATGTAATATGTAAAGTATAACTGTATACTCCGGTTTTGCTTGTATCTGTCGTGGCACTCCAGTACCATCCATCCATTACAGGAACAGGAGTTCCATACTGTGCCGGAAATATAACACCTTTATCCACCGCCTCACCCGTGATGTCAGAAATCCGAGGAGGAGGAAAGTTCAGGTTATTGAGAGAGTCCGTGTCAGGATTGAACAGTCTACCTTTCAAATTCAGGGCTTTTCCCCATAATGCTGTTTTCGTCACACCCCGTCCAGTAGATCCACCAGCCCGTTGGACGGAGAAAGTGCCTTTGGTCCATTTATACCCGACAGAGCGGCACGCAAAAGCTCCCTGCCTATCATTTTATTACGGAAAACATTGTAATATCTGGGCAATGTGGAAGGGAGAGAGTTCAGCCCTATAGCCGACCAGTTGAAAACGGCTTCACCAGCTTGGGAACCGTCACTCCAATACCCGTTCCTGACTGATGTCACCAATTTTCCACTACCTTCACCCTTAGAGCCTTCATCGGATAGGTTGTCTATCATATATATATTGTTCTTCAGTGAATGTTCTTTCAGAGCAGCCTGCAGATCAATCACTACCAAAATAGTTATCTGCTGGTTCATAAAGCCTCATTTTTCAAGTCTGTTTCATCTTCACTGCACGCCGGATATGCCCGGACCAGAGAGGGAGTACAAATAGACAAGGCACTATGCTTACCATAACCCATCTGTAGAGACAACCGATAGAAATACTGGTGTCCTGTTTCCATACAAGGTAATACAGCCGTCCATGTGTTCAAACTGAGATCCTCATACGGCAATTCGTCCTCATCGACTGGCTTCTGGAAGGATATGTCACGGATAGAAACCGGTGTCTGCAGATCTAGTGCATGTATCACCCAGTGGACGGTCTGTCCGGGCAGACATGCCGTACACAAATGGGGTGTACACTGGTTACGGCTGTCGGCAACACTATCATCCATTAAGTAAAGACTGTTTTTCAGAGAGTTTTCTGAGAGCGCCCTGATAACATCCACCACAACGTTTATAGTTACTTTATCTTGTTTCATAGTTCTATTACTTCCTTAAAGTATGTCTTTAAGCAGAGGGGTCTTTCCCACCTCCGTCCTAAATATCTCCGGTGATTGTTTGGGAGCAAAACGGATCTCGAACTGATAACCGGTTTTCTCCAGTGAATATTGGTTGGCTTCCCCTTGGTTGAAGACGGACAAAGCCTCTATGAGCCCCTGTATAAATAGAAGACGGGAAGAGGCAACCCCTCCTGTCCTGTAGACGAAAGCACTCTGTGCAGCAGAAGGTATATCAACAGCTAAAAACAACGTGAGTTGTTTTAACGGACGATTGTTAACGAACTGGTATTCATCAGCTATAACTTTCAAGTCAAAGAGTTGCAGCCTTACAAACTGCTTGCAGATGGCTTCAAAAACCAACACAGCCGGGTACTGCGTATCAGCTATATGGATGATATCTCCACTACGACCGACAAGCTCAAACTGGTCGGTCTTCAGGCGGGCAGTGTCAATTGCCGGGCGGCGCACCATGCGGTCACCTATCCTGAACCTGAGCACGGGCGCTTCTGTGGCATGAAGCCTGGTTACCACCAGTTCACCTTCCTCACCTTCCTTCACCCATTGTCCATCCTTATCTACTATCTCAACCAAGTGCAAACCCGGAACGGAGGACAGCCAAGGATTCTCCGCGTCTATCTGTAGCCCGATGGCTTCTGCCTGGGTAGCGGCAAAATAGCTCAAAAAGGACAGATTGGGATACAGCCTTTTAAGTTCAGCTCTTTTTTTCTGTGGGAATACACCACTGCCATACATAGCTACCTTGAAACTGCCACGTTCCTTTTCACCCAGTCCCCTTCCTAGATCGGACAAGACGGCAATCCCCTGCGAGATACCCATCAACGCTTTCGGACCTTCATAGGACATAATCTGCTGGAAGACGGCAGGGACTACAGGACCAGCACCGATGTAGTTTATTCCCGGGACTTTCTGCAGTACGCCCCCTACCATTGTCCCACTGCTCCACATCTGGTAATCCGCCAAAGTGGTTATCAACCATTTCGGGGCATCCCCTACCAGATAATTGCTCAGCATATACTTACCAATGAAATCACCAGCCAATTCATAGGTGTATGAAAGTTCTTTCAGAGAGTATACAGTCTCGGACGGAGTACCACTACTTGTACCACCACTGGCTACAATTTCAAACCCACCATGGCTGAGGGGCACCACCATACCGGGGCGATCACCCGAAAAGAAGTTTCTGACAGTATCCTTGTCACATATTGGTATCTGCTGCCATTCCTCCATGGAATGGGGAGCACAGTATACACCTGCTTCAGCGAGCTTTTCTCGCCAAAGAGGGTTCAGCAATGCGATGTTAGTCAGTTGCTGCAAGCGTCGTAATACAAAAGCGGACTGCAAATCGGTGTCCAGCGCAGCATATTCTGTGGCATAAGTTTCTTCACAGACTTTCAATTTGCTGTAGAAAGAGGGTAATGCCATAACCTCCCCAACAGAACGGGGGGCCAGTTCATTTTCCGGAATCAGTTGTTCCACATATTCCTGGATGTGTTTCAGAGTGAGTTCTGTTTTCTTCATTTGTCACTTTATTAGGATTATTTCAATTGGAGATATTTTTATATTCAAAGATGACATCCTGTCCGGCTTTCCGTATCTCCTGGAGCAACTCCCTGAAGTTATCGGATGTATGCCCATAGTTCATGATGACCACCCTCAATGCCGCCTCACCAGCTATGTCCGTTTTAGAGATGAAATACCGGCCTGCGCAGCAAACTCTTTTCCTTATTTCTTGCTGAAAAAGAGAGTACGGGAACTTTTCCGGAAGATTCTCCGGTCTGTAACGGAAACACAAGATGTTGGTCTGTGGAGAATGGAGTGCCTCAAAATCCTGATTTTCCAGAAGAATATGATATGATTCCATACAGAGGGCGCACAGCTGTTCAATTCTAGCGGAGAAAAGCGTCCGTCCGTGCATGGCCCACAGAATCCACAAGTTCATGATCATTGGACGCTTGGTACATTCAAAATTCATGGAACCGCCTTCGTACTCCGAGTAAATGGCGGGTTCACGATCGAACACGTAGCTGGCCTCTTGGCGAAAAGCTCCTCCTGCAGTCTCTCTATCCTTGTAGAAAAGGAGCGAGCACGGCGAAGGCACAGACATCATCTTATGAGCGTCCCATGAGATACTGTCCGCACGTCCGATACCTTCAAGCAGAGGGCGCAACTTGTCCGATAGCAGGAGGCTGGCTCCGTGGCAACCGTCCACATGATACCACAGGTTGTTTTCCTGAGCTATTTCCGCCAGTTCCTCCAAAGGGTCTATAGCACCTACAGAAGTAGTACCCGCCGAAGCCACAAGACAGAATACGTCAAGTCCGGAAACTGCAGCACGGTCCAGTGTCTCCTGTACCCTATTGACGTCAATCTGCCGTTTTTCATTCAGAGGCAGACGGACAATCTGTTCCTCCCCGATGCCCAGTACTTCTACCACCCTCACCAAGCTGTAATGAGCATCCTCACCCATAGCAACAGCAGGAAGACCATTCGCGCAACATGCGCTCAATCCCCCAGACAAACATCCAGGATATTTGTGGTTCTTGGCGGCAAGTAAAGCGGTCAAGTTGGCAAGCGATCCGCCGGAAGTGGTCAGCATAGCAAAACGGCTACTGTCGAAACCGATGAAACGGTTCAGTTCACTGGCCATTATCTTTTCGGCGACACAGGGGAGTTGCGAAGCTTCATAAAAGGAACACGGCTGGTTGACCACAGAACTCACCATATCGGTGACCGCTGCAAGGGGAAAGGTGCCCGAATACTGTCTTCCCATGGAGCCCGGTGTATGGACAAAAAGCCCAGTGTGCATATATAAGTTGAGGATACGGCAGAAACGCACGCCATCAAAAGAAGCAGGAGCACCTGTATCCCCAACCATCAGTTCCCGTGCCATTTCTGTCAAAATGGAAGGATCGTGTACATTCACTCCTTTGGGTATATTACAATCCAGATAGCGGACTAGGACAGGCATTGCCGTTTCCACATAGTTGCGGAACGCACCCGAACAGAACACTTCCGAATCAAAAGTTGTTTTTTCAAACATAGCAGATTGTATTTGTCACATTCACGAAAAGAATCCACCACACACGATAAAGGGACAAATACTCAGAATATGCATCCCCATTCTTGTACGGTGGGTTCCGGTCACCTAGTTTTGTCGGCCTTACATTCTTCCCCATTCATCGGACAATCGAGAGATACTTCTGACGTAAGCTTCTCCGCATCCGGGCAGAGGCTGGTGAATGGAAATCACCACATAATACCTCAACGGGATAAGTGTGACGGTTACCGCTTCACAGGTGAAGCGATAATTAGTTCCATTGACTATTTGGGTGGATACGTTCAATGGGATGTATCTGATGCCGTGCATTCCTCGCAGTGCGGAATTAAAGACATACATTTCCGTTGCATAAGGTAAGTGCGGAATAGTCCATCCACCATATCCTCCCTCATGACAACTGCCATACCGGCCCTCTCTCAAAGGCATCAGGCATTCATCGGCAAAATGCAGACCACGGCGCGGTCTATAGGGCATCCGGCTGCCATCCGTGTAAAAGGCGCCACCAGGAGTATATTCCACATCCTCGTCCACCACAGTCTCATCTTCTGTTTCGAAACATACTGAGAAACCCACTTTTTTCTTCAATGGTTGATCTTTGTCTGTGAGACTGAACAGACCAAAGAAAATTTTATCAGGGTTATCAGGATTATCCTGTTCCTTCTTGCCTACTGTGAGAAAATGGAAGATTTGGAAGATCCTGCCTCTTTCCCCACATTTTTCAGTCTGGCCTGAAAGAGCCAAATAGTCCGGTAACGGAGAGATCAAGCACCAATTATACGCTTCGAAATCATGCGTCAGTTCCAAAGTGATACTAAACTGCTTCCCGGGATAAGTGTTTACTACTTTACTCATAGATATTTATTTTAAAGTTAAACAATACATTTGGAAAAGACATTCCTGAAAAAATACCATACAATAATAATGAAATATCAATATAACTTATATTACGACCGCTATATCATCAATATAGTACACATAAAATCATGTGGAAAAATATCGTCACAATACATCTGAGCTCCAAAGTTATCAAATTTTATCAAATATCAAAAGGTTTTTGGATATTATTTTCTTTTTTCAAAATAAACAGTTGCATTTACTGATAAGATGTCGAAATAAATGTTACCAGATAAATATTACACGATTTTCGATTATATTTTTTTCTCCTATACATAAATAGTAAATACCTTAAGGGGATGTTCTCTTGGATACGACCGCATTGCAAACTACAATGCCAGCCTCTGTACCGAAGAGAACATCCCCCTTAAATCCCCCTTAAAAAGGGGGAGGCTGCGCGATTACAGCTTTGTTACTATTAATAAAAGAATCAGAGCTTTATAGTCTTTACCTTACCCGGAATTATCGTCAGATGCACAGTTCCGTTGCATTCTATATCAACTTCCTGGT
>Ga0192244_10140_pt1 | contig 30098 bp, 31 predicted proteins | sample Koala_Koa27_L3_FD_131234 | JGI IMG/M metagenome (GOLD analysis project Ga0192244, IMG submission 131234) | Enriched cells from koala feces incubated with labeled cellulose particles, San Francisco Zoo, California, United States - Koala_Koa2-7_L3 ... | reverse complement strand
AGCAACAAATCAATAAAACGGTAAATTATGGCAATATTAACAAAGACAAATTACAACGGTGAGGTACTGGAGCGGTTTCTCACCAAAGCATCCACAGAGAACGAACTTGTAAAAAAGGGGTTGATCTTTCTCAAAGAGGATGTACATCATAAATTCTCTATTCCTCGGCTGAGAACAAACAAAATGCTCCAGAAGCGTAAAAAAATGCCTACCTCGGCAGATAGTAAAGGAGACTTTATATATGACGAGAGAGAACTCGTTCCGGATGACTTCATGGCTTACACCGAGTTTGACCCGTCCGAGTTTGAGCATATCTGGAGACCGTTCCAGCCACAGGGTAAACTCGTTTTTCAGGAACCGCCTCAGGAAGTACAAAACGAGCTGCTGGATGCCATGTCCCGACAGGTGGACTTTGAACTCGGTTTTCACTTTATACAGGGTATTTTCGGAAATGACGACGATCACCTGTTTAATGGTATCCTCACTCGCATTTTGTCCGATGTCGAGGTTAAAACCGTACACTCGACAGAAACGAGCATGATTAAACGCTTTAAAGCGGTACGGGATCAGATCCCGACTACACTCAGAAGTAATCCGAGACTCCGTTTCCTTGTGAGTACGAATGACGCTGACGACTACGACGACGAACTGACCCTCCAGCAGAGCAAAGGAGCAAACCATACGGAGGTCAATCCGATGAAGTATAAAAACATTCTGATCGAGCCTCTTGCTAACTGGCCCGACGGTGTGATCGTTGCCACGATTGCCAGTATGGACGACAAAAATACCAACCTCTGGGGAGCTGTGAATCTGGTCGATGATGCGAACGTAATCGAAATCGGTCCCGTCCAGAATAACGGAGAGCTTTATTTCTTCAAAATGCTGATGAAAGCCGATACAAATATCGCATGGGGTGAGCAGGTGATCCTGTTCGATGCCAGAGAGGCAGCCACTGCCGAGGTATCAGGCACAAAAGTAAAGATGGAGGGTTACTGCTCGAAACTCATTTACACTCCGACGGCTGATATGGTTTTGAGCGTAGAGGGTAACGGAGTCATGCTCGGAGCGACACTGAAAGTCACCAACAAGGCGACCGACAAAACGATGACTGTCGAGGGCATTACCGTTCCGGCTGGCAAAACAAAGACTATCCGTCTGGGTAATGTGCCAGTAGGTAAAGAGATCGTCAGAAAATGGTTTTCCACTGATCCAGAGGAGGAGTAAACCATGGCGCAGAAATTACAAAGATTAGTCCTCCACTGTACCGCTACACCTGAGGGACGACCTGTCAGCTCTGCTGATATCCGAGCGTGGCATACTAACCCAGTGAGCAGAGGTGGTCGGGGATGGAAACAAGTCGGATATACCGATATGATCCATCTTAACGGACGAGTGGAGCGACTGGTGGAAAATAACGAGGACGACGTGGTCGATCCGTGGGAGGTTACCAATGGGGCAAAAGGCTATAACAGTACAAGTCGGCACATTGTGTACGTCGGTGGATGCACCAAAGACGGGGTTACTCCTGCGGACACACGGACTCCAGAACAGCTCAAAGCGATGCGTGAGTATGTTCTTGACTTTCATCGTCGTTTCCCTGATGTTCGCATCGTCGGTCATAATTCACTCGCAGCGAAAGCGTGTCCGTCCTTTGACGTACCGCAGTGGCTGAAAGAGATCGGTATTAATCAGTAAAACCAGCGCAGCGATGGAGTGGAGTTTAATACTGGAGATTTTAAAGTGGCTTATTCCCGTAGGAGGTTTCGGATCTGTCGCTGCATGGCTGGTTAATCGTACCGATAGACAGCTTAAAAGAACTCGTGACACACACGACGCTTACAAAGCCATGTATGAGGACGTAAAAAGAACATTAAATGAAGAAATCGAGGAAAAACGAGCTTTACGCAAGGCTCTCACGAAGTTTGAGAAAGCCTTATCAAAAATTTTCGGCTGTCGTCATTATCCTAACTGTCCTGTTAATGTCGAGCTGCTGCACCAGCAAACGGGTAACACAAAACCAGCAAGACAGAGAAAGGGAGGTAATCGACAGCGTGATGATCCGAGAGAGTCGGGAAGTGATCCCGATCACTATACCAGAATCGAAAGCGGAGCTGGCGATCCCGACGGAGAACCTCTGTAAACTACCGGACGGAGCTGCTTACACCACTAAAAGCGGACAGGCGAGTATCAGGATCGAATATGAGAAAGATACTGTTTACGTCTCTGCTACGTGCGACAGCTTACAGGTATTATCCGAGCGTCAGGAAAAAGAGCTGATACGTATCCGGAACGATACCGAGCAGCAAATCAAAGAGAGCCATTCAAAGACTGTTCAAACATCGTTCAAAAGCTATTTATACGGCATTTTATCGGGGTTGATACTGGCAGTCATTATCAGAATACTAATTAAACGATTTTTTAAAATATGAGTACCAACGAACAAAATTTACTGTACGGACTCGACGAGCTGCTCTTTAACGGAGATAAGCTCGGATACATCGAGGAGGACTCTTTCGACTGGGGAGGAGCAAAAGGAGAAACGACTCCGATCCGTGCTGCTCAAAAGAAAGGATATCCAGTCGCTTATCTGCCGAAATCAAACGGCACAGTAAACCCGACTTTCGACCTGATACAGTTTGACTATAAGAACATGGCTGAGATCATGGGAGGAGGTGTCAAAGCAGACGCTCGGGGTAAAGCCATCGGCTGGAAAGCTCCGAGTAATACTGTCATAGTAACAGGAAAATTTGAGATCAAAACCGACTCAGGACAGACGATCAAAATACCTAATGCGATGCTCTCGGCATACATCACAGGCAGTCTTAACCTGACGAGTGTCTCAAAGATTAAGTGTGAGCTTAATATCATGGAGCCAGCCGATGGAGGAGAGCCTTTCAGTATTGAGGATTAAACTTTTTTTCATACAACTATATGCGAAACAGAAATGTAGAGCTTGAGGCATCGGAGGCACTTCTCGATATAGGTGTCTCCGTGCCTTTTAAAGAGATAAAGATCCCACTCACGAAAAAGAGGATCAAGCTCCGGCTCACCATGCGCAGACCATGTCTCGGAAACCAGATCCGTATCGGTAGGCAATATATCAAACTCGGCACGACCTACGACGAGATGAAAGCCTTTGATAAGGATCAGGAGATGGAGTTTCTCGCCAAGCATGGCGGTACGGTGGCGACCATGGTCGCACTAACGATCTGCCGAGGTTTTATTTCCGGCTGGCTGCTTACTCCGCTAATGAGGTTTATAATCCTCTGGTGTGTTCCCGATCATTTTATGCAGGGAGCAAATCTGCATTTTGTGAGCCTGATCGGCACTCGAAATTTTACGAATATTATCAGATCGACAGAGGCGGTCAATCCGCTGAAACCGAAACTGAGCCACGGAAAAAAGGGGAGTTAAAAGGACACGTCGAGTCCAGCCATAGCCCCTTTGGTGTCATTTGGGAAGTAGCAAAAGCGACAGGATGGAAACTGCATTATATCCTCTGGAAAATCAATTACCAGACGCTCGTAATGATGTCAGCCGATGCTGTCCGGTACGTAGACGGTAAGAAAGCAAAAAAGCAGGGAGAAAAGAAAAACCTCGCTGATATCTTTCAAACCAAATTAAACGAACGTAAAAAGTAACAATAAAATGAAACCTGTTGAAATAGAATTTTTAATGAAAGACAAAGCCTCTGGCGGTATCGACGATATCGGCAAAGCTGCTATTTCAATGGGTGAAAAAGTCACGCAAGCCTCCGACGATTTACAGTCAAAGATCAACGAGCAGCGAGAGGTCATAAAACACGTCGAGAACGATCTCAAGCAATTAGAGAGCCAACTTCAAAACATGGCTCCTGGCTCTCAATGGTTGGAGATGAAAGCCGAGGTCGATGCGTGTAATAAAGTTCTGCTGGAGGAGAAAGACCGTCTGGCTGATTTACAGACTAAAAAAGACCAGACGACAGCATCCGCTCAGCGTCTCTCCAAACAATACAGAGACCTGACTGAGCAAATGGCTCAAATGAGGCTGGAGGGCAAAGAGCACACAAAAGAGTATCAGCAGATCAGCGACAAAGCTGCTTTACTTGCCGATACGCTGGGCGATGTCCGTACACAGACAAGTATCCTCGCACACGATAACGCAGGCTTACAGGGACTCATATCAGGAGCGAGCGGAGTCGCTGGAGTTTTCACTGCTGCCACAGGTATAATGGGAGTCTTTGCAGGACAAAACGAGGATCTTGTCAAGATCCAGACCAAAGTACAGTCCGTCATGGCTATAACGATGGGACTCCAGCAAGTAATGAACACGCTTAACAAAGACTCAGCTTTTCGTATCGTCACCCTCACCAAAGCGAAAAACGCTTTTGCTGCTGCAAATACCCGTCTGGCTGTCTCTTTAGGTGTTTCCAACCTCGCAGCAAAAGCACTCATGGCGACGCTTACTCTGGGTCTGTCCGTTGCGATCGGAGCGGTGATCTATCTCTGGGATCAGTTCTCGTCCAAACAATCAAAAGCGAAAAAAGAGTTTGAGGACTTTGCGCAGAAAGTCTCCCAGAGCTCAGGATCTATCGTGACCGACTTTAAAAAGATGGTCTCTGAGTGGGAAAAACTCGGAGACTCGCTGGAGGAAAAACAGAAATACATCGACGACAATCAGGAAGCATTTAACAAACTCGGTGTAAAAATTAACGAGGTCGTCGATGCCGAGAATTTATTTATAGACAATCAGGCAGCCTTTATCGAGAGTATCATGCTCAAGGCGAAAGCTGCTGCCGCTATGGAGATGGCGACGGATAAATATAAAGTCGCTATCGAGAAACAGCTCCAAGCGGATAAAATGTCGGACACTGTCACCCATTACGGTACGTACGGCATGTATGGCGGTAGCTATTCGTATGAAGTCGAAAACACTAAAAAGACCAAGACTCAAAAGAAAGCGGACGAAGCGTCTGCCGAGGCTGACTCGTATATCCTTGCGAGCCTTTCTTTCTCTCAGGAAGCGACCGAGAAACTCGCTGCTGCTGGTATAAAGACCACAGAGGAGATCATCGAGGGATCAGTGGCTGCTCTGGAGAAAACCATCGCAAACAAAAAGAAAGCACTCAAAGACCTGACCGATCCTGCCGACTACCAGCGAGCACTCAAAGAGATAGAGGCTGAGCAGAAAAAGCTCGACGCTCTGACGGGTGACGATAAGAAAAAGAACAAACCGAAACAGGAAAAAGTAAAGAACAACCTCGCAGAGCTGGAGCTCAAAGCCATGCAAAAGATCGAGGATCAGGCACTGGCTATCCGTGAGGAGGGATACCAAAAAGAGCGGGATCAGGCAAAGCTCGCTTTTGAACGTGAAAAGGAACAGATCGACAAAGAGGAGAAAGAGCGACTGGCTCTGTATGCGAAATTAAAAGCTGCTGGTGAGAACGTCACCGAGGACGACCGCCAGAAGATCATCGCTCAGGCTGCTGCTCTCAGGGTACAGGCTGGAGCTCTCTTTGATAAAGCTCTTTCGGAGCTGGATAAAAAGGAACTGAAAGACCAGAAAGAGAAAGTCGATAAACTGCTCGAACCTTACAAAGACTTTGCCGAGCGTCGTCTGGATATCGAAAAGAAATATAATAAAGATATCGAGGAGATGGAGAAAGCTCGCACGTCGGAAAACTCCGACCTGATCGACCGCTCCATCGAACAGGCAAAGCGCAACCGTACCAAAGAGTACGAGGATCTGGATAAAGAGATCAGCGACTCCGCTCAGCGCAGCTCTAAGATGCTGGAGAAAATATTTACCGAGGTCGGACAGCAGTCGAAAAAGCAGATCGAGAGCGTGATTACCGATGCCGAGCAGCTCTTAAAAGTACTTACCTCTGGCGGTGACGGAGAGTCGATCGGATTTACTCCGGAGCAAATCGCAGCGATGCAAAAAGACTCCGCTCTCATTCAGGATCTGATCCAGAGAATTATCGACAAGAAAAAGGAGCTGTACGATCGTGGCGGTCTTGTCAGTCAGTTTGTCGGTAGCTTTAAGCAGATAAAGGATGCGCTCTCTCTGGACGATCCCGATAAAAAGATGGACTCACTCGCTGAGGGTATCGAGAACATGCTCGGAAGCGGTCAGGCTCTTGTAAATGTTTTCGGCAGTCTGGGAGACAACCTCGCCAGCATAGCCGAGCTCTCAGGTAACGACGGACTGGCTGCTGTTGCCGGAACGATGCAGGGGATCGCTGACACAATGGGCTCAGCGATGGAGGGAGCACAGGCTGGTCTGGCGATCGGGGGTCCGTGGGGAGCTGCGATCGGTGCGGTAGTCGGAGGAGCGATGAGCGTCATGTCGATGGCTGCCGAAGCGAGCGCACGCCATAAAGCAGCACTGAAAGAAATCGAGGAGGCAAAGCTCGCTTATCAGCGTAAATATAATCTCCTCCTGTTGCAGCAAAAACTACTCATGGAGGAAGCCAGCAACATTTTCGGAGAGAAGCAGATCGCCAAAGCTGCAAACGCACTCGAAGTCTATAAAGAAGCTCTGGCAGCATACAAAGCCGAGTTACAGGGAGACAAACCGAAAATGTCCTTTACCGAGTGGATCACCGAGGACGCAGGAGGAACGTATGCGAAAAAGATGCAGGACTACGAGAAAGGTATCGGAGCTCTCTCCTCTGCTCAGATCGTAACGGGACACAAAAAACAGGTCTTTTCGGCTGGGGTAAAGGTAAAGACACTTATAGCGGTATCCTCGACGTATATCCCAAACTCATAGACGAGACAGGTCGTCTCGATACAGTCATGGCTGAGTCCATCCTGAGCACTCACAAAATGGACGACGAGACGAGAAACCTTATCCAGAGCCTTATCGACTTACAGGATCAGGCAGACGCTGCTCAGGAACAGCTCCGAGACTATTTAAAAGAAACTTTCGGAGGTCTGGGTGACGGGATCATGGACTCGATCACCGATGCGATCATCACAGGAGGAAACGATGCGTGGGAGAACTTCGGGAAGTCTGGAGCTGCTGTGCTGGAGGATCTCGGTAAACAGCTCGCATACTCCCTCTTTTTCGCTGGAAAGTTTGACAAGTTACAGGAACAGCTCGAAAGTATATACGGATCTGGTATGAGCGAGGAGCAGATCGCAAACGAGTCTATGCGGCTGATCGGTAACTTTTACAATGGGATCGGCTCGCAGATGGACGCAGCTCAGGGTTTTCTGGAGGACTGGAAACGCAAAGCGAGCCAGTACGGCTTTGACCTCTGGAATGAGGAGGAGGAAGCGACCACTCAGACAGGACGAGCCTCTGCCATTTCGACAATCACTCAGGATCAGGCGAACAGCATCGACGGACGGCTCACCATGATGCAAGTCCACGAGGCGAGTATCGACAATAAAATGGACGATATCGGAAACGGTATTTACCAGATCACCGACAGTCTCGACCAGATCGTCGAGAATACAGGAAGCTGCGACAAGCGACTCGAAAAGATCGAGAACTGTGTCGAGGAAATAAAAAGAGACGGATTAAAAGTAAAATAAGTATGGCAGTATTATCGGGACTTTTATACATGAATAACAAAGACGTATTTAACGAGTACGGAGCGTTTTTGATGGAGGAGAAAGAGGGAGAGTATCAAAATTACTCAGCGTTTCTCAAACCTCCTCAGGCGAAATCTCATACGGCAGTCTCTTATCGTGAGGAGGACGGAGAGCAACTGCCTGACAAACTTACTCCGAACTTTGAGCCGAGAAACATTACGCTGCTCTTTGCGATCATGGCTGACACACGAGCTCAGTTTTTCAAAAATTACACAGCGTTTGTCCGTTTCCTTATCACGGGATCCGACGGATGGCTGTCGGTATATCTGCCGGAGCTTGAGCAGACTTATCGTGTCGTTTACTCTGGCTGTTCGGATTATACGCAGCTTACGGATCTGGAGAGCGGTCAGGTCGTAGGTAAATTCAAAGTCACCCTGAGAGAGCCGAAACCAAACTTTTAAAAAATAACGTTTGAACACTATTTGAACAGTACTAAAATGGCATTAAATATCTATACTCAGAGCGGAGTCCTAAAAGCGACAGTGTCGCCCTCGGACAATTCAACACACCAGACAGCGATCATGTCTGAGAATGTGCTGAACCTCTCATTTACCCTCCCTGAGTATCTGCCTCTGGAGGTAAACGATTACACCCTTTTCGAGGGTGAAAAATTCGAGCTGCTGGAGTCTTACCAGCCAGTCAAGAAATCGAGCATCGAGTACGATTATAGTCCGAAGTTTTACAGCATTATCGCCAGACTGAAAAATGCGCTCGTTTTAAACCTGACCGACGGAGCAAACGAAAGTACTTTTTCACTGACAGCCGATGCGTCCGCACATTTACAGTTTGTCCTCGATAATATAAACCGTATCACAGGCTCGAAAATCTGGAGTAATGGAGAGATCAAAGCGACAGGTAACAAAACGATCGTGTACGATTGTATCTCCTGCTTTGATGCGCTGAACAAAATCGCAGAAGAGTTTGAGGTCGAGTGGTGGATCGAGGGCACGGCTATACACCTGAGCCGATGTGAGCACGGAGACCCGATCGAGCTCGGTTACAGAAAAGGACTTTTGAGCATTACAAAGTCAGACAACGAAAACGCAAAGTTTTTTACTCGCTTGTATCCGATCGGAAGCTCACGGAACATCGACAAAAAGAAATACGGATATACCCGTCTGAGACTGCCGAACGGAGAGCAGTACATGGAGCATAACACTCACCTCGGTATCGTCGAATTTTCAGAGGAGGCAGCATTTTCTCACATTTACCCCCGCAGGATCGGAAAGGTCGGAACAGTCCGCACCGAGGAAAAGACCGGAGAGGACGGAGAGCCATTTACGATTTATTACTTTTCAGACAATGAGCTGCCGTTTGATCCGAACGAGTACGAGATCGAGGGAGTCGTAAAGTCACTCGTTTTCCAGAGCGGAGAGCTGAGCGGTTATGACTTTGAGGTAAATTATAATTCGCAAACGAAAGAGTTTGAAATTATCACCCAGTTTCCGACAGAGGACAGTCAGCTCCCTAACCATGTGCTCTGTCCTGCTCCGACAGACGAGTATATCCTGTATAATATAAACATGCCTGAGAGCTATTATACAGACGCAGAGTATGAGCTGAAAGGAGCTGTCGAGGAGTATATCCAGAAATACAGCGTCGATGTCTCTGTATATAAGTCTCCGACTGATTATATCTACTTTTCAAAAAATAATATCGACCTGAGGCTCGGTCGCAGGATCAGACTCCTGAGCGATGAGTATTTTACAGGAGGCAACCATGATACACGGGTGACGAGTATCACCCGAAAGATAAACAATCCTCTGAGCATGGATATCGAGTGCTCTTACTCGGTTGCTGCTGGCAGGATCTCCCAGATCGAGAGTAATGTCGTGGATATCCAGACGCAGTTTAAAGAGCAGCTCAGTAAGACCGCTTTACAGGTATTAAAGTCATGGGACAGCGTCGATCCGTCGGAGTACAATGTACTGAGCTCCGTCCGGACGCTGCGAGCGATCTCAAACTCACTGAAAAAACTTGCCGAGGAGAGCGATCTCAAATATCTGCGCAAAGATATCGCAGACTCAGCGAAAGAGCTCATTACTTTTCTGGATGGTATCGACGTGATCGGAGAGGCACTGATCGACAGGCTCGTCGTGGATAATGGCGCAATGTTCCGAGATATCCTCTCCTCAGAGGAGTTTATCTCAGGCTTTCCTGCTGGTAAAGGCTGGTCGATCCTCTGGAAAGAAGTTTTAAACGCTGCCGGAGTGAAAGAGCGTAAAGCGATTATGGAACTGGACGAGGTGACTGTCCGAGGAGTGATGCGTATTTACGAGATGATAATCAGCCAGCAGCGAGGAGAGAACGGTACACGGCTCACGTCGGATCAGATGCACGTCCACTCGATAGATCCTGAGCAAAGGAAAATTTATCTCGATACAGAGAAAGGAATTTTATACAATCCTTTCCAAGCTGGCGATATCCTGATGGTACAACAGTATCAGGGACTCCCGTCTGCCGAGAATGGTTACAGCGTGACAAAGCAGTACGAGCTCGCTGTGGTGGATGCTGATATCGGAGCTCTGAGCGATAAGGAGGAGCGTCTGGACTGGATCACTTATAAATCATTTGTCGGGGATATCTCCTCAGTCGCTGCACGTGATGTCCTTACTCGTGTGGACTCACTGACGAACCTTGACCGGAAAGGAATCATCAAACAGACCTCCGTCGAGGAGGGAGCTCCGTATCTCGATGTCATTTACGGGATGAAAACAGATCCTGACAATGCCGTGCGTACCAGACTGGGACGCTTGAGCGGTATCGTAAATTATTGATGGGGGCAGTTACAGGGTTACGGACTGTACTCCGAAAACGCTTATCTGCTGGGAGACTTTCGGCTCAGGACTGGCGACAATGTACAGACACTCTTTGAGATGGTCGAGGGTATGCTGCGCTCTGCGATGCAGACCATGACGTACACACTGACCGAGGAGGACAATTTTCTGACAAACGCTGCTTTTACCCGTGATATGGAGTGCTGGATCCACGACAGTAATATCGTCTTTTTTGAGGCTGACGGAGAGCTCATAAATACGGGTAACAACTTTATGACCGAGAAAAACACGATTGCTGAGGTCGTGGAGTTTGACGGACGGCAAATGCTCCGCATACTCGACAGCGAAATAATCCAGCTTAACGAGTATATACGCAAGCCTGAGGAGGACAGCGTGATATACCTCAGCTTTCGGTATATGTGCGAGGAGTCAGGTATTTTAAAAGTAGGTTTCGACGGAACGGACGAGGAGTCGGATCTGATCGTCAAAGAGTTTGCGATCTCCGCAAATACCGAGTATAAAATTTTCGAGATTAGCGGTCTCTGGGATGGAGAGGGAGACTTTACGCTCTCTTTCTCTGGCGATATTTACATCGACCTTTTGACACTGGCAAATAAGCCTCTGGAGGATTATAAAAAGACTGTCAGCACGCTATTTGAACAAACCGACGAATATATCAAAGCGGTAGCTAAAGAGGTAAACAACCTCGAAAACTATGTAAAAGAGGCAGGCTGGATCACAGCAGCCGACGGACACAAACTCTGGGCGACCATTGAGACGGTCGATAATCTGGGAAACCGTCTGACTACTCACGAGGGCAGCTTTCACGTGACAGCCGAGTATATCTCTGCCATGGTGAAACGGATCGACACAGTGGAGGGCGACCTGAGCATCATCGACAAAACGATCAGTACGGCAGGCTGGATCACCACTGCCGACGGAAACAAACTCTGGGCGACGATCGAGCGGGTCGATGTCCTCGGAAACCGTCTGACTACACACGAGAGCAGCTTTCACGTAACAGCCACAGAGATAAACGGCATCGTTTCCCGTGTAAATACTGTCGAGAATAGGATCAATACGGCAGGCTGGATCACAACTGCCGACGGAAACAAACTCTGGGCGACACAGGAGACACTCAACGAGCTGACAAAGGAGTATAACAACTTTAAAAGCGAAATCACCCAGCAAGCCGATACGCTGTCTCTCTCCATCAAAAAAGGAACAGGGACGATGTTATACAAAGACGTGGAGTTTAAAGAGGGATTAAACAGCGTCAAAGTGTACAGTAATTCGACCACAAAAACAACAGTCGAGCGAGTAAATAAGTCCTCCGACTGTCCGACAGCGTCGAGCTGGATGCTCAAACTCGCATTTACCTACGGAACGGATATCACTCCGGGGCTCGGAGGTTTCAATTTTGGTAACGCATCGAGAGCAAATGCCGTCTTTGAGACGCATATACTCGCAAAAATACCTGTCGGATATACGCTGACGTTTGCTACAAACGCATACGGGGACGGAAGCTCTTACAAGTGGCTGACCTCAAACGAGGGGACGGGTAAATGGGAGACGTATATCTGTCGGGTGCAGTGTGGAACGAGCGGAACTTTCTCGACTACAAATTACTATTATCTGAACGGGACAAAGCCAAAAGTACAATATTCGACCACAGGATCGGTAAATGGCGTATGGTATGACTATTATGTGGCTGGAGCAAACTATTTCAGGATGCAAAATGCAAATGGCACATGGGGATCGGTAGTTAGTCTCTCCAGCTCTCCAGATTATAATAAACTGATCTGGTACGTCGGATCTGCTACCGTTTACGATCTATCACAGTATGAGGACGTAATCTCCCAGATAAACCTCTCTCCTCACGAGATCAAGATCAAAGCAGATCGTATCAATCTGGAGGGATATGTGACAGCGACAAATATCTCGACGATCAACATCACCACAAGTCGACTTACTGTTTTGAGCGGTGCGAAAATTGGAAATTTCGAGGTACAAAGTAATACCCTTTACTGGAACTATGGAAATGCAAAAATACGTCTCGGATATGCGTCTGCTTATAACAATGCGTCAGTTTTCGCACAGGCAGATTATTACGGTCATGCGATCGTCGGTATCTGTAACAATGGAGGAGCAGCCATTTACGGAAGCTGTCGGGCGTATCCAAGCTATCCGAGCACGAGCGTTTTATGGGCTGGCTTTTTCGATGGCAATGTAAGTGTAAATAATGCAAATCTATTCTGTGAGGGTGGAGTCGTACAAGCCAAAGAGGTTTACTCTCTCAATGGCTGGAGCGGTAGCTTTAAAGGTAAATCGGTACGGGTAAAATGGGGAATTATAACCGAAGTATGGTAAACATAAATATTTAAGAGCATGAAAGTAAATTTTAATCAGAATTTCAAGAACTGGGAGGGAGAGGATCTCCTTGTCGATGGCAAACCTCAGCCAATGGGTAAAATAATCGCTCAGACTCTTTTTAATGGAGAGGGGATAAAAAAGTCCGACGATCCTCTGAAAGACGGAGAGCGTAAGCTGATGGCTTACTCTGTTTGTATGCGTATCGCTGGCACGACTGATCCCGTGGAGATCACTGTCGAGGAGGGTGCGCTCATTAAAGAGGCTATGTCGTATTTGACTCCTGGGTGTTATGCTCAGGTAGTGAATTTAATCGAGGGTAAATAATGGCAGATTTAAAGCTAACAGATAGCCAGTTAAAAGCTATCGCTTATTATGTCCGATCTCAGATCGCTGCTGAGACGAGGACTGTCTGGGAGTACAACATGGTGGACTCTCTGGACGGTGTCGAGTCTATGCCAGTGATCCAGAATATCGGAGGAGTAAGAAAGACCGTGAGAGCTCCGATCACCCTCCTGTCTGAGCCAGCATGGCAGGCAGTTAAAGATTTGGTCGAGGATCTGGAGAAAGCATTTCTCAAAGTGGACTCAGCAGCAGACAAAGCGATAAACGCTGCGAACACTGCTGACGCAGCCACAGAGGAGAGCAAGAAACAGACAGCGATCATGGTCGAGAAAATAAAACTGGCTGTCGAGGTGCTCAGCCATCCTCCGATCGTAGAGGATAATATCCTGTATGTGTATGATATCGACACACACGAGTACTACAATACAGGACAATGTATGAAAGGAGTCACCTTTAAGCCGTTTTATGATCCTGCCGACGGTATGCTGCACTGGACTAATGACGGAGGACTGGAAAACCCCGAACCTGTACGGGTAGAGGGTAATGTGATGTTTGCCACGTTTGCTTTTAGAGATGACGGTCATTTAATAATGCGGACAGTCCCTGAGTACAAAGGTGCAGACTTTAAAATGGTCGATGGACGATTAAAAGCAGTGATATGATATGAATACAACGAGCACAGTCAGGGAGACAGATATCGGTAAAATCGCCATCACTCCCGTAGAAAATAACCTTTCGAGTTTTGATGTCCTCGACCTGATCGTAAAGGACGGACGAGCGTATCTCTCGAAAAAGCAAGATAACAAAGACGCTGTTACTGTAACGGGTAGCTGGTTAAAGATCACCGAAAACGCTTACGATCAGGCTGTCCGTCTGGGACTGTTCTCAGGCACAGAGGCAGAATGGATCGCCAGTCTTTCGGCAGCCAGTGAGCAGGCAGCAGCTCTCGCCAAAGAACAGACCGAGCTCTGTAAAAAAGCGACGGACGCAGCGAACACGGCAGCCAGTAACGCAACCTCAGCAGCGACCAGAGCAGGATCAGCAGCCGAGACAGCAACGAGTACCGCAAAGGAAGCGGCAGCCATGGTCGAAACCGCTCAGGACAAAGCGGACAAACTCGACAAAGTGATCCGTGATGCTCAGGATCAGACGGACAGTATGCGAGCTCTTGAGCAGTCGATCACAAATTACGTGCAGTCTGCACCTACGAGAATGGAGCTCACATATACCCAGCAGATCACGCTCGGCAATCCGTCCGAGCAACGTATCGAGGCAAAGCTGTATCCTGCCTATGTCCTGCAAAATGTCCTTTGTCTCTCAGCCAGTGGCGAGGAGATTGTGTCGGTAGATCCTGACGGACTGCTGCACATTCACAAAACAGGAAAGGCAAAGATCCACGTCATACCGACTCATAACGTCGCTCTGTTTACGACGATCGAGATCGAGGTCAAAGAGCCGGTAATGCGACTCGCTGGTGACGGTAGTATCCGTTTAAGTTCAGATGGTAAAATACGTAAAACATAACTTTAAAAATTCATAGTATGGCATTTACAGAAAATGAAGAGGCTCAGGTCAGAGCCATGCTTACCGCATATTCAAGCGGAAAGAAAATAAATGATCTTACTCTCGCCACAGGAGGAGTCGAGGAGTTTATGATCGAAGTACAAAAGAAAGACGGAGAGTCCGGTCGTATAAACCTGTATTCAGCGATCAGCATCGTAAATCAGAAAATTGCGATCCGACGCTGGGACGAAACGCTGTCCTCTCCCATCGGAGAGGCTTTCGGAAATATCGACTTTTTGCGAGAGCTGCCGTCGGTGTTAGGTCTCGGCTGTTATCTGGTGACAGACGACCGCAAACGTAAGAAACTCGATCCTACCAATCATTACAAATATCAGGACGGAAGTCCTGCCAAGCTCGACGGATCAGAGGGACAGTATATGTGGTGCTGGAATACCCACTATTACGCATCATGGAAAGAGGGAAATTACTTTTACGAGGCTGTCAGTCTGAACCCGATCGACGGTAAGGAGTGTTACCGGATACCAGAGGGAGGTACGAGTGCTCTCGGTGGTGGTGTAATAGATCGCACAAATACGATCCTCTGCTCGCTGATAAGTAACGACGAGCGATACATGGGTGGCTGTGATAGTAATAATGCTTTTGTAAACGATCAGTACAAATCGAGACTGGGAACATGCCGTACCACTGTCGCTTTGAATACTTTCAGCACATACGCCCGTAAACGAGGCGAGGGATGGGAGGCAAACTGGTACGTATCCAGAGCAGTACAGGAGTATTTGTTTCGTATAATCATGGGTACCCGCCACTCTCAGACTGCCGTCAATGCAAACAAAGACGCAAACGGTCTCTATCAGGGAGGACTGGGAGCTGGGGTGACAAATTTCAGTAGTGCCGAGTGGCTTGAATGGTCGGAGAGTACTTCTTATTATCAGCCTATGGTACCGACTTCGGTTGGTGTTGAGCTGGGAGACGGAGTCGGACAAGTTCCCTATAATGTTTTAAACCGTGACGGCTCAGTATTCAAAGCGACAAACGTCCCTGTTTTCTTCGGTCTTAAAAATATGTTTGGCAATTTGTGGCAGGGTGTTCGTGGTTTAATTATCGACGTAGGTGCGGAGAAATCTATCGGTTATGTCGCACCCTCTTTGTATGCTGATTACAGTAATACGAGCGTTTCGGGATTGATACAATGTGCGGAGCAGCCACGAGCGGGTCAACTTTACATAAAAAAAATGTCAATGAATAAACTTTGTTGTTTGCCGACAGAAACCGGAGGCAGTTCTTCGACTTATTATGCCGACTATCATTACGAAAATTCTGCCACATCACAAGGTCTCCGTTCCCGTCTGGCGGGCGGTGCTGCGATTTATGGTGCGGGTGCGGGTGCGTTTGTTACGTATTCGCAATTTGCGGTGACGTTTTCGAGTCATACGACTTCGGCTCCTCTCTGCTACTTTAGTGAGGATCCTGTAATAAACTAAAAACCGCAAAGCGGTAAACGAAAACGAGAGCGGAGCAAAGCGACGCTCTTAAAGCGGTCTTTGAAATATTTTTTCATTCTTACCTCTATATAAATTTTTCCTCGGTGGTATTATTATACCGCCGTCAGGCGGTCGAAAAAAATTTTTATTTTTCGAGGTTTTGAGGTTTGGCTTTAAAGTGTTAAATTAGTGGCGTTTTTAACCTCGTTAAGATTTTTATTTTTTCGAGTAGTTAAACTCAGGTTGTTTCTCCTTTGGAGTTGGCATCTCCGTTCCCGTCTGGCAGGCAGTGCTGCGAATAATGGTGCAGGTGCAGGTGCGTTTGTAACGAATTCACAAAATGCAGTGACGAATTCGAGTAATACGACTTCAGCTCCTCTCAACTTTGTAAAAAAGATAAAGGAGAAAGACCTTGCCGATCAGCAAAAGATAACTATAACAAAGGGGTATCAGTAGGCTGAAAAGCTCGACCATTCCCCGAAGATCAAAGCAGACACAAACCCAAAAGACCCACTGACCCATTATGAAGCGATACGGTAACCTGTACGAGCGTGTTTGCTCGTACGATAATTTGGTGAACGCTGCCGAAAATGCTCGTAAAGGTAAAAATCGGCAGATAACGATCCGAGACTTTTACTCGGACTTTGAAAATAACATCTTACAGCTCCAGCGTGAGCTCCAGACCTTAACTTTCAAAACCTCCGATTATAGTATATTCACTATAAAAGAGCCGAAAGAGAGGATCATTTACCGTCTGCCATTTAAAGATCGGGTGGTACACTGGGCGATTATGCTCGTAATTGAGCCTATCTGGATAGGTTACTTTACCAGAGATACATACTCCTGTATTAAAGGGAGAGGTATCCATGCTCTACAAAAGAAACTCACTCACGATTTACGGAGTGATCCTGAGGGTACAGCTTACTGTTTGAAAGTAGACGTTAAAAAGTTCTATCCCTCGATAGATCATACCATTTTAAAAACCATCGTCAGGAAAAAGATAAAAGATCCTGAGCTGCTCTGGCTCATAGATGAAATTATCGACTCTGTTCCTGAGCGTGAGGGAGTACCTATCGGAAATTATCTCTCACAATATTTCGCAAACATTTATCTGGCAGAACTCGACCACATTATCAAAGAGGACTTAAATATCCGTTATTATTACAGATATTCGGACGACCTTGTCTTTCTGGACTCCTCGAAAGAGAAGCTGAGAGCTGTGCTGGTATATGTTAATCATTATCTGCATAATGAGCGAAATATGACTATAAAAAGCAATTTCCAGATTTTCCCTGTCGAGTCGAGAGGTATCGACTTTGTCGGATACGTCACTTTTCACGAGTATGCACTCGTCAGGAAAAGGAACAAAAAAAATTTGTGCCGGAAACTTGCTGAGTATCGCAAAAAAGGACTATCAGAGGAGCAGATACGGCTGAAAGTGGCGAGCCGTGTCGGTTTTATGATACACTGTAATAGTAGAAATTTATTAAAATCTTTAAATGTGGTAGGAATGAAAAAATTTTCAGAAGTCGCAAAAACTCAGGGAAAGCTGGAGGGATCAAAACTCCATATTGACCAAATTTTAAACAGGGTAATCCATTTACTGGCTTATGAGATCACAGACTCAAAGCATAACTCTGAGAAGTGTGTCACGCTCCAGTACGAGATCGAGGAGGACAATCCTCAGGAAAATGCGGAACAAAAGACGATATGGGCGAAACATATCACTTTTACAGGATCGAAAGCACTACTCGGACAGCTTGAGCAGTTAGAGCCGGAGGATCTCCCATGTGAGGCGAAAATAATTAAACAACCCATCGGGGACGGTCGAAAATGTTTTTATAAGATCGTGGACCCCGACGATTAAAAAAACTGAAAATTTATGTACACAGCAATTTATCCAGAGAAAAGAGGTTTTGTACCTTACGACAGAGATCAGTATCTGCTCTATTTGAACGAGCAAGCAGTCACCTACACACCTGAGGAAGTAATCGAGGGAGAGGAAGTTTCGGAACGTACACCGATCAAAGGTTTTTCCTATACGGGAGAGCTGGAGGACGGAGGTACTCTGATAAAAGCAACCTTTGCGACTTACGACGCTTTCGTGGCTGGTCTGATCCGTAAACAATACTCAGCGGACGAGGTCGAGGCGTTAAACTCAAACATGATCCTCGCCATGCGAGAGTCAGAGAACGAAAGAGCCGAGGAGTTTACCCAGAGATGGGAGGAGTTTCAGTCGTACAGAGAGGACTGTAAAGAGAAAGCGAGAGCGGTATTAAATCTCTGATTTTCCGAGGGGGAGGAAAGAAAAGACCCCCGACCACATTTTAAAGTATCCTACCACTTAAAAACGTAACGCATTACTGCGACTGTCGGGGGTCAAATGCCCTCTCCATCGCTGTAATGCGTTTTTTTATTCGTTCGTAAGTGGTAGGACTGCAAATATACGGATTATTTGCCATTCTGCCATAAACAAAGGCTGGATTATGAAAGTGTACGAGTTACTGAGCTTTAACAGAGAAATGCTAAAGCGGATACATCATGCAGGAATCAAACCTGACGATTACAAGTATCTGGACTTATTCAATGAGTACGGAGAGAGAGTCGCTCAGGGTGAAAAGGTGACGTATGTCGTCGCTTGCTTATCGGAGAAATACCATATCAGCGAGCGTCAGGTGTACAACATTATCGGGAAGTTTTCGAGCGATGTATCTTACTGCAAAATCTGTGCAGTGAGATAAGCTGCTTTTATTCGAGATTGAGACAGATCCTCCAGAACTTTGTCGCAAAAACTTGAGAGATGAAAACACCGATTACTTATTACGGAGGAAAGCAGGGAATGATTAAAGATATCCTGCCACTGATCCCAGAGCATAATACCTATACAGAGGCATTTGCCGGAGGAGCTGCTGTCCTATTTGCGAAAGATCCTGCGAGGATCAATGTCATAAACGATCTTAACGGAGAGATCGTGAACTTTTACAGAACGGTCGTGACCGATTTTGATGCTTTGAAAGCGGAGATCATGCAAACGCTCCACAGTCGGGAGCATCAACAAGTCGCAAAGTTTATTTATCAGCATCCAGACTATTTTTCCAGAGTAAAGAGAGCGTGGGCGGTCTGGGCGTTGAGTAAACTCGCTTTCTCTGGAGACTTTAGCGGATCATTTTCTTTCTGTAAGAAGGGAAGCTGTAAACGATACGTCGGACTGGAAAATGCAAAAGAGAGTTTCGGAGACGACCTGAGAAAGTTTATCCAAAACTGTACGATCGAGCAGGACGACGCTCTGAAAGTTATCCAGCGTTACGATACAAAGGATACTTTCCACTTTGTCGATCCTCCTTATGTCGGTTTTAATATGGGTCATTACTCAGGCATGTTCTCAGTCGATGATATGAGGAATTTACTTGAGCTGTTGTCTCAGATCGAGGGAAAGTTTATGCTCACGATGTATCCTGACGAGCTGATCTCTGAGTATATGGATAAAAACGGCTGGCACAAACATACTGTTAATCGGACTGTGACTGCATCAAATGCCGTAAATACCAAACGACGCAAACAGGAGGAATGGATGATTTGCAATTATGAGGCAAATTTGCCCGATTAAAGCATTTTCCGCTCGTCTGGGCGATTTATTTGCCGATTGTGAGAGTTTGATCGAATAAAAGTAAAACAGCTTTCAAATGACGTTCAAATCATTTTTGAAAGCTGTTTTTGTATTATAAAAATATGAACTGGATAAATGCAGACGTAAAAATCACTCTCACGAAATGGATCGCTGAGCTCCGAAAGTCAAAGTCATATTATGGATTTTAATTATGATATAAAGGTACTGATTTTACTTGATTTGTGCAAGTTTTCGAGCGATAAAATGCAATAAAAAAACAGCTTTTTTTCATCGTTCAAATGATGTTTGAAAGCTGTTTTTTTCTTTGTGTGCGTGTCCTCAAATTCGACTGTTTTCGTTTTGAGCCGATTTTTTTATTTTCGCATCTGGTTTTGAAAATCATCTGAAATCGTTCTGCCGATTTTAATCGGTTATTCTTGCTGCGGGGGGCATAACTTTATTTTTTAATTTTCAATTCTCAATTTTTAATTTATCATGACCATTGCGCCTTTAACGGTGGTCTGCCCGCTGGCGGAAAGTTCCGCTGTGGCGTTACCCTTCACCGAGGCTCCCACTTTTGCCTGCACCTTGACGTTCAGCCCTTCGAGGCTAGCGTCCTGCTTGGCTGTTCCGCTGAGTTTCATCGTGGCATCCATCGTGATGTTGCCCTTTGCCTTCAGCTTTATATCTTTGGCGGACGTGAGCGTGATGCCGTTCTTGTCCATCGTTATTTCGTTCTTGTTCTCGTCGGTCAGCTTGATGTGCTTTCCGTCGTCGCTTATCTCCACCGTATTCTTTCCGGGGGTGGAAACCGTTATAATCTTCTTTTCTTCGTCGAACTCGAGACGCATCTTTTCGCGCGTGACGATGGCTTTCTTGTTGTTCTTCGCCTCATATTCGTAGGGCGGCTTGTGCTTCTCGCCATACAGCAAGCCGAGTATTACCGGATGGGCAGGGTCCTGGTTCATGAAGCCTACGATGACCTCGTCCTCCGGTTCGGGCAGGAAGAACGCGCCCATGCCACCGGTGGCGTACATCGTGGAAAGGCGTGCCCAGAACAGCTTGCTCTTTCCGTCCATCCACGGCAGTTCCACCTGTATGCGCTGCTCTTTCAGCGGGTCGCCGTCCAGTTTCTTCACCACCGCCGCATGAAGTCCCTGCAAGCCGGGCAGAAAGCCGGAAGCGGAAGGGGAAACCACATCGGTCTCATCGGTAATGCACAGCGGAGAGACGCCTGCGCCTGCTTCGGTTATCCACTCGTTATTGTCGATGGTATGCGTCACCGAGCCTACGAACAAGTTGCCGTTGAACCGCTTGCCCAGTCCTTTCAGTTCGATGATGCAGCCGGGCTTCACCTTTGCCGAACCGTAGAAGCTGCACGAACCCTGATAGCGCGAGAGTCCGGCTTTCAGCGCCATACCGTCCGCCCATTGCTTCAAGGCCTTTTCATCCGTCGGCGCATCGGTCTGTAGCAACAGGCTGTCGCCCGTGGCGATGTTCTTGGGCTGGAGGTCGCCCTGCTTGTTGAGCGAGGGTGAGGAAGCGGACACCTTCACCGCCTTCTGTGTCTTGGGACTCCACGACACGGCTTCGTACTACGTGAACTGATCATCGGCAGAGAGTTCAAGGTCGAAGGCCGTCAGGTCCGTACCGAAAGTTACGGTATGTACAGGCGAACCGCCCACATCGGGCTTCTTTACCTTTATCTTACTGCCGTCGGTGAAGACAAACAGGCCGTTGGCATCGGCACGCGAGAGGGCGAAGTCCCAGTCCGAACAGTAGTACTGCACCAGTGTAGGGTGCTGGTAGGACGTGGCATCCACATCCACGCTGCCGTAATCTTTCAGCACTTCCCCGATGATGTCGCTGTCCTTCTTCTTCTCGAAGATGCGGTTCCGTCGTCCCTGTGTGGCAGGATAGGCGTTGTCACGGCACTCCAGCACCATGTAGGAACGGAAGTCTTTTCCGGTGAGGATGCGCAGTCCGGTGATAACACCCTCGAAAAGCGTTTCCTCCTTGCCGGTGTCTCCGGCATCCAGGCGGATGGTGTTGCCCGGCTTGAACAAACTATTGTCACTCTCATCGAAGGTCTGCTTGTCCATGTTTCCGGCATTGAACTTCAGTGCGGCCTTGCCGATGCGGTTCAGCTCCAGTCGCACGGTGGCGGATACCAGTGCATAGTCATCCTTTAACTTGCTGCCGCCGGAATAGACTGAACAGGACAGCACACGGTCTTTATTTACAGAAGGCGATTCTGCCATATTTCTTTTATCCTTTCTTTAACATCGGCATCAGGAGTTGCGTACCGGCAGGTATGCTCCTGTAACCGTTTAAATTATTAAACCGGGCGACTTCACCGACCAGCAGCGGGTCGCCATAGATTTCATCACAAAGGGCAGCAAGTGTCTGCCCTTCCTTTAGTGTAACCAGGCGCGACACGTCGGGCGAGCGTTTCGAGAAGTGCTTCTTCTCTTCCTTCTGGCTGCAATAGCCCGTCAGTGTCACTTTCAACTCCGCACGCAGAGGCATTCCATCAGCATTGAACAGGGAGTATTCCGTTTCCAATGTCTTCAGTTGGCCGAAGAAGGTGATGTCGCCATATTCCACCTTGACAAATGAGGGGCGATGTCCCTCGATATTGTAGTCGTAGAGCCGCGCCTCAATCTCGTTTACCATGTCGTGCACGGGTTTCTTCTCCTCGTCGTCTTCCATGGCGTTGGTCATGTCGAGCAGACACCCGAATGAGAGCGTTTCCGGCTGATAGCGCACATAGACGTTGGACCCGTTCAGGCTGCCCAGCTGCTTGTCCTCCGCATAGCGGATGCCTTTGCCAAGCTTCACCTTCTCCGGGTTGATGGGCAGTTCCAGCGCGGGTTTGTACACGCTGTTGAAACTGTCATCCGTATAGGCCGTTATCTTCATCTTTCCCATATCGTCGAGATTTTCTTTAAACCTTCATTCTTTGTACTTCCTGCTTCGCTTGTCTCATCTTTCTTTTCTCCGCCGCTGTCCGGCAGGCTGTCCGTTCTTTTTCTCTTCGGACAGCCTGTCCAGCACGCGGCTCTCTATCTTCCGGACGATTTCGTCCGATACTTCCGTCACTGCGATGATTTTTTTCTCTATAACGGTACGGACACGCATTTCCTTGATGACTACCGGCATATTCACAAATTGTTAATATACTCGGTCCATGCGGCTGTAAACCAGTTCGATAGTTTCCAGCGCCAGACCGCTTTTGTCCGAATCAAAATTGCCAAGGCTCCACTTTGCCAAATAAGCATTGCTGCATTGCCAGGCCGCCCTCACTATACTCACCTTGTCCAACAGGTGGATAACCACATCGTAAGTCTTGATTATCCTCAACCCATTCTTGCCATAGTGATACAAGTATCCTTGGCTTTCCTCAATCCATTGTTTCAGCGGGTCATCCAGGATTCCTATGGGACGTTTCAGCACAAGTCTTGAAAATTTCATCTTGTCAGGCATCGGTTGCGACTTGCCTTCGCCTCCCAACGTTTCGGAAACATCAAAACTCCATGACAAACCGCTGACCTCGTAGAATGAAGTTCTGAATATCGGTTCACCCATCTTCTGGAACACGACCATGAAGAAGAATGAAACAGGAGGAGCCCATGTATTGAGCAGTTCGGAAAAGTGGCTACTGTCCGACATATTACTTCAGATTTACTCCTTCATGGGCGATAACCAATGTTTCGATTGCCGTGCTGGTGGCATCGGACTTGAAGCCTTCCACCGTCAGTTTCTTCGGCCATGCGTTCACCGCTTCCCAGGTCTTTACAGGGCTGCCCGATTCATCGAGCAGGCTCACCGTCACGACTTCACGCTGAATGATGTTCAGTTTGACACCGTTGAGCCAGTCCCACATTACCTTGTCGTCCTTGAAAACACCTTTCTTCAAGGTCAGGTCACCGGCTTTTCTCAGTCCGGGCATTTTCAGTTTGGTAAAGACAGGGCTGTCACCGGCGCGATAGGTGATTTCCTCGTATTCCAATTCAAGACCTGACACTTCGCTGCACGAAATGTCTCCTACATTGGAAATTGACACTTTGAAATAAAAACTCGGTAACGGCCATGCCTGAGTGCTTGCACTTTGTGCCGCTCCATTGTCTGCCATAATATTCTGATTTTAAATTGTTAATTTTTAATTCTTATATTCCGGCTATACTTAGCTCTTCTGCATCTGCTGCTGGAAGGTGATTTCGATGAACTCTGCCGGACGGCTGATGGCAACCAGCACGGTGATGCGCATGGTGCCTTCCAGTATGTCTTCGGCTGTCATGGTGTCGCCCAGCCCGATGTGGACTTCGTATGCATCTTCGGGGCTGGAACCTGCCAGTCCGCCACGTTTCCACACGCTGCGCAGGAAGTTCTCTATCATGCACTTCATGTTGATCCACGTACTTGCATCGTTAGGCTCGAACACATAGGCACGGGCGGCATTCTTAACGGATTGCTCCAGGAATGTCATCGTGCGGCGGACGTTGATATAGCGCCAGTCGTTGGAGTTTCCGTCCAGCGTACGCGCTCCCCACACCTTGATGCCCTCGCCGGGGAATGTACGGATAGCATTGACAGCTTTTCCGTTCATCGGCATGTTCAGGTTTTCCTGATCATAGTCGGTAATCACTTCTGCCGGCTTGTTTACATAGTTGACGGATACGTTGGCCGGGGCTTTCCATACGCCACGGGTTCTGTCTACCATGGCGTAGATACCTGCCATGGCCGCTGATGGAGGAAGATGGTTGAGAGATGCCTTCACTTTGTCGGCGAGCTGCTTATACTCCGGCCAGTTTTGCAAAAGGGCATTGTGAAGGTCGTTTTTTAGTTTCTTTTCCTTCTCGTCATCTTTGACTTTGCTTATTTCAGCAAGAATGTCCACTATGTATTTGTCAAGGGCGGAATTACCGCTGTATATGTCCTTATTGGGGTTGTCTGTCTCTTGATTACCTATTTTTATGGTTTTCGGATTAGCCTGGAAGACCATTACCATTCCATCAATGTCATTGTCGGACAATACAGATGTGTCCAGCCATGGATAATAGGCGGCTGCAAACTGTAGGTTGGTTGTCCCTATGGCAGTACGGAATTTTTCAACATCTGTATCACCTTCCACTCCATCCTGATATTTTGTGGGGATATCGAGTATGGCAAAATACTTTTTAGTTTTGCACAAATCAAGCATTTCTGAATAAACCGTCATACAGCTACTGTTATTCACCGCCTCCGGCACTACCAGCATGGTTATATCCTGAATCTTTTTGATGGTAGTGTAAACAGCAGCTTTTTTATCGTCCGTGTAAGCGTCAGCAAATTTCTTGTCATAATCACCAACAGAAACCACATAGCAAGTACTTCCGCCATTGGCAAAGAACAGCGTGAGATGATAATACAGCGTGCAAAGATTACCTTCCAGTTTGGCCTGAAGCTGATCTACAACCAATGCATCTTCTTCGGCGGCAGCACCCACGCTTACATTGAACTTGTGTATTTTAGCCCCACCGAAATATTTATGATATTCCGTCATTGATGTAATCCTTATCGGCTTGTTCTGCAAGGATTCATTCCCGTATTCCGTTTCTTCGGTAAGCCCGATAAATACCGGGATGGCTGTTTCGGCTTCCACTACCGAATTACCGAAAGCGCTTTTCTCCTTGATGTAAACGCCCGGGGTTTTGTATTCTCCCATGATTCTTGATATTTTAGTTTAACAATAGGTTATCAACTCTTCTGCACCTGCTGCTGGAAGGTTATCTCAATAAACTCAGCTGGATGCGTAACAGCCACTAGGACCGTGATGCGCATGATACCGTTCAATATGTCTTCAGCAGTCATCGTGTCACCCAACCCCACATGCACCTCGAAGGCATCCTCGGGGGTGGCACCAGCCAGTCCGCCGCGTTTCCACACACTGCGAAGGAAGTTTTCTATCATACACTTCATATTAATCCATGTGCCCGCATCATTCGGTTCGAACACATAGGCACGGGCGGCGTTCTTCACGGATTCTTCTAGGAAGAGCAGCGTGCGGCGTACATTGATGTAGCGCCAGTCCAGTGAATTGCCGTCCAGCGTGCGTGCCCCCATACCTTAACGCCTTCTCCGCGGAAGGTGCGTATCACGTTGACAGCTTTTCCATTCATCGGGGCGTTCAGCCCTTCTTGCTGTTCATCGTCAATCTCTTCCGCAGGGCTGTTTACATAGCTCAAGGTCACATTTGCCGGAACTTTCCATACGCCGCGGTTTCTGTCCACCATAGCGTAGATACCAGCCATGGCCGCAGACGGGGGAAGCAGGTTCAGTTCCATAAGAAGGGCCTTTATTGCCTGCTTGAACTTTGGTGAAGAACTTGACAAGACTGCATATAGTCCATTCTTGTCAGTTACCGTTGCCTTAGGGCATTTCACAGTAAATTCTTTTAAGCTGACGTTATTATCTTCCTGCTCTTCCTTATAATTCGTTATTTCAAATAAAGGTTTTCCATTCTCATCAATAACAGTATCATCCTTTGTTACATCCTTAAAACTGAAAGTATAGCCATAAACCGTTTTACTCTCATCTTTTTTCAATTTGATTGTTACCAATTCTTTAAAATACGTATCAACTATTTTGCTAAATCAGGTTCTTCGCTTATTTCTTTGGCATTGCTATAGACACTGTCTTTCCAAGTGAACATATCACCGGTCAAGTCCCGTTCACTCAGCACCGATGTGTTGAGCCAGGGAAAATAGGCCGCACCATAAGAGAGGAAATTGGAACCGACACCTTCCCGGAACACATTCATCTGGTCGTCAAGGGTGGTGGAATCTTCCGCTTTCGGATAGATGTCGAGTATGGAGAAGCGATTTTTCATCTTGTCCCCACAGTGTTTTAGCATCTCGGTCTGGATATTCTTGAGCTGACTTCCGTCTTTTATATTTACAGCCTCAGGTATTACAACCATCGTTATTTCACGCACCTGTTCCAGAGGCTTTATGCCACCAATCAGGTCGCTGGCTTTGATTTCCGGATTATCCTCCACATACTTTCCGACTGAGACGACATAGCAAGTACTCCCTCCATTGGCAAAGAACAGCATCATGTTGTAATACAGTGAATAGACTGAACCTCCTGATATTTTCAGCGATTTTTTTGTTATATCCACGTCAAACTTCAGTTTCGGCGCTCCGCCGAAATACTTCACAAACTCCGTCATCGACGAAATCTTGAAAGGTTTATTCTTCAGGTTATCATTCCCATTCTCGACCTTATCGGTATATCCGATAAAAGCCGGGATAGCGGTTTCGGCTTCAACCACCGAGTTGTCGAATGCGTTCTTTTCTACGATATAAACGCCGGGTGTTTTCATGTTTGCCATACGATTTAATTTTTTATAGTGATACTAATATTGTTTATATGCTGCTCAGATGTAACAGACCTGCCTTATCTTATCCGGGATTTTCTCCTTGGATGCTTCGGGTTCTACTTTGAATCTTCCGGGTTGCGGGTAAGGAAGAAAACGGCTCAGCAGCCTTTTCTTCAGTGAATTCTTAGCGATAATACCGGACCATACTCCCACAGGCAGTGTGGAAAAGTCCTCCGCCTGCATATCCTTTTCAATCTTTTCAATCTCCCTTTTAGTCTCTTCAATATCCTTTTTAATCTCTTTGGCAAGCCTTTCTTGCCATCTGGGCTCTTCATCATTAAGTTCTTCGATAAATTCCGCCATCGGTATCTCGAACAGCAGCAGGTTGTAAGTCGGATTTTGCCGACAGAGAATGGGAGATGTGGAAACAATCTGCCATGCCATGTCACCATAAGGTGTGGAGGGCAGTTTCTTGGAAAGAGAAAAAAGGATGTCCCCTGTGGTATCTTCCAGCAACAAGATTTTCGATTCGTCAGTATCCGCATTACGGCGCACAAACAAATATTCCCAGAGGTAGGATGCTTTGTTGAACTTGAGCCGGTATTCAAGTGGTTTTCCGTCCTTTGCCTCTTTCTGCATTTCTGGTGTCAACCCAATACTGATATGACAAAAACAGGAACTACTCATCGAAGGAGCATCTGCAGGCACCAGAGCGGAAACCACATCAACCGTCTGGCTTTTACCGGACAGGCTCAACCTGTAAAACGACTGTGGCTGATAACCCTCCAGTTGCGTCACGTACATGAAGGCGGCATCCAGTACCTGCAGGGCACATTCCAGACGGTCGTCAGGCAAAAAGCCGTTGAAATCGTCGGCTATCAGCCACTGGCAACCGTCATCGGTCTGCCTGAACAGTATACCCCGGTTACGCATCAGTGTTTCTGTTTTTGCCGTAGGCGCTATGCGGAATTTACCGGTTACATTTTTGTAGTAACCATGTTCCATTGTTATGCCGATAAGCTTCGAAAACTGTGTCATATCTCTTCCGTTTTATAGTTTTATATCCGGTTGCTTCATCGTCGCTCCACTGCCGGTTGTTTCTTCCGTATCTATCACCAGCCGACGCAGCTTGCACACCACCGAAGGGTAGTACTGTCCGCCCAGCATAGTCCAGATGTTATTCAGGTCTTGCGGTGATAAAGTTACGATTTCTACCGTATAAGCTATTCCGTCTATCTCGAATTTCGAGACGGACTGGATGAATTTTAGTGTGTCGGACAAGATAGAGAGCGATTCGGCATACCGTTTCTCGTCGTACACAGCTGCCAGCATTAGGTCCAAATTGAGCAACAGAGGCGGTGCCTGCCGCGTATATCCTTCCGCCGTGCGTTGCACCGGAGCGGAGATGCCGCCCGCCGTTTCACGTTCCACACTGAACAGAGAAACCACCATCTTATTGGGCTTCTCTTCTGTCCCGTTGCCCACAAAACCGGCTTCCGCCAAGCCTTCGGGCTGGTGGTGCAGCCGGGAGAGGTATTCGTCCAGCCGAGAGGCGTAGTATGTCAGGATTGCCTTTATCATATCGCTTTCAGATAGTTTATGATACCTTCTGCTATGATGTCCGTCACGCACTGCTTCCCGGCTTCGGAGAGCAGGAAGTCCACATCTTCCCGGTTGTCCTGAAAGAAGTTCTCTACCAACACGGCAGGACAGTTGGTCTTGCGGCAGATGTAGAGATCGGAAGTCCAGTAAAGTACCTGACGGGAGGGTTGGCGCACCTTTACTTTTTTGCTGAGTGCCGCTTGTGCCATTGCCCGGGCAAGCCGCTTGCTTTTCTGCGAGGCATTGCCGCCTACAAACACGCTCCAGCCACGTGCGGGCATCCATTCCGCTCCGCTGCCCATGGCGTTGCAGTGGATGGAGACGAGTATGGCTTGCTTTCCGGCTTCGGCGTATGCACGGTCTGCCCGGTCCACACGCTCTGCCAGTGACACGTCTGTTTCTTCGGGCACGATGCGGATGGCGTCGATACCTGCTTGTTGTAACCTGATTGCTACCCGGATGGCTATCTCGCGGGTGTAGGCGTATTCTCTCAAGCTTCCGTCGGGGGAACGCTTGCCCGGAGTTTCCGCTCCGTGACCGTTGTCTATTAATACTTTCATTGCGTTTCTGTTTGTTTTGTTTATACTATTCGTTGTTCTTTCTCTCTTTTGCCGGATTGAAAATCCTGATGCTTATAACCGACGGATTGTAAATCCGCCGGGACGGAATCCGCCGGGACGGACGAAACGGAGCTTGCATATAGCATCCATGTTGGTTGCTCCACCCAAATCATCGGAATCATTCACGTAACCGCCTTCCCACTTCAGGATGAACGGCGCTAATTTTGCTACATTTGCCATAATCTTTCTTTTTTTAGTTAGACAATTAATCTGCTTCCAATCTGTTTCTTTCCTTCGTGCCACCGCCCCCGGCAAAGGGAGCGGCCGTCACCCCCACGGGAACCGGAACGGTTCGGATATACTTTTCCGGCTTGCTAATGGCACTCCGACTATTGCCGGGTTTCGGGACTGATTAGTTATCATTGAATCTCTTCGCCATTACTGTCGTACCAATGGACCCCGTTGGTGATGGTACCAACTTTTATATAGCTCCAAGAAGCCTGTTGATAACTCCCTTGCCCCACCCTATCCGCTTTACTATCCGTATTACCGGGCACTAGATAATTGAGGAATTGTTCCTTATCCTGACCCTCTGTTAAGGTAATGTAGATTCCTGTCACCGTGATATCAGGGGCAGGAGACTCCACTCGGTCCTGAAAGCGGGAGGAACATCCGATGGCAGCTCCAAAATAATCGTAAAAGTTTCCATATTTGAATTTTATAGCCGATTTGATTATCCGAATATCCCCACAGGCCGTTGCCGTTAGTTCTTTATCTTCTTTCCAAGGAACGGAAGTTCCTATGCCGGCTCCGCCTTTCATAGAGATGTCCTTCTCGTCTCCTTCCGTCATCGTGATGGTGGAGTTTTCTATAATGATATCCCCGC
>Ga0192244_10139_pt1 | contig 30135 bp, 27 predicted proteins | sample Koala_Koa27_L3_FD_131234 | JGI IMG/M metagenome (GOLD analysis project Ga0192244, IMG submission 131234) | Enriched cells from koala feces incubated with labeled cellulose particles, San Francisco Zoo, California, United States - Koala_Koa2-7_L3 ... | reverse complement strand
TGGGAACACGCCGCCCTCTTTAACGGAATTGATGTAGGGTGCCGAATGAAGAACACCCTGCAGAACGCGAACGGCATGTCCATGCGGGATGTAGTCCCGTTCCTCATGTTCCTGTATCCGGATATAAATGATCTCGCGGATGCCTGCGGCATTGATGAGCCCATCATTCAGGAGTATGTCTGCCCTGACTGCGGGAGAGCCTACTGCTCATCGCCAACGCTTCAGGAAAACGGCTGGGGCTGCCCATACTGCGGGGCAGAAGAGCCCGTGCAGGAACGCTATAAAAAACTGGTGGCAGCAGTTGGTGATGGGCAGTACATCCCGCTCGATCCTTTTCAGTCCATGAGCACGAAGATCCATTTATATCACAAAAAATGCGGAACAGAATTCGCCATGGAGGCAGACAGCTTCCTGCTGCGAGGAGCCCGCTGCGACTGCGAATACCGCGTTGCGGAAGAAGAAGCTAAGGCAGCGGTCAGAGCCCTGCCGGGGGGATTCGAATTGAAGAAATTTACCAATACGGTCGGAGAAGCAACGGTCTATCACGAAGAGTGCGGGCATGAGTTCGCCTGCAGATATGTATCCTTCTTACATCGTCCGGCGTGCCATATATGCGGATGGACCGCAATGAGAACGCTGGAGCATTTTAAATATCAGGTTGAAGAGCTTGTCGGAGATGAGTACACAGTCGTGTCAGACATAAATAGTACTGGCAAAGACGCGAAGGTGAGCATTCGGCACAATGAGTGTGGGCAGGTGTACGAATACGCTATCAAATCGTTTCTAAGCGGGCAAAGGTGTCCATATTGTTGGGAGAAAATTTCCTTTGATTACCTGAAAGATATGCTAGAAGCATATTCCGGCGGACGCTATGTCCTTCAGAGCCACAAAGATAAATCATGCACTCTGCTCAATACGGAAACGGGAGAAAAGTTCAATATGCAGTCGCCTCGGATCCTGCAGGAGATCAGGCGTCCGACGCCATCGACAGCGCTTCCGATCGAAGAATCTAAACGGAAGGCCCTGCCGTTAAGCCCATGGGACCAGAAATACGAATGCCTGCTGCGGTATAAACAAGAATATGGCACTGCTTATGTCCCGGTCAGCACGGTATACCAAGGCGTCCTGCTGGGCAGCTGGTGCTTCAACCAAAGACAACGCCATGCAAACGGGTCGCTGAATTATAGAAAAACAAAAAAGCTGGAAGCGATAGGATTCCCATGGGCTCTGACGAAAGACACACGGTGGAATGAGACCTTCAGCTGATTGAGTTCCAAGAGAAAAATGGTAAAAACATCCCTGACAACCTGGAATACAAAAGCATCAAGCTGGGGAACTGGTGCCGCGACCAGAGAAGTATGTTAAAAAATGGCACCCTTAAACAAGATATGAAAGAAAAGTTGGATAGCATCGGATTCCTATGGGATCCGCAGACCAGGGATCAAGACGATCAAAGAAAGGAGAAATCATGAAATTTATACCAAGAATAGAAATGCCCCATCCCGGAGAACTGCTTTACTCATGGTCTTGCCGAATCGGTGGAGAATGCGGGATGAGTCCCAGTGAATTTTCAAACATCTACCTGCGGGGTGAAAAGGAGCCCCAGCAGAAGATGCACGTTGATCTTGGATACGACTTCGTGCGGTTTTATAAAACTGCGTGCCTGAACGTGGGCATGCTCACGCTTTATCAGAGCACCTCAACGTTCCAGTTCGAGTCCATCTCAATGACGGAAGCCCGCCAGATGAAGTATGTGAACTCGATATTCTATCCTCCGAGCGTTTTCAACGAGAACCTGCAGAGCATATATGAACCTGCAAAGATCTGTCCGGAATGCGCTAAAGAGGATGCAGAGAGATATGGGCATGTTTATCTGCATAGAGAGCATAACCTGTCCGGCGTATGCGCCTGCCAGAAGCACGGTTGTAAACTGCTGCAGTATAAAGGCAGAAAAGGCCATGAGTGCGATTATGACCCTGATGATTATGAGGAGATGGATATATCACTGCCATTGGAAGATGCTCTAAGCTATGCTTCGTATTCAAAGGGCCTGCTGTCGGCCGGGATCGATTCGGATGCGTACCACGTAAAGAACGCGGTCATGGATAAGATCAAAGGCGGGCAAAGGCTGACGGGTGATTCCTATGACGAATTTATGAGCGAAGCTCGCAAATGGGAACATGCGGCGCTATTCGATGATCTCGATCTTGAGCATCGTTTAAGAACGACGCTTACGAACGCATCAAACATGTCCATGAGGGAAGTGGTCCCGTTCCTGATGTATCTGTATCCGGATGTGAGCGAACTGGCTGAAGCCATTCAGAAAGAGGAGCCGGTACTTCAGGAATACACCTGTCCAGACTGCGGCCGAACATACTGTTCCACGCCCAGGGCACAAAGAGAGGGCTGGGGATGCCCATACTGTTTAGAAAGAGAACCGGCGGGAGAACGGTTCACGAAGCTGGTCGAGGCTGCAGGAAACGGAGAATATACCGCTCTCGACCCGTTCGAGTCCATGCACACGAAGATAAGGTTCCGGCACGAGATATGCGGAAAGACATTTTCCATGACGCCGGCAAAATTCTTGATCAACGGGGCGAGATGTTCATGCGGGCGCCAGGTGCTGAGACATGATGCTGAGGAATTTGCCGAGGCTCATGGATTCAAACTAAAGCGGTTCACAAAAACGTCTGAAAGAGCAGTATTTTACCACGAAGAGTGCGGACATGAGTTTGAGTGCGTCTACAGCACGTTCGCGGCAAACCCGGCCTGCCGGGTATGCGGGAGCGGAAGCTGGAGGACGCCTGAAAGCTTTAGATACCGTGTGGAGCAGTTAGTCGGTGATGAGTACACCGTCCTGACGGATTTTGTGGATAAGGACACGAAGATTTCCATCCGTCACAACGTATGCGGACATATACATGATTACCGCCCAGATTCTTTTTTGAACGGCCAGAGATGCCCCGATTGCCAGGAATCGGTATCTCGACAGGAATTAGACGCTATGCTCGACGCTTATTCAAACGGCCGGTACGTCATTAAGAAACAGACGAAGAGTTCATGCGCTGTACAGGACACGGAGACCGGAAGGGACAGCATCATGCTCACCACGCGAATGCTGCAGGAGATGAGGCGCCCCACGCCGTCTGATGTGCTTCCTGTTGATGGGACCGAGCAAAGACCGGCTCCGCCAAGTGAGTGGGACCGGATGTACAGTCTTTTGACGCAATACAGCAAGGAAACGGGAACGACGCGCATCCCGGAAAGGGAAGATTATCAAGGTGCGCATTTAGGAGACTGGTGCCGGATCCAGAGAATGTACCACAAGCAGGGCACGTTAAGCTATGGGCGGACGAAGAAACTCGAGGATATAGGCTTTGAGTGGGACCTGTCCAAAGAGGCGCTGTGGGAAGAGAAATACGAATTACTAAAAAAATACGCCGAGAGATTTGGCTCATCCAACGTGCCGAAGACAAAAGATTATGAAGGCATACACTTAGGGCAATGGTGCAAGAAGCAGAGGGTACAGTACCGAAAGGGCATGCTGAACCAGGACAGAATACAGAAGCTCGAAGAGATCGGCTTTAAGTGGAATGTGCAATGACTGCCAATGACCACCTGAAGCCTCTAAGAGCGTACTATCGTAAATTGCTCATTTTCATCTCCTTTCATTATATATAGCGAAGAGCGGGGCTTTCAAATGCCCTGCTCTTTGCATTTTCTGATATCTATAGAAAGATGTGGCACAACCGATCAAATTGTTTGTGAAGCTGTTAAGGGCGCACCATATGTGGATACGGGGATGGCAAAATAAGGAAAAGTGAAAAAGCAATCGTGCATACTACTTAAGATGAGGGTTTTACAAAACTTTCACCGCAGCTTCATTTGTTATCAATAACGTGGAAGCTATTAAGATCGGAATAACTGGCTTTAAACATTTTGCCCGGTCATGTAACTCGTAAACCTAGCACACCGGGAAAGAGTAATCCCGGGGAAATAAAGGAGAAAAATACTCATGAAAAAATTACTTTCGAAAATCATGGCTTGCCTGATGGCTCTTACGATGGTCATGGGTACAGCCACAGTGGCTATGGCTGCATCAAGCTCCGACACAGGATCTATCACCATTAATCTTGGCGAAGAAGCACAGACGCAGTTAACGGCTACAGCCTATCAAATCGCCAGTGCGACTTATGACAATGATGGAAATTTCCTTGGATACGAAATGACTGTGTCCGGAAATTTTGATTTTACGATCGGACAATATGGCGATTATGATAACGATGCTCTTACTGAAGCAAACCTGGCAAAGATTTTTGCTGCGGCGACATCGCAAAGCGTTTCCAAGTATACAGGAACGGCGTCTATTGGTGCAGAATCAATTATCATCTCTAATGTCCCTGTTGGTGCTTATTTGATTGTCATTGAAGGATCTGAATCCACTGTATACGGAATGATGATCGGGTCTGTATATTATGACGAAGATGGTGATGTAGCAAACGGCGAGATTGCTAATGTTAAAAATGCAACCGTATGGGCTAAAGCTGCAACACCCTCTATTTTAAAGGAAGAGACTGGTGGGCATCTTGATGATTATGAGCACGGTGGTTCTACTGACGTAGGCGACACCCTGACATATCACATCACGGTTTCCAACATTCCGTCTTATCGGGGCGAGCATCCTGAATTTGAAGTAGAGGATATCATTGATTCTCGCCTCGAAATTACGGATACTGAGCTTGGTGAGCTGACTGTTACTGTATCTGATGGCACAGTGCTGACAAAGGACACTGATTACACCGTTGAAAGAACAGCCACAGGATTTGAGGTCAACTTTGTTGTTGACGGTTCTTACACCCTGAACAAATACGCAGGCTTAAGCCTTGTGATCGAGTTCCAGGCTGATGTGACAGAAGCGACTACTTCTGATGCTGACGACCACGAGAACGACGCTGTGCTGACCTATGCCACCACTTCTTATGCGACAGGCAGTGAAGGCACAGATAAGGATGCCGATCATGAATATACGTTTGCCGTTAAAGCATATAAAGTTGATGGAAGTGGCGAAGCACTTTCCGAAGCTGAATTTGCCTTGTATACAGACCCTTCCTGCACAACTGAATATACGCAGGATGGTAAAGCCGTAACAACCACATCTGGAGACGATGGTTCTATCATCTTTAGCGGTTTAGAGGAAGGAACTTATTACTTAAAAGAGACAGAAGCTCCTGCTGGATATGCTCTTGATACTGCAGTATACACTGTTGAGATCTCTGCCGAGTATGATGCTCAGACATCTAAGAACGGCGGCGAGATCAGTTCTTGGACCGTTACGATCAAAGATGCTAGTGGAAACACTTTGAAATCCGTTACATCCACAAGTGACACTGGTTTCCAGATCACAAACAATCAGGTCGGTTCTCTTCCGTCCATGGGCGGCATGGGTACGACCTTGTTCATCATCTTAGGATGCGCCATCATGGCATCTGCGGCTTTCGTAGTCGTACGCAGCCGTAGGAGACTTGCTTAATTAACTGAACATGTGGGAATTGATCCGATGCGTTATATGCATCGGGTCTTTTCCATCAATAGAAAGGAATTAAGCCATGGAGAAAACAAAGCCTAAAAAAAGGTCGAGAAGCACTTGGCTCTTCGTTGTCATCTTCTTCATAGGTGCCGCTGTCATGCTGTATCCGTCCATTTCCAACCTGTGGAACGCTCATTTGCAAGATATCGTAAAAAGCAATTACGAACGTGAGGTGGAAGAGATGGGCAAGGAAGACGATACGCTTTATGAGTATGAGTATGAACGGGCAAAGGCTTATAACGATGAGCTGTGGCCGACACCAGTACTGTCGGATCCGGTATATTTCGTTGGCGGCGAGACTGCTCCGGAATATCAGGAGTGTCTGAACCTTACTGGAAACGGACTCATGGGCTTTGTTTCTATTCCGAAGATAGATATTGAGATTCCCATCTATCATTCGACGGATGAGGAAACATTACAGAATGGGGCTGGACATCTGGAAGGCACTTCCCTTCCCATAGGCGGTGAGTCAACGCACAGCGTCATCGCAGCCCATAGAGGCCTGCCCGGTTCCATGTTATTTACCGATCTCGACCAGATGGAGATCGGCGATCATTTCCTGCTGTATGTACTAGACCGCACGCTCTGTTATGAAGTGGATCAGATCAAAGAAGTAGACCCAAGCGATAACAGCGATCTTGCGATCGAGGGCGGGAAAGATCAATGTACACTGTTAACCTGCACGCCTTACGGCGTCAATACGGAGCGCCTCTTAGTGCGCGGGCACCGCGTCCCATACGATGAATCTGAGATGGAAGAGGCGGATACAGTCTTCGGCATACCGAGGCAGTATATAGGGCTGATCATAGGACTTGCGGCAGTACTCATCGCCGTGCTCATCATGGTCGCCTCCGGACGCAGAAGGCATAAAAGGAGTAAAGCATGAATAAACTGGTAAATAAGATCATTTCGGCAGTCATGTCGGCGCTGCTCGTTCTTGGGACAGCCCTGCCGGCATGCGCTGATGAACTGATTGATATAAATAAGACAGGATCTGTCACCGTTACGATCCAGGAAAACGACACAAAGAATCCTATCAGCGGGGGTTCGGTCGGCATCTATCAGATAGCCGAAGTCGTGATTACGGATAACGGAGACAATATTTATGAGTATACAAAGAGCTTCGCATCATGCGAAGAGGACCTGCTCTCGGAAGATAAGCTGTCTTCCGCTTCTACAGCTGTAACATTCGCTGAGTATATCGAAGCAAATAAGATAGAGCCGGAACAGACCAAGGACGTGAGCTTCGATGGAACAGCTGTATTCTCTGACCTGACATGCGGAGTATATATGGTCGGACAGATCAAGAACGCATCCGGCTATGAAGCGATTAAGTCATTTTTAGTCACCGTTCCCTATAGGAACAGCGACGGGTCGCTCACATACGATGTAGACGCCGCTCCGAAGACGGAAGGCGCAACGGCGGTACCGAGCACGGAAACCCCGACAGAAACTGAAAAAGAAAAAGAAGAAGAGCTTAAAGAAGAACTCGAAGAAGAGGAAGAAGAGCTCGAAGAAGAAGAGGAAGAGCTTGAGGAGCTTGAGGAAGAACTCGAAAACGAAGAAGAATCCCCAACGCCCGTGAGTACAGAAGAAGAACCCGGCTCAACCGGAGAAGGCAGCAAGAACGTACAGACGAACGATAATAGCTATATGTTAATCTTCGCAGGGCTTGGGATTATCCTGATCATTGGAGCTTTTCTTCTGCTCAGGCGCAGAAAGGGGGCGGATCCGTCATGAAGAAACTTAGGGAACATTGGAAGGCAGCGGCCGGTGCGGTCGCAGCGCTTGTCATCCTTGCCGTTGTCGGCATCATGGCCGCCTCAGGGACGGCGCATTTTACATACACGAACCTGGAAGAGACGCAGCCAGACCTGTATGTATCCAAGACTGTGACATCCGTCCTCGATGGATATACAGTGCCGGATCAGGAATTCACGTTCGTTCTCAAATGGGACCAGGACGGCGACGGCTATCTTGAATTCGCGAGTGAGGTCAGTTACAAGCTTTATGACAGCACAGGCAAACAGATCATAAACGAAAACACATCCGATGGCTCATTCAAGACCAGTTCGACCGGGCGGTTCACGTTAAAAGACGGGCAATATGCTTATTTCGAATTCGCCGGACAGGTCGAATACGAGATCACTGAGCTTGACGTGGATGGATTCACGCAAACGGTACCTTCAGGCGGAGGGACTGCCACAGGGACTATCCCGGCGGAAGGAACGACTGTAGAGTTCGAAAATGCGTATATACCAGAGGACCAGGAAGGCGAAGAGACCATGCTGGCTATCCGCAAGGATATCACATGGCCGGACGGATACGAAGTCCCAGACGACATCACTGCTGAATTTACTTTCTCCGTCAAGATCGATGGAGAGCTCTATAAGAACCAGCCGTATACCGTTTATAACACGAATATGACGGAAGAGCTCGATAGGGACACAACGGACAGCGAAGGCAAGCTGACCCTGCAGTACGGTCAGGTGGCGCTGTTCGAGGAGATTGATGTCGGCGTCGATTACGAGATCGAAGAGGTCGATAATCCAGACGGATGGAAAGTCACAGGCGAGACAAAATATACCGGGAGCACGACGGCTCCGATCATATACGCCTATTTCACCAACACAGGAACGACGCTCACGGTCGACAAGGTACGCTCTGACGGCGTTACGGGCGTGGAAGACGAATTCACTTTCATCCTGACAGATAACGATGGCGAACCGATTGCGGGCGCTGCCTATTACGTATATGACGCGAAAGGTAATTTGACAGGAAACGTCCTCACCACAAACGAAGATGGAGAGTTCACTCTGCAGGCCGGGCAAAAGGCGTTCTTTATCGGACTCGCGGAAGGATCTTATAAAGTCGTTGAGGAAGACCCGGATGGATATGACAGATATCCTGAAGAAGGCTATACGGCTGAAGTTTCATTTGACAACGCAGACGACCACACATTTACTAATACTCAGCTGACGAACATAACGATCCGCAAAGCTGAGGCTAATGATACATCCAAGCTGTTAGCCGGTGCCGAATTCACGATCTACAAACTGAAGGATGACGTTAATGTTGATGAAGCCGAAGATGACGACTGGGAGCCGTATCCAGATAGTGATAGCGCTGTCAAGGCTACCAGCGAAGACGGTATATTGACGTATACAGACCTTCCCGAAGGAACGTACATGATCAAGGAAACTGCGGCGCCTGAAGGCTACATGCTGACTGGTGATCCGATCATTGTCACACTGCCGTATTCCATGACTGACTCGGAGATAGCCAATGAACACGTAGACACTGAAGCTGATGATTTCAAAGGCTTATACAATAGCGATGAAGGAGCTTATTACTTCTATGACATCACCTACGACGTGACTAATATGCAGAATCTGATGGAACTGCCGAATACTGGTGGATTCCCATGGCTGTTATTAGCACTGATCATCGGTGCGATACTGATCGCTGTCGGAGTATACATGTACAGGCGGCATAAGAAGAAGGAGGGACAGTCTGGGCAGAGCCCGGATCCTCAGCCTGCAATGTAGCCAGCACACAACTAAACGACGTAGGAAATGACTGGTTTCCTTTCTTATATACGGGACCATACCTCTTGGTGTGGTCCCTATTTTTGCCTTCACGTTCATATGGGGTAGATTTGTTTTGCATATAGAATTGAGAGCCGATATTTTCTCGATGATTTGTTTCGCATGAAGAATTGATAATTCGCATGAAGATTTGTGAAGGAACAGAGTTATTCAATGCCTTTCGTAAGCTGGATCTGCTGGAGGAATTTCTTGAAGATGAGGAGATCACAGAGATCATGATCAACGGGACCCAGAACATTTTCGTGGAGAAGAACGGACGGCTTTTTCAGACCGATAAGCGGTTTCTGTCCAGAGATAAGCTGGAAGATGTGATCCAGCAGATCGCGGCCGGTTCGGACCGGCTGGTCAATGAAGCGTCGCCCATCGTGGATGCGAGGCTTTCGGATGGCTCCCGGGTGAACGTCGTTCTGGCACCGATAGCGCTGAACGGGCCCATTGTGACCATCCGGAAATTCCCGAAAGAGGCGATCACCATGAAGCAGCTGATCGAGTGGCATTCGATCAGTCCGGAAGCGGTGGATTTTCTGGCGATGCTGGTCTGCGCCGGATATAACATTTTTATCAGCGGCGGCACCGGGTCGGGAAAGACGACCTTTTTAAATGCACTGTCCCAGTATATTCCAAAGGATGAGCGCATTATCACCATCGAGGACAATGCGGAGTTGCGGATTTTAGATGTGCCCAATCTGGTCAGCCTGGAGGCCAGGAATGCAAATGTGGAAGGAAGCGGGGCCGTCACGATCCGGGATCTGATCAAATCGGCGCTTCGAATGCGGCCGGATCGGATCATCGTGGGAGAGGTGCGCTCGGCGGAGGCTATTGACATGCTCCAGGCGTTAAATACCGGTCATGACGGGAGTCTCAGCACCGGGCATGCCAACAGTCCGCAGGATATGATCAGCCGGCTGGAGACGATGGTGCTGATGGGGATGGACCTTCCGCTGGCCGCGATTCGAAGACAGATCGCGTCCGGCATCGATATCATCGTTCATCTCGGCAGGTTAAGAGATAAGAGCAGAAAGGTACTGGAGATTGCGGAGGTGACCGATTACCGGGACGGAGAGGTGATCTTAACCCCGTTATTTACTTTCAGGGAAACAGGAGAGCAGAATGGAAAGGTTCAGGGCGTTTTGGAGCAAACGCAGGAAATTATGCACACAGGGAAACTGCTGGCAGCAGGCTATAAGCAAAAAGGAAAAAGCTGGTCTACTGTGTAGAACGGGGGCGGTCCTCCTTTTGATCGCCTGGTTATTTTACCACACATTTTTGGCAGCCATAGTTTTGCTGCCGGTCGGGGTCTGGTATTACCGGAATCTGAAGAAGGAACGGATCCACAAGAAAGAGCAGGAATTTCTGGAACAGTTTAAAGAGATGATCCAGACGATGGCCTCGGCGTTAAATACCGGATATTCGGTAGAGAATGCCATGAAAGAGACCCAGAAAGAACTCTCGGAGCTGTATCCGAAGGAGGCTGTCATTTCCGGTGAACTCGCCTTCATGGTTCGGCAGATGCAGCTGATGATCCCGCTGGAGCAGGTGTTTGAGGAATTTGCCGTACGGGTGGAGCTGGAGGACGTCCATAATTTCGCGACCGTATTTTTAGCGGCGAAGAAAAGCGGCGGAGACATGATCGCGATCATACAGAACACCGTAAGCCGGATCGGAGACAAGATCGAAGTCCGCCGGGAGATCGATACGGTCCTCTCGTCCAAGCGGTATGAACTGAATGTCATGACGGCGGTGCCCTTTGGAATGATCGCGTATATGATGTTCAGTTTTCCGGAATTTATGGAGTGTTTATATGGAAATTTATTTGGGATCGGGGTGATGAGTGTATGCCTGGCCATTTATGGAGGCGCCTGCGTGCTTGGTACAAAGCTGATCGAAATCGAGGTCTGATGCTGCTGGGGCTTTTGGGCATGTTCCTTTTCGGCGTGTGCCTGGTGGCCGTAGATTATCGGGATGCTCACCGCAGCATAGAGGAAGGCCTGGAAAGAAATGATTATGGAAAGGGCGCGAAGACCGAGGAGATCCGGGCACAGTATGGAAAGAAGTCCCATGAGTTCGAGGTAGAAGTCGGGGAGCAGGAACTGACAGGACCGGAAGCACAGGAGATGTTTGACCGGTGCATTGCCCGGCTGGAGCAGGATATCCTGGGGGAGAATAAAAGCCTTGATCAGGTGGAAACGGACCTGGATCTGGTGACTTCGATCCCCGGGGAAGCGGTCGATATTTCCTGGGAGCTGGACCGGTATGACCTCATGGATATGTACGGGACGCTCCATACGGAGGAAATCCCGAAGGAAGGGGCTCTCATCAATTTAAAAGCGGTGCTGACCTACCACCTGAATCCATCCCGGCAGGCGATGTATGAGTGCACGGCGCATCTTTGCCGTCCGATACGGACGGAAGGGGAGCAGGAGGAAGCGGATCTTGAAGAGGCGGTCCGCCATGAAGAAGAGACGACCCGGACCCGGAAAATGGTTCCGCTGCCGCAGACACTTCATGGACAGACAGTGAAATATTACGGACAGATGGACAGCAGAGGCCAGGTGATCATCGTCATGACGCTGGTGATCGGCCTGCTCCTCATTGCCCTGCAGAAGCAGAATGCAGATCAGGCGGTGGCGAAACGGCGGGAGCAGATGAGGCTGGACTACCCGGAGATCGTCAATAAACTGATGTTGTTTATGGGTGCGGGCATGACAGCGAAGCGGGCGTGGAGGAAGACCGTCAGCGACTATGAGCGGCAGAAAGAGACCTGGGGAGAGCGGTATGCCTATGAGGAAATGAAACTGGCCTGCCACGAGATGGACAGCGGGATCATGGAATCCGAGACCTACGAGCGGTTCGGGCAGCGATGCGGCCTTCAGGAATATGCCAAACTCGGGGCCCTGTTATCCCAGAACCTGAAACGGGGCGCCAAAGGGCTAAATCAGATCCTGACTTCGGAGGCGGAGCAGGCATTTGAAGAGAGAAAAGCAAGGGCAAAAAGACTGGGCGAGGAAGCCGGGACCAAACTGCTGCTGCCTATGTTTCTTATGCTGGCGGTGGTGATGATCATCGTCATTGTACCGGCATTTATGTCCATGCAGTTATAAAGGAGGAAAAAGAATGCTATTGAGATTAAAAATGAGGAATATCGCAAATATACTGAAAGAGGAGAGCAGTATGGGCGTGGTGGAGCTCATTCTGATCCTGGTGGTCTTAATCGGACTTGTCATTATATTCAAGACGCAGCTGACCGGGATTGTAAACGATATCTTTAATAGGATCACGTCGGAAACCCAAGGGATTTAAGCCCATGAGAAAGGCGGAAGTGACTGCGTTTCTAAGTCTGATCTTCATTCTGCTTATTACTTTTACCGGGGGGATCATTGAGAGTGCGTCGATTCAGACAGCGAAGAATTACCGGCGCGCGGATATGAACCGGGCCATGGAGTCAATCTTCGCGGAGTATCAGAAGGATTTGCTGGAGGACTATGATATTTTCGGCCTGGAAGGCAGCTACGAGACCGGGAATTATTCGGAACAGCTGCTTTTCGACCGGCTGTCCTATTACGGCGCTTCCAGTATGGATCAGAGCGTGGAGCGGATCCAGTTTCTCACCGATGACGGGGCTGCCCCGTTTTATCATCAGGTGGTCACCTACATGCAGCATAAGTTCGGGATAGATTTTCTGTCCGATCTGGTGGACGTGGCGGGGACATGGACCCAGCAGGAGGAAAAGGGAGAGGAGATCATTTCGAATGGGAAGAAGGATCAGGAAGATTTAGAAGCGGGTCTCGAAAAAGCGGAGGCGGAAGCCAAGGAAAAAGAGGAGCCGGTGATGAATCTGCAGGGGGTCAACAAAGATGATTTCAAGGGGGATTCCGAGGGAGAGAACATCCTAAGCCAGCTTAATTTCTTAACAGGGCTGCCCATTTTGCCGCTTGTAACGCCGGGGTCGTTTTCGGTTTCCGAGAAGAGTGTGGATCTGACCGGAGCGGTCTCTCACCGGGAGTTAAATCAGGGATACGGCGATTTTTCCGATCAGGAGGAAGGCGGCGGGGACTGGTTTTCCCTGCTCTTCGGCCAGTATATCCTGGATCATTTTCAATGTGCCACAGACGAGGGATGCGGCGCGCCGCTGGATTATGAACTGGAGTATCTGATCGCGGGCCAGGACAGTGACCGGGCGAATCTGACCCGGGTGGCCAACCGGATCGTCCTGTTCCGGACGGCGCTCAATATGGTCTATCTGGGAAAGAATACGGTCAAAAAGAATGAAGCGAAGGCCATGGCCGCCGTGATCTGCGTCCCCTGGCCGGTAGGCATCCCGATAGCCACGCAGGTGCTGCTGGGCGTCTGGGCCTATGGGGAAGCCCTGATGGATATGCGCGCCCTTTTAAAAGGAGAGAAGGTACCGGTGTTCAAGAACGATGAGAGCTGGCAGCTGTCCTTAACCAGCCTTTTGAAACTGGGCACAGATGAGGATACGGGCGACGGAGCGGATTTTGGGAGCGGCCTGCCCTACCGGGATTATCTGCGCATCATACTGTTTCTGACAAAAAAAGAAGATGTGGCGATGCGGGCCCTGGATCTGATCGAGGAGGATATCAATGTGGGGAAAGAGCAGGATTTTTTCCGGGTGGATCAGTGCGTGACGAAACTGGAAGTGAAAAGTAAATGCTCCTTCCGGCGGGGGATTACCTACACTTTTTCCACTTATTTCGGGTATCAGTGACGGAGGGACCAAAAAGGGGCGAAGACAGATGCCCTTCCGGCATCTGAGTTCTATCTCGGCACGGAAACGTGCCATCTTTAATCAGAGTTTACACTCATTTCAAAAAAAATATCAAGAAAGGAGACAGATTCGCTTGATAAATAATCAGAACCATTCCTCACCACTTATCTATAGTACAAAGAGCGGGAGGGCGTCTGTCTTCGCCTCTTTCAAAGGCAGTGTTACTGTGGAAGCCGCTTTTGCGGTGCCGATCTTCTTTTTTGCTGTGGTCTGTCTGCTGTATCTTATGGAAATGATGTCCATCCAGACGGCCCTACGGTCCGGCTTGCAGGAGGCCGGCAAAAATATGGCACAGGAGGCCAGTGTGCTCACCGAGATCGTGCCACTTACGATTAAGGAGAAAGCGCAGAAGGATGTGGTGAACAGTGTGGGGACCGAACGTCTGGATCGGAGCATCATCCAAAACGGCAGCAGCGGCATCGATTGTGAAGGCACCAATATTTCCCCAATAACGGGGATCGCAAAATTATCCGTGACCTATCAAGTGAAGATTCCGGTTCCGTTTTTTGGCATTCCTCATGTGACCTGCCAGGAGACGATGCAGGTGAAAGCATGGACCGGATATACGAACACGATCTTCGGCGGGGAAAGAGACGAGACGGTGTATGTCACCGAGACCGGCGTTGTCTACCACAAAGATTATCACTGCACGCATCTGGATCTCTCGATCCATATGGTTTCGGCCGGGGAGGTGGAGGAACTGCGCAATGTGGACGGAGGGAAATACTATCCCTGTGAGCGCTGTGGCAGCGCCGGCGGCAATGTTTATATCACCGATACCGGGAACCGGTATCACAGCTCGATCTCCTGCAGCGGGCTGAAGCGGACGATCTATGCGGTGCCGCGCTCGGAAGTAATTGGAAAGGGGGCCTGTTCCAGATGTGGACGATAGATACGATGATTTGTCTTGCCTTTTTCCTGGGCCTCACTGTTTTGGATATCAGACAGCACGCCCTGCCCGTTGCTCTTTTAGCCGCGGGCACGGCGGGGGCCCTGGGGAGGTGGCTCCTCCTTCGGGAGGTGGATCTATGGCTTTTTCTGGGCGGCGCACTTCTGGGGGCATTCTTTTTTCTGGTCAGTTTTCTGACGCGGGAGCAGTTTGGTTACGGGGACAGTTTCGGCATCCTGATCCTGGGACTTTTGGTGGGCTTCTGGCAGGCACTGTGGGCGCTCTCCGTGACGTTTTTTCTGCTGCTTATCGCGGTGATTCCCCTGCTGGCCTTTCGGAAAATGTCCCGGAAAGTGCGCCTGCCCTTTTTCCCGTTCCTTACCGGCGGGTATCTGATCCTGCTGGTGTCCGAGGGAGGGGTATCTTGAAAACGAAAATGGTAAAAGGCAGTCTTACGGTGGAAATGTCCTACCTCGTTCCCATTATTCTCTTCCTTTTTGTAAGTCTCGTTCAGGCCACCTTCTATTTTCACGATAAGGCGGTACTGGCCGGGGCGGCTTATGAGACGGCGGTGGTGGGCAGTACGAAGATGCGGGAGAAGGAACCCCCGGATGAGGAGACGCTTGCCGCCCTCTGTCGGGAGCGGATCGGGAGGAAATGTCTGTTGTTTTCAGGCACCACCGTGGAAGTAGATTTGGAGGAAAAAGAGATTATCGTAAAGATCCGGGCTGCGAGAAGAGGCTTTTCCGTATCAGTCGAAAAGAGGGCCGCGGTCACGGATCCGGAAAAAAAGATCCGGGATGCCCGGAAAGGAAAGGAGTTTGCAAGTGGAGCATTTAATTACATTACAGGAGCCGATTTTGTATCGGGAGGATTACCAGATACGGATGCTTCAGATCAATGAGATTGAAGGCATCCTTCCCGTCCGGGGCAGAGGACTGGATGGCAGCAGCTGTTACGATTACGATGTCAGCGGTAAAGTGTCCGTGAAAGCGATGTATGAGCGGGGGAAGATTAAGAGCGCGGATATCCGCTCTTTCCTTACCCGGCTGCAGAAAGTGATGCAGGAAACAGAAAAATATTTGCTGAATGTGCACTGTCTGCTGCTCTCACCGGAGTATCTGTTCTATGAGGATGAACAGTTTTATTTCTGCTATTTCCCTCCCTCGGACAAAGATTTCTGGAAGGAGTTTCATGTGTTAACGGAATATTTTGTCAAGCAGGCGGATTATGAGGATAAAGAATGTGTGCGGATGACCATGCTTCTCCACAAGGAGACAATGAAAGAAAATTATGATCTCGGGAAGCTGATCGACGAATGTCTGCAGAAAAAGGAGGAAGAAGAGGAAATAAAGCCGGACCCCGTTCCGGAAGACACCCGCTTTACGATACAGAAGAAAACCGGCAGCGGGGAGTCCGTGGGGGAGGAGACGAATCACAGGTGGCCCCAGGTTTCAAAGCTTTTAAACCGGAATAAGAAACCCAAATGGGGCGACTGGGACGGACTTCATATTGAGGAGGAGGACCTGAAATAGAAAAAAGACGAATGGCAGTTGACACTGAAAAAGAATAATGAGAAAATTTATTCATGAGAAATCAATCTGTATTAAAAGGACAATCAGTAGGTACGATCGTTTTGATCGCGGCAAATGTGATTACTTTTTTTGTCTTAAGCTTCATCGGCCGGACAGAAGAGGTGCAGTTTATGCTGAATCACGGGGCGATGTATGTGCCGAATGTGGTGGAGGCAGGGGAGTATTACCGGCTCTTTACGGCCATGTTTCTACACTATGGATTCAGTCATCTGATGGGCAATATGATCATGCTGGGCATCGTCGGATGGAACCTGGAGAAAGAGATCGGTACGATCCGGTTTGTCATTATCTATCTGGGCAGCGGGCTCGTCGGAAATATCGCGTCCGCACTCTGGGATATCCACCTGGGAGAATATGCCGTATCGGCCGGAGCATCCGGCGCGGTGTTCGGGATCATGGGCGCGATGCTCTATGTGGCGATTCGAAACCGGGGGCGGGTCGGCAGCGTTTCCGGTGTCGGGATCCTCGGGATGATCGTACTGATGCTGTTCTATGGATTCGTCGGGGTCGGCGTGGACAATATGGCGCATATCGCCGGCATTCTTGCGGGCTTCCTGTTGGCCGTTCTTTTGGTATGGAGAAGAAAAAACAAGGGAAAGAAGGTACTCGATTATGAAAGATGACGGTTGTATTTTCTGCAAACTCGCGAACGGGGAGATTCCCACGGCAACGCTCTATGAAGATGACGATTTCCGGGTGATCCTGGATACAAATCCGGCGTCCAAAGGACACGCCTTAATCCTGCCCAAGGAACATTATGCCAATCTGTATGAACTGGATGATGGAATTGCGGCGAAAGTACTGCCGCTGGCAAAAAAGATGGTGACCAAGCTGACGGATATCCTGCACTGTGACGGCTTTAACCTGATGCAGAATAACGGAGAGGCAGCCGGCCAGACGGTGTTCCATTTTCATATGCACCTGATCCCTCGCATGAAGGGAGACGAGGTCGGTTTAAAGTGGAAGATGGGTGAACTGACCGATGCAGACCGGGATGAGCTGGTCGAAAAAATGAACGAGCAGACTTAAGATGCCACGGATTCGATCAGATCAATGATCGTATCGATGGAATTCTGCTGATTGGAATGCTTCATTGTATCAATGTAGGATTCCCGGTTTTCATATAGTTCGTTGATTTTGGAGAGAAGGACATCGTCCGTGATATCTTCTTCTTCCAGAACCATGGAGAAGCCCTGCTTTTCAAAAGAGCGGGCGTTTAATATCTGGTCGCCGCGGCTGGCATTGGCAGACAGCGGGATCAGAAGATTGGGCTTGTGAAGCGCCAGAAGTTCGCAGATGGCATTGGCACCGGCCCGGGAGACAACGATGTCGGCCAGCGCGAACAGGTCTTTTAATTCATCTTTGATATATTCATACTGGGCGTAACCCGGAAGATGATCCAGGGAGGCGTCCAGTTTTCCTTTCCCGCAGAGGTGGACGACCTGATAGGGTTTTAAGAGCTCCGGAAGCACCCGGCGGATAGCTTCGTTCACCGCGGCGGCGCCCAGGCTTCCGCCGGTCACCAGGATGACCGGTTTGTCTGTATTAAAATGCAGGAAATTAAGGGCCTTATATTTGTCGCCGTTTAAAAGTTCCTGTCGGATGGGCTGCCCCGTCAGGACGGCTTTGTCCTTCGGCAGAGCGTCCATGGTCTCCGGGAAATTGCAGCAGATCTTCGTGGCGGCACGCATGGAGATTCGGTTGGCCAGTCCGGGCGTCATATCGGATTCATGGATGATCACAGGGACTTTTAAGTGCCTGCCGGCCAGCACCACCGGCACGGCGACGAAGCCGCCTTTGGAAAAGATGACATCCGGCTGTAAGAGTTTCACCAGTTTTCTTGCTTCACTCATGCCTTTGACGACACGGAACGGATCCGTAAAATTTTTCAGACTGAAATAACGGCGCAGCTTCCCGGTAGAGATCGCGTAGTAGGGAATGCCTTCCTGCTCGATCAGTTCTTTTTCGATGCCGGTATAGGAGCCGATGTACTGAATGTCATAGTTCAGCTCGCGTAAACGCGGGAGCAGTGCTATGTTGGGTGTGACATGGCCGGCGGTACCGCCGCCTGTCAGGATGATCCGTTTCATAAATAACCTCCATATCTGGTTACTATTATAAAGTTTTTTCGAAAATGGTCAAGGGGGAACTCCTTGTCAAAAGCGGGAAGGGATGCTATACTGCCCCTAGAAATTACTTGGCATATGGTTAGGAGGATGATCTATGCTGATTCCGGTGATTTACTTTCTTGCAGGGCTGCTTTTTCTGATCAAAGGCGGCGACTGGTTTGTAGACGGTGCCACAGGGATCGCGCATCGTTTTCACCTGCCGGAGCTGCTGATTGGAGCTACGGTCGTATCCATCGGAACGACCCTGCCGGAGGTGATGGTATCGGCGACGTCTGCCCTGGGCGGACACAGTGAGATTGCCTATGGCAATGCCCTTGGTTCGGTGATCTGCAATACGGCGCTGATCGCTGCGGTGACGATTGCGGTCCGGCCCGGCCGGGTGGATAAAGAGGCGCTTGTGACCCCGACCTGCTTTTTCTTTGTTTCTGCCGTTTTTTTCGCCGGATTTGCATACCTGACCGGTCAGTTTTCCCGGACGGCAGGCCTCTCGCTTTTGATCATTTTCGTGGTTTACCTGTGCTTTACGATCTGGCAGATGACCGAGCGGTCCCGGCAGGAGAGTGCCGGGGGCCCGAATGATTCGCCGCCCAAAATACGGTCCCTTCTGACGGACATACTTCTTCTGGTGGCAGGCGCAGCCTGTATCGCCGTGGGCGCGAACCTGCTGGTAGATAACGGGACGCTGATCGCCGAGGCCATGGGGGTGCCGGAATCGGTTATTGCCCTGACCTTTGTGGCGCTGGGGACCTCCCTGCCGGAACTGGTCACGGCCATCACCTCGCTGGCGAAAGGACACAGCGCCCTTTCCCTCGGGAATGTGATCGGTGCCAACGTGCTGAATCTGGCGCTGGTATGCGGCCTTTCCGTGACCATCGCCCCCTTTGCCGTACCGGCATCCTCCACATGGATGGGCATGAACGCCTCCTTTGTGCTGGACATTCCGGTGATGTTTGCCGTCATGCTGATCCTCAGTGTGCCGGCGATCTTAAAACAACGGTTGTACCGGGCGCAGGGCATTATGCTGTTGATCATCTATTTTGCATACTGCGTGCTTCAGTTTGCCATGTAAGGAGGAGGGAAATGGCAGAGGTGATTCTGGTGGATATGGACGATCACCCGATGGGAACGGCGCCGAAGATGAAAGCGCATGAAGAGGGCCTTTTGCATCGGGCTTTTTCGGTCTTTCTGTTCCGGGAAGACCAGCTGCTCATGCAGAAGAGAGCCGAGGGGAAGTATCACAGCGCTCTCTTGTGGTCGAATACCTGCTGTTCCCACCCTGGGCCCGGGGAGGAAGTCCGGGAAGCAGCCATGCGAAGGCTGAACGAGGAGATGGGGATTCGGACGGACGACTTAAAAGAAGCCGGCTCCTTTGTATACCGCGTCCCGTTTTCGGACGGACTGATCGAGTTTGAGTATGATCATGTCCTGGTGGGGGAATATGACGGGCCTTTTGCCGCGGATCCTAAGGAAGTGACGGATGCGGCCTTCCTTAAACTTGCCGATGTGAAGAAAGATATCCGGCTTAATCCGGGCCGATATACAGCCTGGTTTATCACCGCGCTTTCCATAGCGGAAAAAGGGCGGTGACGAAAGAAAAATAAAGTTTAAAGACAGAGAGGACTTATTCCAAAGTGGAATAGGTCCTCTTTTTAATGGAATTGAAAGGAATATTTATTCATGGTATGATAGAGTAAATATATAAATCGTTTTCATGAAAGAAAAAAAGGAGGAATAGCAATGGCGAACAACGTATATGATCTTCGGTCCGCGCTGGAACTGCTGGAAAGCATTCCCGGACAGCTGGTTCAGACGGATGTGGAAGTGGACCCGAAAGGGGAGCTCTCCGGTGTGTATCGTCGTGTCGGCGCAGGTGGGACGGTTCAGCGTCCGACCAAAGAAGGCCCGGCGATGATTTTCAACAATATAAAAGGACATCCGGGCGCCCGGGTTGTGATCGGCACACTGGCCAGCAGAAAGCGGGTCGGCCGTCTGCTGGACTGTGATCCGAAGAAACTGGGGTTCATGTTAAAAGACTGCGTGGAGTCTCCGATTCCGCCGGTCACCATTCCGAATGACCAGGCGAAATGCCAGGAAGTGGTCTACCGGGCAGATGAGCCGGGCTTTGATATCCGTAAACTGATTCCGGCTCCGACGAATACGCTGGAAGATGCCGGACCCTATATCACCATGGGCATGGTCTATGGCACCAGTCCCGAGGATGGCGCCGGAAATATCACGATCCATCGGATGTGCCTGCAGTCCGAAGATGAGATTTCCATTTTCCTGCAGCCGGGATCCCGTCACATCGGACATTTCCGTGAGCTGGCGGAGGCGAAGGGAGAAGCCCTTCCAATCTCCATCAGCATTGGTGTGGATCCGGCCATTGAGATCGGCTCCTGCTTCGAGCCGCCGACAACCCCATTAGGGTACAATGAATTGGGCATTGCCGGTGCGATCCGGCAGAAACCGGTAGAGATGGTGAAGTGCCTGACGGTAGATCAGCTGGCGATTGCGAATGCCGAATACGTGATTGAAGGAGAGATCCTGCCGAATGTGCGGGTTCGTGAGGACCAGAATACCAATACGGGGAAAGCAATGCCGGAGTTCCCCGGATACTGCGGAGGAGCCAATCCGGAACTGCCGGTCATCAAGGTGAAGTGTGTGACGACCAGGGAAAACCCGATCATGCGGACCTGCATCGGCCCCAGCGAGGAACATGTTTCCCTGGCCGGACTGCCGACAGAGGCCAGTATTTTAACTATGGTCGAGAAGGCGATGCCGGGCCGGGTGCTGAATGTATACTGTGGCTCCAGCGGCGGCGGAAAATACAATGCGTTTATCCAGTTTAAGAAATCCGCACCCAACGATGAAGGGCGGCAGAGGCAGGCGGCACTGCTTGCCTTCAGTGCGTTTGCGGAGCTGAAACAGGTTTTCCTGGTGGATGAGGATGTGGATCCGTTCGATATGAATGATGTGCTCTGGTCGATGACCACCCGTTTCCAGTCCGACCGGGATCTGATCAGTATTCCGGGCGTGCAGTGTCATCCGCTGGATCCGTCCAACAATCCGGCCTATGATCCCAATATCCGCGCCCGTGGGGTCGCCTGCAAGACGATCTATGACTGTACCGTTCCGTACGATCAGAAGGATCGCTTTGAGCGGGCTAAGTTTATGGATGTGGATCCGAAGCATTGGCTTCCGGATTTTGAAGACTGAGCGGCCGGTCAGGAAAAAAGGGACTGTTTTTGGAGGAAACTATGAAAAGAGTCGTCGTAGGCATCAGCGGCGCCAGCGGGACACCGCTGGCGGTCCGCCTGTTAAAAGAACTAAAAAAGAAGAAGGACGTTGAGACCCATCTGGTCTATACGAGAGGGGCCAAACTGACCGCCGAATATGAGAGCCCGATGGATATGAGTGAGATCCGCGCTCTGGCGGATGTCTGTTACCGTAAGAATGATGTGGGTGCAGCCATTGCCAGCGGCACATTTTTGACGGCGGGGATGATCGTGGTCCCCTGCAGTATGAAAACACTCAGCGGGATCGCCAATGGATTTTCGGATAATCTGCTGCTTCGCTCGGCGGATGTCACCATAAAAGAGCATCGGCCGCTGGTGCTGGCCGTGCGGGAATCCCCGTTAAGTCCGATTCATCTGGAAAATATGCTGGCTCTGTCGAAGTTACAGAATGTCTCGATTCAGCCGCCGGTACTGACGTACTATCAGTCGCCCGTTACGGTGGAGGATATGGAGAAACAGCTGGTGGCCAGGATGCTGGCCTGTCTGGGGATAGAAATGGAAGGGGCGAAAGAATGGAAGTAGGCGCCAAAAGGCGTCTACTTTTTTTGACGGTCTTTGACCCAGGCCCAGAACGTATGGGCGCTGGGAGAGGCCTGCGTATGTTTTAGTTTGACCAGGCCGACGGTGCTGGTGACTTCTTCCGGCGGATTGGACAGTGGAACCAGCCTGGCCCGTCCGTGGTTTAAATGCTCGGCAACGGTCCGCATGAGCAGGGCCACGCCCATGCCTTTGTCGACCATCTGCAAAATGTTATCGATGTGGGTGCCGATATAGACGATGTTCGGGGTAAATCCACAGGCTTCACACAGGGCAAGATCGCGGGTATAGTGCATCGTGGATTTATCCAGGAACAGGAAAGGCTCGTCTTTTAACTGATAAAGTTCGATGCTGGCCTTTCCGGCTAACGGATGCGAGGGCGGAAGGGCGGCCACCAGAGTGTCGTTAAGAAGCGGGATAAGCTCCATCGAGTCATCCATAAATTCCTGCCGGAAAAAGGCAAGATCCACCTCCCGGTTTTTCAGTGCATCAAACAGATCCGTGGCCTCCAGCTCCCGGATCCGGACGTCGATCTTCGGGTAACGTTCGGAAAAATCATTCAGGATATCCAACAGATTGTACTCGGAAAAGATCGGGATCGAGCCCACCGTGATCTGCCCTGTGGGATCAGCGTTATAAGCCTCCAGATCCACCGTGAGCCGTTGGTAATCTTTTAAGATTTCCCGGGCATAATCGTAGACGATTTTCCCTTGCGCGGTCAGGGCCACTTTCCGGTGGGAACGGTCAAAAAGCTGGGCGTTTAATTCCTTTTCCAGCCCCAGGATCTGCTTGGATACCGAGGACTGGCTGGTATACAGTTTTTCCGCGGCCAGTGAGTAACTGTTGTTCTCGGCCACAGCGACAAAATATTGAAGCTGCATGATGGTCATGAGTGACGCCCTCCTGATTTTACGTTTACGTAGGTTGCTTTTCTAATTATAGTGGATTCGTATAGAAAAAGAAAGAGAAAGATTTACAGACGAAAACCCGCTAACCTAAGGGCCAGCGGGTTTTCGCAGTTGTTATAGTTATCTAAAGGAATGAGAGTAAAGTACTTCACCGGGCAAGCCCGGTGACTTACTTTATGAGGGGGGAGATAGTTGCTTCTCAACTATCTGACGATTATTATAAAATGTAAATATGTCAAAATTATGTTGGTTCTATAAAAGAAATCGAAAATATCTTAAGACGCTCTTAAGAAGACCGAAAGAATATCAAAACCTTGCACTCTCCTATAAAACATATTAAAATATCCCATATGAAAAGCACATGACAGGAATTTGAGGATCACAGATGAAGATAAGAAGAAGGATCAGAGACGGCGTCATACTGCTGGCCGTATTTATAGCGGCTGTTTTTGTATGCAGCCTTCTGATCAACCGAGACAGTGAAAATACAACCGCAGACATAGGGACGGCCACTTATCCGCAGGTCGCCTTTTCCTATAATGGGTATACATTAAATCCGCTGCCGGGCTATGCGAAAGAGATGGATATACCGTCCATGCGGGATACGATCACGCCGATCACAGACGGGGAAGTGAGCGTCAGCCTCCTTTCCTATGACAATGAGATCACCTCCCTGTCCTACCAGGTGTACTCCCTGGACGGGCAGTCGCTGTTAAGCGAAGGGACGATGGAGCACCCGGAGGAGGATCTGACCCTTACCTTTGGAGGGGACTGGCTTAGTGAGGGGGAACAGGTGCTGGTACTGACGCTGGATGTGGCAGAGCTGGGTCCGGTGTATTACTATACCCGGATTCTGGATGCGGAAGATGCCAATCTGCTGATCTGCCTGGATTATATTTATGATTTTCATGAAAGCGCCATCTCGAAAAACGCGGATTCCGCCATCTCAACCGCATTGGAGACAGGCAATTTGGGCAGCAGCACCGATTACGGGCATGTGACGATTCATTCGGATTATGAACAGGTGACCTGGGGGGAGCTGGAGCCGAACGTGAACAGCAGCGTGCGCTGGAATATTACAGAGATGAACGGCGCCTACATCTCCGTCCGGCTGGAGTACCTGGTGGACTGCACCGGGGAGGAAAACGAGACAGATGAGTACCGGGTGCAGGAATTTTTCCGCGTGCGCTATCAGGAGGCCAAGGGGGAAACCTATCTGCTGGACTATGATCGAACGATGGACCAGATTTTCAATACCACCCATACCGTGCTGGACGAAAACAGCGTGATCCTCGGCATTACCGACGGGGATGTGCCCTATCTGACCGACGAGGAGAGTACCATGGTCGCGTTCGTGCAGGCGGATGAACTGTGGTGTTACGATCGGACGTCCAATACATTTTCAAAAATATTCAGTTTCGTTTCCTCCGAGGGGAAGGATGCCAGAGATTTCCTGGATATGAACCAGATCCAGCTGCTGGATATGGATGAGGACGGCAACGTGACTTTTGCGGTGTGTGGCTATATGAACCGGGGAGCACACGAGGGGGAAGTAGGCGTGGCCATTTACTATTTCGACGAAAGTAAAAACGTGGTGACCGAGAAAGTGTTTGTGGACTCCGACCGGTCTTCCGGATACGCCGAGCTGGAACTTGGCGGTTTCCTGTATTACAGCATGCAGACCGATACCCTGTACCTGTTTATGGACGGGACGCTCTACGAAGTCGACGTCTCCAGTGAATGGAAACATACACTGGTGGAGGGATTAAATAAAGGCGAATATGTCGTCTCGGAGGACGGCAGCCGGTTTGCGTACCAGAAGGCAGAAGAGGGAGAGGCCGCAACGAGGCTGGTCTTAAAGAATTTTGAGACCGGGAAAGAACGGACCATTGACTGCGAATCTGATGAGACGGTGACCCCGCTGGGATTCGTCGATCACGATTTTGTATACGGAACGGCGCGGCTTTCCGATGCCGGAGAGACCGTTTCCGGGGAAAAAGTGACACCGATGTATAAGGTGGAGATCCAGAACAGCGAGGGAGAGATCGTAAAGACCTATCAGGAAGATCGGATCTATATTGTGGGAGCACAGATCGACGATCAGATGATCACCTTATCCCGGGTGACCAAGAAAGGATCCGTTTACACGGAGACTACCGACGAATATATTATGAGCAACAGCGAGCAGGGGGAGAGCAGCCTGGTGGCAGAGACCTACGTGACCGAGCTGAAAGCGACACAGACACGCTTAACGTTCCCCGAGAAAGTACCGGACAAGAGCCCGCGGCTTCTAAGTCCCCAGCTGGTGATCGGCGAAGATCCGGTCATGATCGACTTTGAAAATACCCTGGAAGAAGAGCGCTACTACGTGTATGGGATGGGGGAATTACAAGGCATCTGCGAGCAGGCCGGTGAAGCAGTCCGGCTGGCCGATGACTGCGACGGCGTCGTGGTAACATCCGCACAGGCCTACGTATGGCAGCGGGGCAACCGCGATCTGGAATACGAGATCCCGACTGATTCCGCCGCTCTTTCCACCATCAAATCAGGAATGAAAAAAGGCACCAGCCCGATGGAGATTATGGAACAACTGGCGAAAACAGAAGCCCTCGATCTGACCGGCTGCACCACAGAAGAAATCCTGTATGTGATCGATCAGGGGACCCCCGTCATCGCTATGACCGACGCAGATAACGGCGTGATCCTGGTCGGATACTCCGACTACCTGGTCGTCTACGAAGATCCCGAGACCGGAGAAAGAACCAGCGTCACCTACAGCACCATGGACGATATGACCGAAAGCAGCGGTCACACCTTCGTCGGTGCCCTGTGATCCATTTGGGTACACCCCCCCTGGGGGGTTAGGGACGCAGCATTTTTCAAAAAGTCTACGTCCCCAGCAGTGTCTCCAGACGGAAGATTTGGCGGTATTTGTATAGTGCGGGATAGAGGATCAATCCCAGGATGCCGCAGGAGATGACTTCGCCGATCCCTACGCTGAGCATAAGGAATGGTATGGGCAGGGTAATGCCGTAGGCGAAGCGCAGGACCATGGGCACGAGGATTGTGTTAGCCAGGATGGGTGGCAGCGGGGCGAGATAGTGGGATTTTTTCCGGAGAAGATAGGTGCCGCAGGCACCGATCAGGGTCGCAAGGCTGCCGAAGATGATATCCGGAAGCAGGGCTCCGCCCAGCAGGTTGCCGATCAGGCAGCCGATGAATAAGCCTGGCACCGCGGCCGGGGTAAAGAGGGGAAGTATGGTTAATGCTTCGGATATTCTGACCTGTACCTGCCCAAAGGAAAAGGCGGCAAAGAGGTAGGTCAGTATACAATAGATGGCGGCGATCAGCGCCGCCTGTGTCAGAAATAAGACGTTCTTGTGGTTCATAAATTGATTCATAAATGGGTTCTCCTTAGTTTTGTTTTCCGTGTGGATGGTTTCGAACACACGTGGTACTTTCTTTGGCGGTCTTCCGCCTTTTTTTATTTGCCGGTTTCGGCTCTTAATGCGCGGGCAAGCTGGTCCGGGCAGGAGGTTTCTTTGAATCCGCAGCGGATGCCCTCCAGACGGGAAATGGCTTCGTCCACATCCATGCCTTTGACCAGACGGGCGATGCCCTGGGTATTGCCGTCGCAGCCGCCGACGAATTCGACGTCTTTGATGATGTTGTCTTCTACTTCTACGTGGATCAGCTGGGAACAGACTCCCTCAGGTATATAATCCATGAACATTTCCTCCAGATTTTATTTTCTTGAAAGATTATAACAAAAAACTGAAAGGAATACTAGAAATATTTCCGCAAATGGCAAATAGTATGGTACTATAGTCGTAACAAGGAGGCGGAAAGATATGATTGGAATTATCGGAGCGATGGAAGAGGAGGTATCGGAGTTAAAGGCAGCCATGGATTCCCCGAAAGTATATGAACAGGCATCTATGTCGTTCTATGAAGGCACACTGATGGGGAAAGAGGCGGTGGTCGTCAGAAGCGGAATCGGCAAGGTCAACGCAGCGATCTGCGCCCAGGTTCTGATCGACCATTTTAAGGTGGATGCTTTGATCAATTCTGGCGTGGCAGGCTCGCTGGATGCTTCGATCGATATCGGCGACATTGTGATTTCTACAGACGTGCTTCATCATGATATGAATGCGACGCTTTTCGGGGATCCCTTAGGACAGGTACCCCGGATGGAGACGCTGGCCTTTCCGGCGGATGAAGAGCTGATGCAAAAGGCGGTGGAGGCGAACGCGCAGGCGAATCCGGACATTCACACGTTTACCGGGCGGATCGCCAGCGGGGATCAGTTTGTGGCTTCGGATGACACGAAGCAGTTTATCAGCCAGAATTTTCAGGCGCTCTGCGCGGAGATGGAAGGCGCAGGGGTGGCGCAGGCGGCTTATCTGAATCAGGTTCCTTTTGTGATCATCCGGGCGATTTCCGATAAAGCGGACGGCAGCGCCACCATGGATTATGCCGCTTTTGAGAAAGAGGCGATCCGGCATATCGTACGGCTCATTTTGGCGCTGATACAACTGTGTTAGGGTTGAATATGGCACGCTGATTTGGTAAAATAAAGTAGCAAGAAAACAAATGAACTACGAACTAAGAGGAGGCCTTAGTATGAGTAAAGTTACATTTGATTATGAGAATGCAAAAGTGTTTATTCAGGATCACGAGATGGAGTCCATGAAGAAAATCACGGAAAACGCCAAAGACGAGCTTGTCGGAAAAGAAGGCGCGGGAAATGATTTCGTTGGCTGGGTGGATCTTCCGGTGGATTATGACAAATCAGAGTTTGACCGGATCCAGAAAGCGGCAGAGAAGATCAAATCGGATTCCGATGTACTGGTGGTTGTCGGAATCGGCGGTTCCTATCTGGGTGCCAGAGCGGCCATCGAGTTTTTGCGCCACAATTTTTACAACGAAGTACCGAAAGACGTCCGTAAGACGCCGGAGATCTACTTCGCAGGGAACAGCATCAGCGGCAGCTATCTGAAGGATCTGCTGGATGTCATCGGAGACCGGGATTTCTCCGTGAACGTCATTTCCAAGTCCGGGACGACCACAGAGCCCGCCATCGCGTTCCGTGTTTTGAAAGAGAAACTGGAGAAGAAGTATGGCAAAGAAGGGGCAGCAGGACGGATCTATGCCACCACGGATAAAGCCAAAGGTGCTTTAAAGGGTCTGGCCGATGAGGAAGGCTACGAGGAATTCGTCGTACCGGATGATATCGGCGGACGGTATTCCGTATGCACGGCTGTCGGTCTTTTGCCCATCGCGGTCAGCGGCGCAGACATCAGCCAGCTAATGGCCGGCCTGGCGGACGGAAGAGAGAGTGCTCTGAACGAGCCGTTTGAGAGCAACGATGCGCTTCAGTACGCGGCGGTACGCAACATTCTTTACCGGAAAGGCAAATCCGTAGAGATCCTTGCCAATTATGAGCCCAGTCTGCATTACCTGGCTGAGTGGTGGAAGCAGCTCTATGGCGAAAGTGAAGGCAAAGATCAGAAGGGCATCTACCCGGCTTCTGTGGATCTCACGACAGACCTGCATTCCATGGGCCAGTTCATTCAGGATGGCAGCCGGATCATGTACGAGACGGTGCTGAATGTGGAGGAGCCCAAAGGAACGATCACCATCGGGGAGGAGCCGGTGGATCTGGATGGATTAAATTATCTGGCCAGCAAGGACATGGACTTTGTCAATAAGAGTGCCATGACCGGAACCGTACTTGCTCATACCGATGGCAATGTACCGAACCTGATGATCAACATCCCGAAGCAGGATGAGTATACACTGGGTCAGTTATTCTACTTCTTTGAATTTGCCTGCGGCGTCAGCGGGTATATCCTGGGGGTCAATCCGTTTAACCAGCCAGGCGTGGAGAGCTACAAGAAGAACATGTTTGCCCTGCTTGGCAAACCGGGATATGAAGAGGAAAGAGAGGCGCTGATGAAGAGACTGTCATGAGCACCTTATATGAGCAGTTGAAGGCATATGGAGCGTCGGATTATTACGGCTTCCATATGCCGGGACATAAACGGAATCCACGGCTGATGGAGGGGCTGCCCTGCGAGATCGATATCACGGAGATCGAAGGGTTCGACGATCTTCATCACCCGGAAGGGATTCTGAAAAACGCCCAGGAAGAAGCGGCCGGCGTGTGGCACGCCGGCGAGACTTTTTTCCTGGTAAATGGCAGCACCGTGGGGATTTTAAGCGCCCTCACGGGACTGCTGGAGGAAGGAGACCATGTGCTCCTGGCCAGGAATGCCCACCAGTCGGCTTACCATGCCGTCGAGTTGGGGAAATTTTTTCCCGTGTACCTGTATCCCGACATCGATCCGGAGACGGACCTGGCGCGCGGGATCACGGCACAGGCGGTGGAGGAAGCGCTTGCGGCGGATCCAAAGATCAAGGCGGTACTGATCGCCTCACCGACCTATGAAGGGACGGTATCCGAGGTGGACCGGATCGCGGACGCAGCGCATGAGAAAGGCGTCCCGCTGGTGGTGGATGAAGCCCACGGCGCGCATTTTGGATTCCATCCGTATTTCCCGGAAAATGCCAACGAGCTGGGGGCAGATGTGGTGATCTGTTCTCTGCATAAGACACTGCCGGCCCTGACCCAGACGGCGCTCCTGCATCTAAACGGAGAGCGGATCAACCGGGAGAGAATCATCCGATCGCTTCACATGCTGCAGACCAGTAGTCCGTCCTATGTGCTCATGGCCAGTATCGATGCCTGTACGCAGAGATTAAAAGAAGACAAAGACGCGCTGTTTGATCCATATGTG
>Ga0192244_10138_pt1 | contig 30148 bp, 17 predicted proteins | sample Koala_Koa27_L3_FD_131234 | JGI IMG/M metagenome (GOLD analysis project Ga0192244, IMG submission 131234) | Enriched cells from koala feces incubated with labeled cellulose particles, San Francisco Zoo, California, United States - Koala_Koa2-7_L3 ... | reverse complement strand
TGCTGTCAAGCTCGCAGTACATGGGCACGTTAATCTGCTCGGCCAGCACGCGCAGCTGTTCGATGGCTGCCGGACGGTATACGTCGCAGGCCACCAGCAGCGGACGGCGGTTCTTCTTGGTCTTGAGCATGCGTGCCAGCTTGCCCGAGAAGGTAGTTTTACCCGAACCTTGCAGACCGGCCATGAGGATGACCGTGGGTCGTCCGCTCAGGTCTATTTCGGCCGTTTCGCCACCCATGAGCTGGGTCAGTTCGTCGTGCACAATTTTCACCATCAGTTGGCTGGGTTTCACGGCGGTGAGCACATTCTGTCCCAGGGCCTTTTCCTTCACCGTGTCGGTGAACTGTTTGGCTACTTTATAGTTGACGTCGGCATCGAGCAGCGCCTTGCGTACGTCTTTCAGTGTTTCGGCTACGTTTATTTCGGTGATTTTGCCTTCACCTTTCAGTATCTTGAACGACCTCTCCAGCCGTTCACTAAGGTTGTCAAACATAGTATATCAGTTATTTTTCGTTCGTTATGTATCTTTCTTCTTTGCCTTAGCTGTTCATGCTCATGAGGAACTCGTCGTTGTCTTTGGTCTTCTCTAGACGATCTTTCACGAAGTCCATGGCCTCGACGGCGTTCATGTCCGAGAGATACTTGCGCAGTATCCACATTCGGTCCAGTGTCGTACGGTCTTGCAGCAGATCGTCGCGGCGTGTGCTCGATGCCACGATGTTCACTGCAGGGAAGATGCGTTTGTTACTGAGGTTGCGGTCGAGTTGGAGCTCCATGTTGCCTGTGCCCTTGAACTCTTCAAAAATTACTTCGTCCATCTTTGAGCCGGTGTCGATGAGGGCTGTAGCCAGGATGGTTAGCGAACCGCCGCCTTCGATATTGCGGGCTGCGCCGAAGAAGCGCTTGGGCTTGTGCAGGGCGTTGGCATCCACACCGCCCGATAGCACTTTACCCGAGGCGGGTGAGACGGTGTTGTAGGCGCGTGCCAGTCGCGTAATGGAGTCAAGGAAGATAACTACGTCATGTCCGCACTCTACCATGCGCTTCGCCTTTTCGAGCACGATACCTGCTATCTTGACGTGCCGTTCGGCGGGTTCGTCGAAGGTCGAGGCAATGACTTCGGCGTTTACGGTGCGGGCCATATCGGTTACCTCTTCAGGACGTTCGTCGATGAGCAGCATAATCATGTATACTTCGGGATGGTTGGCTGCGATGGCATTAGCGATGTCTTTGAGCAGGATGGTTTTACCGGTTTTGGGCTGAGCCACGATCAGTGCGCGCTGTCCCTTGCCGATGGGGGCAAAGAGGTCAACTACGCGAGCCGAGAGCGAGTCGCTGTAGCCTCCTTTGCAGAGTCTGAACTTTTGGTCGGGAAATAGGGGCGTGAGGTGTTCAAAGGGCACGCGGTCACGCACTACGGCGGGTTCACGTCCGTTTATCTTCGATACTTTTACCAGGGGAAAGTATTTTTCTCCTTCCTTGGGCGGACGGATAACTCCGTCGACTACATCGCCTGTCTTCAGCCCGAATAGTTTGATTTGCGACTGCGACACATAAATGTCGTCCGGCGACGAGAGATAGTTGTAGTCCGACGAGCGTAGGAAACCGTATCCGTCGGGCATTATTTCGAGCACACCACTACCGCTGAGTATATCGTCAAATTCGTATTGTTTTTCACGTTCGGCTGGTTGTTGCGGCTGTGTCTGCTGGTTATTACGTCCAGTGGCTTCGGGATTGTATCCTTGCTGTTGCTGCCTTTGCTGCTGTTGCTGTCGTTGGGGGGATGTGTTTCGGTTCTTAGGGTTGTTGTCTTTCCGGTTCTTCTGACGCTGCTGTTGCGGTTGTACAGGTTGCGTTTCGGGGGCAGGTGCCGGTGCTTCGGCCTTCAGTGCTTCAAATTTTCCCAACAGTTCGGTGGGTAATTCAACTTTTTCGGTCGGCAGGTCCTCGATGGGTACAAAGTCGTCGGCTGCTGCGGCAAGAATGGATTCGGTTTCCTTGGCTGGCTTTTCGGCGGCTTCGTTAAAGGGCTTTTCGGCTTGCACTTCGGTGGCAATTTCCTGTTCTGTGGTCTGGGAAGCGGTTTCGGTTTCCTTGGCGGCAGCGGTTTTCGGTTTACGGGGGCGTCCGGGTTTTCGCTTGGGGGCGTTGGTTGTCGCCTCGTCTACAACTGTTTCTTGAGGGGTAGGGATTGTTTCAGTCTCGGCAGTTTCCGTTGCCTTGGTTGTGGCCTCGGTTTCGGCTTTGACCTGGTCTCCGCTTTTGCTGGCTGGGAACCCTTTGTCGATCTTCTCTTTCTTGACGGCGACTCGCGAGCGTTTCAGCTTTTCTCCCTTGCGTTCTTCTTTCAGTTTGTCGGCTGCCACTTTCTTGGTGGCTCCGGCGATGGCTTGTTCATCAAGTATCTTGTAAACAAGTTCTTCTTTCTTCAGCGAATCGGTCTTCGTGATGCCCAACTCTTGGGCAATGGTTTGCAACTCTGACAGATTCTTTTCGTTCAGTTGGATGATGTTATACATAAAGTATGTAAAATAGTTTGGTGTTTTTTGTTTGGAATAGACGTCATTGCGCAGGAGCATGCGTCGCTTGAAGTATGTGTACCTACGCAGACTTGTCTTTATTGTTTTTTTTGATTTTTTATGGGGTATTGTTATTGAATCGGAAATCCGGGCGGTTGTCATTGCCGCAGCAAAGTGTACCCGGAGTGTTTCAACGGCGCAAAGGTAACAATTTTTTTTGTTTGGCATTATATTTTTCCTTTATTTTCAACCGAAAGCCCTATCTTTGTTCGGTCATTTGAATGAATAAGAAAGGAATTGTTATGAAGATAAAGGAGGTTTGCTTGATAACTTTTTCGCCTACTCATACATCAAAACGCGTAGGAGAGGCTATTGTTTGCGGAACAGGTTGCGAAAATGTGCGGCATATGGATTTGACTCTGCCGGGTGTAACGTCTACCAATGTTTTGCCGGTCGATGCGCTGGCTGTGGTTACCGTTCCTGTGTATGGCGGACATGTAGCTCCGCTGGCCTTAGAACGAATGAGGACTATAAAGGCTGATGGTACACCAGTTGTCATTGCAGTGATATATGGCAATCGTGCTTACGAAAAAGCACTTGTAGAACTGGATGCTTTTGTGTCTGCTCTGGGATTTAAGGTCATTGCCGGAGCGACTTTTGTGGGTGAACATTCATATAGCAACGATACGTATCCCGTTGCGGTGGGACGTCCCGATGCCGACGACTTAGTCTTTGCAAGACAATTGGGTGAAAAGGTTTGGGCCAAAGTTGCTGCCGCAGTCGATCTGGAACATCTGTATGGCGTTGACGTGGCTCGCATTCAGCGTCCGCATCAGCCATTTTGGCCTTTGTTTCGCTTTTTGCGTAAGGTTGTAAAACTTCGTAAGAGTGGGATACCTTTGCCTCGTACGCCTCAAGTACACGCTGATTTGTGTACACATTGCGGATATTGTGCGGCCCATTGTCCCAACGGAGCTATTGTAGGAGGTGATGAATGTAATACGATAGCTGATAAGTGTATCCGGTGCTGTGCCTGTGTAAAGGGATGTCCGCAGAAAGTCCGTAGCTATGATACTCCGTTTGCTGCTTTGCTGTCCGACTGTTTTGTCCGGCCGAAGGAAAACCGGATGATTATTTAATCAGGCGGATGCATAGCACCTTTTGTGTGCAGTCCGTTACTCGGTAACGGTTATCACTACGTTCTCCGACCAACCATACGATGTCGTCGCCACAGCATAACACCCATTGTTGGGCCTTTTGGAGGCGCGAGAATTTACGGTCGGTCAGATAGTCGCTTACTTTTTTCCTGCCTCGCATGCCGAATGGTACAAATGTATCTCCTGCTTGCCAAAGCCGCAGGGTGAGCGGAGTTGTTATCAAGGCTGCATCCACGCAGATTGTGTCTTTGCCGCGTGGGATGACAAAATTATGGGTCAGTTCATGTTCTTGTATTTCCAGCTGGGGTTTTTCGCTGGTTTCATTGCAGGGTTTTATCAGTAACAGTCGGCGGTCTTTTACTACATGCCATGCAGTCGAACTGAATTGCTTGCCTGGTTGTCCTTGCAGGGAATGGAAGATGTCTGACACTTGTGCTGCATTGAACCCCAGCGGGTGTAGCGCTTCAAATAGTAGTGTTTCTGGGGCTGCTTCTGCAAGTAGGGCAGTGATGTCGATACCTTCGTGAGTACGGATTCGGGCAAGTGCTTCTGTCACTTCTTTGTGGTAAAGCAATGCGGCATTGTCTAGATGGCCTGCGGTTCGCAAGATGCTTTCTTTGACCGAGGGGTTTATTTCCTGCATGAGCGGAAGTAAGTTTAGACGGATTTTGTTGCGGGTATATTCGTCTTGCAGATTGGTGCTGTCTGTTACATAAGTCTGTCCGATGTCATGCAGGTAGGTGAGGATGTCGTGGCGGCTCAGGCAAAGCAGAGGGCGGACAATGTATCCGTTTTTAGGACGTATGCCCCGAAGGCCGTCAATGCCTGTACCTCTTATCAGATTAAGGAGAAATGTTTCTACACTGTCGTCTTGATGGTGGGCAACAGCTATTACGGATGCTTTGCAGGCTAGCCGTAGTTCTTCGAACCAGGTATATCGCAGTGCGCGGGCAGCCATTTCAATGGAAATGTGCAGGCGTTGAGCTTCCTGTTCGGTATTGAAATGGGTTACGTGCAAGGGAATGTGCAGTTCGTTACACAGCTGTCGGACAAACTGTTCATCACGGTCTGATTCAGAGCCACGCAGGTGAAAGTTGCAATGTGCTGCTTCGCACGTATACCCTAGTGTTGACAGCATCTGCACCAGTGCCACAGAATCGGCTCCGCCACTGAGAGCTACCAGAATTTTGTCTGTTTGAGAAAATAGCTGGTATTGTTCTATGTATTGGGTTATTTTCTTCAGGAACATGTGGCAAAGGTACATACTTTTTTTAGAGTTGTCAATATGGTATTATTATTTGGTTGTTTTGTATAAACGTATATAGCGGTGGATGGGCAGGAGTGGAGCTTATTTAAAAACATTCTAAATTGTTTGCAGCCTATGTGTGATTCATGTATCTTTGTGCCTGGAAATTGGAATGGAGTAAATACTATGCGTTTATCAGAACTTAAAACTGGCGAGAAAGGTGTCATTGTCAAGGTATTGGGACACGGGGGATTTCGTAAGCGGATTGTAGAGATGGGATTCATAAAAGGAAAGACAGTAGAAGTGCTGCTCAATGCCCCTTTGAAAGATCCGATTAAATATAAAGTAATGGGATATGAAATCTCATTGCGACGGCAGGAAGCCGATATGATTGAAATTGTCAGTGAACAAGAGGCTAAAGCACAGTCGGTGCAGACAGATTATCCCAAAGGTTTGAGCGAGGATATTCCATTGGATGAGGAAGAACTGAAGCGCATGGCATTGGGCAAGCGCCGTACGATTAATGTGGCACTGGTAGGAAATCCGAACTGCGGGAAAACATCCATGTTTAACATTGCATCGGGTTCGCACGAACATGTAGGAAATTATAGCGGAGTGACGGTAGATGCCAAAGAAGGATATTTTGATTTTCAAGGCTATCATTTTCGTATTGTCGATTTGCCGGGTACTTATTCCTTGTCGGCTTATTCTCCCGAAGAACTGTATGTGCGCAAGCACATCATTGACGAGACTCCCGATATCATTATTAACGTGGTTGATTCTTCCAATTTGGAGCGTAACCTGTATCTTACCACCCAGTTGATAGACATGAACCTGCGCATGGTGATTGCGCTCAACATGTATGATGAGTTGCAGGCCAGTGGCAGTACGTTGGACTATGTTACGCTGAGCAAATTGTTTGGGGTTCCGATGGTGCCTACGATAAGCCGTACTGGAAAGGGCATTGACCAATTGTTCCATTTGATAATCAGCCTGTACGAAGGTAGTGATTTTTTGGATAAGCGTGGAGAAATACGCCCTGATATATTGAATGATTTGCGCAGCTGGCATCAGCAGCATGTTCCCGACCATGCGTTTACGGAGGAAGATGAGCATCCGCGTGGCCTTTGCCGACATATTCATATCAATCATGGTGCCGAATTGGAACGCAGCATTGATGAAGTGAAGCGTGTTATCAGTGTAAATGAAAATATCCGTCATAAATATTCGACCCGTTTCTTGTCCATAAAATTATTGGAAAACGATAAGGATCTTGAAACTATGATTCGTCAGTTGCCCAATGGAGACAAAATTCTGGAAATACGTGATTGCGAAGAAGAACGTATACGCAATGTGATAAATGAAGAAAGCGAGCAAGCTATAACCGATGCTAAGTATGGTTTTATAGCCGGTGCCTTACGTGAAACCTATAAAGAGAACCAAAAGGAGACATCGCGTACGACACGGGTTATCGATTCAATTGTGACACACCGTCTATGGGGCTATCCCATTTTCTTCCTCTTTATGTATCTGATGTTTGAGATTACTTTTGTCGTTGGTGAATATCCGATGGGGTGGATAGAAAGTCTGGTAGGTATGTTGGGGGATTGGATACGCGATTATATGTCTGAGGGGCCGCTGAAAGATATGCTGATAGATGGTATTATTGGCGGAGTAGGAGGGGTGATTGTTTTCTTGCCTAACATCCTTATTTTGTATTTCTTTATATCGCTGATGGAAGATTCCGGTTACATGGCGCGTGCTGCCTTTATTATGGACAAGATAATGCATAAGATGGGATTACATGGAAAATCTTTCATTCCACTCATTATGGGATTTGGCTGTAATGTTCCTGCGGTGATGGCTTCTCGTACCATTGAAAACCGTAAAAGCCGTCTGGTGACAATCCTTATCAATCCGCTGATGTCGTGCAGTGCTCGTTTGCCTATTTATTTGTTGCTTACCGGTGCTTTCTTCCCTAAGCACGCTAGCCTTGTCTTGTTGTCGCTTTATGCCATTGGCATTGTCTTGGCAGTGGTTATGGCACGACTGTTTTGCCGTTTCTTGGTAAAGGGTGATGATACTCCGTTTGTAATGGAATTGCCCCCTTATCGTTTGCCGACTTCTAAGTCCATTCTTCGTCATACATGGGAAAAGGGGGCACAGTATTTGAAGAAGATGGGCGGTATCATTATGGTGGCTTCTATTGTGATTTGGGCGTTGGGTTACTATCCAAACCACAGTGACTATACTACAATACATGAGCAACAGGAAAATTCTTACATCGGGCGTATTGGGAAAGCTATTGAACCGGCTATTGAACCTTTGGGCTTTGACTGGAAACTGGGTATTGGCATTTTGTCGGGTGTCGGAGCAAAAGAACTGGTGGTAAGTACCATTGGTGTACTCTATGCAGATAATGCGGATATTGATGCTACTAGTTTGGGCGAGCGCCTGCCTATTACACCTTTGGTCGCTTTTGGTTATATGGTTTTCGTTCTGTTATATTTCCCATGTATTGCTACATTGGCTGCTATTAAAAACGAGACCGGTAGTTGGAAATGGGTGTTTTTCGCGGCATCCTATACAACGGCTTTAGCTTGGCTGATGTCGTTTGCCATTTATCAGATAGGAGGTTTGTTTGTATGATAGGCTGGCAGGAGTGTTGTGTCGTTGTTGTGCTGGTGCTGTGCATTTGGTGGATAGGTAAAAGACTTTCTTTTGTTTTTCGTCAAATGGCGAATAAAAAGAATCCCTGTTGTAGGTGCACGGCAAGTGATTGTATTTTGAAAGAGCAATTGCTTAAAAATGAGCATGCTTGTTTGAATATGAAGAAAAAAGAAAGAAAAAGTTGCTGTAGATAGTTGGTGGTTTCAAAAAAAGCACTACCTTTGCAACCGCAATCGAAACGATAAGGCTTGGTTGCTTTTGGTACCTTGGATGAGTGGCTTAGTCAGCGGTCTGCAAAACCGCGTACGGCGGTTCGAATCCGCCAGGTACCTCAAAATTCTTAAAAGCTCTGGTTTAAAACGCCAGGGCTTTTTTTGTTTGTTGATATCGGTAATTAGGAATCAAGGGGCAACGTAAAAAACTGAGGGATTCATTGAACGAGCATAAATTTGGGTCAGCCTGAATGGAAAAACTCCCTGTTCTTTACTCCTCTCAATTGTGTCCTGAATTCCTTGCTTTTGGCATTGAATGACTCTTGCTTTTAGCTGTATAATGCAATTGTCTATATATAAAAGAAGAGGCTATACCGATTGGCATAACCTCTATATTTGGATTTTTTTGATTGCTTGGAAAATACTTATGCTACTTTTTCCAGTCTTTTCATAACGGAGAAGATAAACAGGGCTGCTAACAAACAGAGTACCATTAAAACGCCCCATACCACCCATAAGGGTAAATCTCCCCATAAGTCAGAGGCCAAACGGGTACCATAATTACCGATGGCAGTGGCTACAAACCAACCACCCATCATCATGCCTTTGTATTTGGGAGGAGCTACTTTAGAAACAAACGAGATTCCCATAGGAGACAGTAATAACTCGGCAAATGTAAGTACCAGGTAAGTGGAAACCAACCAATTGGGGGATACAAATGTGGCATTGCCCGCATCAATGGCTGCACCTTGGGCAGCAGGAGTCATAAGGCCAACAGAAGCAAGCAGCATCAGTACATAACCGCATGCTGCTACCAACATACCCAAACCTATTTTACGGGGAGCAGACGGCTCTTTCCCTTTGCGTGCCAATGCACCGAACAATGCCATTGAAACAGGAGTCAGTGCTACTACAAAGAAGGGATTGAATTGTTGGAAAATGGGGGCATCTACAGGAGTAGCTCCTTCGATTGTCGTGTAGCGATAAACCAAGAAAACAACAGCCGCTAAAATAACGATGCCCGAAATAGCTTTGGCTTTGCCTGTTTTGGACTGGAAAAGAGAGAACAAAGCATATACAATAAAGATAACAGCTACGAGGTTCCATACGCTGAACATCATGCTTTCGAGACCTTCAGAACTCTTGGCGGTAAATTCATCGGCAAAGTAGGTCAGGGTCAATCCGTTCTGGTGGAAGGCCATCCAAAAGAAAATAACTACGGCAAATACCAGACACAAAGCCACGATGCGATCTTTCGTTTCGCGAGGAGAAAGTTCCTCGGTCGTTCCTGATGCCTGCTTATTACCTGCTGCTTGTTTGGAACTTCCTTCTACATGCTTGAAGGTACGGCGGAAACCGTAATAAATGGCCATTGAAATAATCAGAGAGGCACAAGCTACAGCAAAGGCAAAGTGGTAGGAATCATTAACGCTGACGCCCAGTCTCTCTTGTGCATATTTCATAATTTCGACGGCGGCCGTAGGGGCAAATAACGCACCGATGTTGATGGCCATATAGAAAATACTGAATGCGGAGTCGCGTTTGGCTGCATATTCGGGAGCGTCATAAAGATTGCCGACCATTACTTGCAGATTTCCTTTAAACAATCCGGTTCCGGCACTGATTACCAACAGTGCGGCAAACATGGCTATCATGGCAACCGTTCCGGCACCCAAAGGCAACGCCAGTAACACGTAACCTGCAAACATGGCTATAATACCGATAGTAACCATCTTGCCATAGCCAAATTTATCGGCTAAAATGCCCCCGATAAATGGCAGAAAATAAACTAAAGCTAAAAAGGTGGAATAAACCGAACCAGCCATACTTGCCGACCAACCGAAGTTGGCTTTCAGAAACAAGACAAAGATGGCCAGCATTGTGTAATAGCCAAAACGCTCACCGGTATTGGCCAGTGCCAAAGCATACAAACCTTTAGGTTGTCCTTCAAACATAATACTGAATATTAAGATTAATAAATTGAGTTATTTTGTGCAAATATATGGTTTTTACCCCATACTCTATTAAAAAAGCGTGCGAACTTCAGCGTGGATTTCACGAATCAAATCCTTGGGATTGAGTTTAAGCTGCAGGCCCCGCTGCCCCGAGCTGATATAAATGTAAGGGAACTGCAAACATGTATTATGGATATAAGTGGGGAAAGTTTTTTTTCATGCCAATGGGTGAACATCCTCCGCGAATATATCCTGTCAGTGGCAGAAGTTCTTTTACGGGAATAAGGTCGCATTTTTTGTTTCCGGAAACTTTGGCGGCCAGTTTTAGGTCTATCTCATGTTCGCCAGGAATGACGCAGACAAAATGCCCGGTCTTGTCGCCGTGCAGGATAAGCGTCTTGAACACACAATCAATATCTTCTCCCAAACTGGCCGCTACGTGTACGGCACTCAGGTCCTTTTCGTCTACTTCGTAAGGAATCAGCTCGTAGGCAATCTTGGATTTGTCAAGCAGTCGGGCTGCATTTGTTTTATTTATCTTCATTGTTTATAGTAGTTTGGAGATACTTAATATTCCATTTTCTCTTTGTGCTTTTACAAGTTCAGCTCTGCACGTAAAAAGCGGGGCGTATAGCCTTTATCGCTTAATGCTACTTCTTCGGGAGTGCCATATGAAAGCACTTTACCGCCTCCTCTGCCGCCTTCCGGCCCCATGTCGATGATGTAATCGGCCATTTTGATAACATCCAGGTTATGTTCTATAACAATTACCGTGTTACCTTTGTCTACCAGGCGGTTGAGTACGCCCATCAGTACGCGGATGTCTTCAAAGTGCAGGCCGGTGGTCGGTTCGTCAAGAATGTAAAGCGTTTTGCCTGTGTCGCGTTTGGACAGTTCGGTTGCCAGCTTTACACGCTGGCTCTCACCCCCTGAAAGGGTTGTTGATGATTGCCCCAGTTTGATGTAACCCAGTCCCACGTCTTGTATGACTTTAATCTTGTTTAATATTTGGGGCACGTTTTCAAAGAACTCCACCGCACGGTTGATTGTCATGTCAAGGACGTCGGCAATGGATTTGCCCTTATAACGCACTTCCAGTGTTTCGCGGTTGTATCGTTTGCCGTGGCATACCTCGCAAGGTACGTATACGTCGGGCAGGAAGTTCATCTCTATGGTCTTGTACCCGTTTCCCTGACAGGCCTCACAACGGCCTCCTGTTACATTGAACGAAAAACGCCCCGGTTTATATCCGCGGATTTTAGCCTCCGGAAGCCCTACAAACAGATTACGGATGTCGGAAAACACACCTGTGTAAGTGGCCGGATTGGAACGCGGAGTTCTGCCCAACGGCGATTGGTCTACGTTGACCACTTTGTCTATGTATTCCAGCCCTTCAATGCCGTCGTAAGGCAAGGGGTCTTGGAGTGAACGGTAAAACTTTTGCGAAAGGATGGGTTGCAGCGTTTCATTGATTAACGTGGATTTTCCGCTGCCCGAAACTCCCGTTACACAAATCAATTTCCCAAGTGGAAACTCTACATCTACATTTTTCAGGTTGTTGCCTTTGGCTCCGCGCAACCACAAACTGTGCCCGTTCCCTGTGCGGCGCATGGCTGGAACTTCAATGGCGCGTTCACCATTCAGGTACTGGGAGGTCAGTGTATGGGTACGTAACATTTCCTGTGGCGTTCCGGCAAAAACAACTTCTCCACCCAGACGGCCGGCTTTTGGTCCCATATCAATGACGTAATCTGCCGCGAGCATCATGTCTTTATCGTGCTCTACTACAATGACCGAATTGCCAATGTCGCGCAGCTCCTTTAGCGAGTTGATCAGGCGCTGGTTGTCACGCTGGTGCAGGCCGATGCTTGGCTCGTCCAGGATGTAAAGCACATTTACAAGTTGGGAACCGATTTGCGTAGCCAGGCGAATGCGTTGGCTCTCACCGCCGGATAGCGTAACGGCACTGAGGTTCAGTGAGAGATACTCAAGTCCTACGTCGAGCAGAAATTTCAGTCGGGTACGTATTTCCTTCAGAATTTCGGCTGCAATCTGTTGTTGCTTGCCAGAAAGATAAGTATCCACGGCAGCCAGCCAGTTATACAGTTCGCTGATGTCCATGGAAGCCAGTTCGTAAATGTTCTTATCGTGGATGCGGAACGATAGTGCTTCTTTGTTGAGACGTGCTCCATGACATTCCGGGCATTCAGCTGTTTTGGCAAATTGTTCCGCCCATTTCTGGGCCGTTGCCGAAGCGTCTTTTTCCTGCAGCAGTTGTATATATTTCACCACTCCTTCATAGGTTACGAAGTAATCGGAAGAGGTACCAATCAGTGCATTCTTGATTTTGAGACGCTCGTTTGAACCATACAGTATTTCATCAATGGCTTCATCGGGCAGTTGGGTTACGGGTGTTTTGAGGGTAGCGTCGTATTTTTCCAGCAAAGCTGAAATTTGCCAGAAAATCATGTTGTTCTTGTATTTCCCAAGAGGTACGATGGCTCCTTCGGAAATGGACATTGTTTTGTCGGGGATTACTTTTCCAATATCTATCTGGTTGACAAACCCCAGCCCTTTGCACTTAGGGCAGGCACCTTGGGGAGAGTTGAAGGAAAAGTTATGCGGGGCAGGCTCTTTATATGACAATCCTGTTACCGGACACATGAGGCGCTTGCTGTAATGGCGCACTTCTTCTGTTTGTCCGTCCAGCACCATTAGCAATCCGTCACCTTGCCGCATGGCTGTGGCAACGCTGTTCTTCAAACGTACATCGTCTTTTTCCGCAACCACCAGTTTGTCTATAACAACTTCCACATCGTGATTCTTGTATCGGTCGAGTTTCATGCCGGGCAGCGCTTCACGAATCTCTCCGTCTATGCGCACATAGAGGTATCCTTTTTTTCTGATTTGCTCGAACAGCTCTTTGTAATGCCCTTTACGGTTGCGTACCAAAGGTGCCAATATGTAAATGCGTTTCCCTTTATAGGCCTCGAGAATCAGGTTCAGAATCTGTTCTTCGGTGTATTTGACCATTTTTTCTCCCGACAGATAGGAATATGCTTCGCCGGCACGTGCATACAGCAGTCGCAGATAGTCGTAAATCTCGGTAGTAGTGCCTACGGTGGAGCGTGGATTTTTATTGGTGGTTTTTTGTTCAATGGAGATAACCGGGCTCAGTCCCGTTATTTTGTCTACATCCGGGCGTTCCAGGTTTCCCAGAAAATTACGGGCATAAGCCGAAAATGTTTCAATATAGCGGCGCTGTCCTTCGGCAAATATCGTGTCGAAAGCCAAAGACGACTTGCCGCTTCCGCTTAAACCTGTAATCACCGTCAAGCTGTTGCGCGGTATCTCGACATCCACATTCTTCAGATTGTGCACCCGTGCACCATATACGTTGATATATTCTTTTTCGTTTAGCATATCTTTTTATCCTCGTGTTCAAGCAATTTTCAGTGTGTTGAGAACTGGTTGTGGAAACATACCTGCAAATGTAGCGCATTCCCCCCGAATTATTAGCTGAAAGAAAGTTTTTTTCTGCAGAATAGCAATTGATAGTAAGTAGTACAGATAGATACAAAAGGTGTGTCGGAAAATAGAAACTTAGGTTAGGTTTCTGTAAACTTAGGATTAGTTTCTACAATTTTAGGCTAAGATTTTGTAAACTTAGGCTAAGGTTACAGATTTTATGCGGTTCAGGAAACTTTTGCAAGCCGTAAAGGATGTCTTTTGTACGTGTCTTGAATTCTTTTCGGCGTTGTTTCCGGGTACAGGCAACACCTTTCATTGGCTTTTTATCCTCGAATGGAAGCGCATGGAGGGAAACCGATATTATTTCTTAACGCAATACTTTGGACGAAATGCAACAATATTCTTACCTTTGCCTTGAGTTTGTACACTTGAAATTTAAATCAATAATAATTTGAATGAGAACGATTAGACGTCTTCTTTGCTGCATGCTGTTTGTAAGCACCTATGGGATAGGGATGCTTGCGCAAGAGAATCAATCTTATTTCTTGCATACCATTGAGAAAGGTCAAAGCCTATATTCGATAGCCAGTATGTATGGCGTCAGCCAGGCAGACATTGTCAAACTGAATCCCGGCAGTGATGAAAAGATATACATTGGGCGTACCTTGCGTATACCGAGGGTTACCAATAACATTCAGAAAGAAACATTTCATACCATTGCAGCCGGTGAAACCCTTTACAGGTTGACCGTGAAATATAATACAACCGCCAAGGCCATTTGTGAGGCAAATCCGGGGTTAAGCGCCGAAAACTTCCGGATAGGTCAGGTTATCCGAATTCCGTCTGCCGAGGATGCGGAAGCCGGTAAACAGCCAAAAGAGCAGCCGGCGGTGACTGCAGCGGTACAATCGCGTTGCCGCGAAATGCATAAGGTAAAGCGTAAGGAAACAATCTTCAGCATCAGCCGCGAGTATAACATAACGGAAGCGGAGCTGATTGCCGCCAACCCGGAACTTGAAGGCAAGGATAAAATTAAGAGGGGAAGCTGGTTATGTATCCCTTATCCTTCGGCTGCTGTACAGCAGACTGCAGATGCACAAGACATCCCGACAGACAGCGAGTTGTTTAAAGAGAACAAGAAGAAAAACGTGCGTTTCAAAACCATTAAGGCTGCCGTTATTCTGCCGTTTTTGAATACTTCAAAAAATGAATCCGCCCGTATGGTTGAATATTATGAGGGTTTCCTGATGGCAGTAGACAGCTTGAAAAAGACGGGCACTTCAATAGATTTGTATACGTATAGTTCCGGACCAGAGACGAGTAGCCTGGAATCCATCTTGAAGAAGAACGAATTGAAACAAGTGGATATCATCTTTGGGCCTGCTTATCAACAGCATATCGCTTCACTGGCCGCTTTTGCAAAGGATAATAACATCCGTCTGGTGATTCCTTTTACTTCCAAAGACAATACGGTCTTCCAGAATCCGTCCATTTATCAGATAAACACGCCGCAATCTTACTTGTATTCGGAAGTTTATGACCACTTTGTACGGCAATTCCCCAATGCCAATGTCATATTTATTGAGGCCAGTAAAGATACACAGGAGAAGAAGGAGTTCATCAAAGGCCTGAAAGAGGAGCTGAAGAACCGTTCTGTCCCGGTAAAGAGCCTGAAGGAAGACAGTCCGACCGAGTCGTTTAAAGCGGTTCTGCAGGAAGGGAAAAGCAACATCTTCGTACCGACCTCCGGCAGTAACCTTACGTTGATAAAAATACTTCCCCAGCTGACTTTGCTGGTGCGCGAACAGCCTCAAATCAATATACACCTCTTTGGATATCCGGAGTGGCAAACTTATACAGAAGACCATCTGGAAGCGTTTTTTGAACTGGATACTTATTTTTACTCTTCTTTCTATACCAACAATCTGTTGCCGGCTGCTACCCGGTTTACAAAGAACTATCGCAGATGGTATGGGAAGGATATGAGTGATCGGTATCCCAAATACGGAATGCTTGGTTTTGATACCGGTTTCTACTTCCTGACCGGTTTGTCCAATTATGGCAGTGATTTTGAGAATAAAATGCAGCTGATGGATATTGTTCCGATTCAGACCGGTTTCAAGTTCCAACGGGTGAATAACTGGGGAGGGTTTATTAATAAAAAGGTATTTTTTGTGCACTTCACCAAAAATTATGAGCTTGTGAAGCTTGATTTTGATTAATCTCTGTAGTGCTAACCGATAGAATTGATTGTAAACGTAGATGAGACTTAAGGGTATAATATTGTTCTTTCTGGGAATTATTTTTGTTGCGCTTCCTTCCCTGCATGCGCAAGTAGGCGAACTGCGGCAGAATTTTGCATTGGGTTTTAACGGGGGCGTCAACCTGAACAGTGTTAGTTTCAGTCCGTCCGTCAAACAGAAAAACCTGATGGGCATTACGGGAGGTGTAACGGCCCGTTATATCTCTGAACGGTATTTCAAAATGATTTGCGGAGCACAAATCGAGGTTAATTTCTCACAGCATGGATGGAATGAGTATTACAAGGACTATCCCAGCCTGGAATATACTCGAACCATGAACTATGTGGAAATTCCCTTTCTAGCTCATTTGGCTTTTGGAAAAGAGCGAGGTATGCAGTTTTTTATTCATGCAGGTCCGCAGATTGGATTCTTTCTGAGCGACAAGTACACGATAGGAGGGGATTGGGAAGAATTGTCCAATACCAATATTGTGACCGAACAGCACGACAAGTCCGTCGATAATAAGTTTGATTATGGCATTGCTGGAGGAGCCGGTGTAGAACTACGTACCAAAGCGGGTAACTTTATTTTGGAAGGCAGATATTATTATGCCTTGTCCGATTTTTATGCGAGTGCGAAGAAAGATTATTTTGCCCGTTCGGCTCATGGAGTCATTACGGCTAAAATTACATATCTGTTTGATTTGACAAAATAAGAAGGAAGGTGTTAGAATATCTATTTTGAAATCTCTACGGGAATGTAGACAACTCCATCGTGCAGGCTTTTTACCCTGATATTTATGCCTTTCTTATCTTTAAGGGAATCCATGATATTATCCAGCTTGAACGATACAACTCCTGTTCCTGGTTCCAGTTGGGCATCCTCGTATGCATTGTGTCGGAATTCCAGCAGGAAATAATCCGGACGGGTATTTTCCGAAGCGATTTCTTCGTTCACAACCAAATTCAGCATATGCTTCTTTTCCTGATTGTTACTGTGGTAGAACTGGTATTTGATATTTAAATATCCTTCTGTTATCCAGGCTTCGACTGCATTGATTGGGTCGTTACCGATACTGTCCGCTTTTTCGGCAGGCATGATGTAAATGTCTTTGGTAAGGATGTTTTCGATGTGCATAATCTTGGCATTATATTCATACCCTGGCATACTTTCTTCCAATGGAATAAAATATACAAATGCACGTTGCCCGGCAACAACCTGATATCCTTGGATGTTGCTGGTGTCTCCGGGATACAGTTTGCTCCCTTCGTCAAGCGCAAAATAGTAATCTTGGTCTGCTATAACTTTAACCGTGCCGATTGCAAACAGTGGAACATCGTCGTCCCAGTTATTGGTACATGAATACAGCCATGGAATAATGATAAATAAATGAACAAAGAAAAATAATATGGTCTTTAGCTTTTTCATACAGTAAATTACTCATTGCAAGATTGAATCTTCTATGCAAAGAAACACACAAAGAGTTTAAATACTGCATAACCGATTGTTAAAGAAAATAAAGGAATATTTTTTGTACTGACCGATGCAGTATTTTTGCGCTCATTGTATTTTTAAGGTAAACACGTGTTTGAACAAAAGAATGGAAGAGCAGGAACTGGCAGAATGTTGTAAACAAGGTAATGTGGCTGCCTATAAGGAACTGTATGAACGCTATGCAGGCCGTATGCTTACTATATGCCTTCGTTACATCAATGACAGGAATATAGCAGAGGACTTGCTGCACGATGGATTCCTGAAGTTCTTCGACTCATTCGATAAATTCACATGGCGTGGAGAAGGTTCTTTACGTGCATGGTTGGAACGTGTCATGATTAATACCGTGTTGCAATATTTGCGGAAAAATGATGTAATGAGTCATTCTACAGCACTTGAAAATGTTCCTGAGGTATACGAAGAACCGGATCAGGCTTTTGTAGAAACAATCCCTCAAAAAGTGCTGATGCAATTTATCAGAGAATTGCCGCCCGGTTATCGTACGGTATTTAACTTGTATGTTTTTGAAGAAAAATCTCATAAAGAAATATCACAATTGCTAGGTATTAATGAAAAATCATCTGCGTCGCAGCTGACTCGTGCTAAAGCCACCTTGGCTACTAAAATACGTGAATGGATGAGGAAGAATTCATAAAAAGGGAGTAGTATGAAAGAAGAACAATGGTTACAAAAAATAAAAGAACGTCTGGACAGTTATTCTGAACCGTTGCCTCCTGCAGGATGGGAACGCTTGGAAAACACCTTATTGACTTCGAAGAATTCAATAGGGCGTAGAAAAATAGTTGCTTTCCGCCGCTGGTCTATGGCGGTAGCTGCTGTACTGCTGGTTGCAGTGTTTTCGGTGGGGGTGTGGCTGTTGAATAATCCTTTTAAGGAGGATATGGAGCATGCCAATGCCATAGCATTGGCCGCAATGGTAAACGAGGACTTTCAGCATGTGGCTCCTGTGGTGGGTATCCCTATAGCTACTTCATTGAGGCACAATAGCCTGTCCCATTTGAATCGTCGGAATTGTGTGGCTGGTTTGCAGCAATTGCCTGTATCTGAGGAAAGTAGGAATCAGATGGAAGAAGTTGTTGCAACTGGAGAACCGGAAAACAAGGATATGACTTCCGAACAAACGAGGGTAGCAGATGAAAAAACAAAAGTTGAAGAAAGTAACCAACGTCCGGTACAGAAGCAGAAGTCTTTGGCTTTTTCAGATGTTTCAGACAGAATGCTTGCCCAGAACCGTTCGGGGCAAAAATGGTCCATGGCTGTGTCTGTTGCCAATATTGGAGGTCTTGGCAGCATGATGAACAGTAATCAGACCAGCGCCCTTTATCAGGATGTATCTACTTCGGGTATGAACTATAGCAGTTTTGATTTGCTTCAAGCATCCAATAGTGTATTGGAGATTCCTGACGGCCAAGAACTTGTATTCAAGGATGGAATGCCATATTTGCAAAGCAGATCCAGACAGATTGCTTCAGTGCATCACAAACAGCCCATAAGTTTTGGACTGTCAGTGAGGAAAAACTTACCGAAGAATTTTTCGGTAGAAACCGGATTGACTTATACTTACCTGGCATCAGAAATTGTGTTTACTGACGGTTCACAGCAGTTTGATCAGAAACTGCATTATATAGGGATTCCGTTGCGTGCCAATTGGAATTTCGTTAATAAAACATCATTTATAGTCTATCTATCGGGAGGCGGTATGATTGAAAAATGTATTTATGGGAAAGTGGCCGGTGAAAAAGAGACGGTGAAACCTGTACAGCTTTCTGTTATGGGTGCCATAGGAGCCCAATATAACATCAGTCGCAAGGTGGGTGTATATGTAGAGCCGGGTGTAGCCTACTATTTTGATGATGGCTCGGCCGTGCAGACCATAAGAAAGGAGAATCCTTGTAATTTTACCTTACAGGCTGGTTTGCGTTTGAGCTATTAATGATTCTCTATGTCTGCTTACGCTGATGTGCGGTATACATAAAAATAAAGGAGGCTTTAAGCTTCCTTTATTTTTATGGGAAAGGGATTGGACTAGAAGGCCCAATCTGCTTCATTGAAGCTGCTTTCTACTTGGTTCTCGATTACATCGGGCAGGTTGCAGAAGAAATCAAGTCTCGTTTGTTGTTCCAGTTCGTCAATGCTGACGGCATGCGTTTTTATTGTAGCAGCATCCGGTTGGTTATTGATACTGTAATCATATTCTTTGTGTTCTACCCAAAAACCAATGGCTTGATACTCTTCTCCTTTTTGTGCCAGGATAGCCATAAAGTAATATTGGGGGCATGCCAGTCCGTGTATGGTAAAACCGTTTTCGTCGGTTTCGGGATAAATGCCGTTTGAATCGGCTTTGTTGCCCTTGAAGTTTTTCAGCAATTGGTTGAGGGTACCGCCTTTGGTCACATACATGTGCGAGTATGTATTGGAGCGTGCCCAGTTTTGGACAAGCTGCTCAAATGCAACCCAATATCCACCATTGAATGAGTTGATTTGCGGGCTCATGTTACTATAATAGAAAGTCTGTGCATTGGCCTCTTTGGAGAATACCCTGTCATTGGATGCACAGAGGTGGCCTCTGTCAAAGCCGTCCAATTTATGTTGGTCATTGGAAGTCTGCATTTCTGCTGGTAGATTTGGATCTACGGACCATGGCTCGTCTTCCTGGCTGGGACGGTTGTAGTTGTCTTGACTGGTGATGTCGTCAAAACTGAAAGCTACCCAGGCTGTGTGTTTTTTACTGTCTACCCATTCGTATGCATAGTTCAGGATATTCTGATCGTTGTAGGTCACGGCATGTTCTACATAGTAATTGGCTGGATTAAGGTGGGGCATGGAATAGTCGGTGACAAATGATTTTCCTTCGATGGGGGAGTTGGCGTTTTCATTAGTTACAGTTGACTGATGGGAAACTTTATACTCTATTCCAACTTGCTCTCCATCAATAAAAGCAATGCGTAATTTGATGTAGGTACATTGCTGGGGAAGGTTATAAGATATCCAAAAAATGTCTCCACTGTTAATTGTTACTTCTTGAACCCATTGCGTCATAGTTTCAGCTTGTGGCATTTCTGATAAAGATGTTATATCAGTACATTGCGCAAAGGAATAATTAACGCCATATAATTTATCTCCCTTTTTCAATAACGGTGTTGGAATATCTGTTATGGTAAGTCCTTCTTTCTCATTTTCCTTATTAAATAAGTAGGCAATACTTCCATTTTCAGTTTGTGTAATGTCTTCAATTGTAGGGCGTTTTTGCGTTTCAATGTCTTTATATTCAATGCCGACTTGATTATTGTCAATATATGCTATTCGGATTTTTAAATAACGATATTGGTCTGATGTAGTATGGCATGCCCAATATGTCGTACCTTGGGATATGGGGGCTGTTGCTCTCCAATAAGACATAGTTTCATGTGCGGGCATATCACTTAGCTTTGAGGCTTCTGTTTGCACGAAGGTGTAAGCATCTCCTTGCAACTTTTTGTCTTTGATGTAAATTTCATTGGGGTATCCTTGAGGATGTAGAATTCCTTCTCCTGTAATGTTATCTAAATATCCCCAAAGAATGGCTCGTGAAGAACCTTCTTCCGTTGTTTCAATTTCAGGCTGTTGAGGAGAGTCTTCCGGATCTTCCGGTTGCTCAGTAGTCGGAGGAGGGGCGGGAAGCGGATCATCTGCTTTTGAACATGATGCATTAAAGAATAGAACTGCATATAGAAGTATAATAATCCAAGAGTATTTCATACACTGCTATTTTTATGTGAGATAAAAAAGAGGGCTATCCGGAATGATAGCCCTCTTTTAGATTAGTTTATAGCTGGGCCTTTATTGTGCTGCGACTGGTCCACCATTCCATTTGTAAGACTGAGATTCGCTGCTATAAATAAACGACATACTGTAATTGCCGTCACCGCGCCCACCATATATTTTGTAAGTTACTACATAGCTCTTTTCTGTATCTGGCTCTGATACCCGTTTAGGCAAAATTTGTGTTGCAATGCCATCAGCAAGACGTTGATCCATAATGGCTTGTAGCTGCTCGTCAGATAAGCCATCATACTCATTGTTTATGTTATAATATTTCTTCCAAGTACTATACTTGTTATTAATATTATTATACTTTGTAGAAACTCCAATATAGAATTCTTCATAATCATTTTGGTTGCTCTTATATTCTGCCTTATTTGCGATTACCCAATCAAACAGATTTTTATAGTCAGATTCAGTAAAAGTAATGTTAATGCTACTGCCGACCAGAACTTTTAGTACCCAATTTGTCTTATCGTATGTAAATTCACCTGTCAGAGTAAATATTTTAACCTCATCTTCATAAGGGTTATAAGAATTCCAACTGCCATCTTGGTAACGGAAAATAGCGGTACGGGTTTCAGTTACTTTATTTACATAAAATTTGTAGTCAACACTATAAATGGCATTGTTCTCTGCATATGGGAATTTTTCTTTCAGGAAAATCGCAAGATAGAAATTCACATTCATGCTTTCATCGAAGTTGTCATAGCGTCCAGGATTACCACTCTCAGTACCCATAGAATCATAATCTTCTTTTCCAAGTGTATACGCTTTATCAGGTGTAAAAGGAGTCATCTCGCTCTTTATCCAACCATCAGAAGTTTTCTCATAGATGCGTGATTGGTTTGACACACTGCCTTGGTAGAAAGCATACGTGATGTTAAGAGTGGTTCCTATTTCCTTATCCGCAAATTTATTATTGCAGAAAGTGATAAGGAATGCATCTATATCCATCTCACTGGTAAAGTTATTGTATTCTCCTGGTTCATTTTCACCCTCTCCCATACTGTCATAGTCTTCCTTAGCCAATACATAACTTTCGTTTGCCTGATCCATACCCGGTGTTACTTCTCCGGCTAAAAATTGAATCTTAGCTGTACCGTTATCAGCATATGGATAGGTATCATTCATCATTTTATTGATGGCTGTTTGAAAACTTTGTGCGTCTTGTGGGGCAATAGAGTATTGGTCGCCATTCTTGACAACTGTAAAATAGCCATTTGTCGGATAACTTCCCTTAAATTCTCCTTCGTATTGTACGACTTCTTCCATTTGGTTGTCATCGAACCCTGGAAAATGTTTTTCGTTGTAGTCGCAACTTGTGAATGTTATCGCTGCTGCTAACAAACTATATAATAAGTAGTCTTTTTTTCTCATAATAATAGTTTCTATTTAAATTAGAAATTGAATTTCAATCTTATAGAATAGGTACGTCCAAATCCGTAGAATACAGTTGAATCTTCCCATGTACTTCCATCCCATGCATCAGCAATGTATTCCTGATTAAACAGGTTGTTGATGTTACCACTTAATGTGGCACGTACTTTGCCAAAGTCGAAAGTATATCCTGCATTAAGATCAAACAAATGATATGAAGGTACTTGCCAAGGTGTTGCAACCACATATTCACTTCCTGGCGTTGCATTTCCTGCATCAATGTCATAGTCGGCAAACAGGCGTGAGGCAAAGTTCCAGTCCAGGCCGATTCTTAATCCTTTCATAGGACGAACAGTAATGCCCAAAGCCGCTGTCGTCTGTGCGGAACCACCGACATTTACGTTGTCCATTCGGATTTTATAGCGGTATTGTTCTGCATTAGCCATATCTGTTACGATTTCACCACCTGAACCTGTTACCATCTGACCTTCAGCATTGTAATAGAATCCGCTAGCTAATCCATCCCAGCGCCAGTCACCCCAAGAGAACATACCGTTAATGCTCATCCATTGGGTTGGTCTTGCTTCGAAATCTAATTCAATACCCATGTGTTTGGCATTGGCTCCGGTCATATTTAAGGTGTAGCGTTCTCCTGTGTTATTGTCTGTATAACTGTCGTAAAGGCTCTTGTCCATCCATTGTGTATAATATGCATTGACATTAGCTGAGAATACACTACTTCGGAAGCCATATCCAACCTCGAATGACATAACTTTTTCATTTTTAGCATCAGGGTTACGTTCGTGTGAATTTTGAGAGTTGATGAATGAAGTATCAAACATCGGAGCACGGCTAATGAAACCAGCATTAAAGAATACATTATGCTGCTCAGTTAGATTATAGTTTAGACCACCTTTTACGTTGCCTCCAAGATAGTTCTTTTTTCCGCTTTTAGCATGTGCTTCGTCATAATAGAAACGGTCATAACGCCAATATCCGGTATTGGATAAACCACCAGAAACAAAAGCACTAAGTTTATCACGATTGTATTCTAATTGAGCAAATGCACCTTCAGACATAACAAGGCCATCGTAATCACGATATACAACGTCGCCTACTCCTAATTTTTGTTTTGCAAAACTTGCATTGTTTGCAGCAATGTTGTTTGCAGGATTTACACTTTTACGGTTATAATCTACGAAATATGATCCGCTAAATAGATCTGTAATGATATTTTGGTGTAAACCTTTGTAATAACGGAAATCAATGCCACCATAAAAATCTAAATATTCACCAAATTTTGTAGTGTATGTAGAAAGCAAACCATACCATTCATGGTTATTCATGGCTTTAGCCATAACCATTTTAGAACCTGTAGTACTTGCAGCATTCAGTTCATCGATAGCATCATAATTAAAAGTTCCATCTGGATGACGGAAATTATTGTTAACTTTACCATCTGTGGCTCCATACCATTTGGAACGATTTTCTGAATCACCTGTACCGCTATAACCGTTACCACGACCAATAGATGCATATAAGGCGGTACTTAAACTTGATTTGTGGTCTATTTGCCATAAATGATTCAATGAAATCTGCGGCTTATGGTATGAGTTTCGGTTTGAATTGAACACTTGCCCCTTTCTGTAACCAAAAGTGGGGTTATATCTATATGCGCTTTTCTCACCCATATATTGTTGTACACGTTGCCATTCTTTAATAGAAAGCGCGTTGTTATAATTACGTTGATTATGCCATTGTGGAGCACCAAATGCAGACAGGGTAATTTGATGATTATCATTAATACGTTTGGCTATACTAGCAAAATAGTTATAACCTTCGAATTCCGTTCCTTGAATATATCCGTTACCCCAGGTTTTACCTCCTAATAAAGTGAATGCCCATCCGTCTTTTGTTAAACCAGAAGAAACGCTGAATAGCATTTTATTGTAACCATCGTTACCCATACCGTAAGATACGAAACCGCCTTTCTTAGCGTCTGTGCTCTTGGTGATGATATTGATAGAACCACCTACAGCAGGAGAAGCTACTTTTGATGCACCTAGACCGCGTTGTACTTGCATGGAACTTGTTACATCTGACAGACCAGCCCAGTTGGACCAATATACTTTTTGATTTTCCATTCCGTTCATAGGAACACCATTAATCATCATTGCTACATTATCACTCTGGAAACCGCGGATACGTGTATTGGCGTCTCCGAAACCGCCACCATCTTTTGTTACATAAACACCTGGAGTTGCTTTCAAAACTTCTGGAAACTCCTGAGTACCCAATTTCTCTTCAATAAATACCGGGCTTACAGTTGATACGGCAACTGGCGTTTTACGGGCTACAGCTACGGATGAAGTAATGGTTACGTCAGCCAGCATCACTGCATCTGGTTGCATCTGAATAACTCCCCAATCAACGGAAGCGCCTTTCTGTGTTAATTTTTTCTTGAGGTCTTTGTAGCCAACATACTTAAATAGTAATGTGGAACCTGAAGCAGCGCTTTGCGTGAAATAACCGTCAATATCGGTCACGGTGCCTTGTGTGGTACCTTCTACCATAATGGCAGCACCTACCAGAGGTTCGCCTGTTTCCGAATCGACAAGCTGTCCTCTCACTGTAGTCTGTGCAAAGGCAAATGTACTGCATACAGACAATACAGCAACTAACAGGAATTGAATTAGATTTTTTCTCATAAATCTGTTTTTAGTGAATAGATTGTGTTAATTGAACATTAATATATGTTTTACTGTGCAAATATAAATAATTAAGTTTAAATCTTTATTATAGAAATATTACATTTTTTGTTCTTCGTGAAAACTTTGGAGATGCCACAGCTAAGAGTAAATAAGCACTGTGTTGCCTTGTTTAAAGGCTTTTGGACAAAAAGTAATCTAAATACGGCTTTTGCTTACACTCTCTTTGAATGAATCTACAAATCTGGCAGAGTATCGTTTGCCTTTTATGTATAAAAATGCAAATTGTTGGTAAAACAATGCATTTTAACGTAATATTTATGCGGAATAAGCTTGCTGGATATTGGAAAATGACCGGTTGGAAATCTTTTTGTAACAGGTTGGAAGTACGCTTCTAACCTGTTACGAGCAACTAAGCGCTTTGTCTCTACCAAATTTGCGGTGTGTACCGTTGTCTTTTGCGTAAAAATGACGGATGTTTTGTGCTAGAAAATTTGTAAAGATTTAGCTATTTTGCTAGAATACTGTAAAATAGTTAATCTCTGTTTTGAAAAAATGCAGGAGCAAGTGTTTAGGCTGAAAATACGCCATTCTGAAGCGGTAAAATATGCAAAGTGTCATTTTGTAATTTTGATAGTTTTTGCAGATTTTACATGTTTGAGTCAGACAGAAAGTAAGGAAGGACTTCACTTCATAAAAGACGGAATTCCGTGCTACAATAGCATGTCGAAAAGAAATTTTCAGATTTTATTCAGATTAATACTTCTATCTTTTTATCTTTGCCGATACGTTTGCAAAACATGAATAAAATGAATATGTATATCAGAAGTTTGCTGCTTGCTCTTTTGGTTATAGTTTCAAAACGAGTGGTCGCACAAGATGTTTCATTTGTTCCTCCTCTTGATATTCCTATTGCTTTTGCAGGCAATTTTGGTGAGATACGTGCCAACCATTTTCATGGTGGGTTGGATTTTAAAACAGGGGGGCGTACAGGCGAAAAAGTACGTGCTTTGGCCAAAGGATATATTTCACGTATTCGCGTTACTCATGGTTCGGGGTACGTACTTGATGTTGTATATGAAAACGGTTACACGACAATTAATCGGCATTTAAGCAGTTTTGTGGGAGAAATAGCCCGTCGTGTGGAGGAATTACAATATGCCAGGGAAAGCTGGGAAGTAGAGATAGTTCCTGAAGCTGATGAGTATCCTGTTAAACCTGGCCAAGTGATTGCTTTGAGCGGAAATACGGGATACTCTTTTGGCCCTCATCTTCATTTGGACGTGATAGAAACCAGTACTGGAGAACAGGTTGACCCTTTGCCTTTTTTCAAACACTATGTAAGTGACCATACGGCACCAAAAGCAAAAGGTTTTATGCTTTTTCCTCAACCAGGTTTGGGGGTTGTAGATGGGGAACAGGTGTGTAAAAACTATCCTGTAAATTTTTCCGGTGAAATAACTGCATGGGGATTAATCGGAGCCGGAGTTTGTGCCTATGATTATATGGAAGGTGTAAATAATCGATATGGAGTATATTCGGTTGTTTTGGAAGTAGATGGGAAAGAGGTGTTCCGTAGCAAAGTAGACCGTTTTGGGGACGAAGAAAACCGATACATTAATTCATGGATATATGGACAGTATATGAAGTCGTATATTGATCCGGGAAACCGGTTGCGTATGTTGAAAGCACAAGATGAAAAACGCGGGTTAGTTGATATCAATGAAGAACGTCCTTATGAATTTGTTTATACATTGTCGGATGCTTTGGGCAATACTTCCAGACTGGCGTTTACAGTACGCGGGAGATTTCAGGAAATACCTGCTGTACGTTATGACGGAAAGTATTCTTTGAAATGGGATAAAGTAAACAATATATCAGAACCGGGTCTGCAACTCTTTATGCCTAAAGGACGTCTTTATAAGGATGTACAGCTGAACTATGCAGTAAGGGCTGATAGCGGTGATGTGGCTTTTACATATCAGCTACATGACAGCAGCATTCCATTACATGAATATTGTGATATGTATATCGGATTGCGCCATTATCCGGTAAAGGATTCTTTAAAATATTATGTGGCAGGAGTTCATTCCAAAGGGCGCAAATATTATGTGGGAGGGAAATATGTAGATGGATGTATGAAGGTGCGTATTCGCGAGTTGGGGACTTTTACTGTTGCGGTTGATACGGTTCCACCAGTGATTACACCACTTTTTGCTAAAAAATGGGGGCATATGGGACGTATTATGTTTAAAGTGAAGGATCGCGAAACCGGAGTTGCATACTATCGCGGGACAATCGATGGTAAATATGCTCTGTTTGGCAAGCCTAACTCTATTAATGGAAATTTAATATGTGAACTGGATTCTCGCTATGTGAAAAAGGGTAGTAAACATAAGGTGGAATTGACCGTAAGAGATAGGTGTGGAAATGAAAAGACTGAATGTTTTGATTTCATATGGTAACTATCTGGCCGATGAAAAATCTAATATTAACTATAAATAAAGTATGAAAGTAAAAGAATTGATTATTTCTGCCTTATTTGTCGGAATGACAACGGTAGAAGCTTTTGCGTGTACCAATCTTATTGTTGGCAAGAATGCATCTGTAGACGGTTCGACTATTGTGTCCTATTCTGCCGATTCGTATGGTTTGTTTGGTGAATTATATCATTATCCGGCAGGCATGCATAAGAAAGGTACATTGATTGATGTACACGAATGGGATACTGGCAAGTATTTGGGAAAAATAGAACAGGCACGGCAGACTTATAATGTGATAGGAAACATGAATGAATTTCAGTTGACTATTGGTGAAACGACGTTTGGTGGTCGTCCTGAACTTGTGGATACAACAGGTATTATAGATTATGGTAGTTTGATATATTTTGCTTTGCAGCGTTCTCGAACAGCCCGGGAAGCTATACGGGTAATGACTGATTTGGTACAGGAATATGGATATTACAGTAGTGGAGAATCGTTCACAATTGCCGATCCTAACGAAATATGGATTATGGAAATGATTGGTAAGGGACCTGGAGTAAGAGGGGCTGTGTGGGTGGCTGTCCGTGTGCCAGATGATTGTATTTCAGCCCATGCTAACCAAAGCCGTATCCATCAGTTTGACATGGGCGATAAGGAAAACTGTATGTATTCTTCAGATGTCATTTCATTTGCGCGTGAAAAAGGATACTTTGATGGAGTAAATAAGGATTTCAGTTTTGCCAACGCTTATGCACCACTTGATTTCGGAGCTCGCCGTTATTGTGAGGCACGAGTATGGAGCTATTACAACATGTTTACAGATAAGGGGGAAGAACTTTTGCCCTATATCGAGGGAAAAACCGATACTCCAATGCCGTTATTTGTGAGGCCTAACCGCAAGTTGTCTGTACAAGATGTAAAGAATGCAATGCGCGATCATTATGAAGGTACACCGTTGGATATAAGCAAGGATTTTGGAGCGGGTCCTTATCATACACCTTATCGTTTATCTCCATTGGATTTTGAGGTAAACGGGCAAAAATATTTTCATGAACGTCCGATATCTACCCAACAAAGTGGTTTTGTGTTTGTAGCACAAATGCGTGCTGATATGCCCGATGCTATTGGCGGCGTATTATGGTTTGCTACAGATGATGCCAATATGACTGTATTTACCCCTGTATATTGTTGTACGAATAAAGTGCCAACTTGTTATACTAGGGTAGATGGTGCTGATTACATTACTTTTTCTTGGAATTCTTCTTTCTGGATATTCAATTGGATTGCTAACATGGTCTATCCTCGCTATGATTTGATGATTGGAGACGTACGGGCTGTCCAGACCGAATTGGAAAACACGTTTAATATTGCTCAAGAAGGTGTTGAGAGTGTTGCGGCAAAATTATTGGAGAAAGATCCGGAAGCTGCGAAAATGTTTTTGACAAATTATACTAATATGACTGCACAGAGCACATTGGAAACCTGGAAGCGTTTGGGAGAATTTTTGATAGTAAAATATAATGATGGGGTTGTAAAGCGTGTGAAGGATGGCAAGTTCGAGCGCAATTCCATTGGACAGCCTGCAGGCGTTTTACGTCCGGGATATCCAAAAGAGTTTTTGGAAGAATATGTGAAGCAAACAGGAGACAGATATAAAATTCCCGAATAATTTGTTTATTCGTTTTATCTCCCTATCTTTGTAAAAGTGAAACCCTTAAATAACAGTTGAATTATGGAAAATCAAGATTTGATTAAATTGGTAACAGAAAAAGCTAATAAGTGGCTGACACCGGCATATGATGATGAAACCCGTGCTGGGGTGAAACGCATGTTGGAGAATGCAGACAAGACGGAATTGATAGATAGTTTTTATAAAGACTTGGAATTTGGTACCGGAGGCTTGCGGGGCATTATGGGTGTCGGCAGCAATCGTATGAATATTTATACAGTAGGTGCTGCAACTCAAGGTATGGCTAATTACTTGAACAAATGCTTTGCTGACAAAGATCAGATTTCTGTTGTAGTGGGACATGATTGCCGCAACAATAGTCGTTTGTTTGCTGAAATTTCTGCTGATATTTTCTCAGCTAATGGAATTAAAGTATATCTGTTTGATGATTTACGTCCTACGCCTGAAGTTTCATTTGCCATTCGGCATTTGCGTTGCCAAAGTGGTATTAATATAACAGCCAGTCATAATCCTCGTGAATATAACGGTTACAAGGCTTATTGGGATGATGGAGCACAAGTTCTTGCTCCTCACGATACAGCAATTATCGAGGAAGTTAATAAAGTGACTGTTGACGATATAAAGTTTAACGGCAACAAGGACTTGATTCAGATTATAGGTGAAGAGGTTGATAAGGCATATTTGGAACAGGTACATTCTATTTCTATAGATCCGAAAGTAATTGAACGGCAGAAAGATTTAAGTATAGTTTATACACCGCTTCATGGTGCTGGTCGAGCACTTATCCCTCGTTCATTGGCTTTGTGGGGATTTGAAAATGTAAACTGTGTGCCGGAACAGATGGTAAAAGATGGCAATTTCCCGACTGTTGTATCTCCAAATCCAGAAAATGCAGAAGCTCTTTCAATGGCCATTGACTTGGCTAAAAAGATTGATGCCGATATTGTGATGGCAAGTGACCCGGATGCTGATCGTGTTGGCATGGCTTGTAAGAATGATAAAGGAGAATGGGTACTGATTAATGGTAATCAGACTTGTTTGATATTCTTGTATTATATTATAAGAAACCGTATCGCTACAGGTAAAATGAAACCTAAT
>Ga0192244_10133_pt1 | contig 31116 bp, 34 predicted proteins | sample Koala_Koa27_L3_FD_131234 | JGI IMG/M metagenome (GOLD analysis project Ga0192244, IMG submission 131234) | Enriched cells from koala feces incubated with labeled cellulose particles, San Francisco Zoo, California, United States - Koala_Koa2-7_L3 ... | reverse complement strand
TTCTTCCCCTCATTCCTGGGAGGGAAAAGCACAGAGGAGAAACAACAATATGTTGGTGAAGAATTAATAGACCGAGCAAATCCATAAACATTTAAATAAATCTGAAAGTTATGTTTGAAAACATTGACACCTCTTTAATTGACTGGTCGAGAGCGCAATTTGCCCTCACTGCCATGTATCACTGGTTGTTCGTTCCCCTCACGCTGGGATTGGCTGTGATTATGGGAATCATGGAAACCATGTATGCAGTGACAGGAAAAGAATTCTGGAAAAACACAGCCAAGTTCTGGATGAAACTATTTGGTATTAACTTTGCCGTGGGAGTTGCCACCGGCTTGATTCTGGAGTTTGAGTTCGGAACCAACTGGAGCAACTACTCTTGGTTTGTAGGCGATATTTTCGGTGCTCCACTGGCTATCGAAGGTATTCTGGCTTTCTTTATGGAGGCTACGTTCATCGCAGTCATGTTCTTTGGCCGGAACAAGGTGAGCAAGCGTTTTCATCTCACCTCTACCTGGCTCACAGGACTGGGAGCAACGATTTCCGCTTGGTGGATTCTGGTGGCTAATGCGTGGATGCAATACCCCGTGGGGATGGCGTTCAATCCGGAAACTGTGAGAAATGAGATGGTGGACTTTGCGGCTGTCGCCCTCTCCCCCATGGCTGTTGCCAAGTTCTTCCATACCGTATTGAGCAGTTGGATACTGGGAGCCGTCTTTGTGGTAGGTGTCAGTTGTTGGTATCTGCTTCGCAACCGTCAGAAAGAGTTTGCCATGCGCAGCATCAAGATAGCTGCCGCCGTGGGACTGTTTGCCTCGCTGGTTACTGCATGGACGGGAGATATTTCCGGCGTTCAGGTAGCCAAGGTGCAACCCATGAAACTGGCAGCTGCCGAAGGGCTTCGGGATGGTGGAAACGGAGTGGGCTTTACGATTGTGGGCGACTTAAAGATCCCCAAGATGCTTTCCATTCTGGCTACTCACGATATAGACGGCTACGTGCCGGGCATCAATAATCTGCTGGAAGGCGGGTATCAGATGCCGGACGGCACAACAGCCCTGTCTGCCGAGGAAAAGATACAGCGCGGACAGATAGCAATTACCGCCCTCGATTCTTTCCGCAAGGCGCAAAAGGCGGGAGACAAGGAAGCTGCCGCCGTGGCACGCAAGACGCTGGACGAGAATGTGAAATACTTTGGCTACGGATACATTAAAGATCCTACGCATCTCATTCCCAATGTAGGACTTACGTTCTGGTCGTTCCGCATCATGGTGGGACTGGGCGGTTACTTCATCCTGTTCTTTATCCTGGTGCTGGTGGTTACGCAGAAAGACAAACTCAGCAAGATGAAATGGCTTCAATGGGTGGCATTGTGGAGCATTCCGTTGGCATACATCTGCAGCCAGGCAGGTTGGGTGGTAGCCGAGGTAGGTCGCCAGCCTTGGGCTATTCAGGATATGTTGCCGGTTGGGGCAGCTATCTCCAAGTTGCAGACGGGATCTGTGCAGCTCACTTTCTTTATCTTCCTGATATTGTTTACAGTGCTGCTTGTTGCAGAAATCGGCATTTTGCTGAAGGCTATCAAGAAAGAGCCGGAAGGAGTTGATAAATAAGTATGAATTCTTAATAAAACACTTATGGATTATATATTTCTACAGAATTATTGGTGGTTCCTGGTATCATTGCTGGGCGCCTTATTGGTATTCCTGCTCTTTGTACAGGGTGGTAATTCCTTATTGTTCACCCTTGGTCGCAATGACGAAGAGCGCACCTTGCTGGTCAACTCCACCGGTCGCAAATGGGAGTTCACATTTACCACGCTGGTTACTTTCGGTGGTGCTTTCTTTGCCTCTTTTCCTTTATTCTATAGCACCAGTTTCGGTGGAGCCTATTGGTTGTGGATGATTATCCTGTTCAGTTTTGTGTTGCAGGCCGTATCATATGAATTCCAGTCCAAGCTGGGCAACCTGTTGGGCAAACGCACGTATCAGTGGTTTCTGGTGATAAACGGTGTGGCAGGCCCGTTGCTGCTGGGCGGAGCTGTGGCTACCTTCTTTACCGGTTCCAATTTCTTGGTAAACAAAGGGAATATGGGCAATGAGCTGATGCCCGTCATCAGCACTTGGGCAAACGGATGGCACGGACTGGATGCATTGACTAATCCGTGGAATCTTGTTTTAGGTTTGGCAGTATTCTTCCTGGCGCGCATCCTGGGTAATCTTTATTTCATTAATAATATCCGGGACAGCGAGTTGATTCCCCGTTGCCGCCGTCAGCTTATCACAGATACGGTTCCTTTCCTTATATTATTCCTGGCATTCGTCATTCGCACCTTGCTGGCAGATGGATTTGCCGTGAATCCCGAAACTCAGGAAATTTACATGGAGCCTTATAAGTATTTCATCAATTTCATGGATATGCCCGTCCTGCTTATTATCTTCCTGGTGGGTGTGGTTGGCGTGCTTTACGGCATCGGCAAGGCCATACTCAGCAAGACGGCTACCAATGGCATTTGGTTTGCAGGTATCGGTGTGGTATTGACGGTGTTGGCACTGTTGCTTTGTGCAGGATATAATCATACAGCCTACTACCCTTCTACGGCCGATTTGCAAAGTTCGCTGACGCTGTCAAACAGTTGTTCCAGTGAGTTCACTTTGCGCACTATGGCGTATGTTTCCATCTTGGTTCCTTTCGTGCTGGCATACATTATTTATGCTTGGCGTGCTATAGACCGCAAGCCTATCACGGCGAAAGAACTTGACGAGGACGGTCACGCTTATTAAAGAGTCTTAATAGAAAACAGATAAGGCATCCTGATTTGCAAATAGCTGTAAACAGGATGCCTTTCTATGTTAAAGAACATTGTTTTAATGTATAAAAAGAGGATGATCTCTTGCAGGTTTCAAGAAAAGCCGTACCTTTGCATTGTGTTTTTCATAGTATTAGATTTAAGGTTAACAAAGGTTGGAGTACAGCGGTGCTCCTTTTTTTATGCCCATACATTTCTAAAACTTTCTACAACAGAGTTTTTAGTTTCTACTGCCACTACTACCACGGTTTATCATAAAGTACCGATGTATAAAGGGTTTGAGCGTGTGGTGGTAGTAGAATTTAGAAGATAGAAAAAAGAGCTTCTACCACCACTTTTGTGCTATTTATTATATTGATATTAAAACATTCCCGGTTACTTTTACCTTATACATTAGGTGGGGCAAGGCTAAAGATAAGGAGTTTCAATCAGTTTCAAATAGTCGGAACTACAGTTTCACCCTGTTGGAACTAGAGTTTCATCCTGTCGCAACTAAAGTTGCAACCCGTTGGAACTAAAGTTGCAAGCTTTTGGAACTCGTTGAAACTCCTTATCTTTCGGTTTGCTCGTCCTGATCTGTGAGGCAAAACGACTTTATGAAGGATAATGAGAGAGGTATGAAGGAGATATGAAAGAGATTTAGCGAGTAGTCAACTATTTAGCTGCTAATATGAAAGAAATTGGAGAAAAAAATACATGTAGAGCAAATAAGTGATCAGCAGAATGCTTAATTAGTGAATTATTTCAGATGGACTTTGAAAACCAATCCGCCGGAGAAGTAACGACAACGGTTAAACTCTATCACTACGTTGATGTAGTCTTTCCAAAAGCTGTACTCTGCACCGAGGTTGATGGTACGGGAATCATATTCTGCCATGAGGTTAAGGTGATTGATGGCTTTGGTGAAAGGTTGGTTGCCGGGGAGGGTGAAACGGAAGTTGGTGCCGATGGCTGGACCGTTGAGAGGATAATCTTTGCGTTTATTGTAGACATAGGCTAGGTGGATGCCTAGTTCACCTACATTTTTGCAGAAAAAATGCTTAGTGAGAGTTATAAAATTTCTATTCCAATAACCATTCTTTGAATCATCAGGAGAATTAAATGAACCTTGATGTTTAGAGCTCCACATAGTCAATGCATCATTCATACCGACAACAACCTGAGGAGGCCACCCCTTCCACCAACCTTCTTTCCATACCCTAAGCCTCACTGAAAACTGGCGATCTTGATTTACAAACCGCCCCCACGTTGGCTGAGGCCAATAACCTCCAGGCATACCCTTATTTAGTGTCATCTCATATCCTACTTCCATCCATGGAAAAATAGTAATATTAACATAGTAATTATATGTATTATATAGCCATGCAGAAGGTGTAGAATGTTTTTCCAAAAAAGAACATCCAACCAAAAATGTCTTATCATACTGCATATCAGCAGTAGGCATATGCAACAGGCCAGTTGTACCATATACATATTGTGACATGACTTTTTTACATCCAAACAAAAGCAATAAAATTACAATTATTATTTCTTTTCCTCTCATTCTATCCCTTATATATAATTACTTCATTATTGCTTGGACGAATTGTGGAATCTTCCACAGCATTTTTTCAATTTTAGTCATTATAGGATTCATTCCATGTGAATGATACATTCTTACATCTTCTTCCCACATCTGACTCCTACGAGTTCTGTCCGTGCTCAGTCCTCCCATGCACATCCTTACAATATATTCATTTAAATAGGTCACAGTAATGTCCCCACCAAGCAAATAACGAAATAAGAGATCTGAGTCTGCTGCTATTTTATATGTTTCATTGTAGAATCCTCGTTTCAATATTACTTCTCGGCGAATGTAACAAGTAGGATGCAAAGGCAACCAGCCATGCCTTACTTTCCATATCCTGTATGTCCCGCCTATCCAGTTTCTCACTACTTTATCCGTATCCCTCGGACTTACAAACAAACCGTTTCCATAAAGAAAATCCGCCCCCGTTTGTTTCAACCTTTCTACAATATGACTCACCACATGAGTATCATAAAAAAATCATCAGAATGAAGTAGCCCTATCACATCACCAGTCGCTACACGTATTCCTTTATTAATAGCTTCATACATACCATGATCAGGCTCGCTGATAATGGTTGATATTCTGTCTGAATATTCATTGATAACATCCATTGAACCATCATCTGAAGCTCCATCCACAACAATATACTCTATGTCAGCATAATCCTGTCCAAGCACGCTCTCTATAGCACTGCGGATAGTAGTTTCCCGGTTGTAACAGGACGTGATAATTGATACTTTCATACAAAAAATTACTAATTATTTATTGCTAGGAAACCAGTTGACAATAGTACGTTTTATTATAGAGGCATCTCCACGTTCTAAAGAATGAAAATGGAAAGAACGAGCCTGTTCAATGACAACACCTAATTTGTCTATATCATAAACAGCCAACACACAACCCAATTCTTCCAATTTTCTAACAATCTGTTCTTGATTATGGATATGTTCCATCCCTTCAATCCTAGGGACTGCCACAATTCTTTTCCTTAAATCTATAGCTTCACAAAGAGCCCCATCCACCCTGAAGTACCAGAACATCTGCTTTATTAATAAGCTCAGACATTTCTTCTTTAGAGCAAAAATCAAAACTTTCAGCCGAAGAACATGAATAATCAGTTATTCCTTTCTGAATAATAACCTGTTCTTTTGTTGTTGCAGCATAATCATCCGCTGCCTTAACCAACCGTTCAAAAGGTTGATAATGCGTACCTACAGAAACTAATATCATAACACACCTATATTTATTGAATTAGGAAATATTTCTTGCATATCGGACCATTGTACCAAGAAAAGATCACTATATTTATATGCTTTATATGGAGTTCTTGATGATTCAATTACATTTGCTGCAGAACAAATATAGATCACCTTGCATTTAAAAAAGACTTTACCCAAAAAGATTGTAGGAAACGAAACTCCTGCTCCAGTTGAGATAATGACATCTGGGCGCTCTATAATCAAATAGAAAAGAGACTGAACAGCATTGACAATCCAAGTAAATTTATTGCCTGTTGTATTCACAACAGTATGTAAACGTTTCTTCTGGAAAAAAATATCCAAATGTTTCGATCTATACATTAACCAGTATATATCATATTCTTCATCACTTAATTCTTTAGTAGCCAACAAAAGTTGCTGAAAATGTCCTCCTGCGCTACAAGTAAAACAAAGCTTCGTTCTTTTCAGATTCATAATCATTATTTAATATAGACAAATCTTTTCATTCAAAATGTCTGAGTTTTCACCATAACAGTTCCTTATAAATGTCAATAAGATCAGAAAATACCTGATTAGGCAAATATGGCTTTACTATGCTTATTCCCATTCTTCCATATTGTTTTACTAAATCCTGACTGTCCACCATTTCCTTTATTGCAGTTTCTATCCCGTCAATATCTCCCGGCTGAACTATAATACCATTTTCACCATTATGGACAACTTCCGGTATACCTCCGACCGGTGATGCTATCACAGCACATTCATAGCTCATTGCTTCCAATATAGATATGGGCAATCCTTCATTGTATGATGGCAAGACAAATACATTGGCCCAAGTTAGCAGTTGTATTTTCTTTACGCCTGTAACCCATCCTTCAAACTTCACAAAATCGGTCAAATCATTTTCTTTAATAAAAGCCGATAATTGTTGTTCATTTCGATTACCACCTATTCTAAATTCTAATTTCCCATTATAATAATACCTGTCCCTACACAAAGCTTTCAAGATGTCGAATATCCCTTTCCTATCACCTATTTCACCCATAAACAACATCCTTGTCGGTATATTAAGATTTTCTTTTGGAATAGATGTATTAGGATAATCTATTATATTGTTTAATACAGCTATATGCTTTTCCGGAATACCAATATTGCAGAACCATTCCTTCCAAGACCTTGACAACACGACTAATTTATCAGCCTGCATGATATCTCTTCTTATTTGTTCCTTATTGTTACTTTCATTATAGAAATCTTTAAACCGGGAAGCATGAATATGTATTATTACTTTCTTCTTAAAATATTTAGCCAAATGCACAAACACCATTTTCCGCCAAAAAGAAGTATCTGCAGCAGTATGTATATGTACAATTCTTATTTTCCTATCAAACAACATACACCACAATGTTTTCACATATCCACTTGCAAAATAATAAAGTTTGGTTACCGGAGTCCCCAATCGCCATGTCGGAATATAATTTAAATGGCTAAAATACCGACTATAGTATTGAATTACTGCTGCCATACCACCCGGAGCACTGTTTTTATAATAGACTCCAAGCATAAGTACTGAATTCGAAATTTTTTGATTTATCAATAATTCCATTATTCTTACTTATTATTTATTGAGAAAGCGCATTTTCATTATACTTCAAATAATTGTATCTCATCTCAGAGACTATCAGTGCCAGCAAAAAAAGATAAGGAATACCAGTAAAAGAAACGAACATTGGTCCAGCTATAGATTCTATTATAATTGTTACAATAATTATTAGGCAAATATTATAATCTAACTTATATTTTTTCGTAACATAAAATCTATTCACTCGCTTTATGATAAAAAGCCAGAAACTGATAAATAGAACAATGCCAATCAAACCAAACTGACCAATAATAACAGGGAAAAAAGTATCAGCAACAAATGCATCATAATCACGGCTTAACCCATAAACACCACTTATTCCATACATATCATAAACAGGTGAATAATATTTTCTAGATGCATCCTCCGCAAAAGAACCATATCCACTTCCCAAAGGGAAAAAATCATTCATTATATTTATACTTGTGTGGTACAAAACGGGGCGTGCTATTTCTTCGTTATCTAAACCTTCCACAAAATAATTATTGAATTTAGTCCATGTTGCAAAAATAATTAGAACGCATGCCACGATACCACCCATAATATATTTTATAGACACTCTTACTTTAGAAGAAATAAATTGAATACATATAATAGAAAATACAAATTCCCCATAATATTTAGATCTTGTACAAAATAATCCCAAAGTTATAATAAGGTAGAATATAAGTATGCTACTTTTATTTTTCTTTGATGTATACAAAAAAAACAAGTCCATTTAATAACATTAGATAACCATACACATTTACATGAAAAAAGAAATTATGAAATTGATCATCTGATAACAAAAGAAATAAGACAGGCAATAAAATAGAAAACAAAATACTTATTACATGTATAACATTTTTTTGTTTTTCAGTCAAGAGTGGTCGTAATGAATAGATACAGACAAAAGTAAGAAAAGGCTTAGATAGTTGCATAAAATCCGTAAATATAGCATGCTTTTGTATTAAGCCTAATTTAATTGAATAGGCTAAAAACAGTAATGAAATAGTAGCAAATCCGACAAAAAGTTTACTGATTTGTTTTCTATTTGATGCCTCACATAAGAACCATAGCAATATAACAAGAACCACTAATTCATCCAATATGTTTAGATTTAAGTATATATAAAGAAGTCCACTTATAACATAAGCATATAGAAAAGATATATACACAAATATTGAATTATAAAGTTTTACTGTCATATTCAACAAAAATTCTTTCTATACATTTAAAATACCCATGTCCATATTTTAAATCCATTCTACATAATTTATTTCTTCTCATTCACTATAAATTTGCAGAGATAAGATTCTATATTCTTCTTTCTTTGTCTAAAATAATTCCAGTGTGTTAATATGGTAACTGTTTTATCACCTTAGAAATACTTATTATTATTGAAAGCAAAACCTATATATTCTTTTCTGCCATATCTTCCATTGTACCACACAAAAATTGAATCATCATTATAAACAACCGCTGGCTTATATACAGCATCAGAATCCCAACTATTATATGTAGGAGACAATATCGGATTCTCCAAAGAGCGAATCCAGTTCACCCCATCATTCGAATGTGCTTCACAAATCCGTGCTACATCCATATTTTGATAACCAATATAAAACATTGTATATTCACTTCCTTTTTTTTACAACATGACACCCGCCAACCTTATATTTATCATATTTATTTTTTTATCAGGTTTCAAAACGGGATTAGCAGAATGACGCTTCCATATAAAGCCGTCCGTACTCTCTGCGTAACATATTACATCCGGTTCATAATTCTCTCCTGCGGCATACCACATCCTGAAAATCTGCATTTTATCATCCCAAATAACACACGGATTCATTACAGACACTCCCTCATACTTTTCGACTGCCTCTAACACCGGATATTCTAACACTTTCCCAAACACACCGCCATCTTTACTTATTGCGTATCCAATTGTACTACGTTTTTCAGTCTGTGCGGAAAACCACATGTGCCAAAGATTATCTTTAAATAATATACAAGCCCTATTTACCTTCGAGTCCCAACTTCCATTATCTGTTCCAACCAAACAAACTATACGGTTAGTCCATTTTATACCATTCTTTGACTCCAGCCTAATAATAGAACCTGTACTCCTTTCTGATACAAACATAAAAAATGATTTATCAATCTTACATACATATGGATCAAACACAATTCCCGTATAACTATTTCCATATACAGGTTCTTTACCATATTTCTTCCAACCACCCTGAGACACTGGGTAATCATAAGCATGTTGCTGATTTATCAAACGTCTAATAGCACAATAAATACAATTAGGAATTTTATAAAGTCCAAGCAGAAATCTAAATATGAACACGTTATAAAGATTTTATCAATTTGATATAATTATCTGCAAAAATAGAAGCTGTAAAATATTGTTGGAACAATGCTTTATTCTCATTTTCCAATAAATTACGCTCCTTCCGTTCCTTATTTTTCATCTCTTCAATCTTTGTAATGGCCTCTGAAACATTCTCAAATAAGCTAATTCCTGAAAGCTCAAATCTTTCAAAGAACTTATTTCCACCAGTTTTACTAGCTATCACTATTTTACCTAAAGATAAAACCTCCAATAAAATAAGGTCAAAATAAGTTTCTTTGTTAGGTAGTACAAACACATCAGAAGCATTAATAATAGAATAGGGGTCATTGGTCCACCCCACCTCTATCCACCTTTCATGAGATAATCCTTTTAATGGGCTTTCTTTCCCTGCAATTAAGATGTAAATATTTTCATATCTATTTAATAAACGACTTCCTATCAGTTTCAAATCATCATAACCTTTTATCTCATTATGCCTGCCAACATAAGACACCACAAAAGCAGAGAGGGGGATATTATATTTTACTCTAATGTCTCTAGCTAAAACTTTAGGAATGCACATATTTATTCCCGTTAATAAATAGCGAATTTTTTTCCGGCTTTCATTTGAAAATTGAGCATAGCCTTTCCAATTATGAAAATATGGTTCTTCAGCCTCTTCACAAGGAAAAATAATATAATCTGCCCTCTCAAATGAATACTGATCTATTTTAATAAGATTCTTATATAAAAATGCCAAATACTTCTTCTCAAATCCAGATAGAGCGGTATACATTTCTTTAGAGTTCAATGTTGGTGAATGGGATGTCAATAACACTTTGCCTTTATACTCCTTTAAATCATCTTTTGCATTATACATATCTGCTGTAGAATGAAAATGCACAATATCATAATCTTGCAAATTGATAACAGCTTTATGATTTAAGCCGTATAGCATTTTAGTCTTTTTATAAATACTTTTCGCTATTATTAATAAACTTCTCAGCCATGAGCATTTTATTTGAGTCACCTGTTTATTTATCGTATCTGCCTTATTAGCCAACTCAATAAAATGAATATCATTACAGCCAACGACGTCTAATTGGCTTTTCAAGTTGTAATTATAGCCTAAGGGGCCTCCTACTGGATGTAAACTATCTTTATATAAATAGATAAGAACTTTATTCATTATTACAAGATTTAATTAAAGAACAATTCAGCAATAAGCAAAGTGTCATAACGGATAATTCATATCATTATTTAAGCGTATTATAAAATAAGCTCTTACAATTTCAAATACTAACAAAATCTATAATTAACACACAACTAATTTGAAAAATATTCATATATTTGTTTCCTATAAAAACGTGCCATATCTAATAGAATACAGCCCCAACATTCTCTCTTAAAATATTTTCTCAATTGCTTTTGATAATCTTTCCGAGATATACTTTTGTATTTTTGTATTAACTCATATTGATTATACCGATACCTTAATAAACCATTCTCTTTTAGAAAATAGTTAGCCTCCATGCAGACATATACTCTAGCATTTAATCTCTCCACTGTATCAAGAAAGAAAAGTGAATCTTTTCGTACAGTAGAAACATAAATACAATCTAAATAAGCACTAATATTTTTTGCCGCTATCCCAGATCGCAAAGAAAACATTACATCATTAGAAGCTATCACTTCCTCGAATTTAATCTTTTTTTCATATAGGAACTCCCTTTTTATCATTTTTCCCCATGGCACTAGTTGGAATCTTATTTTTTTATATTATTCGACAATACACATTTAGATATGTCAGCCCTTGATTTTACAGGAAGTAACATATTACTATCTACACTCCTTGACACAAAATATATAATATCATCATCATTAAAGTGTTTATCAATAATCGATACAAAATTAGCATCAAAGAAATCATCAGCATCAGCAAACAAAAGCCATTTACCAGTAGCTCTATCCATACCTATATTACGTGCATATCCAGCCCCATATCCTTCCCTTGTATAAATAAAGCAAATTGAAGAATATATTTTTTGCATTTTCTGCAATTGCAAAATAATATTACTATCACTTTTATCATCAACAACAATAACTTGAATTTCTTTGTGTAGAGGAATACTATTGAGACACCTTAATAACAAATGAGGAATATTTTTATGCGGGATGATAATAGAATACTTAGGATTCATTTTACAATATTATTACAGATGTATACAATTTAATACAGTTTTTCCCCATATAACCATTTTTTCACTTTAGCCAATATCAATTTACGTTCTTTTCCGAGCATTCCCCATGTCCAAATAGTAATACTCATAATGCACAGAGCAATGATAGAAGTGACAATCATTGTAAGAAAAGTTTCATTAAAAAAATTGTGAATGTATTCACAAATCATCCAAGAGAAACCAAAAATAATTAAGCACCGAAAGAGTACATGAACAGTATAATACATAAAATTGCATTTAGGAATCATTCGTTTAAGAAGATAAAAACGAAAAAATATGGCTATGGTATTTGTCACAAGCCCAGGATAAAAAGCTGAATAAGGTGGAAAGCCTAACCTTAACAATATGTAAGCAACAGGTATTTCAAAAAGCATCATTATACATATACCTATCTGGAATACTTTTATATTACCCGTAGCCTGAATCCCTACAGTGACAGATCCTGACAAAGAATACAACAATGATACTAATAAAGAGAGTTTCAAAAAAATGGATGTATATTCTGGGACCACCCCTAGCCATAATTTAAGTACATAATCAATATTTATTAAGAATGGGACAGAAATAATAGCAAGTAAAAAGAAAGTAAATCTTGATCCTGCATATATCAAAGCCAAACTCTCTTGCGCATTGCCTGCAGCATATTGCTTGGTAATCTGAGGGTTAAGAGCCATTGAGAAGTTGGATGAGAAAGTTGTAATCAAGCTACTCACCTGCAACGCAACACCTCTTGCAGCATTAACAGCTGTTCCCCAAAAAAGATTGAGAATAATATTCAATCCTTGATCTTTAAAAGCAAATCCCAAACTACCAACCATACTCCATCCTGCAAATGAAAACATTTCTTTAAATAGTTTTTTATCAAAAATAAAATGGTATTTGCATTCTTCAAAATTTCGACTGCAATATATTCCATAACAGATACGAATAAACACACCTACCAATAGAGTTAAAAACGCATACAAAATCAATTTGTCAAAATAAAACAAAACCAACAAATAAACAACAACAAGTTTTAAGGCCATTTCCAAAATGCCGATATAAGCAAAAACTTTTATATGCTCATGGGCAACTATACACGAATTATAAGGTACACTCAAAACTGAAAGCATGAACGTCATTATTGAAAATTGGTACACCCAGTTAGCTGCTTCTATCCTTTCCAAATTAATATTCAGTTGGGTGTTAACAAACCACAATCCCACAGTCTCTGCTAGAAATAAAATAATCAATGCAATAAACACATGTATATTAACCGATGTAGAAAACACCCTGTTAAGTTTCCTATCACTACCCCGTCCCAATTCATAAGATATAAAACGTTGGGAAGCTGCCGTCATACCAGTATTGAGAAACGATAACATAGCAACCATACCACCAACAACATTGTAGACACCATAATCAGAGATACCGAGAGTACTCAGCACAACACGGCTAGCATAAAGACCAACCAACATTGTTATAGACATACGTATATATAGCATTGCCATATTTTTAGCAATCCTTTTCTTATCTAGACAATTTCTTTTCTCGTTATGTAAAATCACTAGCCAGAAAATTAATCTTTCCCATCGTTAGATGGAAAATAATGAACAATGTATTTGATATATTAAAATTTGCCAATATTTCAACTAGGACACAAAAAAAACTTAAACAATATATGCAGCAATAAAAATCTTACGCAAAAAGAATCTGAGAATTAAAACGAGAATACTGAAGAATGAAGAGACACGGGCATTCTTGATGCTCTATGCTGTACGATTGTTTTCTGACACTTATTTATATTGAATTATAATATCAATAATATTTTATTATAGTATCGACTTCACTACATCTACATGCCACTTATAGTAATGCCCTGCTGGAAGTGGCGGAACGGACAACACTTTATAATTAGTCTCATCACGATGGGCAATGTATTTACGAAAGTACTCGTTAGCTTCATCGCTAGAAATGGAAGTCATGACAACATAATCCAGACGACCAGCAACCCGAAACAGGGAGATTTCGCACTGAGGGGAAATACGACCCAATCTGCAGGCGGACTGCTCAAAAGCCACCCAATATGTACCTATACTATAAAGGTGGATAAACTTGTCATTATTCTTTTCCCTGCTGAGTATTTCGGCATGATGATTTTGAATTAGATTCTTTAAGCGGATGCCGGAAGGTAATGTTTCAGTCATTATTTTTAGGTTCTTTGATTACTTCTATCAAATCCGGTGAAATAGTTGCCATAGCCATCGCGATAAGTCCTTGAAGACTGATGACCACCCGGCGGTCGCGTGCTCCCTTTACCTTTATGAAGATTCCTTCGTAGCCCTCGAAATCACCACCAGTGATGCGCACTTTTGTACCTTTTCGTAAGTTCACTTCATCAGGACTAAAAAATATAAGATGCTCATCATAAGTACCTGCCACGGCTATGAAACTTCTCATTTGGTCATTGGGCACGATAATTTTCTGCCCGTTACGAATATCAATCATATATTGAAGGTATGGAATCCTATCCTTTACTCGTTGAAGCTCGGACTGGGTGGTATAGACAAAAATCAGATCGCGGATGACGGGAACCAGTTCACGCCTCTTAGTCCTCCCTTTCGTGCACATTTCATAACGCATGGGAATAAAGTTGCTTATTCCTTTTTGATCTAAAATACTCTTTATTTGCATTCCCCGGCGGTAGGTTGCACGCATGGCAAACCATTGTGTTTTTTCGATTATAGACATAGTTGCGGAGCTTTGACTTACAGGTATTTCCCTGTATTTCAATCAATTACATTCCCCTTATGGATAATTAGAAGGAGGATCAACTCCTTTTAATAAAGGTTGACCAAATAACTATTTCAGAATAGGAGATATGGAATCCGCACTATCGTGTGATGCGGCATATCGGGTCAACTTGTGAACCCCGCAGATTCCCGAACCGGATGGTTCTTATGTTTGAAATTATTTTTGCGATGTACCTATATATAAAAAAAACGCGGGAATCTGTACTCGTTACCCGTCCCGCGTGTAGAGGTCTTCGCTGCCCATTGTAGCAAAACGAGCAACACAGACGCCCACGCTGTATGTATAATAACCCACTATACTTTTTGTTCAAAAGTACATTCAGAGTATAAACATACTACGTAAACATCTACCGTTGCTTTGTTTTGGCTACAATCAGAAAGTTGCGAAGTTTCTACACGCCAAGAACAAAACGTCAAGTAAACGTTTTCCTTATATATATGTATTTCCACCTCCTCATTACTCCCTTACGGAAGAATCGGTATGGAAAACGTGACAAAGGTACAATATTATTGCTAATACCGAAAAGAAAAACTATTTTTTTTTCGGCTTTTGAAGAAAAACAAGTTAATGTATATGATAGAAAGAATGGATAATCCTTAAAATTGAGATGGGAAATAAATAGGCATTGCCATCCGCTACTACAGTAGATGTTTACCTTCAAACAATTCATTCAGAACCACCCCGTAAAGAAGATATGCACTATATAATATAAAAAATTTCCGAGAATTACCTGTTCTTTCGTTTAATTCCAAGATTATTTGTAATTTAGCTTCTTCAAAACAATAATAACTTTAAGGACAGCAGCATTATGGATAAGAAAGAAATAGTCAATAAAATAGAATATGTAATATCTTGTGTAGGAGCCTTCGCTTCAAAATACAATTTGTCAAACTCGCAGGCTTATGCTTATCTGCGTAGGTTCAGTGCTATAGACTTTTTGATTGACTGCTATTCGGCAGAACACACTCTATCAATAGATGAAGCGGTAGAGGATATACAAGCTATTTGTTTTCGGAAAGGAGGATGTATTGCATGATGATAACCTTATATCACGGTTCGAATGTTGAAATAGAGCAGATAGACTTGACGCTATCAAAGAAAGGGAAAGACTTTGGATGTGGATTTTACTTGAATGCTAATATGCAACAGGCTTCAGATATGGCTGTACGTACCTTCAGGCGAATGATGAGTGGTAGTCCCATTGTTAATGCATATACCTTTGACGACTCCATCTTAAGGGAACCAAGTGACTTAAAAGTCAAAGTGTTTGATGATTATACTGTGGAATGGGCCGATTTTGTATTAATGAATCGAAAAAATAATAGCACTATATCGGTACATCCTTATGATATCGTGATAGGTCCGATAGCCAACGATACAGTAGGCGTTCAGATCCGCAGATACATTATGGGGTATATTAGCATCGAAAATCTGATTGAGGAATTAAGATTCAAAGGGAATCATGCAGTGCAATATTATTTCGGAACACAAAAAGCCATTAACTTATTAAATAAAGTAAGCCTATGAATAATGATATTCAATTTTTGATAGAGTGTCTGTCAACAGAGTTGACCACCATGTTGATGGATGAATACGGATGGGACATGAAACAGGCTTTGGATGAACTTTATTCGTCAGAGACTTTTAAAAGACTAAATGATCCTGAAAGTGGATTGTACTATGAAAGTGCTGTTTATGTTTTTTCGTACTTGAAGAATGAAATTGAAACGGGGGTGGTAAAATAGTGCATTCCCAGAGGATTATTTTCACAGTAAGAAAAGTATAATATCCCATACTTTTATCGTTTATATCGTATAAAGTTATTATCTTTGCATTGAAAAGTATATTATATAATACTTATGGAAATAGGAAAATCGATTTCGGACAGAAGACGTCAACTGGGCATTACTCAACAGGATTTAGCTGAGATGGCAGAGGTGGGTATCGCTACGATCAAAGACATTGAGCGCGGCAAGGGTAATCCGTCTTTAAAGACACTGGAGAAAATATGTACCGTGTTGGGACTTGTGATTCATCTTGATCTGAAAAAAATCATTATTTAATTGATTTGAATTATATATGACGATTAAATAATATACAATGAGAAGTATTAAGGTTTACAACAACAATGTGTTGGCGGGTGTGCTTCAAGAACTGTCGCCAACTGAATATGTGTTCCGTTATGAAGATGACTATTTTCGCAATCCATCAATGGGCAGCATCTCCCTTACTTTGCCCAAAAACCAACAGGAGTACCGTGATTCCCATATCTTTCCATTCTTTACCAATATGCTGCCCGAAGGGGGAAACCGCCGTGTTTGGTGTAGGAAGCACAGAGTGGATGAGAATGATTTCTTCGGTATGCTCATGATGGTTCGCGGTGCCGATTTTATTGGAGCGATTAATTTGAAATGAGTATGACAACACTAACGGTTTGTCCCGGTACATTGCAAAGTGGTTATGACACCTATAGCCCTTTAGCTTGTAAGAAACTTTTTGATGGGAAAAAGGTTTCTCCATTCCTCGATTTCGATTTTGAGAAAGATGTACATCGCGAGTTGATTGCAAGTAATATGGAAAGAATTTCAGTTTCGGGTGCACAGGAGAAGATGACAGCTGTTATAGAAGAAGGAAAGATCAGACTGGCAGGTCCTGATGAACGAAGCACCCATCTGCTGAAACCGGCTCCCTTGGATTTTGACATATCTACCAGAAAACAGATGCCGGCCAATGAACATCTCACCATGCAGATTGCATCTCAAGTCTATGGAATTATCACGGCTGAGAATGGCCTTTGTTTTGATTCGGACAATCAGATGGTCTATATTACGAAACGCTTTGACATTACTCCACAAGGCGACAAAATTCCTATGGAGGATTTCGCGGCATTAGTAGGAAGAAACGAACAGACCGACGGCAAGTATTTTAAATATGAAGGTTGCTACGAAGATATAGCCGGGGCTATAAAGCGATATATCCCTGCATGGCCCGTAGCAATGGAACGTTTCTTTAAGCTCGTTATTTTCAATTATATTTTCGGTAATGGAGATGACCACCTTAAAAATTTCTCTGTCCAACGCATAGATAACGATTTTCAACTGACTCCTGCCTACGACTTGATGAATACAGATCTTCACATTCATGGTGACGACCTAGGCCTTAGCGGTGGATTGCAGAAGTCCGGCTGGAAAAGCGAAGTCTGGGAACAAACAGGCCATCCATGTCAAACCGACTTCATTGCTTTTGGAAAACAGATAGGGCTTGTTCCTACAAGAATTAAATCAATAATTAAAGAATTCGGTAGCATTCCCCAAGAAGTTAATGTTTTGGTGGCAAACTCATTTCTTAATGATAAAATGAAGCGCAACTATCTCAGAATAGTCAAGGAGCGAGTGAGTAGGTTTGTGAGAACAGCAGAATGCTAATAATGGTATGAGATTTTGATTCACCACAAATTGGGGTGAGAATGAATCAATCTCGTAGGGGCGGGTTCTAAACCCGCCCAAATGCATGCACATCTGCGTTATGTTATCGGGCGGGTTTGGAACCCGCCCCTACGGTGGATAAATTCAAAAACTGTTTATAAAGACGCATATAACTGCGGATTACGTGCATGATGCCAAACATAAGATGCCGGATACACCCCTTCCTCCTTCTTATCAAGAATACGATTCAGAATCTCACATTTATTTTTACCCGTCACCAAGAAACAAGTATGCTTTGCCTGTATCATGGGATGCCCCGTCATGCAAATACGAGTGGTCTTGTTATAAGGATTAACAGACACACAATAAGGTTCTTCCACTGTGAGCAAGTCCATATAGTTGGGGAAGATAGACGATGTATGTCCATCCTCTCCTATCCCTAATAATACAAAATCAAAGACAGGCACACTATCCTTCATGGGGACAGTTGTTTTTACTATGGCTGAATAAGCCCGGGCCTCCTCTTCGGGTGCTCCTTCGCCCACAATACGGTAATAATGCGAGGGAGATATACCGACTTTACTCAACAATAAACGATTGGCAAGGCCAAAGTTACTTTGTTCATCGGTAGGCGGCACACAGCGTTCATCCACCCAATAAAAATAAATACGATTCCAAGGGGTATATGCTGCATAGTCCCTCTCCCATACTTCAAAAAGTACCGCCGGAGTAGTTCCCCCGGAGAATGCAATGGTGAAGGGACGCTCAGAGTCCCTGTCCATTGCCTCCAAAATGTGGGTTATTAAGGTCTGCGACGCCTGTACGGGCGATGCATATAGGTTATCATTGATCATAAATTCGTCCAACTTTAGGCTATTGCCGGTTATAAATTGCAATACAGATTAGAATGCGTCAGGTTCTTGCACGGGTTAGTCCATTCGGCATGGCTGCGTTCTATCAGCACATCGGCTTCCTTGGGGCCCCATGTGCCTGCCGGATAACCATACAAAGGAGCATCGGGATGATTCTTCCAATAATCCAGTATCTTGTCAAAGTAAGTCCAACTTTCTTCCACTGCATCAGAACGGGTGAAGAGTGTAGGATCTCCTGCCAAACTATCTTCCAATAAGCGCACATAGGCATCACCGGTTTCCTGGGCATGCTGGTCATAACTGAAATCCATTTCCATTGTCCCCATATAGAAGCCTGCACCGGGTTCCTTCATGGCTATGCGTTGCAGGATTCCCTCATCGGGCTGGATGCGGATAATCAATTCCTCACCCTTGTACAGTCCTTCTCTCATTTTAAACATCTGCATGGGGGCGGGTTTGAAATGAACGACTATTTCCGTTACCTTGGTGGGCATCTGCTTTCCGGTGCGGATATAGAAGGGAACTCCCTGCCAACGCCAGTTGTCTACCTGCAGGCACATGGCTACATAGGTGTCTGTACGCGATTCGGGATTCACATTCTTTTCTTCGCGATAACCCGGGCGGTCGTCACTTGCTATGTATTGCCCGCGGACTACATTATCGCGAATATATTCATCAGTAAGGGGATGAAGAGATTGATAGACTTTGATTACTTCGTTACGGAAACCGTCCTTGTCAAATTTGGCAGGGGGTTCCATGGCCGTGATAGCCAGTAATTGCATCAGGTGGTTTTGCACCATATCGCGCAAAGCTCCTGCTCCGTCATAATATCCTCCGCGGGTGCCGATGCCCATGTTTTCTACGGCGGTTATCTCTACATAATCTATATAGTTACGGTTCCAGATGGGTTCGTAAATGGTACTTCCAAAACGGGTGACCATGATGTTCTGCACGGTTTCTTTGCCCAGGAAATGGTCTATACGGTAAATATCTTCTTCCTTGAAGTAAGTAGAGTATATCTTGTTCAGCTTGCGGGCGGAAGCCAGGTCGTAACCGAAAGGTTTCTCTACGATGATGCGTTTCAGTCCCGGTTTCTTCAGGAGGCCGGCATCATGCAGGTACCGGGGTATCAGTTCGTACAGCAAAGGCGGAGTGGCCAGGTAAAACAGGTAGTTTCCATTGTTCTCATATTGGGGTGAGAGCGCTTTCAGGCGGTCGTTCAATAGAGAATACGTGGATTCATCGGCAGGGTCCATGGCTTGATAGTGCACCGTGGAGAGGAAATCGTCCAAGGTTTCCAATTCTTCTTTGGTGAGGGATTGGGCTTTTATCAATTCTTCTTTCAGGTATGCACGATAGGTTTCGTCTGTGTAGGCGGTGCGGGCACAGCCGATGATGGCAAAATATTCCGGGAAACGTTTCCCGTTGTGTATCTTTATTAATGCGGGCATCAGTTTGCGGCGGGTAAGGTCGCCTGATGCGCCAAAGATAACTAAAAACAGGCTATGTGGTAAACTCATGATGTTCTCTCTTTTTATGAATTGTTTTACTCGTAGGGGCGAACCCATGTGTTCGCCCGAATGCATACGGTTGTACCATGTTGTCGGGCAGACACATGGGTCTGCCCCTACGGTGAATGTTAGTTATAGGTAGGGCTTGCCTGCCTATATGGGATCATTTATATTTGGCTTCCCAATATTCATGGAAAAATTCTCCCCTCGGGCTATCTACTCTCTCAAAAGTGTGCGCGCCGAAATAGTCACGCATCGCCTGTATCATATTGGCAGGAGAATGATTGGTAGTCAATCCCAGGAAATAATTCAATGCGGCAGACAGCACAGGTACAGCCAAGCCTTCTTTCAGCATCACACCTATGTACTTCTTCCATGCAGGCAAAGCCTCTGTTACTTCCAACCCGAAATGTTCGTCCAGCAACAAATGAGACAAGCCCGGTGCACGACGATAAGCCTCTGCAATATCATTGAGGAAAGCGGAGCGGATAATGCATCCTGCACGCCACAACAATGCAATACTGGACAAGTTCAAGTTCCAGCCATACTGTTCACTGGCAGTGCGCATCAAAGCAAACCCTTGTGCATAACCCACCAGCCGGGCGGCATACAATGTACTTTCCAATCCTGCCACCGTATCCTGATAATTATATACCGGGTGATTCTCGGCATGTATATAATGTTTAGCCATCAACACGCGCAAATTCTTCTCTGCCGAAAGATTACGGGCAAATACAGCCTCAGCAATCACATCCAGCGGAGTATTGAGTTGCAAGGAATTAATAACGCTCCATCGTCCCGTTCCTTTCTGTCCGGCAGCATCCAAAATGCTGTCCAGCAAATAACCGCCGCCACATTCCTTGTGACGCAGGATAGCTGCTGTGATCTCAATCAAATAGCTTTGCAAACGACCCTTATTCCATTGGTCGAATACATCCGCCATCTGTTCATTCTTCAATGCCAGCAGGTTCTTCAGGGCAAAATAGGTTTCGGCTATCAACTGCATATCTCCATACTCTATGCCATTGTGCACCATCTTTACATAGTGGCCGGCTCCACCCGGTCCTACCCATTCGCAACAGGGAGTTCCGTCTTCGGCTTTTGCCGCAATGCTTTTCAGCATAGGCTGAACCACAGGCCATGCCTCCGGCGCACCGCCGGGCATGATGGACGCTCCGTGCAATGCACCTTCCTCTCCGCCGGAGATGCCACAACTCACAAAGTACATTCCTTTGCCATAGAGTTCTTTCACACGGCGTTCCGTATCTTCGTAATACGAGTTTCCTCCATCGATGATGATATCCCCTTTATCCAGTAAAGGAGTCAGTTTGCCTACCAGTTCGTTTACTGCCGCACCTGCCTGCACCATGAGCAGAATGACGCGCGGAGTCTTCAAGGCTTCCACAAAATCGGTCAGTTCATTACTTCCTATAATGCCTTTGCCTTTGGCACGGTTTGCTATAAAGTTATCTACTACATGTTTTTCTTTTCCGGGGACGGTACGGTTCCACACTACTACTTTCCACCCCTTGTCGGCGAGATTCAGAACCAAATTCTGACCCATCACGCCTAGTCCTATTAATCCAATATCTGCCTTTTCCATAATTTGTTCTTTTTATATTTAACAATTTGATAGGTAATTTGTTCAATAATTCTATCTTTGCAGAATTGACCAATAGCACTATAACATGAAAAAGTTAAAAATCGGGCTATTAGCCCGTATTATCATTGCCATCGCGCTGGGTATAGGGTTCGGAAATCTCCTTCCCGGCGAACTAGTCAGAGTCTTTGTGACTTTCAACGGAATCTTTAGCGAGTTCCTGGGTTTCATCATTCCTTTGATCATCCTTGGACTGGTCACTCCCGCCATAGCCGATATAGGCAAGGAGGCGGGAAAGATGCTGGTTGTAACTACACTGGTGGCTTATAGTGCGACTTTGTTTTCGGGTTTTCTCTCTTATTTCACGGGAGTCACCTTCTTTCCGTCTATGATTACTCCGGGCGCACCGATAGAGCAAATCAGTGAGGCGCATGATATAGTACCTTTCTTCACGGTAGCCATTCCACCGGCAATGAATGTGATGACTTCGCTGATCCTTGCCTTTACGCTGGGATTGGGCATTGCCCACCTCAGCAGTAATGCGCTGAAGAATGTATGCAATGATTTTAAAGATATTATAGTTAAAACCATTCAGGTGGTGATTCTGCCTTTACTACCTATTTATATATTCGGTATTTTCCTAAATATGACTCACTCGGGACAGGTATATAGCATTTTGATGGTATTTATAAAGATCATCGGGGTGATTTTCCTGATGCATATATTCTTGTTGGTTTTCCAGTATTGTGTTGCGGCTTTGTTTGTGCATCGCAATCCGTTCAGGTTGTTGGGGCGTATGTTGCCTGCTTATTTCACGGCATTGGGAACACAATCTTCTGCCGCCACTATTCCGGTGACACTGCGACAGAGCATAAAGAATGGGGTGAGCGAAGATATAGCGGGATTTGTGATTCCGCTATGTGCTACGATTCATCTTTCGGGAAGTACATTGAAGATTGTGGCGTGTGCACTGGCGCTGATGATGATGCAGGGAATGCCTTTTGATTTTCCTATGTTTGCCGGGTTTATTTTTATGCTGGGCATCACGATGGTGGCTGCACCGGGAGTACCGGGCGGAGCTATCATGGCTGCATTGGGAATATTGGCATCCATGCTGGGATTTGGTGAGAGTGAACAGGCGTTGATGATTGCGCTGTACATTGCGATGGATAGTTTCGGAACAGCTTGCAATGTGACGGGGGACGGAGCGATAGCTTTGATTATTGATAAGTTCTTTGGGAAGAAAAAGCCGGAGCCAAGTAGTAGTAGTGAAACGATTGTATTTAAGTAACCGTAAAGGCGGGTTCCAAACCCCATAGTCATCAAGCAAAAGAAAACATTATTAACTCATTGCGCTAGCCTCCCCCTTTTGAAGGGGGATTTAAGGGGAATGTTCCCCTTGGCAGGGTTGCTTTCTGTAGCAAAACACCTCATCCATTCCAAAGAGAACATCCCCCTTACCCCCTTCAAAAGGGGGAGGCTGCGCAATGAGTTAACGCTAAGAGACTTAGCTTGAGAGCTAGAGGATTCCAAACATATCTTTAGAACACCGGCATCTGCCAAATGAATCCTACCGATACGCGATTAGTCGAAAAATTATCTTCTCCCAACGCTTTTGCCCGATCCGTATATTTATAAGAGCGACCGACATAAGCCAAGAAGAAATGCAAATTCGTCTTCATCGGATAGTATTCCAGTCCTCCTGCATACCCCCATGAAGTGCGATACTTTCCTTTCTCCACTCCTTCACTTGCCTTGTAAACAGAAGCCGTCTCATACATTCCCTTAGCAAAAAGATTCCATTTGGGTGCAAAACGATAGTTGATGTGCAACACATAAGACATATATTCCGCATCAAAAGCATTATGTTCCTGACTTCCATCACCTACAATATTAGTAATAATTCCCTTACGGTCTACTCCCTCACGGGAATACATCCAGTCAAAATAAGCATGCCACTTGGGACTGAAATTAAATTCATTACCCAAAGCGTAGTAATACATCTTCTCTCCTTTTGTTTCATTCATGATGGAGGCAGACCAACGTGTCTTAAAAACATCCATGAAATTACCATTCCAATTCAATGTATAGACCAACGGCAACTTAGTCCGTTCCAAATTTCCATACATATCTTCTGACGGGCCATTCAAACTGTTCAGCACCTGGAACTGGATTTGCTGGTAGGGATTATAGTTGTAGGCTACATTCAATCCGGTCATAAAATTGTTCATATTCTCTATCATATCACTGTATTCATAGATTTCAATCGGATTCAAATCGAACTCTATACCCCCATAGGAAGCACATTGCTTTCCGGCAAAGAGGGCGAATTTATCCAGCTTGATGCCGATGCCTGCGTAGTCTATACTGGTGGGGACGTTATCAATATTTCCCGAACCGTCATTCCCCCGGTTCAGGCGCTGGCGGTAACGGTAACTCAACCAGTCATTGATGTTTCCTTTCATCTCAATGCGGAGTTGCTTCATTTGGAATGCACCTTGATCGAAGCCGGAGTCATTCCATCGCATATCAAAGTCGCCATGCATATTGAGGTAGAGGTTGAACTTATCGGTTTTCTTTTGAATGCCGGTTACTTCTTCGAACAGGCTTTTATTGTCTGCCATAAAATCACTCTTTGAGGATTGGGCATATAGAGGGTGAGTGCCGGACATAGCAATGGCCGTCAGGCATAAAAACATTATCCTTTTCATTTATTAATGGTTTTGGGTTAGAAAAATAAAAGATACCTGCCCACATTTCCCGTAGGGGCGGACCCGTGTGTCCGCCCGAATGCATAAAGTAAACTGTTATCGGGCGGACACATGGGTCCGCCCCTACGGGGAAATGCGCAGAAAGATTAATACTCGTTGAAGTATTCCTGAATCTTTTTCCAGTCTTGGGTCTTTGTCAATGCCAGCATCAACAATACACGCGCTTTCTGCGGATTCAGTTCTTGTGATGCTACGAATTGATATTTATTATCATCCACTTCAGCATCCAGTGTGGTAGACCCTGTGGGGACACGGCTGGAACGCACTACCAAGATTCCTTGTTTACGTGCTTTCTCCAACATGGGGAACAGGTTTTGGTGAATGTTACCATTACCTACACCTGCATGGATAATACCTTGATAACCGTTACTGAGAAATGGAGTCATCACATCCGCTTCCACATTGGAATAGCTGTAAACGATACCTACTTTGGGCAATTTATCCAGATGGGTTACATCGAAATCAGACTTAGTAGTGTGGCGCTTCAAGGTTTCCATATTATAAAATACTTTGCCATTCAGCACATAACCCAGTGCTCCGGAGTTGGGAGACTGGAAAGTCTGTACATCTACCGTGTTGGTCTTCATAGCGCCATGGGCACCCAGTATCAATCCGTTCATGGCTATCACAACACCTTTGCCACGCGATTCTTTGGCAGCAGCAGTCACCACGGCATTATACAGATTCAGCGGACCATCGGCACTCATTGCAGTAGAGGGACGCATGGCTCCTACCAGTACTACCGGTTTGTCACTCTTCACGGTAAGGTTCAGGAAAAAGGCGGTTTCTTCCATAGTGTCGGTTCCGTGGGTTATCACGATACCATCCACATCACCACGGCTGAAAAGTTCGTTGATGCGCTTTGCCAATGTCAGCCATACGGCATCGTTCATGTCCTGCGAACCGATCTTTACGATCTGTTCACCGGTCACATTGGCTATGTTGTTCACTTCGGGCACGGCATCCAGCAATGTGCTGATGGCTACCTGTCCGGCAGTATAATTGGTGTTGGTAGCCGAAGCACCTGTTCCGGCAATAGTACCTCCCGTAGCCAAGATATGAACATTAGGCTTTTGGGCGATAGCAGCAAATGCGGTACATGCCAGCATGGCTGCCATAAGGGTAAGTTTTCTTAATCCGTTCATAATTCTTTCAAGTTTAGGTTTATATTATAATAGATATTTAGAAATTTTGTTCAAATGGAAAGGGAGTTTATGTTCAATATGGGGTGGAAATGAATTCATCCATCGTAGGGGCGGACCCATGTGTCCGCCCGATAACATACAGAAAAAGCATGTATTGTGAATGCATTCGGGCGGACACACGGGTCCGCCCCTACGGTGAATTGATTCAAAACCATCTCTAATCTGCGTAAATCCGTATAATATGTGGTGAACCAAAACCGATTAGAATATCTGTATCAACAACAGCCCCACCGCAATAGAAACCACAGTCGCCACCAATCCCGGCATCATAAACGAATGGTTTAAAATCCATTTTCCAATTCCTGTTGTCCCGGTACGGTCAAAGTTGATAGCCGCTACCACCGTAGGATAATTAGGAATAAAGAAATATCCGTTTACAGCAGAAAACAAAGCAATCAGCATCATAGGCGAAATGCCTAATGCTATTCCCAACGGCACAATGGCACGCACCGTAGCCGCCTGACTATAAAGCAAAATAGACATTACGAACAACGCCACTCCAAACAACCAAGGCATCTCACGAACCACTCCTTCAATAGAACCGGTCAGCTCCGCAATATTTCCATTAATAAAGGTATCACCCATCCACGCTATACCAAAGATAGCAATCACCGCCTGCATACCGGCAGGAAACACACTACCCTGAGTAGCCTTAATACCATCGGTACGCGAAATAAGTAAAATGATAGCCGCTGCACACAGCATCAATATTTCAATAATAGAAGGCATATCCAGCGCCGTACCATTAAAGACCGGACGCATAGCCGGAATAGAACCGAACAATACGATCAGCAAAGTAGCAGCAATAAAGATAATCACCGAAATACGCGCATGAAACATATTCTTTACATCATTCAACTCCACGTGCTTGGTATCCAACATTCCTGATTCCAGACGACGCAAATATTCAGGATCTTCCATCAATTCCTTACCTACCTTTTTAGAAAGGAAAGCACCCACCAACACACCAATCAGCGTAGCAGGAATGGTAATCTTCAAAATATCAAACAGCGTTATGTCAAATCCCGTCAACAGCCCGAGCAATGCCACCGTGGCAGCCGAAATAGGACTGGCAGTGATAGCCTGCTGTGAGGCAATAACAGCAATGCCCAGCGGACGCTCAGGACGGATCTTTGTCTCGGTCGCCACTTCGGCAATTACCGGAAGTACCGAGTAAGCCACGTGCCCTGTACCGGCAACGAAAGTAAACAGATAAGTAACCAATGGGCTGAGAATAGTGACCTGTGAAGGATTCCGGCGCAACAACCGTTCTGCCAGTTTCACCATATAGTCCAGTCCTCCTGCTGCCTGCATGCACGATGCGGCAGAGATAACGGCAACAATCATCAACATCACATCAATAGGGGGCGCCGTGGGTTGAAGTCCAAAAACAAAAGTCAAGATAGCAAGGCCCACACCTCCCATCACTCCCAATCCGATACCTCCCAAACGGGCACCTACAATAATAGCAGCAAGTACAAATAGCAGTTGTAATAACATGGTTTTTATCTGTTTATAAATATACAATTTTAATTCTGATAACAAAGATAGGCCATTTCGGTTCTATAATCCTTAAAATTTCTAAGATTTTTTCCTTTTTTCACTACCCATTCCGCAAAACATTCAATAAAAGTTCGTTGTTTTGTATTTAGGGAGGATAGAAAATGCATCAACGTAGGGGCAGATTGAATCTGCCCGATGACATCCAAAAGGTATATCCGTATATGCATTCGGGCGGATTCAATCCGCCCCTACAGCAATCATTTAGAAATGATAAGAACTAAATATATAACAACAATGAACAGAATTTGCAGTTTTTTTGGGATAAAATATCCCATTATCCAGGGAGGAATGGTATGGTGTAGCGGTTGGCGTCTAGCATCCGCAGTAAGTAATGCCGGAGGACTGGGCCTGATAGGTGCAGGCTCCATGCACCCCGAAACCTTACGCGAACACATACAAAAGTGCAAAGCGGCAACCAATAAACCTTTCGGGGTAAACATCCCGCTGATGTATCCCGAAATAGATACAATCATCAATATCGTCATAGAAGAAGGTGTGAAGATTGTCTTCACCTCCGCCGGAAATCCTAAAACATGGACAGAGCATCTGCACGCACACGGCATCCTGGTGGCGCATGTAGTGGCAAGTACCAAGTTTGCCGCCAAGTGCGAGGAAGCCGGAGTAGACGCCATCGTAGCCGAAGGCTTTGAAGCCGGAGGACACAACGGACGCGAAGAAACGACCACCCTATGCCTGATACCCGCCGTAAAACAAATCACTACCGTTCCACTGATGGCAGCAGGCGGCATCGGCTCGGGAGAAAGTATACTGGCAGCTATGGCATTGGGAGCAGACGGAGTGCAGATAGGAACCCGTTTCGCTTTGACAGAAGAAAGTTCTGCCCATTTCACGTTTAAAGACCGGTGTTTGAGATTGAACGAAGGAGATACGCTATTGACTTTGAAGCAAATCTCTCCTACCCGCCTGGTGAAGAATGATTTCTTTAAACAGATAGAAGAAGCCGAAGCACGCGGAGCTTCCAAAGATGAAATGCGCGAAATATTAGGAAAAGGACGCGCCAAGAAAGGAATCTTTGAAGGAGATTTATTTGAAGGAGAACTGGAGATCGGGCAAGTAGCATCTTCCTTCCACAAGTTGCAAACGGTAGATGAAGTGATGAAAGAATTGGTAGAGGATTTCAATGCGGCATTAAGCAGAATAAACAATTTACCTAAATTCACCTAACGACTCACTTCACCCAAAAAATCCACCGTAGGGACGGAATATTTTCCGCCCGATAACATTCGCGATAACATTCCGAATGGTGTATTTGTGGATGCATTCGGGCGGATTCAATCCGCCCCTACGGTGAATTGTTTGGTAAAGTGAGTCGTTACCTCTATAGCGCCCTTTTCCTCCTCTTGTAAAACAAATTAGCACTCAAGAATCCCACCAGGAATATCAGCAACGTCCCAAAGACAATCGCCAGATTGGCATGTACAAACGGTGAAATCACAATCCAACAAACCAGAATCACCCCATATATCACCCCCAGCACCGCATCAAAGTTACGTGCCTTCTTTGATGCATACCCCAGCAGGAACAATCCCAGCATTCCACCACTGAAGATAGAAGCCAATGCCCACCAGGCATCCAGTGCACTTTCCACACTCATAAAGGCAAAAGCGACCAATATACCCGCAATGCCAATCCCCACGCTGGAGAGTTTCAATACCAACATTCTCTCCCTATTCCCTGCATTCTTGCGAAAGCGCTGATAATAATCCGTCAGAATAATAGTAGACGAACTGGTAACACTCGTTGCAATAGTACTCATACCCGCAGCAAAGATAGAGGCAATCAGCAAGCCCGTCAGTCCCACCGGCAATTCATTTACAATAAAGAAAGGAAATACATAGTCCGCTCCCAATCCATCCGGCAACGCACCGGGATGCACTTTGTAAAAAGCATACAGCCCCGTCCCTATCATAAAGAAGACAGCCGACACAGGAATAAACAAATACCCTCCGAACAATGCAGAAAACTTAGCTTCCTTCTCACTCTTTGCCGCGTGGTAGCGTTGCACGTAACTTTGGTCTATACCATAATTCTGCAAGTTAGTGAATACACCATAAATCAGACACACCCAAAACGTAGACTCGCTCAGGCTGCTCCCGAAACTTCCTAGACTGAACTTCCCTTCTTCCACAGCAATAGAGAAAGTCTGTGCAGGCCCTTCGGGCATCTCAAAGAGCAGTATAAACATACACACCAACGCCCCGCCTATCAAGATAAGTCCCTGTATGGCTTCCGTCCATATCACCGCCTTCATACCTCCCAACATGGAATATAGCACGATAGCAACACTGGTCACAATTATAATAGTCTGGATATTCCACCCCAGCAATACATTCATAGGCAATGCCAACAAATAGAGGATAGAACCCGTTCGTGCCACCTGCGTCAGCAAGTAACAAGAGGAAGCATAAATGCGTGCCCACGGCCCGAACCTGTGCTCCAGAAAACTATAAGCCGAAATACTGTCCTGGCTCCGATAGAAAGGAACAAAATACCGCGCTGCAAAATAAGAAGCAATGGGAATGGACAAACTGAACACAAACGCATTCCAATCTCCCGCAAATGCTTTTCCCGGATAGCCCAGATAACTGATACTGCTCACATAAGTAGCAAAGATGGACATCCCCACCACCCATCCGGGCAGGCTTCTGCCGGCAGAAGTAAACTCATCGGAAGTTCCTTTCCTTTTAAAGAAAGAACACCCGAAAGCCACTACCCCTCCGGTAAACAATAGAAAGATGATAATATCAACAATATGCATACCCGCCCTGCTTTAAGGTTTCAACTCCGGACAAAAAGGGAGTGCCTCCAATGCCTTGCGTATCTTTTCCCGTTCAGGTGCATTAAACCGATGGAAAGGAGCCGCCACGAAATCGTCACAAATGCCCAACAGGGACAAAGCGCATTTCAAGCCTTTCAAGTAACTGAAACCGTGCTGTCCCACCGTATAAATGCTGCTACTAATCTGCATCACCAGTGGCTGTAGTCGGTTTACCGTCTCCATATCCCGCGCCACGGCAGCATTATAAAGATCTACATACAGTTCAGGAAACATATTGGCACCTCCATTAATGCCACCATGACCGCCCAGCAACACACACTCGGCAGTAATCTCTTCGGGGCCTACCAGCATGGCAAAGTCCGGTCTGTCCTTCATGGCATACATCACGGACTGAAAGTAGACGGCATTGGCAGAACTGTCCTTGAATCCCACCACCTGCTCATTACGTGCAATACGCTGAATGGTAGCCGGGGCAAAATTCACCTTAGTATGCGAGGGCATATTATAAAGGAATATAGGTAATGGCAACTGCGGAACAAGAGCTTCATAAAACTCTGCCAACTCAGGCTGTCCCGGAGCAAAATAATAAGGTGGAGCAGAAACCACAGCCGCCGCACCACACTCGGCACCTATGCGTGCCAAATGAATACTTTCCACGATCGAAGTATCAGAGATACAAACCAATACCGGCAACCGTCCCGCATTGATGCGGCAAGTTTCCTTTATCATTTCATGGCGAAGGTTGTAACTGATGCTCTGTGCCTCTCCGGTA